>Ga0207658_10002485_pt1 | contig 13437 bp, 13 predicted proteins | sample KBSS33metaG_FD_184322 | JGI IMG/M metagenome (GOLD analysis project Ga0207658, IMG submission 184322) | Switchgrass rhizosphere microbial communities from Kellogg Biological Station, Michigan, USA - KBS S3-3 metaG (SPAdes) (version 2) | ecosystem: Host-associated > Plants > Roots > Rhizosphere...
GGTCCCGCAGTCGACGCCCGGTCCCAGGTCGGCCTGCCGTTGGCGCTGGCGGCGAAGCTGCTGGGCTCCATCCTGCCTGGGCTGCCCGCGCAGAGCCTGCCGTTCGACGCGGTGTCGCGTGATCCCGAGGTGGTCGCGGCCTACAACGCCGACCCGCTCGTTTATCACGGCAAGGTGCCCGCCGGGGTGGGCAAGGTGCTCATCGGCGTCGGCGAAACCATGCCCCAGCGCGCCGCCGCCATCACCGCGCCGCTGCTGGTGGTGCACGGCGAGGACGACAAACTGGTACCGGTGGCCGGCAGCCGCAAGCTGGTCGAGTGCGTCGGCTCGTCCGACGTGTCGCTGAAGGTCTACCCGGAGCTGTACCACGAGGTTTTCAACGAGCCCGAGAAGGCCGTCGTTCTCGACGACGTCGTGAGCTGGATCGAAGTGCGCCTGTGACCGGAGTGTTCTCGTGAAAAGGGTTGCCCGCCCGCTGGTTTGGTTGGCGGTGCTGGCCGTGGCGGCGTGCAGTTCCAGTCCCAGAACCGACTGGGTCGACGAGGACGTCAGCTTCGTCGCCGACGGCCTGACCATCCACGGCAGTTACCGCCATGTGCCCGGCGCCGCCGCGGCGCCGTCGGTGCTGATGATCTCCGAGAGCGGTCAGACCGACCGCAATGGCGACAACGCCGTCGCCGGCAAGGTCGGCAACATGCGCCAGCTGGCGGAGTATCTGTCCGGCAAGAACGTCGACAGCCTGCGCTACGACAAGGTCGGCACCGGCAAGACCGGGTTGGGCCCGCATGCGAAGAACCTGCGCGACGTGGGCAGTGCCGTCTACACCGCCGGCGCCAAGGCGGCCGTGAAGTTCCTGTCCGAGCAGAAGGGCACTGACACGTCACGAATCTCGTTGTACGGCTTGGGCGAAGGCACGGTGCATGCGTTGGCGCTGGCCACTGATACCAGCGAGGGTGCCCCGAAGGTTCATTCCCTCGCACTGCTGCAGCCGCTGGCCGGCCGGTATCTGGACGTCATCACCAATCGGGTGCGGTCCTCGGTCGACGCCGACGTGAAGGCCGGGGCCAAGACCCGGCAGCAGGCCGACCAGGTGCTGGCCGACTGGAACGCAGCCGTCGCAACCACGCGGGCCAGCGGCATGCCGCCGGCCAAGCTGCCCGAAGGCCTGAGCGCGATCCTCAACCCCGGCAACGCCAAAGCCGTGCTGGAGGCCGACGCCATCGACCCCCTCGCGCTGGCCGCGAAGGTGCCGAACGGCACCCCCGTCCTGCTGACCTGCTCAGACTCCGATGTGCAGGCCTTCTGCGACGCCGAGCAGCCGCTGATCGCCGCCCTGGCGCACACCGCGCTGACCGTGGTCCCCCTCAAGGGCGTCAGCCACGTGCTGCGCGACGATCCCAGCGACAACGTCGCCAACTACGCCAACAAGGCGCCGCTGTCCCCGCAGCTGACCAGCGCGCTGGACGGATTTGTCGGACGGTAGTCGTACACTGCCGCCATGGGGGATGAATCGAACACAATGTATCTGAAAGTTCTTGTCGGGCAAGGTAGTTGGCCTCATGAGTGACGACAGGATGCTGGCTCGGATCGCGGCGCTGCTGCGGCAGGCCGAGAACACCGAGAACCCGCACGAGGCCGAGGCGTTCATGGCCGCCGCCCAGCGGCTGGCCACCACGACCTCGATCGACCTGGCCGTGGCGCGGGCGCATTCGGCCACCCGGACCGCGGCGCAGGAGCCGGTGCAGCGCACCGTCACCATCGGCGAGGCGGGCACGCGGGGGCTGCGGACATTCGTGCAGTTGTTCGTGCTGATCGCCCGGGCCAACGACGTCAAATGCGACATCGCGTCCAACTCGACGTTCGTCTACGCCTACGGGTTCGCCGAGGACATCGACGCCACCCACGCTCTGTACGCCAGCGTGGTGGTGCAGATGGTCAAGTCGTCGGACGCCTACATCTCGACGGGTGCGCACCGGCCGACGCCGACCATCACCGCCCGGCTCAACTTCCAGCTGGCGTTCGGCGCGCGCGTCGGGCAGCGGCTGGTGGATGCCCGGGAGGAAGCGCGGCAGGCGGCGACGGTCGAGCGCGCCGACCAGCCGGGGACCGCGGTTGCGCTGCGTAACAAGGACCTTGAGCTGGTGTCGTTCTACAAGAAGACGTCGCAGGCGCGGGGGAGCTGGCGGGCGACGAGCGCGTCGGCCGGTTACTCCTCGGCGGCGCGGCGGGCCGGGGACCGGGCCGGACGCCGGGCGCGGCTGGGTCCGAGCCCCGAATTGTCAGGTGCGCGTACGGCTCTGGAGCGATGACCCGGGACGTTCAACGGTCTGCGGTGTATGCCGCTGAGCAGTTCGTGCGGACGCTCTTCGACCGCGCGGGGGAACGTGGCAACCGGGCGGTCGAGTTCTTCGGGACGCAGCTGACGCTGCCGCCCGAAGCGCGCTTCGGGTCCGTCGACGCGGTGCGGCGCTACGTCGACCAGGTGTTGAGCATGCCGACGGTGGCGGCGCGTTGGCCCGACGCGGGTGCGGTGGCGGTGCGGGCGCGGCGAGGGGTGACGGCCGCGCACTACGAAGCGGGTGACGGCGGCGCGGTCATCGCAGTGCCTGAACGTCAATCCACCTGGGCGCTGCGGGAATTGGTCGTCCTGCACGAGGTGGCGCACCATCTGTCCGCCGCGGTGCCTCCGCACGGGCCGGCGTTCACCGCAGCGTTCTGCGACCTGGCCGAGATGGTGATGGGCCCGGAGGTCGGGCACGTCCTGCGGGTGGTCTACGCAAAAGAGGGCGTGCGCTAACCCTTTTCCCGCGAGCGTGCGTGTCTGTACGTAGACACGCCGCGTTCGGCGTGCAATTCGCGCACCCTCGCGCCCGGCGAGGGTGCACCTGGTGACGGTCTAGTGCGGCGGCCCCAGATACGGGAAAACGTTCAGCGTGTCGGTGTGCGGGCTCAGGCCGGACGGTGGGCAGTCCCCCTTGGTCAGCGACGCCAGTCGGTAGTCGATCACGTCGTCGGTGAACACCCGCCCGTTCGGGTACTTGGCCGGCTGGGTCGGGTTGAACGTCAGCATGTCGGGCAGGATGCCCTCGGCGTCGACAGCGGCGACGGCCTCCTCGTCGGTGTAGCCACCGGTGTGTCCCAGGAGGTGCACGAACATCGGCATCCAGCGGTCCCGGTCGTGCTCCGGCTTGCTGGCGTTGTACTCCTCTTTGGTGTCATCGGTGTTGAAGAAACTACTGACCGACGGATGGCCGGCCCGGTCGACGTGCAGCAGCGCGCCGTCGCGGCGCACGCTGCAGCGTCCCCAGATCCGGATGTCGGGCGTGGTGCCCAGCAGTTGTGCGGTCGGCAGTTCCAGGACCATCGAGCACACGTTGGCCTGCGTGTTGGAATCCACTCCGGTCCAGGGGAATTCGCCACTGAGATGGAGCGCGGTGAAGTTGCGGCCGCCTCTGATGTCGAACAGGTTCTTGATGCCGTCGAAATCGAAGAAGAAGGCGTCGCTGCGGGCGCCGGCGAAGAAGGTGTAGTCGCCGGACTCGGCGATCACGGGCTCCTTGCCGAACGACACCTCCACGCCCTCGAAGATCTTGTCACCCACCGCCTCCGGTGACCGGGCAGCCTCTCCGGTCGCCACGTACACATCGACCGTCTGCCGTCCCGAGTCCGGCTCGGAGTAGACGTAGCTGAACGCGATGTCGTTGCGCAGGTCGCCGTCGTTGTCGATGGCGAGCCGGTAGATCGCCTCGGGATGAAGGGCGTCAGCATTGGGGTTGGCGTTGAGGATGAGCACGGTGCGCGCCGGGTCGGCGGGCGATTGGAAGGCGTACAGATCGCAGAGGTCCAGGCGCTGGTCGCCCAGGGGCGGGCCGAGGCTCAGACCGGTGAAATGATTCGACATAGAAGTCATTTAAGTCGTGGGGGGTCGGTCGCGAGCTCGAATCGGCCGATCGCCGACGTACTCCGCCCACGCTAGCCTGGCTTTGTGACGGAACCAGATCCGAAGACTGTCGACGAAATGTTCAATCGGGTGTTGCACACCGAGGACGAGGCGCTGGCCGCAGCCCGCCGGTCTGCGGTGACGGCCGGGATGCCGGCGATCGAAGTGTCCGCGCAGCATGGAAAGTTGTTGTCGCTGTTGGCGACGATCAGCGGTGCCACCCGGGTGCTGGAAATCGGCACGCTGGCCGGCTATAGCACCATCAACCTGGCGCGCGGCGTCGGCGCGGCGGGCCGGGTCACGACGCTGGAGTACGACGCTCGGCATGCCGACATTGCCCGGGCCAACTTCGAGGCGGCCGGCGTCGCCGATCGGGTCGAGGTGCTGGTCGGCGCGGCCCTGGACACCTTGCCGCGCCTGGCCGAGCGCGGCGAGCAGTTCGACTTCTTCTTCATCGACGCCGACAAAGAGAACAACAGCGCCTATGTGGAATGGGCGGTGCGGCTGGCGGTTCCGGGCGCGGTGATCGTCGTCGACAACGTGACCAGGATGGGTCGGGTGCTGGAACCAGCCGCCGATGACCTGCAGGCCCGCGGAGTGCGCGACATGTTGGAGCTCGTGGGTAACCACCCGCGTCTGCAGACCGCGGCTATCCAGACCGTCGGCACAAAGGGCTGGGACGGTTTCGTCGTGGCCCGGGTGGGGGAGTAGTGCTGAGAACGTCGGTGGCGGGATTGCTGCTGGCCCTCGGTATCGCGCCGACCGCGTCGGCCGGCCAGGTGCCGCTGCCAGAAGTGCCCGTGTCGCCGGGAACGGAGTTCGTCGACGATCCGGCGATCCTGGACGCGCACCCGCTGACGGCAGAGTCCTGGAGCCGGCTGGACCCGGAGCCTGAGCTGGCACTGAACTTCCAGGTCGGGCCACCGGCATGCTACGGCGTCCACGCCACCGTGCACGAAACCGATGAGGCGGTGCTGGTCAGCCTGACCACCGGCGGCCGGAATCCGGGTCCGACGGTGTGCACCATGATCATCATGCAAGGCAAAATTATTGTGCCACTGGCTAATCCTGTCGGGGAGCGGACAGTGCTGGTCGCGGAATAGGGCTCTGTACACGCCCGCCCGCGGTGACGTAGCGAGCCCTGCCAAGACCGGCACTCCGACATTTTCCGGCGCTCTCGATGCGCGAAATCCGCGTAACCTGGTCAGTGATGGATGGGTGCGGCGAGGCCGAACCCCTTGCCGCGTAACGGAAGGGGTAAGAAATGACTACGGTCCATTCATCTATCGATCAACACCCCGACATCCTGGCGCTGCGGGCCCGCTACGACCGCGTCGCCGAATCGATGGCGGCGCAGGCGACCTTCGGGCTGACCCTGCTCACCGCGGTCTACGTCGCGATGTCGCCGCAGATCATCGGCTATCAGGCCTCCGCCAAGCTGACAGTCAACGCGCTGATCGTGGGCGGCACCATCGGGTTCCTGGCCATGTGCTTCGGCTGCGCGCTGGACCGGACCCACGGAATGACCTGGACACTGCCGGTTCTCGGGGTATGGCTGGTGATTTCACCATGGATCTATGGCGACGGACCCACTGCCGGCATCATGTGGTCGCACGTGATCAGCGGTGTGTTGGTGGCGGTGCTGGGCATGTACGCGATGTACTTCGGGATGCGTGTGCGCAATTCGGACCGGCACGGATGATTGCTAGCTGCCGTAGGTAGGTCCTACGGCAGACTGCCCACCGGACGAGCGTCAGCAGCTCGGCCGGCGGGCAGGTCTGTGTTTGGGCCGCGGGCCCCGCATTGCTAATTTGACGCCGCCGCTGATTCCCGGTGTTACGTTCGGTGGGGGTGGGCGTCGACGCGTGAGGAGTTGCGGTGACAGCTTTGGCTGAGGTCCGACATTTCCGGCGCGGCGACGCGGGCTACGAACACGCGCGTTGCGCGACGGTGTGGAATGCGCTTGTGCCGCAGCGCTTTCCGGACGTCATCGTCCAGGCGTCCTGCACCGCCGATGTGGTGGTGGCGGTCCGTTACGCCTGCGTGAACAAATTGGCCGTCGGCATCCGTTCTGGCGGGCACAGTTGGTCGGCGAATCACCTCCGTGACGGCGGCATGCTGCTCGACGTGAGCCGGCTCGACACCTGCCGGGTAGATCGCGACGCGATGACTGCCGTCGTCGGACCCGGCAAGGGCGGCAGTGTCCTGGCGACCGAGCTGGAGCAGCAGGGCCTCTTCTTTCCATCCGGACACTGCCGGGGCGTGCGACTCGGCGGCTACTTGCTGCAGGGCGGCTACGGCTGGAACAGCCGGGTCCTGGGGCCGGCGTGCGAAAGCGTGCTGGCGCTCGACGTCGTCACCGCCGACGGCGAGCAGATTCGCTGCGACGCCGAGCATCACTCCGACTTGTATTGGGCGGCAAGAGGAGCCGGGCCCGGGTTCTTCGGCGTTGTGGCGGCATTCCATCTGCGTCTCTATCCGAAGCCGGCGGTGTGCGGCAGCAGCCTGTACGTCTACCCGTTCGAGGCCGCCGACGAGATCTATGCGTGGGCCCGCGCGATCAGTGCCGACGTGGACCGCCGGGTGGAGCTGCAGATCGTCGCCTCCCGCGCCATGCCCAGTTCGGGTCTGGATACGCCGGGCATCGTGCTGGCCTCGCCGGTGTTCGCCGACAATGACGATGAAGCGAAAGATGCGGTGGCACTGCTGGATACGTGCCCGGCGCGGCCGCATGCCCTGATGGCTGTGCCGTTCGCGCCGACGAACCTGCCCACCTGGTACGACGCGGTGATGAGTAACTACTTGAGCGACCACCGCTACGCCGCGGACAACATGTGGACATCGGCGTCGACGGCCGACCTGCTGCCGGGCGTGCGGAACATTCTCGCGACCATGCCGCCGCACCCGTCGCATTTCCTCTGGCTGAATTGGGGACCGTCGCCCGCTCGTCAGGACATGGCCTACAGCCTGGAGGACGAGGTGTATCTGGCGCTGTACGCCGGCTGGTCGGATGCCGCCGATGACGAAAAGTATGGCGACTGGGCCCGATCCAACATGGCGGCGATGTCGCACCTGGCCACCGGGATACAGCTGGCCGACGAGAACCTGGGGGCCCGGCCGGCCCGGTTCGCCACCGACGCGGCCATGGCGCGACTGGACGCGGTGCGCGCACAATATGACCCGGAGGGTCGCTTCTACGCCTGGATGGGACGGACATGAGCTACCTGGGGTACCGCGGCGACGACGCGGACACACCGTTCGGCAGGTTCTTCAACCCGGAGATGGCGGTGCTGCCACGTCACGTGGTGCAGGCGCTCGAGCACGGACCGCAGGCTGGCCCGGTGCTGCCAGACTTCGACGAACCGCTGGCCGGGGACGGTTATCAGCAGACCGAGAACGGCTACGGCACGCTGTCGGACGGCGGCTACACCGTCGCCGTACGCACCGACATGCCGGGCGTGACGCCGCAGATGTGGGACTGGTGGTTCGGCTGGCACGGCTGCGACGCGCGCCGCTACAAGCTGTGGCATCCGCGGGCGCATGTGTCGGCGCAGTGGCGCGACGGCCGCGACGACCTGGCCTATGTCGGCCGGACCTCGCTGGTCGAGGAGTACCTCGGCTCCGCGCTCAGTTCGGTGGCGATCCAGTTCGTCGACCCGGCTACGCAAGGGCACGCCGGGCTGGCCATCGCCGCGCGCCTCGGCTCGCCCGATATCCCCGTCGATATCGGCTGGCTTGTTCATCAGGTGCGGCCGACGCCGGACGGTGCCGAGATGCGCTCCCGCTTCTGGATGGGCGGGCAGCACGTCAGCTTCCGGGCCGGTAAATCCTTGGCGGACCATGCATTTCGGGTGCTTGCCGCGCGTCAGCTGCCTCATCCGCGTGACCTGCTGGTGCACTGTGCGCAGGAGATGAACCATCTCGCGGGCTTCCTGCCGGAGCTCTACGCGCAGTTCAGTTGACCCGCAGGCTGGGGGCTAACCCGCGAGCAGACGTAAAACTGTCGACTTTCCGAGCAAGATCGACAGTTTTACGTCTGCTCGCGAGCGTGAGGTGCCCGCCAGCTCGAAAGGTGGCGCGCGAAGCGGGTGTGACTGACGCCACCAACCAGAAAACTATCAACCACGCTACGATCGTTTCATGATTGATAGTTCAGTGAGGGGTCGCCGCGTACGCACCTGGATCCACCGCATGCTGATCGCATTCGGCTGCGCCGTCGCGGTGGTGCTGTCGGCGGGCGGTTGGGTGCTCTATGCCAACGACTTCGCGATCCGCGAGCAGCGCGTCACCATCCCTGCGCCGGTGCAGCCACTCGACGGTGTGTTGGCGCTGCCCAGGACGGGACACGGCCCCTTCGGGCTGGTGGTGTTCGTCCACGGCGACGGTCCTGCCGATGCCAGCCGCGACGCGTTCTACCGGCCCATCTGGGAGTCCTTCGCGCAGGCCGGATATGCGTCGTTGTCGTGGAACAAGCCCGGCATCGGCGGCGCCCCCGGCAACTGGCTGAACCAAAGCATGGCCGACCGCTCCGACGAGACGAGCGCCGCGATCGACTGGGCCCGCACCCGGCCGGACATCGATCCACACCGCGTCGGCATCTGGGGCATCAGCCAGGGCGGCTGGGTGGCGCCCGAGGTGGCGGTGCGCAAACCCGACCTGCAGTTCGTGATTCTCGTTGGGCCAGCGATCAATTGGCTGCGGCAGGGCGAATACAACCTGCGAGCAGAGCTACGGGCGCGCGCGGCGCCGGAGGCTGAACTGACCGCTGCCCTGGCGCGGCGGGAGCGGACGAACCAGCTGCTGCGCACCGGCGCCACGTACCACGAGTACCGCATGGCCGGCGTCGACGCGTCGCCGATGTCCGCGGACCGCTGGGGTTTCGTCGCGCGCAACTACCGTGCCGACGTCAGCGCCACGCTGCCGCACCTCGCGGTCCCGGTGCTGCTGGCACTCGGCGAGGGAGATCTGAACGTCGACGTGGCCGAGACCGAACGCGTCTACCGCGAACTGGTGCGTCCGGAGTTGCTGACGGTACAGACCTACCCGCACGCCTCGCACAGCCTGGCCAAGGAGGAGTTAGAAAGCAATCCCAACAGCGTAAAGGCCTACGCGATAGGGACTTTCGCGCCGCGACAGATTTACGCACCCAGCTACCTCGACAATCTCCGGCGCTACGTCCAGGAACTGCCGGCCGCGAAGGAGGCCCGATGAGGATTCTCGCGCTGGGCGGCCCGGGGGCGATGGGCGCCGTCGCGGTCCGGCTGGCCGCGCAGCTGCCCGGGGTCGACGAGATCGTCATCGCGGACCGCGACGCTGCCGCCGCACACCGGCTGTGCGGACAACTCGCCGCCGCCCCGGTGCGGGTCAGTGCCGCTCAGGTCGACGTCACGGACGATATCGCCCTGCGCCAAGCGCTGGAGCGGGCCGACCTCGTCGTGAACACCGTCGGGCCGTACTACCGCTTCGGCGTCCCCGTACTGCGGGCCGCGATCGCGATGCAGACACACTACGTCGATATCTGCGACGACTGGGAACCGACGGTGCAGATGCTCGAACTCGACGAAACCGCCCGTGCCGCAGGTGTTTGTGCCGTCATCGGCATGGGGGCCAGCCCGGGCGTGAGCAATCTACTCGCCGCCATCGCGGCGGCCGAACTCGACACCGTGCGCGACACCTACACCGCGTGGCCGGTGGACGTGCCCGGGACGGGTGGCGACGGGGGTGACGTGCTGCTGGGACCCGACGGCCGGCCGTCGGCCGCGGCTGTGCACTGGATGCTGCAGAGCAGCGGCAAGATTTGTACCGTCCAGGGCGGGGAGCCGACGTTCGAGCGTCCGCTGCGGCCGGTCGGGCTGGCCTTGCCACGCGGCCGCCGCGGCACCGCGTACACGGTCGGTCACCCGGAGCCCATCACGTTGCGGCGCACGCTCGGGCTCAGCGGCGAGGCCGTCAACCTCATGGTGATCCGGCCGCGGACGCTGGCGTATCTCGACGTGCTGCGCCGTGACACCGATCGGCGCAGGCTGACCCACGAGACGGCGGCCCTGCAGTTCGCGAAGCCGAACCTGTTGCGCTACTTACGATCCGTCCCGCTGTCCCTACGCAGCAAGGGGCCGGGCAACCTGCCACCGTTCTTCGCCGCGGTGTCCGGCACCCGCGCGGGACGCGACCACATGGTGCTGGCCCACCTCGACCTGCCCGGTGCCGCGGCAGGGTTGTTCGGCGACATGGCCCGGGCCACCGGCATCACACTGGCGGTGGGCCTGGCACAGATCGTCGACGGCACCGCACGCCGCCCGGGCGTGCACCCGCCCGACGCCGTCATCGACGCGCCGCGGTTCTTCACGGACCTTGCCCGCCAGCTCGATCGGCCCACCGACCGGCCGCTGGTCATCGTCGAACAGGACGAGCGTGCCTAGACTTGGGAGCCCCGCCCGTCGTACCGCGGGCGCAAGGAGTTGACCGTTGGCAGACCCATTCATCGAAGTGCCGACCCGCACCCTCGTCGAGAGCATGCTGCGGGACGATGCCACCATCGACGCCGGTGCACTGTACGACGTCGCGGGCGAGCTCGGCATGACGGACCAACAGGTGCGGTTGTGCATCAAACGACTGGTCGCCGACGGGCAGTTCATCCAGGACGGGCGCGGCCGAAAAGCGGTGCTGCGCGCGACCGATGAGCTGCGCAGCACCATCACGCCGGACCTCGACTACCTGCGGCTCATGTACGCCCAGGACCGCGGCGACGCGCCGTGGGACGGGCGCTGGCGCGTGGTGGCGTTCGCCGTCCCGGAGTCGGTCCGGTCAGCGCGTGACGCCATGCGCGATGTCATCGTCGGCCTCGGCGGAGCTGCTGTTCAAGGTGGTCTCTATGTCTCCCCGAACGATTGGGGCGGCGAGATAGCCGCAGCCGCAGAGCAATTGGCGATCACCGAGCATGTCACCACACTGACAACGACGGACCTGGCCGTCGGCGGTATCGACGAACCTCGAGCCGTCGCAAATCACCTGTGGCCCCTGGACGACATTGCCGGGCGGCACCGACGGTTGCTCGCCGTAGCGGAACGGGCGCTGTCCGTGTTGCCGGATGCCTCCCCGACCACTCGGCTCACCATCGCGATCGAACTGGCCGCCGAATTCACCCGAGCGGTCGAGCCCGACCCGCTGCTGCCGCCGGAGTTGTTGCCACAGCCGTGGATCGGCGTCGCCGCCCGCGCGAAGGTCGCGGATTGCTGGGCGAGCCTGCTGAAAGGTGATGCCCCGCAGCGCATCAAGCTGTTTCAGTGGTACTCGGAAGTGGTGTCGGAGGTCGCGGCGCGGAGTAGTTCCGCCGCTTCGTTCTGATAGGCGTGCTCGGCCCACTGCAATGGGGTCGAACCGAAGCGTCGGTCGGTGATCGACGGATTGGCGCCGGCTTCCAGCAGTCGTCGGATCAGCGGTAGGTCACCCTCCCAGGCAGCCTGGTGCAGCGGCGTCGCGCCTTCGTCGTCGCGGGCGTTCGGATCGGCGGGGAAGGCCGGCACGACGATCTCGATGCCCGACACGTCGACGCCATGCCGCGCGAGCAAAGCGAGGCGGTCACTGAATCCGTGCGCGGCCGCCCACTGGATCTGCCGCTGCCACATCTGTCCTCGCGTCTCCATGGCCTCGCCCAATCGGCGCTCCCATGGACTGGGCCCGGCGTCGGCGAGGCCGTGGGCGAACAGTAGCTCCAGGTGTGAATCGTCGGGGCGGAACATCCGGTTGTAGAGCGCCTGCTGATCAACCGGATGTGCGCCGCGGCGCAGCAGCAGCGTGGCGAGTTCGGCGGCGTGCGGATGCCGGGGCTGCCGCCGCGGCCCTTGCTCACCCTCGCCGAACACCCCGGCCAACAGTGTGAACGGCGTCGACATGCCGCACCACAGGTATCCGCCGTTCGGATCGGCGCCGGCGTCGAGCAGGAGCGTCGCGGTCGCTATGACGTCATTTGCACTGCGGCCCAGTGGAATACGTGAGTAACACAGATACATCATGGGAACCCAGCCGAACGGTCCGCCGCCGGTGTTGGAGAGCCCCGGTCGTCTGGCGAGATGGTCGGCAAGCGCGACCGGGTCGGAGGCGGAGGCCGCGCACCAGATGTTGCGGTCGACGAGCCCGGGCTCGGCGGCCAGCAGGTCGGCGGCGGACTGCCAGCGCGGCGGGGCGTCGGATTCGTCGTAGCGCAACGACGCCGATGAGCAGAACCGGTCAGCCGGGTCGAGGGCGTCCTCGTCGACGGCGCCTGGGTCGACGCTCAGATCGGCGGCCAACCGCAGGTAGTGCACCAGCGCCGGCCAGCCGGTGAAGCCATAGCGGCGGGCGACGGCGAACTGGGCGGCGTGCAGCGCGACGCCGTTCGCTCGTTGCAATTCACGGGCTTCGACGCGGAGTTTGTCCAGGGACGGATTGGTGGGCAGTGTGCTGGCCATGACGGCCTCCTCTCATGCGCCCGCGTCCGCGAATCGGGCCGAGAAGAGGTCGGTCACAAGGTAGAACACCAGCAGGGAGGCTGAGCCCCTTCGAGCGGACGTCGGGCGGTCCTGCGCGCCCGATCGTCACTGTACCGGCCCGCGAGCGTGCGCGAAATGCACACCATTTGCGGCGTGTCCACGTACAGACACGCACGCTCGCGGGAAACGGCAGAAACGGCTACGTGCAGACGGCGCCGACGGCGGCGGATTGGACCAGCTTGGTGTACTTGGCCAGCACGCCGGTCTTGTAGCGCGGTGGCAGTGGCTCGAATCCTTCACGGCGCGAGGCCAATTCGGCCTCGTCGACCAGCAGGTCCAGCGTGCCGTTGGCGACGTCGAGACGGATGCGGTCACCGTCGCGCACGAACGCGATGGGGCCGCCGTCGACGGCCTCGGGCGCGATGTGCCCGACGCACAGGCCCGTCGTGCCGCCCGAGAACCGGCCGTCGGTCATCAGCAGCACGTCCTTACCGAGACCGGCGCCCTTGATGGCGCCGGTGATGGCCAGCATCTCACGCATGCCCGGGCCGCCCTTGGGGCCCTCGTAGCGGATGACGACGACGTCGCCGTGCGTGATGGTGCCGTCCTCCAGCGCGTCCAGGGCAGCGCGCTCGCGCTCGAAAACCCTTGCGGTGCCCTCGAACACGTCGGAGTCGAAGCCGGCCGACTTCACGACGGCGCCCTCGGGTGCCAGTGAGCCGTGCAGGATGGTGATGCCGCCGGTCGGGTGAATCGGGTTGTTCATCGCGCGCAGCACCTTGCCGTCCGGGTCGGGCGGCGCGATGTGGGCGAGGTTTTCGGCCATGGTCTTACCGGTGACGGTGAGGCAATCACCGTGCAGCAGACCGGCATCCAGCAGTGCGCGCATGACGACGGGCACGCCGCCGATCTCGTCGACGTCCTTCATCACGTGGCGGCCAAAGGGTTTCACGTCGGCCAGGTGCGGCACCTTGTTGCCGATGCGGGTGAAGTCGGCGAGGGTCAGTTCGACCTCGGCCTCGCGGGCGA
>Ga0207658_10002488_pt1 | contig 13428 bp, 13 predicted proteins | sample KBSS33metaG_FD_184322 | JGI IMG/M metagenome (GOLD analysis project Ga0207658, IMG submission 184322) | Switchgrass rhizosphere microbial communities from Kellogg Biological Station, Michigan, USA - KBS S3-3 metaG (SPAdes) (version 2) | ecosystem: Host-associated > Plants > Roots > Rhizosphere...
CGACTCGATCGGGCGCTTCCGCTGGCGGTCGGCGCCGTTCTCCGCGTGGCTCTTTCGCATCGCCCACAACCTCGCGATGGATCACTTCCGCGCCGGGAGACGGTGGCAGCCGGAGGAGGCGGTGCCCGAGTCGCCCCCCGACGAGTCGACGTCCGCCGAGGCGGGCGCCCTCGAGGCGATCGGCCGCCGCTCGATGCTCGAGCTGATCGACTCGCTCTCGCACGAGCAGCAGCAGGTGCTGACGTTGAAGTTCGTCTTCAACTTCTCCAACGCCGAGGCCGCGACGATCCTCCACAAGACGGAGGGAGCGGTGAAGTCCCTCCAGCACCGGGCACTCATCTCACTCCAGAAGCAGCTCGAGGCCAGCGAGGCTTCGTCGGCCAGGTAGCCTGCCGCCGTGGCGCTCGAGGTCGGCATCGTCGGGCCGTCCGGGAGCGGGAAGACGTCGTTGTTCACGGCGCTCACGAAGACGGGCGGAGGCGAGTACGGGAAGACGAACGTCGGCATGGCGCCGATCGCCGACGCGCGCCTCGAGGCGTTGGCGAAGATCGTCTCCGCGCGCAAGATCACGCACGCGACGATCCGTGTTCAGGACGTGCCCGGCGCCGGAGAGGCGCAGCTGGGCAACCTGCGCCAGGTCGACGCGCTCCTCGTCGTGCTGCGGGGGTTCGGAGACGCGCCCGACCCGGACGGTGACCTGGAGACGTTCTCACTCGAGCTGCTCGTCGCCGACCGCGACCACGTCGAGCGACGGCTCGAGCGGGTCGAGAAGCAGGCGAAGTCGGGCGATCCGAAGCTCCGTGCCGAGGTCGAGGAGCTCCGATCCGTGCTCGCGCACGTCGAGACCGGCGTCCCGCTCGCCGACTACCCGCGCGAGCTCCCGCCAGAGCTCGAGCCGCTCACGACGAAGCCGCTCCTCGCCGTCGTCAACGGCCCCGGCGGCATCGACCTGAAGCTCGAGGCCGAGCTCGCCGAGCTTCCGGACGAGGAGGCCGCGGCGTACCGCGACGGCGGCGCCTCGGCGCTCGACGAGATCGCCGGACGGCTTCGCGATGCCCTCGACCTGATCACCTTCTTCACGGCCGGAGAGAAGGACACGCGCGCGTGGACGCTCAGAGACGGTCAGACCGCGCTCGATGCCGCCGGGGCGATCCACACGGATATCGCGCGCGGCTTCATCCGGTGCGAGGTGATCGACTGGCGCGATCTCGTCGAGGCGGGCTCTCACGCAGAGGTCGCCCGACGCGGGCTGCAGCGGCTCGAGGGCAAGACGTACGTTGTCCGCGACGGCGACGTGCTGAACATCCGCTTCAACGTCTGAGCGAGCCGATCCGAACCGGCGAACCGGTTGCGGCTGCCGTGCGAATGCGTACCAGTCGACGGCCTCTCACCTGACCCCGGCCGTCACCAACAGGAGGGGAAGCAATGCGCAAGCTCGCACTCGTCTGCCTGCTGGCAGCCGGCGCCACGCTCGTCGCGCTCTACGCCGGGCGTCTCGCCCCGAGCTCGGGCAACGCGTCGAGCCACCGGGAGGCGCCGCTCATCTCGGAGGACCCGACGGCGGACAACACCGACCTCTACGCCTTTCGCAGCCCGGACAAGGCCGACACCCTGACGATCGTGTCGAACTGGATCCCGGGCGAGGATCCGGCCGCGGGGCCGAACTACTACACGTTCTCGCAGACCGCCCGGTACAACATCTACGTCGACCGCAACGGCGACGGCAAGCCCGACCTTACGTACCGGTTCCGCTTCAAGACTCCGACCGGCCCGTACTTCCTCGGCAACACCGTTCAGAAATGGACCGTGACGAGGAACGGCGCGCCGTTCGCCACGGGCTCGACGCCGATGGACGCGATCGGCCCGCGCCAGGAGGGCTTCTTCGGGGTGAAGAACTACGAGTCGTCGGCCGAGAAGGCGATCGTCCACAAGGGCGGCGTCTCGATCTTCGCCGGCCAGCGCGACGATCCGTTCTTCGCGGACGTCGGAGCGATCTTCGACCTCGTCGCGATCCGCAAGGCCGGGACGACCGGGAACATGGGAGGCGGCAAGGACTTCCTCTCCGGTTACAACGTCCACACGATCGCGCTCCAGATCCCGATCTCACAGCTCGACACGACGAGCCACACGATCGGCGTCTGGTCGTCGACCGATCGCCAGCACGTGGCCGTCAACGGCAAGGTCCGTCCCGGCTGGACGCAGGTCTCCCGCCTGGGCGAGCCCCTCGTGAACGAGGTGATCATCCCGACGGGCCTGAAGGATCTGTGGAACCGGACGTCCCCCAACAAGGACGCCCAGTTCGAGCAGTACTACAAGACGCCGATCCTCGCCGCCGTGCTGAACAAGCTTTACAAGCTCGGCGTGCCGACGACGAACAGGTCGGATCTCGTCGCCGTGCTCGGCACCGGGATCCCGAAGGTCACGTTCACCGGCTCGACCTTCGCGGACGAGCTGCGGGTCAACCTGTCGATCCCCCCGTCGGCGCACCCGAACCGCATGGGCGTCCTCGGCGGTGACACGGCCGGCTTCCCGAACGGCCGCCGGCTCACGGACGACGTCGTCGACATCGAGGAGCAGGCAGTCGCCGGCTTCCTGATGGGCAAGAAGGTGCCGCTCGGAGACGGCGTGAACGCGAACGACGTGCGGAACATCGGTCATTTCCCGTACGTCGCCGCGCCGCACGAGGGCTACGCCAACTCGAAGGCGACCCACTGAGTCGAGCCCGAGGAGGAGGGCCCGCGGCCGACCGCGCCGCGGGCCCTTCGTACACGGAGGCGAGAGAGATGACGAACAAGCTGCTGATGGGACTCGCAACCGCCGTCGTGGCCCTCGCTGCGGCCCTCTTCGGAGGGGTGCTCGTCCGGCCGTCAGCCGCGCCCGTGGACGCTCTGGCCGCTTCGAAGTCGGTCGAGGACTTCCAGGCCGGCTTCGGCCTCAACGCGAGCACGACCTCGCTCGTGGCCGGCCTCCAGGCCGCGCTCGCGTCGAATGACCAGGACGAGCACTCGTGGATGCTGCTCGGCCTCGCGTACCAGCAGCGCGCCCGGGAGACGGGGGACCCGTCCTTCTACACGCAGTCCGACGGGGCGCTCCACCGGGCGCTCGCGCTCGACTCGAAGGACTCGCTCGCCTGGAGCGGGCTCGGGTCGCTTGCGCTGTCCCGCCACCGCTTCGCGGAGGCGCTGCAACTCGGCCGCCGGGCGCACGCGCTCTCGCCGACGACGGCCCGCAACTACGGCGTGATCGGGGACGCGGAGATCGAGCTCGGGCGGTACGGCGCCGCCTTTCACGATTTCGACACGATGAACCGGCTTCAACCGAGTCTCTCGTCGTACGCGCGCGTCTCGTACGGCCGAGAGCTCATCGGCCGCACGGCTGGAGCGGTGCGCGCGATGAAGCTCGCAGTCGACGCTGCGACCGATGCGACCGAGCCGACGGCCTGGACGCACGTCCAGCTCGGCAAGCTCTACTTCGGCCACGGCCGCCTCGGCGCCGCCGTGCGCGAGTTCCGGCTTGCCGATGCGACCTTCCCCAACTACGCGAACGCGCTCGACGCGCTCGCGGTCGCCGTGGCGGCGCAGGGCCGCGTCCGCCAGGCAGCGGCGATCGAGCGCCGGGCGGTGGCGCTCATCCCGCTGCCGCAGTACGTGGCGACGCTCGGCGACCTGTACGCCGCCGAGGGGCGGCACGTGCTCGCGCGGCGCGAGTACGCGCTCATCGGCGCGATCGAGCGGCTCCTGCGCGCGAACGGCGTCCGGGTCGACCTCGAGATTGCGCTGTTCGACGTCGACCACGGCATCCGCCTGCGGCATGCGCTCGAGCTCGCCCGGATCGGTCAGAGCGAGCGCCCGTCGATCGACGGCGACGACGTTCTCGCCTGGGCGCTCGCCCGCAACGGCAGCTGCCGCGAGGCGGTCGCGTACTCCAACCGGGCCCTCCGGCTCGGAACGCAGGACGCGCTGAAGTTCTTCCACCGGGGCATGATCGAGCGCTGCCTCGGCAATGACATCGCCGCCGGCTCGTGGTTCCGGCGGGCTCTCGCGCTGAACCCTCACTTCTCGATCCTCTGGTCGCCCGTCGCGGCGCGGTACGCAGCATGAAGCGGCTCGTCCTCGCTGCGGCGGTGCTCGTCGCCCTGGCGGCGCCCGTCGCCGCCTCCGCCCATCCTCTCGGCAACTTCACGATCAACCGCTACAGCGAGCTCGACCTCTCCGGCAACCGGCTCTACGTCGTCTACGTCCTCGACCTTGCCGAGATTCCGACCTTCCAGGCGAGACAGGCCGGCGGGATCGACGGTGCGGCGTACGCGAGGCGCATCGCCGCGAACGCGAGCCTGAGCGTCGACGGCCGGCCCGTGCGTCTCGCGGCCGTCCGTCACGCCCTCGCGTTCCCGCCCGGGCAGGGAGGGCTGCGCACGACGCGCCTCGAGGTGCTCCTGGCCGGCCCGACGCTCCACGGTCGAGCGAGCGTCACGTACGCCGACCGCAACTACGCAGGCCGGATCGGGTGGCGCGAGGTCGTCGTCCGCTCGGCGGCCGGCGGCCGGGTGCTGTCGTCCAGCGCTCCCACGTCGAGCATCAGCGATCGGCTGCTCGCCTATCCGAAGAACCTCCTGCAGAGCCCGCTCGACGTGGGCTCGGCGACCGCCGGCCTGAAGGCGGGCTCCGCCGCCGGGGCCGCACCGGGGCTCCTCACGTCCCGGCAGCTGGCGGGCCGTGCGGCCGTGCGCGCCGTCGCCGACTCGGGTTTCGCCGCGCTCGTCGCACGCAAGCACGCGTCAGGCTGGCTGCTCCTCGCATCTCTCGCGATCGCGTTCTTCTGGGGGGCGGCGCACGCCCTCAGCCCCGGGCACGGCAAGTCGATCGTGACGGCGTATCTCGTTGGCTCGCGCGGCACCGCCCGGCATGCGCTGCTGCTCGGGGCGACGGTCACCGTCACGCACACGATCGGCGTGTTCGCTCTGGGGCTCGTGACCCTCTCGCTCTCCCAGTTCATCCTCCCCGAGCAGCTCTACCCGTGGCTCAACCTCGTCTCGGCGCTCCTGATCGTCGGCGTCGGCCTGTCGGTCCTTCGCTGGCGCGTCGGTGCGTGGCGCGGCGCGAGGGCCCACGCTCACGCCCATGCCCACGGTCACGATCACACCCACGACCACGGTCACGGTCACGATCACGACCCTGCACTCGGTCTTCGCCGGCTGCTCGGGATCGGGATCTCGGGCGGGCTCATCCCCTGCCCGTCGGCGCTCGTCGTCCTGCTCGCAGCGATCTCGCTGCACCGCGTCGGCTACGGGCTCGTCCTCATCGTCGCCTTCAGCTTCGGGCTGGCAGCGACGATGAGCGCCCTCGGCCTCGCCGCCGTCGCGGCGAAGAGCGCCTTCCGCCGGCTCGATCTCGATGGCGGCGCCGTCCGGCTGCTGCCCGCGGTGAGCGCCCTCGTCGTCCTCGCCCTCGGTCTCGTCATGACCGTGCGCGCCCTACCGCACGTCGTCTAGCCCGGAAAGGAGCCCTCCCCATGGATGCCGAGCCCTCGCACCGCCGCCTCTGGACGCAGACCCTCTCTCGCGCCGAGTGGCTTCGCCTCTCCGGCTTCGCGGCCGCGGTCGCATTCCTGCACCTCGCGGGCTGGGGCCTGTTCCTCTACTACTCCCGGCACAACGTCGCGCTGGCGGGGCTCGGCACGCTGGCCTACACGTTCGGGCTCCGGCACGCGTTCGACGCGGATCACATCGCCGCGATCGACAACACGACCCGCAAGATGCTCCAGGAGGACAAGAAGCCGCTCGGTGTCGGCTTCTTCTTCTCGCTCGGCCACTCCACGATCGTCTTTGCGCTCACCGGCGGCCTCGCGCTCGCCGCCACGACGATCGACTCGAAGATCCCGGGCTTCCAGGCGTACGGCGGCTACATCGGGGCAACGGTCTCCGGCACGTTCCTCTGGGTCATCGGCGTGCTCAACCTCCTGGTGCTCCTCGACGTCGTCCGCATCCTCTTCGACGTCAGGCAGGGGAGGTACGACGAGGAGCGGCTCGAGGCGCGCCTGCTCGACCGCGGCTTCATGAACCGGTTCTTCCTCGGGAGGCTCGCCCGCCGGATCACGAAGAGCTGGCAGATGTATCCGCTCGGCGTGCTCTTCGGACTCGGCTTCGACACCGCGACCGAGGTGGGTCTGCTCGCGGTGGCGGCCGGCGTCGCGACGCACCACGTGCCCTTTCTCGCGGTGATCTCCCTGCCGCTCCTGTTCGCGGCCGGGATGAGCCTCATGGACACGGCCGACGGCGCGTTCATGTCGCACGCCTACGGCTGGGCGTTCGCGAGCCCGATCCGGAAGATCTACTACAACATCACGATCACGAGCCTCTCGGTCGCGGTCGCGCTCGCGATCGGCACGGTCGAGCTGCTGCAGGTCTTCGCGACGAAGCTGTCCCTTGGCGGCGGCTTCTGGAGCTGGCTCGCCGGGATCGACTTCGGGACGCTCGGCTACGGCATCGCCGGTCTCTTCGTGCTCACCTGGGCCGCGTCGTTCGCGATCTGGAAGCTCCGCCGGATCGAGGAACGCTGGGGCTCGCTCGTCCAGGTAACGCGGAGGTAGGACCCGCTACTCGACCGGCCGGGTGGCGGCGATCGCGTCGAGCTGGTTCGCGTGGTAGAGCACGGCGGCCTCGGCGTTCTGCGCGCCACGGGCGTCGTGGTGGACGGCGACGCAGTGCAGGAGCTCGGCGCGCTGCGGTGCGGTCAGCCCTTGCGCCCGCTCCTCGATCAGCCGCAGCCCCAGGTGGACGTGTCCGAGCAGCCGTCCCTCCTGCGTGGTCGAGAACGCCGGCCCCCGGTTCAGCTCGAGCGTCCGGCCGACGTCGTGGACGAGCGCGGCCGCGAGCAGCAGCTCGAGTCGAAGGCGCGGGTGGAGCTGCGCCGTCTCGCGGCAGAGGGTCGCGACGCCGACCGTGTGCTCGAGCAGCCCGCCCGCGTAGCCGTGGTGGCCGTCGGGCGTTGCCGGGTACGCCGCGAGGTCGCGGTCGGCGAGCACCGCGCGCACGGTCTCCGCGAGGCCCGGGTGGCTGATCTCCGCGACGAGGAACTCGAGGAAGCCGTTGAGCTCCTCCGCGTCGCGGCGCGCGGTCGGCGTGAGCGACGCCGGATCGACCCCTGCGGCCGTCTCGAGCGCGCGCACGTCGAGCTGCAGGCGCTCGCGGAACCGCTCGACCCGCCCGAGCACGCGGACGGCGTCACCTTCGGCGAAGCGGCCGTCGAGGAGCTCGACGTCGTTCCAGACGCGCGCGTCGATCCGCCCGGTCGGATCGACGAGCTCGAGGGCGAGGTACGGGGCGCCGCCCTTCGTCCGGAGCTTCTTCTTCGACTTCACCGCGAAGACGCCTTCGACGACCCGGTCCTCCTGGAGCTCGGCGATCGTCATCGGCTGAGTGTACGGCCGGACCCCGCTAGGCTCAGCCCGTGGCCGACATCAGACCGTTTCGCGCTCTCCGCTACGACCCGGCAGTCGCCGGCCCGCTCGACCGGCTCGTCGCTCCTCCGTACGACGTCATCGACGACGACCTCCTCCGCGACTACCTCGCTCGGAGCCCGTACAACGTCGTCCACCTGACGCTCGGCGACTCCGCCGAGGACTCGGCGCGCGACCTCTCCGAGTGGCGGCGCGCAGGCGTGCTCGTCGAGTCGGATCCCGTCTACTGGTGGGTCGCTCAGGACTACGTCGGGCCGGACGGCGTCTCGCGGACGCGAGAAGGGTTCGCCGCCTCGGTGGAGGCGACGCCGTACTCCGCACGGCAGGTGCTTCCGCACGAGCGGACCCACGCCGGGCCGAAGGAGGGCCGGTTGCGTCTCCTCCGCGCGACCCGGACGCAGCTCGAGCCCATCTTCCTGCTCTACGACGCGGATCCGCCGTTCGGCCGCCCCGAGGGGGAGCCCGCCATGGACGTCACCGACGGGGGCGTACGCACGCGTGTCTGGCCCGTGGTGGACGGTGAGGCAACAATCGACTCGCCGCTGCTGATCGCGGACGGGCACCATCGTTACGAGACCGCCGTCGCATTCCGTGACGAGGAGCCGTCGGCGACGCACACGTTTGCCGTGCTGGTCTCGTCGCGCTCGCCGGGGCTCGAGATCTTCCCGACGCACCGCATCGCGCGCTCGGTCGGCGAGATCGTGGGCGACGAGGTCGACGCGCCCGGCAAGGGGGTGACGGCGTACCGCGGCGGGCGCTACATCCGCGTCGCCTCCGACGACGACTTCGGCCCTCGCGTGGTCGAGGCGCTCGCGCCCGAGGGCGTCTCGTACACGCCGTATGCCGACGAAGCCGTCGCGGCCGTCGACCGGGGAGAGGCCGAGGCGTCGTTCCTGCTCCAACCCGTGACGGTCGAGCAGGTTGCGCGGTTCGCGCATGCGGGCGAGACGATGCCGCAGAAGTCGACGTTCTTCTACCCGAAGCTCACGTCGGGCCTTCTGTTCCACCCGCTTTGAGCGATCCCGGCTCTGCGGTCTCCGAATGGGCGGCGCGTGACTGGCTCGACCTGTGCCGCGGCGCGCGGGACGATGTGGCCGGCGTTCTCCGCGACCTCCCCACCCGCCACGAGCGCGAGCCGGTCGTCGGCATCGGCGAGGGCGGCGACGAGACGACTGCCGTCGACGCCGCGGCGGAGCGGGTCATCCTCGAGCGGTTCCGGCTGCCCGACGTCCGGGTCGTGAGCGAGGAGGCAGGCGAGTCGGGCAGCGGGCGGTTCACCGTCGTGGTCGACCCGATCGACGGGTCGCTCAACGCGAAGCGCGGCATACCGTTCTTCTCCATCTCGATCGCAGTCGCCGACGGCCGGACGATGGACGACGTCTTCTTCGGGTACGTGTTCGACTTCGGGACCGGCGAGGAGTGGACGGCGCGCCGCGGCGGGGGAGCGTTCGTCGACGGGCGCGCGATCGCGGAGAGGCCGAAGGACGAGCTCGAGATCCTCTCGTTCGAAGCCACGACGACCGCGTACGTCTCCGCGAATGCAGCGCGGTTCGACGGCGTCGCGCACAGGCTGCGCGTGATGGGCTCGCTCGCGATCACGCTCTGCCATCTGGCCGCCGGCCGGGTGGACGGAGTCGTCTCGCTCAAGCCCGCCCGCTCGGTCGACATCGCCGCCGCGCAGCTGCTCGTGCGCGAGCAGGGTCTGGCGATCGAGCTCTGCGACGAGCCGGGGTTCGGCGCCGCGCCGCTCGACCTCGTCGGGCGCTCGCGGGTCGCGGCGGCGGGGAACGACGAGCTCTGCGCTCGTCTTGCGAGCGCTCTGACCGCGATCGTGGGCTGATCATCTAGCCTGGTCGCGATGGTGACGCGCGACGAGATCATGGCGGGGCTCGCCAAGGTGATCGACCCCGAGCTGCGGCGGCCGGTGACCGAGCTCGACATGGTCCGCTCCGTCGAGATCGACGGTGGTGTGGTGGGCGTCACGATCGCGCTCACCGTCGTGGGCTGCCCGCTGCGCTCGAGCTTCGAGGATCAGGTGCATGAGCACGTCGCGTCGATCCCGGGGGTCGAGGAGGTCAGCCTCGACTTCGACGTGATGACGCCCGAAGAGCGGGCGGCGCTGACCGTGCGGCTGCGAGGCGGTGTCGAGCCGCGCGGGATCCAGCTCTCGCCGAAGACGCGCGTGATCGCGGTCGCTTCGGGCAAGGGCGGCGTCGGGAAGTCGACGCTCACGGTGAACCTCGCCGCAGCGCTCGCGACCCGGGGCTACGAGGTCGGGGTGCTCGACGCCGACATCTACGGCCACTCGATCCCGAACATGCTCGGCATCCGCCAGAAGCCCGTCGTCGTCGACAAGATGATCATCCCGCCCGTCGCGCACGACCTGAGGCTCATGTCGATCGGGTTCTTCCTCGACGACAACCAGCCGGTCATGTGGCGCGGCCCGATGCTCCACCGTGCACTCGAGCAGTTCCTCCAGGACGTCCACTGGGGCGAAATCGACGTGCTCGTCGTCGACATGCCTCCGGGCACGGGCGACGTCTCGATCTCGCTGGGCCAGCTGCTTCCCCGCGCGGAGGTGGTGATCGTGACGACGCCGCAGCCGCTTGCGCAAGAGGTCGCCTCCCGCGCGGCGATCATGGCGCAGAAGACCGGGATGAGGGTGGTCGGCGTCGTCGAGAACATGACCTCGGATGTCTTCGGCTCCGGCGGCGGCGCGCTCCTCGCCGAGGAGCTCGGGGTGCCGCTGCTCGGGCAGGTGCCGCTCGATGTGCGGCTGCGGGAGGCGGGCGACGGCGGAACGCCGCTCGTGCTCGGCGACCCGGAGTCGGAGCCGGCACTCGTGATCGCCGATGTCGCGCGTGCGGTCGACGAGAGCCGCGCCGGCGGTTTCACCCGTACGCTCCCTCTCGTCTCGTAGCGCATGGCCGCTCCGACGCCGGGCGACGATGCGCGGGCTCGGCTCGTCTCGCTCGGCTTCGGCCCCGCCGACGTCGAGACGCTGATGGCGCACTTCCTCGCAGCCGACCGGAAGGGTCAGCGAAGCCACGGGCTCGCGCGCGTCGAGTGGCTCGCGTCGCTCTCCGGGCTCGATCCCGCGGCGACTTCCCAGCGGGTCGAGGTGGCGAGCGGGTACGAGCGCTGGGACGGCGGCGGCGCCCTCGGGTACCTCACGCTCGCCGCGGTCGTGAGAGCGCAGCTCGCGGATCCGCCCGAGCGGGCGCGCATCGTCGTCTGCGAGCGGACGTTCCCGACGGGCGTCCTCGGGCTTTGGGCGCGGCAGCTGGCCGATGGAGGCCTCGTCGCCGCGCTCACCGCGACCTCGCCGCGGCGGCTGCCGCATCCCGCGGGCAGCGAGCCGCTCACGGGGACGAACCCGCTCGCGATCGCCGTGCCGTCGTCTGACGGGAAGCCCTTCGTCGCCGACCTCTCGATGGGTGCTGTCACCTACGGCGATGTCCTCACAGGGCAGGCGCGCCCGGAGGAGCTCGTGCCGTTCGGCGGCGCGCAGGCGCACAAGGCGTTCGCCCTCGCCGCGGGTCTCCAGCTGCTCGTCGACGCGCTCACGCACGAGGACGACTACGGCGCCGTGCTCGTCGTCGCCGCGCCGAGCGCGGATCCGGTGCCGGCGTTCCGGGAGCTCGCCGCCGGGCTGCGGCTCCCGGGCGACAGCCTCTAGTCCTTGCGCGGAGCCGTCGTGTCGAAGCGGAGCCGGTGGAGGCCGTACAGGCGGACGAGCTCGCCGATCGGATCGGGGTGGTCGTCGACGCGCAGGTCGACGAGGACGTCGCTCAACCCTGCGTACCCGCCGTCGCGCTCGACCACGAGCAGGGCGGCGGACTGGCGCCCGCGCCGGTCGCCGCCCGCGTTCTCGGCAGCGGTCAGCGCCTCGAGCAGCCGCTCCGCAAGGGGGCGCCCCTCCGTGGCGACGAAGACCGCTGCCAGGGAGGCGATCGTGCGCTCGTCCACGAGGATGTTCCCCTGCGCGGCGTAGCACGGTCCCGCCGCGCTTCCCGCCCAGTCGAGGCAGGCGGTGCCGGTGTACGTCGCGCCCCGGCCCTGCGCGTCGACGATCCCCAGCTGCCGGTGATCCCGGCCCTCGTCGGCCGCGGTCAGGCGTTCGACGACCTCCTCGGCGGCCAGGCCCTGCCGAAGGAGGCGCAGCCCCTCGGGTCCGTAACGGGGGTTCGCGTGCGCCTGCGTCGCGACGGCGCCGACGTGCGGCTCCGCCCACGGGACGACCGATCCGACTGCGAGGAACTTCGACTGGGCGGCGACACCCCACTGTCCGCGTTCGAGATCGCACGCGACGAGCGAGTACGTCACAGGCTGACGGTGTCCCCCGGGGAGAGCCGTTCCACGACGGCAGGCGTGAGCGCTGCGAGCGCGTCCGGCGTGCCGGTGAGCAGCGGGAACGTGCCCCAGTGGCAGGGCACGCAGCGGGGGTTGCCGAGGAGCTCGAGCGCGAGCGCCGCCTCTCGGGGCCCCATCGTGAAGTTGTCGCCGATCGGCAGCACCGCGACGGTCGGGCTGTAGAGCCGCGCGATGAGCTGCATGTCGCCGAACACCGCGGTGTCGCCTGCGAAATAGACCCGGGTCGTGTCGTCGACCGTGACGACGAAGCCGGCCGGCTCGCCGGCGTAGCTGCCATCGGGCGTCGAGCTCGAGTGGAACGCGTGGGTCATCGTGAAGCGGACGCCCGCGGCCTCGACGCTCCCGCCCTTGTTCATCATCACGGCCTTCTCCTCGGGAACACCCTTGCCCTGGAGCCAGCCGAGCAGCTCGGGCTGGCCCACGACAGCGCAGTCCAGCTTCTGCTGAAGCTCCGCCGCGTCCCCGGCGTGATCGAAGTGCCCGTGAGTGAGCGCGATCACATCGGCGCGCTCGGGCTCACGCTCGCTGTCGGGACAGGTCGGCCCCGTCAGCCACGGGTCGACGTACACCCGAGCTCCGGCGTCGGTGTCGAGGCGGAAGGCGGCGTGCCCGAGCCAGGTCAGTGAGGCCATGTGACTCCTTTCGGCGAGTGGCCGCGAGAGCATAGAAGGACCATCCGCGCCGAGCGAGAACCTAGGGAGCCGTGGGACGGCGTGCGCTTCCGGTGCTCCTCACTGCAGCCGCTGCGGCCGCAGATCTCGCCGGTGCCCACGCGCTCGCCTTCGACGCGCTCATCTTCGCCATTCCGTTTGCGGCGGTTGCGGCCCTCGACGCGTTCGGGACGTATCTCGACCGGCGCGACGACGTGCTCGAGGGCATGCAGGCGATGCTGTGGGCCGCCGCGCTCGTGCTCCTCGTGATCTCGGGCGCTGCGCGCTCTCCTGCGGCGCGCACCCACGAGCTTCCGAGCGCAGGCTGGTCTGCGCTCGTCGGCTGCCTCGCGGTGCTCGGCGTCAAGGGCGTGCTCGCGGTGGTGCCGCACGTTCGCCGCGGCGGACTCCAGATCGCGAAGCCCTGATCCGTAGCGTCGGCTAGAGCGGGAGCGAGCGGGCAGCGGCGCGCGCTGCGTCGATCAGCGGCTGCACGGCGAAGAACGAGCCGACGGTCACGGCGAGGCAGACGGCGACGCCGAAGCCGAGCACGTGCTCCTGCGGGGGCGAGCCGCCGGCGGGGGCGAGCTGGAGCTCCATCCGGTCGCGGAAGTACATCGCCCGGATCACGCCGAGGTAGTAGTAGAGGCTGACCGCGGTCGCGGCCACGCCGACGATCACGAGCCAGGTCCAGCCGCGGTCGTAGGCGGCGGCGAAGATGTAGAACTTGCCGACGAAGCCGCCGGTCAGCGGGAAGCCGGCGAAGCCGAGCATGAAGACCGTCATGGCGCCGCCGAGCAGCGGGCGCTCCCAGCCGAAGCCCGCCAGGTTCTGAACCGTCACCGGCCGGTTCAGCTCCCGCTCGCGCGCGGCGACGACCGCGAACGAGCCGACCGACATCGCGCAGTAGGGAATCAGGTAGTAGAGGAGCGCGCGGCCGCCGAGC
>Ga0207658_10002490_pt1 | contig 13426 bp, 10 predicted proteins | sample KBSS33metaG_FD_184322 | JGI IMG/M metagenome (GOLD analysis project Ga0207658, IMG submission 184322) | Switchgrass rhizosphere microbial communities from Kellogg Biological Station, Michigan, USA - KBS S3-3 metaG (SPAdes) (version 2) | ecosystem: Host-associated > Plants > Roots > Rhizosphere...
CAGCCGCGGAGATACGAGCAGCCCTCATGGCCGACCCGCTTCACGATCACCTACCACCCGGGCACCGGCGCCTTCACCGCCGGCTTCACCGGGATCAAGACGCACTGACGCGATTGCGCCCTGACTCCTTCGCCCGGTAGAGGGCGGCGTCGGCGCGCTTCAACGCCGCGGAGCCGTTGTCACCGCGCCCGCTGCGGCGCACGGCGACACCGGCGCTGATCGTGACCACCGCACCCGGCCCGACGGCCGGGTGCGGGATCCCCAGCGCCTCTACGGTCGCCCGGATCCGCTCGGCGGCACTCGCCGCCGCGGCCGGATCTTCGTCGGGGACGAGCATGACCAGCTCCTCGCCGCCGTAGCGGTAGGTCGTGTCGCCGCGCCGGCGGCAGTCGAGTAGAGCCTTGGCGACGTCACGGAGGACCCCGTCGCCGGCCTGATGACCCTGGCTGTCGTTGTAGGCCTTGAAGCGATCGACGTCCAGGAGGATCGCGCCGTAGCCGCTGCCGTCACGGTCGGCGCGGCCATCGAGCACCTCGAGCTCCTCGCGCAGCGCCAGGCGATTGCGCAGGCCGGTGAGGGGATCGTGCCGGGACTGGTCGAAGAGCTCACCGTTCAGCCGCTCGAGCTCGCGCTGCTGATCGGCCAGCCTGCGGTGGAGGGTCGTCACCCGCGCGGCGGCGACCAGGCGGGCCTCCAGGTCGGCCTCGTCGAGCGGCTTCGCCAGGTAGTCGTCGGCCCCGGCCTCCATCCCGTGCATCAGGTTGGTCTTCGCGTCGCGCGCGGTGAAGAAGATGAAGTAGGCGTAGGAGCGGTCGGAGCCGCGGATCCGCCGGCAGAGCTCGTCGCCGTCCATGCCCGGCATCAGCCAATTGCTGATCACGGCGTCAGCCCCCTCCCGCTGGAAGGCCTCCCACCCCTGCTCGCCGTCGACGGCGATGACGCACTCGTGGCCGAGCGCGGTCAGCGACCGCTCGAGGACACGCTGGTAGACCGGTGAGTCGTCGACGATCAGGACCCTCATCGCCTACCGCTCCCCTCCGCCCCCAGGCGCGCCTCACAGGCGGCGGCGATGTCGCCGAGGTCGACCTGGTCGAGGATCGCGCGGTGCCGCTCGTCACTCGCGTCGAGCGAGCGCAGCGCCTGACCGTAGGCGCGGCGGGCGGCGCGCGCGTCGCCCAAGGCGTCGTGGGCGCGACCCAGCTCGAAGGCGGCCAGTCCGAAGGACGGGTCCAGGTAGAGGCACCGCCGCAGCGATGACGTCGCCGCTCGCGCTTCGCCCGCCTCGAGCTCGACCAGGCCCTTGACGAAGTGGGCATCGACCAGCGACGGGTCGGCGGCGAGGAGGGCCGAGACGATCGAGGCGGCGCGCTCGAGGTCCCCGTCGTCGGCGGCGAGCAGGGCGTCCTCGATCCGGTCGTCGGAGCGGCTCCGCGGCTCGAGGCCCAGTGGGCGCCGCAGCGCGCGCTTGCCGGGACGCGGCTCGCGCCGCGCGGCCACCGCGACGTCACCGCTTCGCCGCAGCCTGCCCGCGGTGCCGATCAACCGGTCCGCGGCGCCGAGCACCAGGCTGCCTTCGGGCCGCAGCGCTCCCTCCAGGGAGGCGACCACGCGCTCGACCGTCACCGGGTCGAAGTAGATGAGGACGTTGCGGCAGGCGATCAGGTCGAACGGCACCTCGCCGAGCGGCGGCGCCGGGTCGGTGACCAGGTTGTGGTGGCGGAACCTGACCATCGCCCGCAGGCTCTCGCGCACCGCATGGCGGCCGTCCCTCTCCGTCAGGTATCGCTCCCGCAGGCCCGGCGGCAGGTTGCGCACCGAGCGCGCCGAGTAATCGGACCCGGCCTCGGCACGCCGGAGGGCGGCGGCGGAGACGTCCGTCGCGAGGATGCTCACCTGCCGGCTGTCCGGGCCCAGGGCCTCGCTCGCGAGGATCGCCAGCGAGTAGGCCTCCTCGCCGGTCGCACAGGCGGCGACCCAGACGCGCAATCCTCCCCCGCCCCCTTCGCGGGCGCGGTCGAGCAGCCCGCGCCAGTCGATCGCCTGCAGCTCGCGCAGCTCGCGGAAGAAGTAGGTCTCCTGCACGGTCACCTCGTCGACCAGGCGGCCGAGGACCGGGCTGTGGGGCGTCTGGGCGCGGGTCAGGAGCTCCTTCGCGTCGAGCCCTCGCTCGACCCGACCGATCGCCGCCGCCAGCGCCGGCAGCTGGGCGTCCTTGATCTCGATCCCGGTCTCGGCCCGCACCAGATCCGCGACTTCGCGAAGCGCCCCGTCGTTCACCCCGCCCCCACCCCCGACGTCATGCGCGAGACGGCGACGCCGACCTCCTCGAGGGGCAGCACGATCTCGGCCCCCGCCTCGACCGCGGCGGCGGGCATACCGTAGACCGCCGAGGTCTCCTCGTCCTGGGCGATCACCACCGCGCCGGCGGCGACCATCGCCTTGACGCCGTCGGCCCCGTCGCGGCCCATGCCGGTGAGGACGACGCCGGCCGCCTCGGGGCCGAGGGCCGCGGCGAGGCTCTCGAAGAGGACGTTGAGCGACGGGCGATGGGCTCCGCTCACGGTCGTGCGGTCCAGCGAAAGCGTGAGATCCCGCTCGAGGCGCAGGTGGGCGCCGTCGGGGGCGACCCAGGCGCCGGGGGAAAGCGGCGCCCCCTCGACCGCCGCCGCCACGGCGATCTCGACCGTGCGATCGAGCCAGTGGACGAGGCTGTCGCCGAACCCCGGGGCGGTGTGCTGAACGATGAGAAGCGGCAGGGGGAAGTCGGGGGGCAGCGCGCCAAGGACGGCGGCCAGGGCGGGCGGCCCGCCGACCGATGCCCCGACACCGACAGCGCGGACGCCGGCGCCGCGGGCGCGCGGCGGCTGCGGCGGCTGCCGTGGCGAGGCGTCGCCGCTCGACCAGCCGGCCGCCCGGCGGGGTCGCTGGCTGGAGAGCCGCTTGAAGCGGCCGCGCGCCGCCGTCGCCCAGACGCTGTCGGCGTCGGACAGGTCGAGCCGGCTCTCGTCGATCGCCTCCAGGGCGCCCGCCTTCAACGCCTCCTCCAGCCGCCCGTCGCCCGCCCCGCGGCCGGCCAGCGCCACCACCGGAGCTGTGCCGGCCCGCATCGTGCGCTCGACCGTCTCGGCCGGGCTCGACCCGGCGGTGTCGATCGCGAGCACCACGAGGTCGGCGCCAAGATCGCGCAGCCGGGCGAGCATCGAGTCCACCGAGGCGAAGGAACCGACGACCTCCAGCTGTTGGTCGTGCTCGAGGAAGCCGCGCAGGCCCGCGCGACGGGCCTCCGAGCGATCGCAGAGGACGATTCGCCGCGCCGCCACGGCCGCCTACCCCCCCACCAGCCGCTCGATCGTCTCCAGTAGCGCCTGTTGGTTGAACTCCTGCTTGACGATGTAGGCGTCGGCGCCGGCCTCGGCACCGCGGCGACGGTCGTCCTCGCTCGCCTTCGAGGTGACGATCGCGACCGGGAGCGATTCGTGCTCCCCGTTCTCGCGGATCGCCCGCAGCAGCTCGAGGCCGTCCATCTCCGGCATCTGCATGTCGGTGAGGACGAGGTCGAACTCGGGCCCGGAGACGATCTTCTGCAGCGCCTCGCGGCCGTGCTTGGCGGTGTCCACGCGGTAGCCCGCCGCCTCGAGGATGCTGCTCTGCAGTCGCCGGACGCTGAACTGGTCGTCGACGACGAGCACCAGCGGGGCCGGCCCGGTCTCCGGCGGGGCCGGGACGATTTCGGCGTCGCCGCCGGCGGCGGCAGGCAGATCGAGCAACCGGTTGGGGTCGAGGATGAGGGCGACCCGGCCGTCCTCCAGGACGCCCGCGCCGAGGTAGCCCGAGACCCCGGAGAGGACGCCGCCGAGGCTCTTGACGACCAGCTCGCGATCGCCCAGCACGCGATCGCAGGCGACGACCATCGCGCGCGTCGCCGAGGCCAGGACGACGGCGGGCGGACGCCGCGGCAGCTCCGGCGCGACGGCCCCGAGCAGGGTCGCGAGGTCACCCAGGGGCAGCGCCTCCCCGCGGTGGACGAAGCGAGGCTGGGCGGCGAGGGAGGCCACCTCGTCGACGGTGACGATCTCCCTGACCGACGGCACCGGCAGTCCGTACGCCTGGCCGTCGCGCTCGCAGAGGAGCACGTTGATCACCGCGAGAGTGACCGGGAGCAGCAGCGTCACCGTCGTCCCCGTCCCGACCTCGCTGCGCACCTCGACGCTGCCGCCGAGGCTCTCGACGTGGACCTTGACCGCGTCGAGCCCGACCCCGCGACCGGCGAGCTCACCGACCTCGACCGCGGTCGACATCCCGGCGGTCGCCAGGATGTCCGCCAAGGAGCCGTGCTCGGCGGCCCGCTCCAGCAGCTCCGGCGAGACGCCGCGCCCGTCGTCGGCCACCTCGACGGCGACCAGACCGCCGCGTTGCTCGGCCCGCAGCTCGAGTCGGCCGCGCGCGTCCTTGCCGACCCGCTCGCGCTCGTCCGGCGGCTCGATGCCATGGGCGACGGCGTTCCGCAGCAGGTGCACGACCGGGTCGGCGATGCCGCTGAGGATCGCCCGGTCGAGCTGGGTGTCACCGCCGAGGATCGCCAGCTCCGCCTGCTTGCCCTCGGCGGCGGCCATGTCGCGGACGGCGCGCGGGAAGGCGGCGGTGACCGAGGCCAGCGGCAGCGTGCGCATGCCGATCACCGCCTCCTGCAACTCCTCCAGGAGGCGCTCGCCGCGGTCCAGCTCGCCGCCCGCGAGTTCGTCGCCCGCGATCCGCTCGCCGACGATGTGCTCGAGGCGCCGGTGGTGCAGGACGGTCTCGCCGACCGCGTCGAGCATCCGATCGACCTTGGCCGGGTCGACCCGCAGGGATCGCTGGGCCTCCGGCGGGGACGGGGACGGGGACGGGGAGTCCACTTCTGAGGTCGAGGCGAACTCCTCATCCACCGCGCGACGCAGGTCGTCGCTCGCTTTCAGCAGGGGGCCGATCCGTTGTGGGTCGAGCCGTCCCGCGCTTCGCGCCTCCTCGAGCTCGTCCTCCATGTCGCGGGCGATCGCCGCCGTCGCGGTCCAGCCGACCATCGCGGCGGCACCCTTGACCGAGTGGGCGTCGCGGAAGACGGCGTCGATCGGCTCGGCGCTCGGGGCGCCCCCCTCCAGCGTCAGCAGGTTCGCCTCGATCCGCTGCAGGCAATCGTGGGCCTCGTCGCGGGCGATCTCCAGCGTCTCGCGATCGATCTCGATCATCGCGACGACCCGGCCCGGGCGGCTTCGAGGACGGACTCGAGGTCGAGGAGCCCGACCGGGGTGTCGTCGGCCAGGACCGACCCCGTGAGGTGCGGGTGCTCGACGGGATCGACCCGACCGGGAAGCGGCCCGACGTCGACCACCTCCTCGACCACCAGGCCGGCGTGCAGGTCACCGCCCTCGACGACGACGATCCGGCCGGCCGGGCCACTCGCGACGCCCAGCATCACCGCCAGGTCGATCGCCGCGACGACATCGCCGCGCAGGTTCCAGACCCCGAGGACCCCGGCGGCGGCGCCGGGGACGGCGGTGATGTCGACCAGCGGCGAGATCTCGCGTACGCCGCCGACGGGGGCCGCATAGTGCTCGCGGCCGACCCGCAGACGGACGTGGTCCTCGCTCATCGTCCGGCTGGGGAGCGGACGGGCGAGGCACCGTTGGAGGAGGGAGCGGTGACTTCGGCGGCTATCTCCGCCAGCTCGGCGAGGCGCGCGTCGAGGTCGGCGACCGCGCCGGTCACCTTCGCCGCCATCTCGGCCCGCTGCTCCTGCTCGCCGGCCAGATGCTCCGCCGCGACGCGTATCTGCACCATCGCTTCGGAGACCTGGTCGGCCGCCTCTTTCTGCTGCTGGGTCGCCCGCAGGCTCTCCTCCAGGACGTCGGCGGTCGAGCCCATCAGCTCGCCGACCTCGTGGGCCTGCTTGGTGCCCTGCTCGGTCGCCATGATCGTCGCGTTGGTCTCGTCCTGGACCGCGGTGATGATCTCGCGGATCTCGTCGGTCGAGCGCAGCGAGCGCTCGGCCAGCTTGCGAACCTCGCTGGCGACGACGGTGAAGCCCTTGCCCGCCTCGCCGGCGCGCGCCGCCTCGATCGCGGCGTTCAACGCCAAGAGATTGGTCTGCTCGGCGATGTCGGTGATCAACTCGAGCACCTCGCCGATCTTCTGGCCCCGTTCGCCGAGCGCGACGGAGCGCTCGGAGATCGCCTCGACCTGCTCCTGCATCTCCCGCATCGTGTCGCCCGTCTGGTCGACCGCCGCCGATCCCGCCTTCGCGTTGTCGGCGATCGACGCCGCGGTCGCCTGCAACTCCTCGGTCGTCGCCGCGACCTCCGCCACCGCGGCCGATTGCTCGTTGGTCGCGGTCGACACCTCGGTCGTCGCCGCCAGCATCTCGTTGGCGGCCTCGGTCAGCGTGTCGGCGGTCTCGCGGATCATCTCCAGCTGCTCACGCTGCAGGCGGATGCTCTGGAACTGCGACCCGATCCGGCGGAACAGCCCGCCGATCAGGCGCGCCGCGTAGAAGGCCGCGAAGATCGCCGCCAGGGTCGCGACGATGCCGGCGATGATCGCGAGCAGCTTGGCGCGGTCGGCATCTGAGTTGGCCTGGGACGTGGCCTCTTCGACCTCGGCTTCGGTCGCCTGCGTCAGATCGTCGACCTTTCCTTCCACCCGGGCGACTTCCTCGGTCAGCGACTTGACGGCGGCGGCCGCGCTCGACGTTCCGGCGACCGGTTCGACCCGTTCGCGGAACTGCCGTTCGATCCGGTGGTGCCCCTCGGCGACGGCGTCGATCGTCTTCACCTCGGCCGTCTCACCCCCCTCGCGGGCGTGTCCGCGGAGGCCGGCCAATGCCTTGTCGAATTCGTTGCGGACCTTGCCGATGTTGCGCAGATCTTCAGGGTTCCCGTCGGCGCCGTAGACGTCGACCAGCTCGCCTTCCCGGGCCAGCGCGACGCCGGCCCGCTCCGCGAGGACCTGGCTGCTCAACTCCTCGAGGGCGGCGCTGTCGGAGCTCCGCGACGCTTCGAACTGGGTGATCGAGACGATCAGGGCGGCGACGAAAAGGATCGTGACCAGGGCGATCAGGGCGACCAGGCGCGCCGCCGGGTGCCGCAGGCCGGGTTGAAGGTTCTCGGTCACGCCAATGACATCGGCCGCTCACCGGCATCGCTTGAGCGGCGCCGGCGGGCGGTCAGATTCTCGGGGCGTCCAGGATCTCCGGCGCACCGAGGGCCTCGACCGGCGCCTCGCCGGCGAGGACGGGGTCCGCGGTCGGGTCGAGGACGGGGTGGCCGGCCGCATCGACCGTGCCACCGGGAAGCAGCGGACCGAACCCTTTCCGCGTCATCTCTCCCCAGTGCTGATTGCCGCGGGCGTACGTGTACCAGGCCCGCATCCGCACCAGCGCCAGCAGCTGGCGGTAGCCGATGTTCTCGATCACCGCGCAGATCGCGAGGCGCATCAGATCAGCCCAACCCGGATAGCGGCGGAAGGCGCGCTCCTCCATCAGGATGACGAGGAAGCTGAGGACCAGACCGTAGGTGAGGGCGATCGCCAGGAACGCGAGCGCGAACTGGAGCGGGATGACGCCGAGCGCGACCGCGATCACGAACAGCGTGTACCCGAGGCACTCGATCGTCGGGCCGAGCAGCTCGAAGACGAGGAAGTACGGCATCGCCAGGGAGCCGATCCGGCCGAATCGACGGCGGAAGAGCATGTCCCGGTGTCGGACCATCATCTCGATCAGGCCGCGCTGCCAGCGGTCGCGCTGGCGCACCAGCGTCCCCAGGTCCTCCGGGCACTCGGTCCAACAGATCGGGTCGGGGAAGAAGGTGATCCGGCAGGGCTTCCGCTGTTCCCGCTGATGGCGATGGAGCCGCAGCACGAGCTCGGCGTCCTCCCCCACCGTGGTCGGGTCGTAGCCGCCGACCTCGACACAGACGTCCCGCCGGAAGAGTCCGAACGCACCGGAGATGATCATCAGCATGCCGCTCTTCGACCAACCGACGCGGCCGCCGAGGAAGGCCCGCAGGTACTCGATGATCTGCAGGTTGGCGAGAAGGTTTCCCGGGGTGCGGACCTTGGTCAGGCGTCCTCCCTCGAACTCCGACCCGTTGACAACGCGGACGATCCCGCCGACGGCGACCGTTTCCGGCTCCGCCTGAAACTCCCAGACCAGGCGCGAGAGCGCGCCGGCGTCCAGCATCGAGTCGCCGTCGATGGCGCAGAAGAGGGGGAAGTTGGCGTGGTTGATGCCGGCGTTCAGCGCGTCCGCCTTGCCGCCGTTGAGCTTGTCGATGACGACGATCCGCGGCTCCAGCGGGCTCGCGTAGACGGCGCGGACCCTCTGGGTGGGCAGGTTCGAGCGCGGTACCCGACCCACCTCCACCAGCCGGAACGCGTCCTTCAGCGCCGCCAACGTCCCGTCCTTGGAGCCATCGTTGATGACCACGATCTCGAACTCGATGAACTGCGACTCCAGCAGGGAGCGCAGCGAAGCGACGATCGAGGGCTCCTCGTTGTAGGCAGGTACGAGGATCGAGACCGGGATGCTCATCTCCGACTCGGAGACCGATCGGTAGTCGCGCACCGGCCTGCGTCGCACGTAGTCCTCGATCGCCCGCCAGCCGCTGATCGCGAGGACCGTGTAGATGCCCTGGAGGAGCAGGACGTAGGCGAGCATGAAGACGTTGAAGCCGTGGAGGAAATCTTCGAACGGGCCCATCATGCGGCCACCTCCGCGATCACGGCATGAAGCGCGAGCTGCTCGCGCGCCCGGTCGGCGGCGTAGCGATCCTCGTGCTCGACGGCCCGCTGCAGCGCCTCGATACCCGGCTCGCCGAGCTCCCGCAGCGCCCGGGCGGCGTTCGCGCGAACCCACCACGCCTGATCGGAGAGACAGCGCTCGAGTGCGTCGACCGCTACCACCGCGCCGAGGCCGCCGAGCGATTTCGCCGCCTGGGCACGGACCGCCCAGACCTCCGACGACAGCGCCGCGAGCAGGGCCGGAACGCACGTCTGGCCGCCGACGCGCCCGAGCGAGCGCGCCGCGGAGATCTCTACCTCGATCGAGTCACTTTCCAGCAACGCGGTGAGGGGGACGGCGGCGCGCGGATCGCGGCTGAGCCCCAGGGCCCGCGCGAGGCTCGCGTCAAGGGCGGGGCTCTCGTTCAGCCTGGAGACGATCGTCTCCACCGCCCACGGCGCTCCGAGCCGCTCGATGATGCGCTCGGGAGGCAGGATCCCCGCCGCGAGACCGTCGATCAGGGCCTCGGCGGCACGCGGCGTGGCCGCGCGGCCGAGCCCCGAACAGGCGACGAGCCGCACGTCGGGATCGGGATCTGCCAACAACGGCGCGATCTCCTCGACCCCGCCCGCGGTCCCGGGCCGCGATAGCAGAAACGCGGCGCGGGCCCGGGTGATCGCTCGGCGGGCACCGAGGTCGGCGATCAGCTTCCGAGTCGCCGAGGACGCTTCCATGCCCCTGCCGATCGCCTCGAACTTCGCCGCGGGAAGCACGTCGTGCAGGAGGTCGATCGAGACCGCGAGATCGGTCCGCGCCTCGGTGTCACCGGCGGCGCTGAAAACGTCCGCGATCACGCCCGCGTCGCCACCGGCGAGCACCGCTGCGTAGTGAGCCCGGCGCGCGACCGAGCGCGATTCGCGCCGATCGCGTCGGAGTTTGCGAAGGACGGCGAGCCCGAGCAGCGCCAACCACAGCACCAAGCTCGACCCGACCAGCACGCTGAGACCCTCGACGACATCCATGGTCGAACTGGTATCGGCGGTTCCTCGGCTCGACTGAAGGCCGACGACGGTCCGCTCGGGGCCTCAGCAGCCGCTGTTGTTGATCGAACGATCGGGCATCTTCGTGTGACAGAAGATGGCCCCGGAGAGCTTCGCGTCGCGGAGCTTCGCGTTGGTGAGATTCGATTCGGTGAGATCGACGTTGGTCAGGTCGGCGCCGGTCAGGTCGGCGCGGGTGAGGTTGGCGAAGATGAGAGTGGCGCGGGTGAGGTTGGCTCCGACGAGCGTCGCGTCGCCGAGGTAAGCGGCCCGCAGCTCGGCGCCGATCAGGTTCGCGCGGTTGAGGTTCGCATGGGAGAGGTCGGTCAGGGTGAGGTTGGAACCGGGGAGTTCGGTCTCGGTGAGGACGACCTCTTCCATGCGGGCGCCGCCGAGATCGGCGCGCGTCAGCACGGCCTGACCCACCTTGGCCCCCACGAGCTTCGCCCCACGGAGGTCGGCCCGGGGGAGAATGACGCCGGTCAGGTCAGAGTGATTGAAGTCGGCCTGGGCGAGGTCGGCACCGGGACACCTCGCCCCGGGTTGGATCACGCAGCCGTCCACGGTCTGGCAGGTGGCCCCCTGCGCACAGTCGTCGGCAGAGGAGGCAGTCGGATCGCCCGCCGCGCCCGTGGGAGCGGCGAAGACGAGCAAAGCAAAGATGGCGAGAAGCGAGACCGCGCGCCATCTCGTCAAAGCGTGACGCGCGCGACCCTGCCGCCCTCGGCCGTTCGGCTGCACTCGAGTTTCCCCGCGGTCAAGCATCAGGTCATGCTCCATCGGCGGCGAACAACCCAAGCTTTAGCTTGGATGGAGCGGCGGGCATACACCGGATGCGGCGACGGTGAGATGCAAGAACGGCCTCCGAGAAAAGGCCGTTTTGCAGGTACTTCAAGAGGGCCCGGAACGAGACTCGAACTCGTGACCCTTCCCTACCATTCGCGGTCTTAGGGAGACGCCAGCTCCATCAGAAGTTCGAGCTTTGCAGGTCTTTTGCGGTTGCTTCGGCCCTAGTTCGGCACCGTTATCCACCGCCCGATTACCCGCGATATGAGGCGATTGTCGTCGCTTATCGCACTCCGTCGAAGCCCACCTTTCACGCGTCTACCGAAAGCTAGATGTCTCGAACCGTGCCGACCTGCGGGCACGGCTCGACAACGGTGAAGTCGGGACCATGAACTGAGGACCTGCCTATCGCCACCAGTGGCGCTATCTCGGTTCGGCGAGCGGTTCGCCGCGGCGCCTCCGCGCCCGCCCCTCAGTCGAGCAGCTTGTAGGCCATTTCGGTCAGGAAATCCTGGAAGTCGTCGCCGAGCGCGACCGCCTCGAAGACCCGCCGCGTCTCCTCCGGCCTCCCCGCCTCCCAGGTCTCCTCGCCGACCTCGGCGCGGATCCGCTCCATCTCCTCGTCGAGGATCCGCCGCACCAGCTCGGCGTCGATCACCGTGCCGTCCTCGAGCTTCGTCCCGTGATGGACCCACTGCCAGATCTGGTTGCGCGAGATCTCGGCCGTAGCCGCATCCTCCATCAGGTTGTTCAGGGCGACCGCGCCGCGCCCGCCGAGCCAGAAGGAGATGTACTGGAAGCCGACGTTCACGTTGCCACGCAGGCCCGCCTCGGTCACCGCGCCCGGAGTGGCGGCGAGATCGACGAGGGCGTCGGCGTCGGGGACGACGTCGTCGCGAAGGCGCTCGATCTGGTTCGGCCGCTCGCCGAGCACCGCGTCGAAGGCCGCGGTCGCGGTGGCAACCGTGTCGGGGTGGGCAACCCAGGTGCCGTCGAAGCCGTCGGCCGCCTCGCGCTCCTTGTCCGCCCGCGCCGCCGCCAGCGCCAGCTCGTTGGCCTGGGGATCGGTGCGGCTCGGGATCTGCGCCGCCATCCCGCCCATCGCGAAGATGCCGCGCCCGTGGCAGGTACGGACGAGGAGCTCGGTGTAGGCGCGCATGAAGGGCACCGTCATCTTCACCTCGGCGCGGTCGGGGAGGACGGCGTCGGGGCGCTCGCGCAGGACCTTGATCGCCGAGGCGATGTAGTCCCAGCGGCCTGCGTTCAGCCCGTAGGAGTGGTCGCGAAGCTCCCAGAGGACCTCCTCCATCTGGAATGCGGTCGGCAGTGCCTCGATCAGGACCGTGGCGCGGAACTGGCCGCGTTCGAGCCCCAGCGCGTCCTCGGCGAAGGCGAGGACCTCGTCCCAGAGGCGGGCCTCCAGGTGGTGCTCCATCTTCGGCAGGTAGAGGTAGGAGCCGAGGCCCTGGGCCGCGAGCCGGGGGGCGCCGTGGAAGGCGAAGAGGCCGAAGTCGACCAGGGAACCGGAGGCGACGCGGCCGTCGAAGGAGATGTGGCGCTCGGGCAGGTGCCAGCCGCGCGGGCGGACCAGGAGGGTCGCCGTCTCGGCGGCGAGCTCGTAGTGGCGACCGTCGGAGGCGTCGTAGGTGATCGTCCCCTCGATCGCGTCGATCAGGTTGGCGTGGCCGGAGACCTGGTTGGCCCAGGTCGGCGAGTTGGCGTCCTCGAAGTCGGCCATGAAGCCCTTGGCGCCGGAGTTCAGCGCGTTGATGACCATCTTGCGGTCGGTCGGACCGGTGATCTCGACGCGGCGGTCGGCGTAGTCATCGCGCGGTGGGGCGGTGCGCCAGGAGCGGTCCTCGCGAATCTCGCGCGTCTCGGGAAGGAAGTCGAGCTTGCCGCCCGCGGCGATCGCGTCCCGACGCTCGCGGCGCGCGGCGAGCAGCTCCAGCCGGCGGGCGTCGAAGCGACCGTGGAGCTCGGCGAGGAAGGCGACGGCGTCGCTCGAGAGGATCTCGGTGCGGGAGCGCTCGTCGAGCGGGATGTCGCTGATGGTCGTCGTCTGAGACATCTGGGCTTGTTCTCCTTTACAGGGTTCCTGAGTAGGCGCGGTCGAGGATCTGGATCGTGTGCAGCGCCGGGATCGGGTTACCGAGGGCGGCGAGGTGGTTCTGCAGCTGGGTGAGGCAACCGATGTTGCCGCTGGCGATCATCTCGGCTCCGGTGGCGAGCAGGTTGCGCGCCTTGCGCTCGCCGAGCTCGGCGGCGACCTCGGGTTTTTCGACGTTGTAGATGCCGGCCGAGCCGCAGCAGAGCTCGGCCTCGGCCGGCTGCAGAAGGTCGAGTCCCTCGATCGTCGCGAGGAGCGCGCGGGGCTCAGCGGTCACCTTCTGCGCGTGGGCGAGGTGACAGGCGTCGTGGTAGGCGACGCGGCGCGAGTCGGCGAGCGGCGGCGGCGCCTCGCGCAGGCCGAGGCCGGCCAGGAACTCGGCGACGTCGAGGGTGCGTCCGGCGAGGCGCTCGGCCGCCTCCTCCTCCGGCTCGCCGAGGAAGAGCGCGCCGTACTCGCGCATCCCCGAGCCGCAGCCGGCGGCGGCGGTGATCACCGCGTCGACGTCCTCCGGGAAGGCCCCGAGGTTGCGGCGCGCGAGCTTGCGGGCACCTTCGGCGTCGCCCGCGTGCATCGCCAGCGAGCCGCAGCATCCCTGGTCGCCGGGGACGATCACCTCGACCCCGTTGCGGGCGAGGACCCGGCCGGCGGCCCAGCCGATGTCGGGGTCGAGCTGCTGCTGCACGCAGCCGGCCAACAGCGCGACGCGGGCGCGGCGCTCGCCCTCGGCGGAGAACC
>Ga0207658_10002495_pt1 | contig 13412 bp, 10 predicted proteins | sample KBSS33metaG_FD_184322 | JGI IMG/M metagenome (GOLD analysis project Ga0207658, IMG submission 184322) | Switchgrass rhizosphere microbial communities from Kellogg Biological Station, Michigan, USA - KBS S3-3 metaG (SPAdes) (version 2) | ecosystem: Host-associated > Plants > Roots > Rhizosphere...
GTCTGGGCGCTTCCCTTCGTCGTCATCGGCCTTCTCATCGGCTGGGAGACCGACTGGGGCCAGGGCCTGAAGCGCGTGCCCGCCCTCGACCGCGACATCGTGCCGCGGCCGGTGACCATCTCGCTGCTGCCGGAATACAAGGTCGACGGCGGCACGGACGGCAACCGCGAGACCACGGAGCGCACGCTGTTCAACCCGACGCGCCGGCCGGCGCCGCCGGCGATCGTCGCCGCCTCGAAGGCGTCGATGCCCAAGGGCCAGTTCGTGCTGACGGGCACCACCGTCGTCGACCAGAAGGCCACCGCGTTCCTGCGCGAGGTCAACGGCGGCAAGCCGCGGCGCGTGCAGCAGGGCGAGACGATCAACGGCATGCTGGTGGCCGAAGTGCGCGCGGACCGCGTCAAGTTCACGCAGAACGACGACGTCGAGGAGCTGACGCTCAGGGTCGCCGCGGGCCCGAAGACCACCATTCAGCCGGTCGCCCCGCCGCCGCCGGGACAGCCGGGCGGCCCCGTGCCGGGCACGCCGGGCGCGCCCGTCAATGCCGGCGGGTCGCAACAGGCCACCGGCGACGTCGCCGAAGTGCTCGCGAACCGTCGCCGCGCCGCGCGCGCGGCCGACGCCGCCTCGCAGGCGCAGCGCCAGACTGCGGACACCGCCGCGGCAGCCGCGGCGGCCGGCAGCGCCGCCACCGCCGCGACACCAGCAGCGGCGCCTGCTGCCACGCCGCCCGCCAAGGGGCAGGATCCGGGCTGGAACGACGTCTACCAGCGTTACATGCAGCAGCGGCAGCGGCGCTAAGTGAAAAGCGCCCGGCCCGCAGAACACCGCCGATCGTCGCGTCGCGCCGATCGGCGTCCCATGCAACGGCAGCACAGGAAAACCACAATGCCGCATCACTCAATTCGCCGCGGGATCCTCGTTTGCGCGATCTCGCTCGTCGCCGGCTGTGCGACGCAACCTGCCGGCGACGGCACGGCGACGCCCAAGCGTCCGCCGCCTGCCGGGCTCGGCGTCTCGCCGGCCCTCGCCGACGCCGCCGCCCGCGCCAACGATCCCAACCCGCCGGCGCGCGCCGGCATCTTCAAGGGCTCCGGCGTCGTCGTGGGCGGCCAGCTTCCCGGCGGCGAGCTTCCCGCCGGCACGCCCACGCGCGTGACGGGCGCGGGCGTGGTGCTGAACTTCGAGGGCGCCGAGCTCCGCGAGGTCGTCCGCAACATCCTCGGCGACATCCTCAACGTCAGCTACACGATCGACCCTGCGGTCGGCGGGCAGGTGACGATCCGCACGAGCATGGGCATCCCGCGCGAGTCGCTGCCCGCGACGCTCGAGATGCTGCTGCGGATGAACGGCGCGGCGATGGTGCAGGAGGAGGGCGTCTACAAGATCGTGCCGGCCGCTGCGGCGGTGCGCGGCAACGTGACACCGCAACTCGGCAACTCGCAGCGCACGCTGCCGCCGGGCTTCTCGGTGCAGATCGTGCCGCTGCGGTACGTCGGCGTGCGCGAGATGATGCGCATCCTCGAGCCGTTCGCGAAGGACGCCACGGCGATCCGCGCCGACGAGACGCGCAACCTGCTGATCCTCGCCGGCACCGAGGTCGAGCTCAAGCACCTGATCGACACGGTGGCGATGTTCGACATCGACTGGATGACGGGAATGTCGGCCGGCGTGTTCACGCTGCGCAACTCCGACGTCAAGACCGTCGGCCAGGAGCTCGACAAGGTGCTGGGCGACCGCAACAACAGCCCGCTCACCGGCATCCTCCGCATCATTCCCATCGAGCGGATGAACGCGCTCCTCGTCATCTCGCCCAACCCGGCGTACATCGACGAGGCGAAGAAGTGGATCGAGCGCCTGGACGGCGGCGGCGGCGAGGGCGTGCGCTTCTACGTCTACAACCTGCAGAACACGCGCGCGGAGCACATCGCGCCGCTGCTGCAGCAGGCGTTCACCGGCCGCATGACGCAGCCGTCGGCGGCCTCCGCGCCCACCGTGGCGCCGGGCACCCCCGCCGGGCAGATCATCAACCCGCCGACGTTCCAGACGCAGCCGAACACGCCCACGCCGGCGTCGCCATCCACGCCCACACCTGCTGCCGCAGCGCAGCGCCCGGGCGCCGCGGACTCGACCGCGCTCGCCCGCAACGTCCAGGTGGTGGCCGACAAGGACCAGAACACGATCCTGCTCGTCGCCACGCCGTCCGAGTACTCGGTCGTGGAGCAGGCGCTGCGCAAGCTCGACGTGCAGCAGCGGCAGGTGATGATCGAGGTGACGATCGCGGAAGTGCAGCTGAACGACACGCTCACGTTCGGCGTCGAGTGGGTGTTCAAGGGCGGGGCGCCTTCCGGCCGCGGCAGCGGCGGCTTCTTCGCGCCGAACGGCTCCACGCCGTTCAACCCGGCCAACCCGATCGGCAGCGCGGCTGCCGCGGTGGGACTGGGGCTCGCGCAGGGCTTCAGCTACATCATCAACAACACGAACTTCCCCGGCGGCGTGCAGGCCGTGCTGAACCTGCTCGACACCTACGGCAATACGCGCGTGATCTCCAACCCGCACCTCGCGGCGCTCGACAACCAGAAAGCCACGATCAAGTCCGGCGATCGCATTCCGATCAACCAGCAGACGTTCGTCGGCTCGGGCACCGGGGCAGCGACGAACGCCGTCACGACGACGTCGCAGTACATCGACACCGGCGTGCTCCTGCAGGTGACGCCGCACATCAACGCCGGCGGCCTCGTGACACTGGAGGTGCAGGCGGAAGTGAGCACGCCTGGGCAACCTGCGGTGGTGGGCGACGCGCCGCCGATCGCGACGCGCTCGGTGCAGACGATCGTCGCCGTGCCGTCGGGGCGGACGATGATCATGGGTGGCCTCATCCTCACGAACAAGGGCAACACGACCAACGGCCTGCCGCTCCTCGACCGCATCCCGATCTTGGGCGGGCTCTTCGGCAAGCAGGTGATCAACGACAACCGCACCGAGCTCATCATGTTCATCACGCCGCGGGTGGTGGCGAACGAAGTGGACTTCGAAGCGGTCATCAACGACCTGCGGCTCAAGATGGAAGGTCTCGACCGCGTGTTCCCGGGCACGAGCAACTGGCCGGCGGCGCCGCCGTCGATCGGCGACCGGCTGAACCAGATGCTCACGCCGCGCGGCGGGCCCACGCCGCCGCCGCCGGACGGCGAGTCGCGTCTTCCGCCGCCGGCGGGACAGCCGACGCAGCCGCTGCCTGCGCCCGTGACGGAATAGCGCGCCCGGGACGCATTCGTGCGTCCGGCGCGCGCGCGGGCACGGATTCGCGCGGCCTCGGTGCCCGGGCGGGCCATGGCCGTTCCGGGCGATTTCAGCAGTCTTTATAGTGATAGCATGCCGTTTTCGCCGCCCCCCGATTTGTGGTTTTCTCTCGCAGAACCGCGGCGGAAACCGAAAGCAGAAAGGTGTTTTGATGGTCGTTCTGACGTTACCGCAAATAAATCGTCAAACCGTCGCCATTTGGCGACAAATCCGGGCCGGTTTGACGCTGGCCATCGTGGCAATGTTGAGCCAGGCATGCTCGAACATGCCGTTCGGCGGGTTTTCGGCAACCACGCCGGCTGAGAAAAAGGCCGCTTCGGTGAAGGAACGCGCGCAATTGCGGTGGGACGCCCTGATCAAGGACGATATCCCCGCTGCCTATGCCTACCTGAGCCCTGCCACGCGTGATGTTCTGACCGTCGAGCAGTACAAGGCGAAGACGCCGCGTGGCACGTTCAAAGCGGCGTCCGTCGACTCGGTGGAGTGCGAAGCCGAATTATGCAAGGTCAAGCTTCGCCTCACCTACGACCACGCCAGAATGAAAGGCGTCGTCACGCCGCTGAACGAAATTTGGATTCTGGAGCGCGGCCAGTTCTGGTACGTCTACCGCAGCTAGAAGTTCGTTGCAAAAATCGCACTTCCATTTGGGCTCGGCAGGGTTTTTTGTTTGAATCGGCTAGCATCTTGCGTTAATATTTGCTCGCTGTTGGTTCTGAACTGATCTACTCACACGGCAACTCAAAGGAGTCATCACCCACCATGAATACGTTCAAAAAGACAACGCTGTACACCGCGCTTGCCGGCATCGGCGCGTTCGGTATGGCCGGAACCGCGAGCGCGGTGCACGTCAACGCCGACGGCTTGGGTCAGGTTCTGATCTACCCGTACTACACAGTCAATGCCCAAAACGGGAATGCGCTCGGCGTTGCCCCCTTCAACTCGCTGCTGTCGGTCGTCAATTCGACGACGTCCGGCAAGGCGGTCAAGGTTCGCTTCCTCGAAGGCAAGAACTCGCAGGAAGTCCTCGACTTCAATTTGTACCTCTCGCCGCGTGACGTGTGGACCGCTGCCATCGTCCCGACGGGTGACGGCGCCGGCATCTTCACCGCCGACAAGTCCTGCACCACGCCTTCGGTGAGCACCGATCCGGCCAACCCGGTCGCGTTCGTGAACTATCAGTACGCCGGTGACTCGGGCGGTGATGGCCTCGACCGCACGCGGGAAGGCTATATCGAAATCATCGAAATGGGTAACGTGACGGGCGTGACGCTCGCCGCGATCACCCACGTTGCGGGCGTTGCGCCCTGCACGGCCGCCGCGCTGAGCGATGCGGTCGCGCAAGGCAACACGGTCCTCGGCAACGGCGGCCTGTTCGGTGGCATCACGCTCGTCAACGTGCTGGCTGGCGAAGCCTTCACGGCCGACGCCGTGGCGCTCGAGGCCTTCCGCACGGTGGCGCCCGCGATCTGGGCCGCGCCTGGCGTGACCACGCCCGACCTGACGTTCGCGCTTCCGCCGCAAACGGAAATCTTCAACGGCACCACGGCCACGACGTACGGCTTCGCGCAGGGCATCGATGCCGTCAGCGCGGCGCTGATGCACAACACGTTGATGAACGAGTACGTCCTCGACGCCGCCACCAAGTCCGGCACGGACTGGGTCGTGACGTTCCCGACGAAGAAGTTCTACGTCAACTCCGTGTCGGCTGCCCCGCCGTTCCAGCGTCCGTTCATCAACGGCACGTCGTGCGACGACATCAGCGTTGCGACGTTCGACCGCGAAGAGCGCTCGGTTACGATCACGACGGGCTTCTCGCCGCCGCGTCCGCAATCGCCGCTGTCGCTGTGCTACGAAGCGAACGTGGTCACCTTCAAGGGTGGCAACATCCTGGGTTCGGCCAACTCGTTCGACATCACCGCGGCGAACCTGCCGGCGGGTGCCGAGCACGGCTGGGCGCTGTTCGACTTCACGAAGACCCTCGGCGGCAACACCGTCACGGCGCACGCGCTGGAATCGATCAGCCCGCAAGCGACGTTCAACGGCCTGCCGGTCATCGGCTTCGCAGTGCAGTCGTTCGTCAACGGCACGCTGGGCTCCGGTGTCAACCTGCTCCAGTCGAACTACGGTGGCAACTTCGTCCACAAGACGACCCGTTCGATCACTGAAGCCGTGGTTCCGGCTCGCTAAGCACCAAGAGTTGATCGTGTGAGTACGCTGGGGCGGAGATCTAGGTCTCCGCCCCAGTTTTTGTTTGGCATCGCGCAATAGCCCAGCGCAGCGGTCGGGTTTCAGGGGAGGCAAGATCGCACCGCGCTGCCGTGGTTGTGTAGTTTCTGACGCTCCGCGGCCTCTTGGGGGGGGTGGATTGCATGCTGCTGTCATGGCGTGCATGTTGCTTGCTTGTTAAACTGCCGAATCGTCGGCCTTTCGCATCCGACCGGTAGTTTTCACCGCCTGCAAAGGCAATGGAGTAGAGATGACTTTTACCCGGTTCAATTCCCCCTTTGCCGCGTTCGGCCTCGGCCTCGTCGCGGCTGCCGCGCTCGTTTCCGCACCCCGGACCGCCGTCGCCGACACCGCGACGCTGAGCGTTCCGATCACCATCGACATTCCGTCCTGCAGCAGCCCGCAGATCACCGGCACGCCGCCCAACCTCACGATCACGTGCGGCTCCAGCACCCCGGCCACGGGCGCGGGCTCGTGCGGCGTGCAGCTTACGACCACGCCGTCACCGATCACCAAAGACGGCGGATCGGTCAGCCTTGCGGCCGTCAACTGCTCGATCCCTCCGACGGCGTACGGCTGGACACGCTCCGGCGGTGCCCAGCTCGGAAACGGCGCGACGGCTTCGGACACGCTGCCGGCGAACACCGCGGCGTCGGCCCAGTCGTACACGTACACGCTGACTTGGTGCGTGGCCGCTACCTGCGGGAGCAAGTCGACCACGCTGAGCGTCCCGGGCACCACCACCACGACGGGTAACCCCACCGGAGCGCTCTCCTGCAGCGGCTTCAACAAGACGCTGGTGATCGACGTGGCCTGGTCGAGCACGACGGCCGCCACGCGCTACGTCACGCAGCAGTACGGCGGCTTCGGCGCCAACGATGCCCTGGTGGTGCGCTTCACGCCGCCGGCCGGTGCGTCGTTTGGCTCAGGCGCGCTGTCCGGCGCCGAGTACTCGGGTCCTACGACCACTCGTACGGGCAAGATCTCGACGTCGCCGTGCGACTTCTCGACCGCCACGCAGTTCACGCTGTACAACGCGTTCAGCGCGAGCACGTTCAACCTGCCGATCCAGGTGGGCGGAACGCAGCTGGCCTGGACGATGCTGATGGCGCCGGGCACGACGTACTATCTCAACATCAAGAACACGGACAAGAAGGGTATCGCGACTTGCGCAGCCGGCAAGTATTGCGACATGTTCGTCGACTTCCTGAAGCCCCAGGGCACCTGACGGCCGAAGGCAGGTCTGTAAGCGGTCGAAGCCCCGCGCCGCGGGGCTTCGACCTTTTTGGCATTCAACTTTTGCACGGAACGTGATGAAACGAGCATTGATCGGAGGGGTCGTCGTGGTCGCCGCGCTGTGGATGACGACGACCGCCTCGGCCGCCGATGCCGTCGCCGCCGGCGACGTCGTCCTGGCGAAGAATTCCGTCACGCAGGTGACGGCTCTCGAATTCGAGGGCGAGCTGCAGCGCATTCCCGCCGACATGCGGGGCGAGTTCATCGCCAGCAACAAGCGCGTCGGCGACCTGCTGCTCCAGCTGCTCCTGCGCAAGACGCTCGCTCTGCAGGCGAAGGCCGACAAGCTCGAGCAGAGCCCCATCGAGGCGGCGCGCCTCCGCGGCGAGGTGGACAAGTTCCTCGCCCAGCTGCGGCTCACCAGCCTGGAGGACGCGGCGGCCGCCGAATTCGACGCCAAGCGCGATTCGTTCATGGCGCGCGCCAACGAGTTCTACACGGTGGACAAGCAGCGCTATCGCGCGCCCGAGGAAGTGAGCGCCTCGCACATCCTGTTCGACACCAAGAAGCACACCAGCGACGAGGCCAAGGCGCTCGCCGAGGCCGCGCGGGCGCGGGTGGTGGCCGGCGCCAATTTCAACACGGTCGCGAAGGAAGTCTCGGAAGACCCGTCGGCCAAGGAGAACGACGGCAAGCTCGGCTACTTCACGCGCCAGCGGATGGACCCGGCGTTCTCCAAGGTGGCGTTCGGTCTGAAGCAGGTGGGCGACGTCAGCGAGCCGGTGCAGTCGTCGTTCGGCTGGCACGTCATCCGTCTCGACGGGCGCAAGGAGCCGCGCGTGAAGTCGTTCGACGAGGTGAAGGACGAGATCCTCGAGACGATGAGGAAGCGCTATGTCGAAGAAAAGCGCGAGGCCGCCGTGAGCGCGGTGCGCAACGACCCGGCGACGTCGATCGAGGACCCGCAGGTGAAGGCCACGGTCGATCGCATCGCCGCGATGCCCGTGAAGCCGACCCCGCCCCAGCCGCGGACGCCGCGGCAGGGCAAGGGCGAGAAATAGCGACGGTCGCCGCGCAAGGCGGGCCCGCGGACGCGGGCGCGCGCGACCGCGCGCTCTTCCGCATCTTCTTCCGGCGCGAGCTCACCGCACGCTACCTCGGCAGCATCACCGGCCTCGCGTGGGCGCTGCTCCATCCGCTCGCGCTCCTCGGCGTCTACCATTTCGTCTTCACGACCGTCTTCCGCACGACGGGCTTCGGCGGCCAGAGCTTTCTCGCGTTCGTCGCCGCGGCGCTGTGGCCCTGGCTCGCGGCGCAGGAGGCGCTCCAGCGCGGCGCGGTCAGCCTCGGCAGCTATGCCGGGCTGATCCGCAAGGTCGCGTTCCCGCACCAGATCATCGTGTTCGCGTCGGTGGCGGCGACGCTGGCGCTGCAGCTCGCCGGGTATCTCGCCGTGCTGGTGGTGCTCGCCGTCGCCGGCGAGCCCATTCACTTCGAGGGCCTGCTGATCGCGCTGCCGCTGTGGCTCGTGATGGCCGTGGCCGTCACCGGCATCACGCTGATGCTGAGCGCGCTCCAGGTGTTCGTCCGCGATGTCGAGCACGTGCTGATGCCGACGCTGATGATCCTGATGTACCTCACGCCGATCCTCTACCCGCTGACGCTGGTGCCGGAGCCGCTGCGCCGCTACGTCGCCGCGAATCCGTTCGCGTGGCTCGTGGGACGCATGCGCGAGGCGCTGCTGGAAGGCCGTCTCGCCGTGCACCTGTCCGACGGCATCGCCGTCGTCGTGGCCGTCGCGCTGCTGCTGGCCGGGCTCGCGATCTTCCGCCGGCTGTCGCCGCATTTCGAGGACTTCGTCTGATGGCCGCGGCGCTGCTCTCGCTCGCGGGCGTCGGCAAGGACTACGCGAAGGTGGAGACGCGCGGCGGCCGACTGCGTCTCGTCTACGACCTGCTGCGCGGCCGCGGCGCGCGGCACGTGTTCCGCGCGCTCGACGCCGTGTCGCTCGAGCTTCGCCGCGGCGAATCGCTCGGCATCATCGGCGAGAACGGCGCCGGCAAGTCGACGCTGCTAAAGATCATCGCCGGCGTGATCAAGCCCACGCGGGGCGAGGTCGTCGTCAACGGCCGCGTCGGGGCGCTGCTGGAGCTGGGCTCGGGGTTCCATCCCGAATACACGGGGCTCGCCAACATCGACCTGGCCGCGGCGCTGCTCGGCCTGGAGCCGCGCGAGATCGCCGGCAAGCGCGACGAAATCATCGCGTTCGCGGACCTCGGCGAGCATCTGCACGACCCGATCAAGAGCTATTCGTCCGGGATGGTCGTGCGCCTCGGGTTCGCCGTCGCCACGGCGCTGGCGCCGGACATCCTCATCACCGACGAGGTGCTGGCGGTCGGCGACGAATCGTTCCAGAAGAAGTGCATCGCGTGGATGGAGCGCTACCTGGCCGACGGCGGCACGCTGCTGCTGTGCTCGCACGGCATGTACCACGTGCAGAAGCTCTGCCACCACGCGCTGTGGCTCAAGGACGGCAAGGTCGCGGGCTATGGCCCCGCCACCGCCGTGACGCAGGCGTACCTCGCCTATCACGAGGAGAAGAGCGCCGGCGCCAAGGTGGCCGTGACCGCCGCCTTCGCGGCCAACGCCGGAATCTACGCGATCACCGCGCTCGACGTCGGCCCGGCCGATGCCATCGACCACGGCACGACGCTGACGATCCGCGGCGAGGCGTACACCCCGGACGGCCGGGCGCCGGTGGTCCTGGTCGGCATCGTCCGCGCCGACGGCACGCCGGTCTACGGCGTGGCGACCGACATGGACGCGGTCACGCCGCGGCGGGTCGCGCCCGATCGCTACGCGTTCGAGCTGGAGCTTCCCGCCGTGCCGCTGCTGCCGGGCAAGTACGTCGTGCGGGCCCACGCGCTCGATCCGGAAGGCGTGCGGCTGTTCGACCATGTCGAGCGGCCGCTCCTCGTCCGGGGGGAGACGCGCGAGCTCGGCTTCGTGCGCCTCGCGCATCGCTGGGGCGACCCGGCGCCGTGACGGCGCCGCGATGGGCCGGACGCCGGCGGGCGTTCGGCTAAAATCCGCGCAGTCGTCGAGCGCGCCGGGGCCTTCGCCCCGGGCGCCGACGCCGTTCCCAGCATGGCCGAATCCTTCGAATTCACGGGCGAGCGCTTCCTGCCGGAGCTGTCGGGCGAGATCGCGCACGAGCACTGGCATCGCTACGCGTTCGCGCGCCGCTTCGTCGCCGGACGGCGCGTGGTCGACGTCGCCTGCGGCGAGGGCTATGGCAGCGCGCTGCTCGCGGGCCTCGCGCAGTCGGTCGTGGGCGTCGACATCGACGCGGCCGCCGTGGCGCATGCGAAGGCCGCCTATGCGGGGCGCCCGCGCCTGCGGTTCGTCGAGGGCTCGGCGGCAGACCTCCCGCTGCCGGACGCCTCGGCCGATACGATCGTCTCGTTCGAGACGATCGAGCACCTCGAGGGGGCGCTGCAGCCGGCGATGATCGCGGAGTTCGCGCGCGTGCTGGCACCGGGCGGCGTGCTGGTGCTGTCGTCGCCGAATCGGGTCGAATACTCCGAGGCGCGCAACTACGTCAATCCGTTTCACCTGCGCGAGCTCGACCGCGACGAGCTGGCCGCCGTGCTGGGCGCGGCGTTCCCGGCGCGGCGCTGGTATCGCCAGCGCCGCTACCTCGGCTCGGCGCTGTGGGCCGAGGAGGGCGGCGCCGCCGCCGAGGTCCTGACCGGCGACGGCGCGGCGGTGGCCGAATCGGCGCCGCCCGCGGCGATGTACTTCGTCGTGGTCGCCGCGCGCGAGGCCGCCGCGCTGCCGCCGCCGGGCCCGTCGCTGTCGCTCTTCACCGACCGCGAGGACCGCGAGTGGAGCCGCATCGACCGCGAAGCACGCGAGGTGCTCCGCCTCGACGCGCTGCTGAAGGAGCGCGACGCCGCGCTCGACCGCCAGACCGGGCACGTCCATCACCTCGAAGCGCTCGTGGCCGAGCGCGATCGCGGGCTCGCGGCGCGCGACCGCGACCTGCATGCGGCGCGGCAGGCGCTCGACGCGGCGACTGCGCAGCGCGCCGCCGACGCGGCCGACGCGCGCCAGCAGGTCGGCGCGCTCGAGGCCGAGCGCCAGCGGCTCGAGCGCGCGATCGCCGCGCAGGAGCGCATCATCGCCTACCGGCAGAGCGCCCGCTGGTGGCTCGCGCTGCCATGGCTGCGTCTCAAGCTCCTCTTCGCGCGCGGACGACGGCCATGAGCGCCGCCGGGCCGACCATCGACATCGTCGTGCCGGTGTACAACGCGCCGGCCGACGTGCGCCGCTGCGTCGAGAGCGTGCTGGCGCATCCGCGGGACGGCTGCCGCCTGGTGCTGATCGACGACGGCTCGCCCGATCCCGCGATCGCCGCCTATTTCGCCGAGCTGGCGGCGCGCGCGCTGCCGGATGTGCTGCTCCTCGCCAACGAGCGCAACCTGGGCTTCACCGCGACCGCGAACCGCGGGATGACGCAATCGCGCCACGACGTGATCCTGCTCAATTCCGACACCCTCGTCACGCGCGGCTGGGTCGAGGCCATGCGCCGCTGTGCAGCGTCCGACCCGCGGATCGGCACGATCACGCCGTTCTCCAGCAACGCGGAGATCTGCTCGTATCCTCGGTTCTGCGCCGACAACCGGTTCCCGGCCGACGGCGACCCGGAAGCGACGCGCGCCGTGCTGGCGGCGGCGGCGGTGCCCACCTATCCGGACCTGCCGACCGGCGTGGGCTTCTGCCTGTACGTGCGGCGCGCGCTGATCGACGCCGTCGGCGTGTTCGACCTGGCGTTCGGTGCCGGCTACGGCGAGGAGAACGACCTGTGCCTGCGCGCCGCGCGAGCGGGCTGGCGCAACGTGCTCGCCGACGACGCGTTCGTCGTGCACACCGGCGGCAGGTCGTTCGAGGACCAGAAGGCCACGCTTTCGCCGCGCAACACCGCGATACTCGTCGAGCGTCATCCGCACTATCCGCGCATGGTCGACGACTACATCCGCGCCGATCCGCTGCGCCCGCTGCGCGAGGCGGCGCAGTCGCGGGCGGTCGTGGCCGGGAGCGGGCTGCGCGGCGTGCTGCACGTCCTGCATGACCACGGCGGCGGCGCCGAGACGTACGTGCGGGCGCTCATCGGCGGCTCGCGCGGCACGTGGCGGCACTACCTCGCCGTCGCGGTCGGCGACGCCTGGCAGGTCGAGGAGCATCGCGCCGACGGCCGCGTCGTGACGTTCGATTTCCGCCGCGGCGCGGACGAGCCGTGGCCCGGCTTCGTCAACGCGCTGTGCGCGACGTTCGACGTGGCGCTCGTCCATCTGCACGTGATGTCCCGCTGCCGCGACGGCCTGCTGGCCGCGCTCGCGGCGCTGGATGTTCCGTACGGCTATACGGTCCACGACCTCTATTTCGCGTGCCCCACGATCAACTTCCTCGGCCCCGACGCGATGTACTGCGGCGGCGTCACCGACGCCGACGTCTGCCGGCGCTGCCTCGCGGCGCAGCCGGCCTACGCCGGCGTCGACATCGACGACTGGCGCGCGCGCAACGCCGCGGCGCTTGCGGGCGCCGCGTTCCTGGTCGCCCCCTCTCGGTGGGCCGCCGGCATGCTCGCCCGCTACTTTCCGGCGCGCGCCGCGGACGTGATCGCCCACGGCACGCCCGACGACGAGGCCGCGCCGCCGGCGGAGCCCGCGCACGCGCTCGCGCTGCCGGACGACGGCGTTCCGGTCGTCGCGGTGATCGGCGCGATCGGGCCCGACAAGGGCGCGCGGCGCATCGAGCGGCTGGTGGCGCTGGCCCGCGCGCGAGGTGCCTCGCTGCGGCTCGTGCTGATCGGCTACATGGACGTCCGCCACGCTCCCTGGCAGTCCGACGACCGCGTGTTCACCGTGCACGGCCGCTACGCGCCGAGCGAGCTGCCGCGGCTCCTCGAGCACTATCGGGTGCGCATCGTGCTGTATCCGTCTGCCGGTCCCGAGACGTTCAGCTACACGCTGTCCGAAGCGTGGGCGGCCGGCGTGCCGGCGCTGGTGCCGCCGATCGGCGCGCTCGCCGAGCGCGTGACCGGCAGCGGCGCCGGCTGGGTGATGTCCGACGACGAATGGCGCAGCGAGCCCGCGATGCTCGACCGTCTCGCGGCGCTGCTAGCGCCCGGTTCGCGCGCGCTCGTCGACGACGCCGCGCGGGCGGCGCGCGCGCGGCCGCCCGCGCCGCTGTCCGGCATGACCGCGGCCACGCTGGCGATCTACGAGCGCACGCTTTCGCTTGCGCAGGTACCGGCGGCGCGCACGCCGCCGTTCGACCGGGCCCGCATCCGCGACGCGCTCGGCTATCGCGCATGGTCGCCGGTCACGAGCGCGCCGGCGTCGGCGACGCCTGCGGCGCCGGCGGGAGACGACATCCCGGCGGCACGCGTCGTTCCGCTCGGGACGCGCGTCGCCGTCGCTGCGCTCGCGCTGCGCAAGACCGCGGTAGGACGGGCGCTTCGTCGCGTGGCGCCGCAGGTGCTGCTCGACGCGCTGAAGGCGAGGCTCCACTCGTGAGCGCCGCATACGCCGAATGGATGGTGCGCGGGCGCAATCATCAGCTCGAAGGGCGCCCCGTCGACGCGA
>Ga0207658_10002504_pt1 | contig 13372 bp, 16 predicted proteins | sample KBSS33metaG_FD_184322 | JGI IMG/M metagenome (GOLD analysis project Ga0207658, IMG submission 184322) | Switchgrass rhizosphere microbial communities from Kellogg Biological Station, Michigan, USA - KBS S3-3 metaG (SPAdes) (version 2) | ecosystem: Host-associated > Plants > Roots > Rhizosphere...
ACGCGGTCATGCCTGAAAGTGAGCCGGCCGCCATGGCAAATCTCTCCATCGGTTTTTGTTCTCGCCACTCCATCAGCCATTGCCCGACAATGGAAGGGCGGGCTGTTTGGTCCCGGCAATTGCTGGTGCAGGTGTAGGTTGACCTGGCTCGATTGTCCAGCATTTGCAGATGTATGCGTAGGGGGTGAGGCCGCGCGGGGTCTTCAGTCGGCGGGCGACTATGCACTTTGGTCGCCAAGGATGAGCTGGGAACGCTACCAATCGCTTGTTGAACTGACTGCCAAGGCCCGCGCCTTGTTCGAAAATGATCTCCGGGAGGAAACAGGGGCGGCAAAGGAGGTGCCGCGCATCCTGTGGGAAATCGAGGACCTTTGCGCGAAGGCTGAAAACCGGTACGCACTTAGGGGACACGTTGCAGGCGGTTGCGAGCCCGATCCGGGATCGTAACGACCTGTCCTTCAGTCCTCTTTCAATAAAGTCTCGAAATCCCTACCGCCATAGAAAATGCCGACTACCACCACGTCGACCTCTTCGACCATGAAGGCGATCGTCACCCGGCGTCGCCATGCAAGGGTGCGTAAGCCGGAGCGAAGGTCGTCACGCGCCGTCCCCCGTTTTGGAAACTCATGAAGGGTCGCGATGTGGTCAATGATGCCATCTGTGAACCGCGCAGCGGTATCTACGTCGGCAACAGCCGCAATATAGGCGTGCAGCCGATCGAGCTGGTCGCGGGCTTCGGGTGTGAAGACGATGCGATAGGACATCGTCAGTCTTCTGTCCGCACTCAGACGTCCCGTTTGCCGATGGACGCGCGCACTTCCTCCAGCGCAATCCCTCGCGAAGGATCGGCGCGATAGGCATCATAGGCAGGGAGCGCCTGCTGCCGTAGCCAATCATCGAGTGCACGCTCACGGGCATTCAGCGCACGGAGGCCCTCGCGAATGACTTCGCTCTCGCTGGCATATTCCCCGGACGCCACCTTGGCGCGGACGAGTGCCGCCATCTCATTGGGCAGCGTCACGCTAAATTGCTGGGTCGAACGGATGGTCAGCCTCCTCCATCAGTAGGATTTAATCCTATCGGCATGGGAAATCAATGTCGCTTCCCACGAGAGCAACTCTCAAAATGGACGCCTCGAAAAATCTGGTACCCCAGGGGAACCCAGATAAGCGGAAAGGTCCGTTTTGAGACCTATTTATCCGTTAAGTCATTGAAAAATGGTGGACGCACTAGGGCTCGAACCTAGGACCCGCTGATTAAGAGTTCAGGACTCTTAGGATAACCAACGGAAATCTAAGGAAATATTGGTTCGCGAGCACGGTTTTTCGCGACATCTAGGTCAACCTGAGCCGCCCTGAGAGGGCGCGTTTCCGGTGCTCAGGCCGGTACTTTCGGAGAACCTGGATGGCCGTAATGAATTTGACCGAGGCGCGCATCCGCGACCTCGAACTGGGATCAGGCATCCATCGCGATGAGCAGGTCAAAGGGCTGATGGTCATATGCCACCGCTCCGCCAAGACGTACGCAGTCCAAGGGGATGTCAGGCGCAATGGGCGTCATATCCGCACAGTCCGGATCAAGATCGACCGATGCGACCGCATCGGGCTGAGGGATGCCCGCAACCGGGCAAAGGCTTTGATGAGCCAGATACAGTCGGGCATTGATCCGACAGCTGGACCCCCGGAAAGCGGCATTACGCTGAAGCAGGCACTGGACGCCCACCTGTCCGAAAAGAAGTTCAGCCCGCGCACGGTTGAGGGATATAACTACCACCTCGACCACTATCTGACCAAGTTCCGTAACCGGGCCGTGGCCGACATTTCTCGGCAGGAAGTGCGCGACCTGTTTGATGCATTGAAGCGGCAGCGGGGCGAGACCACGGCGGCGAGCTCGATGCGGACGCTCCGGGCTGCGATCAACACGGCCAGGAGGATCGATGAGACCATCGGCGGCAATCCGGTTGCAGCGTTGCGCGTTCCTTCACCGAAGCGCCGAGAGGTCTCCGCGCTGGACCTGGCGGCCTGGTGGCCGAAGCTGGAGGCGCTGACCCCGATCCGTCGCGACCTCCATGTGGCCATGATGCTGACGGGCGCCCGTCGATCTTCGCTACTTCAGGTCAAGCGTGACGATGTTGATCTGGAAAATGGCGTCCTCACGTTCAGGCATATGAAGACTGGCGGTCAGATGATGTTTCCGATGGGCAAGCGGCTGACCGAGCGCTTAGCAGCCCGGATGGAAGCCGATGTGCCGCTCAACAGCCCCTGGTTGTGGCCATCGGCAACAAGTGCCTGCGGTCATGTCACTGAACCCAAAGAGCCGGACCATGATCTGCCAAGCCCGCACGAATATCGCCACCATGCCCGCACACTGTTTATCGCCAGTGGTGTGCCCTATGCGGAAAGCGCGCTGCTATTGGGGCAAAAGCTGCCGGGCGCTTCCGGCGGATATGTCCATGCCGAACACCTTGTTGAACACCTGCGGCAACATGCGCAGGCGCTGGAGAATCTGGTCCACAGCGCTCCTGAATGATAGGAGCGGAAATTAGATGGTTACCCATTGTTTGTAATATTTTGGCTGCTCGCGACACCGGCTTCCCGCAAGAAATCTTGCAGGCTAACGTATTGCTCATGGAAGCGGGGGACGCGCACGTTCATCGGTGAAAAGTGAAAGCCGAGATCGGGAACCCCGTCCTGCCCCTCCTCTCGAAAGAACAGGGGGTTGATGATCTGCAGTAGATTCTGAGCTCCAGCCCTAAGATTCGTCTGTCCCCGGCAATGAGCATTAATGGCGAACCGGATCGATCCGACCAAGATATCGGAGAGGCTTGTAAAATGAGCTTGACCAATAGCGGAATAATGGAAGCCGATGATGTTTGTCAGACGAGAGGGACGTGGCCTATGCGGTAGTCGAACACCCTCCCACATTTTCTGGCGCATATGGCCATCAACAGCGTTCGCATCGTCATTGAAGCGGTCGACCAAAACCATACCTGCTCCGCCGATCCGATTGAGGATGCAGTGAAAATGATAGCAGATTGTGTTTATTCCATAGAGTCGAGCCGTGTTTGGATCGCCTGCAAGATCGTGGAGGACGACGTATGCCAGGAATTTGCAATCGTGCTGGATTGCAGCTTCAATGATCGCCTGCTTTAGATCTCGGAAGCCTGCATGGTCTAATGGAGGAACTGGAGGATTAAACTTCACATTCGCGTCTGCAGACACTCCGGCGTTAACGCGGATTTCCTCTATGCGGGTACTCAGCGCAGCGGCTTGATCGCTCGGCACGACGACGCCGCCATACAGCAGAAAGTCGCCTGGCCGGTGTTCGAGATTGCTCTCATCACAGTAAAGTAGATGCACGGTTCCACCTGATCATTGTCTTTGCTCGCCTACCGATACACGCTAATCGATCCGATCTCGACTATGGCGCTTTCCGAAAGAAATTTCTTCAATCCTTAACAACGAAGGTCGTGTTGTTAAGAAATCTGAGTTAACCAGGGTAGGCGAAGTCGAGGGTGGGTTTTACGAAACCCTTCGCGAGCGGTCGCCGGACCGTCCCTCAGTGAGCCAGCGAGAGAGATTCCGGCAATCTTACAACCCCAGGCCACTGTGTGGTCCAAGGAAGGAGATTGCACGTGCAATCAGACTCAATCGCAATGATTGAGGATGCGGTTCGCCGCGTCCTCGACACCTATAAACCAAGTCCATGGTTCGACAGCGACGGCGCCGCCAACTACCTCAGCTGCTCGGCAGGAACACTCAAGACCTGGCGCGCTCGTGGGGAAGGCCCTCGCTTTCACGTCATACAGAACAAGCTGATCCGATACCATATCGACGCCCTCGACGCGTTCGTGCGCGGGGAGGCTGTGCAATGAGTTATGAAGAAAAAGAGAGCGGGCGCACCGGAGGAGGCGGTGCGCCCGCAGGCGAAGAGCTTGGAATGGGCAGCTTCGGTAAGGACTGCGATAGCGCGAGGTCCATGCCCCAGGTACCGCCATTCGAGCCATCTCAGCTGGACCAGTATGTCAGGTTCGATCTGATACCGCTTCACTCGCCCAATGCGCTCGATGCCAAAGGGCGTTCCATCGGAAAGGTCCCGCTCAAGGGCTGGCGCATTCAGCAGCCGCTGACAATCGACGAAGCCAGGGCGCATATGTATGGTGGCGGCAACGTCGGCGTCCGTCTGCGTGACAACGAACTCGTTGTCGATGTCGACCCTCGCAATTTTGACAAGGGTGACGATCCGCTTGCTCGGCTGGGTAAGGATCTGGGCATCGATTGGTTTGGCTTCCCGACCGTTGTTACCGGATCCGGCGGCTTTCACATATACATGACCAAGCCTGAAGGTGTGAGCCTGCGTGACAGTGTCGAAGGCTACAGCGGCATAGAATTCAAGTCGCTTGGTCGCCAGGTCGTTGCTGCTGGCTCTAGTCATCCTGATACGCGCAGGCCGTACTTGTGGGATCCTCTGAGTATATCGCTCGGGGCAATATCACCAGCGCCAGCAACCCTGATCGAATTTGCCGCGCGTCCGGCAGCGCCCGCCAATGCCGATCCGGGTGGGGGCCGATCGCCAGAAGACCTTGAAGCCATGTTGCGCGGTCTCAACGTCACAGATTTCGGCGACGAGGCAAAGTGGCGGGAGCTGATGATGGCCTGTCATCACGCAACCGGTGGTGATGGCCGGGAGGAGTTCATTGCCTGGTCAACAGCGGACCCCACCTATAGCGACCATGCCGCGATCATCGGTCGCCGATGGGATTCGCTGCATTCCGATGGCAGCGGCCCCAAGTTTACTGAGCGGACGCTGTTCAAGCGCCTCGCCGAGGCGGGCAAGAGCGATCTGATACCGCGCATCAGTGCCCAGGAAGACTTTGGGGGCGATGCCCAGGATCTCCTGCCCGACACCTTTATTGACCGCCCAAAGCGCAAAGGACCGACCGATGAGTGGGTCTTCGTCATAGATGCCGAGCAATTCGTAAGGCGGAGCGACGGGAAGAAGTGGAAGCGGGAGCAGTGGAAGGCCAAATATGCGGGTCTCGTAAAAGGGGACGTGATCAGCGCCATCTGGAAGGGCGAGTTGCCGATGCGAAAGTTCGACGCGCTCGTCTATCTGCCCTGCCAGTCAGAATTCCCGAACGGCGAAAGCGGCGATACCTATAACATCTGGCGGGAGTCGGGCGTCGAGGCCAGGGCTGGTGATATCACGCCGTTCCTCAACCACATCGACTATCTGTTTCCCGACGTGACCGAGCGCGAATATGTGCTCGACTACCTCGCCATGCTTGTCCAACGCCCAGACCAGAAGGTGAACTACGCGCTACTGGTCAAGGGCAGCCAGGGAACCGGAAAGAGCTGGATCGGCCGTCTGATGACGAGGATCATCGGAATGCGCAACGTCACCCTGCCGAGCAACACGGAAGTTATGTCGCAATGGACGGTGTGGACGGAGGGCGCCCAGCTCGGCATCATCGAGGAACTGATGGCCGTCGGCCGCCGTGACATGGCGAACCGGCTGAAGCCTATCATCACCGAGCCGTTTCTGCGAATTGAGGATAAGGGATGCAGTCTCTATTCCATCCCCAATATGCTCAACCTGATGGCGTTCACCAACCATAACGACGCTGTTCCCATCGAGCGCGGCGATCGTCGTTGGCTCGTCGTCTTCTCTGATGCGAAGCCGCGTGACGATGCGTACTATGATGCACTGTTCCAGTTTCTTGACGGCGATGGGCCTGCTGCCGTCAAGGACTGGCTGGCGCATCGCTCGATCGAGCTGAATGCCAAGGGCATGGCACCCCGCACCAGCGGCAAGGACGAGATGCGCCGCAACTCAATGGGTGACGCCGAGCTGTTCCTATCGGAACTGCTGGAGGAAAAGGAGGCGCCATTCGATTTCCCCTTGGTGCGCTTTGAGGATGTCCTTGGTGCGGTGCCATCCGACATTGCTCGGCAGAGCAAGGGGCTGCGCAATCGCGTCAGCAAGTGGCTGGTGGAGGAAATAGGCGCGATTAAGCATTCCCGCTACTCGAAGCCGGACCGGCCCAACTGCTGCCTGTGGTCGCTTGCCGACCATGATACATGGGAGACGAAGGGGCCAGCCGGACGGATGGATGCCTTCGTCGCGCATCCCCAGTCCATCTGATCGTCGAAGGTAGGCAGGCCTGCGGCAAATGTAGGCAGGCGGTATACAGACCCGCCTGCCTACACCGAAAGCTTTGCATTCGCTGACGTTTTTGCTGCTGTAGACAGGTGGGCAGCTACTTTAATTGAATTGGAGATATGCAACCGTCATGAAATCACCTGGGCATTCATGGCGACTCTCGACTGTATAAAATGGACTTAAGCTGGGCCTGTCTACCTGCCTCCATCTCACACCGAAGCAATCCAGGAACGACGAAGCCCGCTCGACGATCCACCGATCGGAGCGGGCTTCTAGAATAGCATGTGGGATTCGAACCCACGGTGGACTTGCGCCCACGACCGGTTTTCAATCGGCTGCCTTCGACCGCTCGGCCAATGCTCCATACCGCCACGATACCGTGGTTTCTGGCGGACCTCCAATATGCAGCTGCTTGGTCACTGGTCAACACTGGTCATCAAAATCGCGATACCCGCGGCACAAAACGCGCGTGAACAGCGGCCGTTTTCAAGCCCCTCTGATCGTTGATCGGTGGGTCTGGGCGGCAAAGTGCCAAGGATTGCAAGGCGTTGGATCTCATCGATATTATCGAACACCGTGCCGAGCACCGGGAAACGAGCCTGGAGGCGCCCCGCCGTGGCCCCGGCCAGCCCAAATACGTGATCCCGGAGGCACATGTCGGGAAAGTGCTGGAAGCCTGCCGCCGTGGTTCGTCCGAGGTGTCCATTGCCCGCGCCCTAGGCATCAACTATCGCACATGGCTGCGCGTCCGCGCCGAGGACGAGCGGATCGCATCGGCACTATCTGAGACCCGAAAGCTGGAGGAGGACGAGCTGGTCACCCTCCTGCTCGACAAGGCCCGCGCCGGGGACACCACCTCCATCATTTTCGCCCTGAAGGGGCGGCACGGCTACCGCGACCAAGGCGCCCCGCAGGGTGGCACCGAGCAGCGCGTCAACATCCAGATCAACCTGCCTGCCGCCCAGCCCAGCATGGACGACTATATGAAGACTATCGAGGGGACCGCGTCGTGACCCAGGAGATGGCCCCCACGCCCTATCAGAGCCGCGTGCTCAGCGTGCCTGAAGACGTGGACCTGTTCCTCGGAGGCGGGCGCGGCGGCGGCAAGTCCCACTGCAAGGCGCTGCTGATTCTGCGTCATGTCGAGCAGTACAAGGAGCGCGCCCGCGTCCTCTATGTCCGCCGTACCTATAAGGGACTGGCGGACTTCGAGCTGGTCCTGCGTGGCCTGTTCTCGGCGGCCTATGGCTCCGCCGCCACCTACAATGCCACCGAGCACGTCTTTAGGCTCCCCTATGGCTATGTTGAGCTGGCGCAGGTCGATAGTCTGGGCGCCTACGATAAGGTTCAAGGGCGCAGCTTCACCCTGATCATGGTGGACGAGGTCACGCAGTGGGCCGACCCAGACGTGATCGATATGCTGCGCTCCAACCTACGCGGCCCCAAGGACATGCCCCTGCGCACCGTCTATGCGGGAAACCCCGGTGGGGCAGGACACCAGTGGGTCGCCTCCCGCTACGTGCTGCCCGGCCGCGCCTGGATGCCCTATCAGACCGAAGCGGGCGGCCGCTGTGTGCATGCGCCGTCCACCTATCTCGACAACCCCCATCTCGATGCCGACGACTATCGCCGCCAGCTTAAGGCCGCCTGTGCAGGGGATGACGAGCTGTTCCGCGCCTGGACCGAGGGCGACTGGTCGGTTGCCCGTGGTGCCTTCTTCGCGGGGTGCCTCTCGCTGGAACGCTGCGCCGTCGAGCCGTGGGACGAGGTGCCGATTGGATGGGCCAGCTGGATCGCCCACGACTTCGGCACATCGTCGCCATCGGCCACCTATGTCATGGCTCGCTCGCCTGGCGTCGAGGGGCCTGACGGTCATTATTATCCGCGTGGGTCAATCGTGGTCTTGGACGAGCTGGCGACCTCGCGCTCCAACCGCCCAAGTGAGGGCCTGGGATGGACGGTGCCGCGCCTGGCGGAAGCGATCGTCGAGATGTGCGCCCGTTGGCGCATCCCACCCGACGGTGCCGCCGACGACGCCATATTCGCTCGCACCCGCGGCTACGCGGCCGCCACCATCGCCGACGAGTTCAGCCAGCAGGGCGTCAACTTCTCGCCGGCGGGCAAGGGGAGCAGGAAGGCGGGATGGGAGCGGATGCGCACCATGCTGTCGCAGGCAGGCAAGCCGGACCTTCCCGGCCTCTTCATCTCGACGCGCTGCCGGTATGCCTGGGAGACGATCCCAGCCCTGCCGCGAGACGCCCGCGATATTGAGGACGTGGACAGCGATGCGCCCGATCATGCCGCGGATGCCATTCGCTATGGCGTGGTATGGGAGGCGCCAAGATGGAGTTCTCGCTCATTCTGAAAAACGACCGCGAACCATGAAACGTTGATAGCTCAGTGCTTGACATGCCCTCATTGGGTTCTCCGCCCCGCGACATCCGATTCGTGGGAAGTAAGGAGCAATGGAATGGCAACCACCACGCGATCGAAACCTAAGAAGGCTACCGTCAACGTCACACGCGATGACGTCGCCTACATGAGGCATTCCCATCTGGATCTCACCCCGGCTGGTGTGAAAAGTGGCGCGAAGGCTCGCGCGAGCGCACGCGAACTGTTCCTTGACTGCCGCTCGACGACCAAGGCGCTGACGGCGCTGACTGCGGGGCTGCCCAGACCGAAGGTTGAGGAGTTCTGCCGTGAATTCCTGAAGAAGCACTGATAATACTCCCGCGACTGGCCGAAATCGGTCGGTCGCGGTGATTTTTCACGGATGTTATCTGACGCGTTTCAGTTCGCCATCTTTCTTGACAAAAACAGAGAGTTTCGGCTTCGGCTCTGTCCTGATTTTGGCGATAAGTGCCTTGCGGTCTGCTTCGTATTTTAGTTCAGATTCTTTTGGCTTTCGTTTCTTACCTGCAATTAGTTTTACCGACGCCTCGTGACGAGCTCGATTTTCTGCCTTTGCCTGACCGTTTGTGTTCCTCGACTTTCGATTCTTACTAAACCAGCTGACATTTTTTGGGCCGATCAGAGTTGATCCGCCGTTGTAAGATCCTTTGCTCATACAGATGGCATGAGCGCGATCTGCAATAATTGCAAACGGGCAGCAGAACGAAAGCTTAGGTCTGCGACCGCGGCCGTGGATGATGGTCAGCGCGTCTCCCTTTCCGATCTATCGCGACACCGTGCGATCCGCCGCGTGGGCGGGTTCTCTGCGATGGCGGGAAACGATAAGCGGCCGTGCCGCGTCAATGATCGAGTCCTCAGGCAGCGCGCGATGCAACTCCGGTAGAGGAAATCGACATGGCAAAACCAAACTTGACCCTCGGCACTCAGTGGCTGTCCACATCGGACGTTCGCAATCTGCTGACCAAGGCGAGGGATAACCGGCAGGCGCAGCGGCGCCTGCCGGATTCTTTGAAAGACAAGGTCGCGCATCGTCGAGACGAGATCGCCCGGTCGCTGGGCGATCTTCCTACGGAGCATCGGTCGAACCTCATTAACAAGGCGATAGCCGTTCATCGCACTGATCTGCGGCACCAGAGCGAGGATACGCGCCTCGCTTACGTCAAGGAGGCCAGCCGCTACCGCCAAGCGACGCAGGCAGCCGCCAGCCACTATCGTTCCAGCCCGCAGATGTTGACGCGCTACACGCTCGGTTCCGAACGCCGCTCGCGCATCATGCAGCAGATTGCCGCTTCCGGTCCTGCTGAGCTGGCGTCACTAGCCGAGCTTGCGGCTTCGACCAAGGACCTGGAACTCGGCGCAGCCGTATGCTCGCGGCTTTACGAGCTGGACCCCGCGAAGCGGCCGTTCGTGGCCGCCGAATTGGCTGACATGCTGATTGGTGAGGAGTTTCGCGAGATCACCCAGGCAATCAAGGAAATCGACCGCTTGGCCTTGGAAGCGACGACTGACGACACTGCCTTCGAGACGGGCAATGCGGCTGATCCGCGCCGGGCACTGGAAATCGCGATGATGTTTGCCGACGAAGCCGACCACGACGACGACATTGAAGAAGAAGGAATTTGATAATGGCGACATATATGTTTTATGCAGACGAGCCGCATAAGCGGCGATCCGACGGGCGCAATGTTGCGCTTGCTCAGGGCAATGATCTCGGGGCGGCCCGCGCGGCCGCTGAGGCCCTGCTCGGTGAAGCCAATGCGCTGGCAAGCTTTGCAGCGGTTAACGTCAGCGCGGTTATTCCCCCGGTCGTCATTGAAGGCCATCCGCCCGTAGGTGCAGTTAACCAGTCCGTCTGGCCGACAACTACCCGCGGCGGCGGGCGGCTGAGGTCGCAATAGCATGGCTGCGCGGCGGTTTGCATGGGACCGCCGCGCAAAGCTTCAGTTCAGATTATCTTTTTCCATCCGTTCAATTCCTGGATGGAGAGACCGATAACTTGGGCGCCATCCGTGCTTACAACGCAGCGATATCGGCTGGAAATCGTCCCGCCAAATCCGTTCTTGGCATCGAAGTCCCGTTCGATCGTGGCCCTGCCCGTGTCGTTGTTCTTGGAGACCTGCCATTTCCACGCCGTGTCCACCGAACCCCGGTTGATGGCAGCAGATGTCACGAGCTGGTCGCATTTCGAAACGGCGCCTACTTCGTCGAAATTTCGCCATTGGGCGCTAACGGGTTCCAATGCAGGTGATTTGGACGCGAGTTGCCGGGTTTCCGACGTTGCTTTCGCATCGAAGATCGTTCGCGCGTCCCGCGCCTGATCCTCGGTCACCATGAACCTTTCGCGATTGGCGCAATCGACAAACCAGACCAGTCCCTTGCGGTCGGATTTCTCGGACACCCCTACAACGTCCACCTGCGTGCAGGAATCGCTTTGCGCTACCGCCACGGCCACCCACTTGGATAGCTCGTTCGCAAGTTCAAATTTGGACCTGCCGAGTTTGGTGTACATCTTAGGAAAGCCGGCCCGGTCCATTGGCGAAATTGCCCCCTTGGCAATCTTCTTTTGGATTTCAGTAAGCGCGGCAGCAAGCTGATCAGGCTTTGCCGTGGCCATCGGCGCGAGATCGAAGGGCTTGTCAGTCGATTTGTTTGTCGATGGATTCAGCACCGCCATGCCGACGAAGGCTGCGCCGCCGATACCGAAGCGGGCAATCCTCGGTAGCCCTTTGCCATTGGCGGCAAGCTTCTTCCAAAGTGGAGGAAGGGCGGCCGCAGCAGATATCAGGCCCAACGTCCCCGATCCGACGTGACCCTGGGCAATAAACCCCACACCTCCGACCCCGGCAAAGACGGCCCATATCCAGCCGAACGCACCACCAAGATTGCTATTCATCCATTTTCCCCCAGAAACCGTTCGACGACACTGTCGCCATAAGCTCGTGTGTCAACGAAATTGAGATTCATCGTCCGTGGTACGATGAGCAACAATCGCGTCCAAACTGCGAGATGGACGTGCGGAAAAATCTGGCCGTGAACATGAAACGGCTCCGAAAGGAGCGCGGCTGGTCGCAGGAGGCATTGGCCGATGAGGCAGGGCTGGACCGCACCTATGTCAGCGGGATCGAGCGGATCGTGAAGAACCCTACTATCACGGTCGTGCAGCGGGTAGCCGAGGCGCTAGAGTGCACAATGGGCGCTCTACTCGACTGACCGCCGATCAGACGTTCGGCGTTTGCTGGAGATGGATATGGGGGAAGCGAAGGCGCGGCGCGAACTTTTGAAGCGGAAGATGCTGGTCGAACTCGAGCGGCTGATGATGCCGACTTCCCCAGCCGAGGATGCTCTCAATGATGAGATTCGCGCTCTGAACTTTTACAGTATCGAGCGGCTGCCTGCCGATCAGCTTGCCTACATGAAAATGCAACCGCAGCAATGTCATCAGAATGCGGGTGTATATGCTCGTCTCGATCCTACGGGCGAGAGTCGTCATGTTTCTGGGTGGTGGAAGCGGGGCGGAATACTCTTTTTCCATTCGGTAGTCCTGACGCAGACCAAGCTACGCTGCATCACTCCGTACCCTGATCCATCTCCGCTCGAATTTGCGCCCGATTCACATATTGAATGGCGCGAAGAAAATGGTGTCATGAACGCCACAAGGCAGGACCATAAAGTACCGTTTTTGATCCGAGATTTTCCTGATCGCATCATACGCGATGCCACTGCTGCGCGTGATGCCCTTGCCGCCGGGGCTGATCCTATGTCTATTGAGGTGCCATTTTAGCGTTTCAGGATGGCAATGCATAATTGGGGCGCGGCGTCCGGATCGCAGCGAATGACAGGGCAGCATAGTGGCAATCAAGGCAAAGCAATCTCTCGTGGTTACCCAGCGAACGTCAACGCTCGAAGAATTCATCGGCGCAATGACGAAATATGCGGAGGCTTCTCCCGATTTCAAATGCTATCGCGGCCAGAGAGATGTCGCTTGGGATAATATCCCTGGCTTATATCGACCGGATCTTGCGCAGCTCGCGCAGCATGAAAAGCGCGCAATTCGCGATCTTATCTCAGTTCATCCCAATGAGTTTGCCGGGGATGAAACGATGTTTGACCGTTTGGTGCGAATGCAGCACTTCGGGTTACCGACGCGGCTGATGGATGTCTCGCAGAATCCACTTGTTGCGCTTTATTTTGCGACCGATCCTGGTCCTGACGCGGCCGCTACGGATGGTGTAGTGACAGCGTTCTCGGTCCCAGAGCAACGAGAAAAATATTTCGACAGTGACGCGGTCAGTTGCATAGCGAATCTTGCAAACATGACTGCTTCGGAGAAGGCTGAGATAATCAGACTGCGCCAGTTACGAGTCAGAGGAACGACGAGAGAGGCAGAAATTGACCGCGTCAATGGGGTAGAGGTCTATTTGCGCCTTCATCAATTCATTCGGGCAGAAAAACCACATTTCCTTCCGGCTATTGATCCAATTGACCTATTCAAGCCCAATTATGTGCATCCTAAGATGAATAATCGGCGCATATTGGCTCAAGCTGGCGGATTTATTGTTTACGGATTAACGCCACCAAGAAATATCCGTTATGCGCACGCTATTGTCGAGACGCGTTTTGTCATTCCGGAGGCGGTAAAGATGTCAATTCGCAAATATCTCGAACTTCTTGGTATAAACGAAAGCACTTTGTTTCCAGAAATTGATCGTGCGGCAACACGAATAAAGATAAGATATTCATTACTATAGACAAAATTATATATAATTATTGTGATTTTACTTCAATATGCCTGTGCAAT
>Ga0207658_10002507_pt1 | contig 13363 bp, 12 predicted proteins | sample KBSS33metaG_FD_184322 | JGI IMG/M metagenome (GOLD analysis project Ga0207658, IMG submission 184322) | Switchgrass rhizosphere microbial communities from Kellogg Biological Station, Michigan, USA - KBS S3-3 metaG (SPAdes) (version 2) | ecosystem: Host-associated > Plants > Roots > Rhizosphere...
CCACCATCACGAGCCGCTTCGGGTCCAGCTCGAGCGGTGGCTCGAGACGGCACGGAGCGCAGGTCTCGACGAGGAGAGCATCCGTGCGCTCATCTCGGCGACGCTCCGGGAGGCCCGTATCCGCAGCGTCGCATGACGCCGCTCGCGGCCGAGTCGCTCGGAAAGCGGTTCAGGCGAGGGTGGGCGCTCCGCGACTGCACGCTCGAGCTGCCGGAGGGCGCGATTGTGGGGCTCGTCGGCGCGAACGGTGCCGGGAAGTCGACGCTCCTCGGCCTCGCGACCGGGCTCCTGTCGGCAAGCGAGGGCTCCGTCGAGGTGCTCGGCCGCGATCCTCGCCGCGACCCGTCGGTGCTCGGCGAGATCGGGTTCGTGCCACAGGGCGCGCCCCTCTACCGCTCGTTTACCGTCGCCGACACGGTCGCGTTCGCGCGGGCGACGAACGCCGCGTGGGACGCCGATGTCGCCGGTGCCTTTCTCTCGCGGCTCGACGCGCGCACCCGCGTCGGAGCGCTGAGCGAGGGGGAGAGGTCGCGCCTCGCGCTCGCGCTCGCCCTCGGCAAGCGCCCGTCGCTCGTGCTGCTCGACGAGCCGTTCGCCCGGCTCGACCCGCTCTCCGGCCGCGAGTTCCTCCAGCTCCTCATGGACGGTGTCACCGAGCTGGGGGCGACGGTCGTGATCGCCTCCCATGTGATCGCCGACGTCGAACGGGTGTGCGATCACATCGTGCTGCTCTCGGAGGGCCATGTCCGTCTGGCCGGCAACGTCGAGGAGCTCCTCGACTCGCATCGGCTCCTGACCGGAGCGAGGCGGCCGCTCGGGCGGATCCGCGGTGTCGAGGAGATCGTGCGCGAGCGCCACGGAGGGCGCCAGCTGACCCTGCTCGTCCGTACGGACGGGCTGCTCGTCGACTCGTCGTGGACGGTCGATCGCGTCGCGCTCGAGGAGCTCCTCCTCGCCTACATGGCTCCGGCGGAGCTGCCGACGACGAGAGTCGCGGAGAAGGTGCCGCTCCGATGGCATGGCTGACCTGGCGGCAGCACCGCGCACAGCTTCTCGGCGGGTTGTTCCTGATCGGCGGGCTCGCGCTCGCGACGCTGCTCAGCGGCCTTCCCGTCCGTAACGCGTACCACGCGCAGGCGCTCTCTGCGTGCCTGCCGCCGTCGGCGCGCTCGGGCTGCGACCTCATCGTCAGGCACTTCGAGAGCGAGTTCGTCACCCGCCGGCAGCTCTCGCGTGCGCTCGTCGTCCTGCCGGCGCTGCTGGGGCTGTTCGTCGGCGCGCCGCTGCTGGCGCGCGAGCTCGAGCACGGCACGCACCAGCTCGCCTGGACGCAGGGCCTCACGCGCAGGCGCTGGCTCCTCTCGAAGGCGTCGCTCCTCGGTGTCGCGTCGCTGCTCGGCGCCTGCGCGCTCGCGGGTCTGGCGATGTGGTGGCGCCAGCCGTTCGACGCGTTCGAGGGCCGGATCAGCCCGCGTGCCTTCGACATCGAGGGGATCGTCGTGCCCGCCTACGCGCTGTTCGCGCTGGCCGTCGGGATCCTCGCCGGGCTGCTCCTTCGACGTACGGTCGCGGCGATGACCGCGACCGCGATCGTCTTCGCCGGCGTGCGACTCGGCATCGAGCGGCTGCTGCGGCCGCACTACCTCACGCCGCTGCGTGTCTCGGCCGAAGGCACGATCCCGAGCTCGTACCCGTCCACGTGGGTGCTCCACGATCGGCTCGTCGACGCTTCGGGGAGTCCCATCACGGCGGGCAGGGAGGATCTCGCGATCCTCCACGCCCAGCAGGCGAGGCTCGAGCCGCACGCGTATCTCTCCTCGCTCGGTTGGCACCGGATCGTCGAGTTGCAGCCGGGCAGCCGGTTCTGGCCGTTTCAGGGGATCGAGGCTGGGATCTTCGTCGCGCTCGCCCTGCTCCTCCTCGTTGCGACCGTCTGGCTCGTGCGCCGGACGCCGAGTTGACCGCGGACGGGCTCGATCGCGGCGCGCTCCTCCGCTGGGCGACCGTCGCGGCGGCCGGCGCCGCGTTGCCTGCGGGGATCGCGGGCGCCGCGGGCGGTCTCGGCTTCCCGGTCGCGCACCCACGGTGGCGGATGGTCTTCGTGAACCATGCCGTCACGAACCCGTTCTTCGTGCCGGCCCGCTACGGAATCGAGGACGCATGCTCGCTGCTCGGCGTCACATCCGACTGGACGGGCTCCGCGACGAGCGACGTGGGCGAGATGGTCGCCGCCTTCCGACGGGCGGTCGCAGCGGACGTCGGCGGGATCGCCGTCTCGATCATCGACCCGACCGCGTTCGACGCGCTCACCGCTCAAGCGCTCGAGCTCGGCATCCCCGTGATCGCGTACAACGCAGACGGCGGCCGCCAGAATCGCCGGCTCGCCTACGTCGGCCAGGATCTCTACGAGTCCGGTCTTCGCGTCGGGGCGCGCATCACGCAGCTTGTCGCGCGTGGCGACGTGTACGTCTTCATCGCGACGCCGGGACAGCAGAACATCCAGCCCCGGGTCGACGGCGTGCTCGACGCGGTTGCCGACGCCGGCCGCTCCGTCCGCGTGCACGTCGTCGCGACCGGTGCGGACGTCGGTGAGGAGGCCCGGAAGATCGAGGAGACCGTGGTCGCGAACCCGGGTCTCAAAGGGCTCTTCGCGGTCGACGGCGGCTCGACGCAGGGAGTGGCGGCGGTGATGAGCAAGCACGGCCTTCACGCTCGCGGGGTGCGCGCGGGCGGCTACGACTTGCTCCCGGGCACGTTGCGGGCGATCGAGGCCGGTGTCGTCGATTTCACGATCGACCAGCAGCCCTACCTCCAGGGCTTCGTGCCGGTGCTCCAGCTCTTCCTCGCGCGTTACAGCGGCGGGCTCGTCTCGCCTGCGGATACGAACACCGGCCTCGTCTTCGTCACCCGGCGAAACGTCCGCTCGTACTTGACAACGCACACGCGTTTCGAGGGAAGCTCGGACAGGCGGCAATTCCCTCCGACCTAGAGGCCTGATGCGGATTCGCGGTGGCCGGGCCGGGGCTCGCATCGCAGATCTTGACATCCGCAGCAATTAGTACTTGAACTAGGACAATAGTGGTATAGGATCGAGTCGCCCAGTCGGGGGATCGTCCTCCGGCGGGAAGGAACAGTTCCCGGAGGAGGCTCCAGATGAGGAAATTCGTCTCGCGCAGGATGGTGGCGGCGCTCGTGCTGCCGGCCGTCGTCGCGCTCTCCGTCGTCGTGGCGACGGCGTCCGCGAGGACCACGAGCACGCATGCGTCGATCCAGGTCTGCGCGCTGCTGCCGGACACGAAGTCGTCGACGCGCTACACGCTCTTCGACGCTCCGCTGCTCACGGCGTCGTTCAAGGCCGCCGCCGTCCCGGCCCAGGTGCTCAACGCGCAGGCAAGCGCCCAGCGGCAGAAGTCGCAGGCCGAGGGTTGTCTCGCGAAGGGCGCGAAGGTGATCCTGCTCGACCAGCTCGACCCGGCATCGGGCGCGGCCATCACGAACGAGGCCGTCGCGCAGGGCGCAAAGGTGATCGACTACGACCGCCTCGTGCCGAAGAGCAAGGCGTCCTACTACGTCTCGTTCGACAACGTCAAGGTCGGCGTGCTCCAGGCACAGGGCCTGATCGCCGCGCTCAAGGCGAACGGCATGTACTCGAAGACCCCGGTGATCGCCGAGCTCAACGGTGGCATCACAGACAACAACGCGCATCTGTTCAAGCAGGGGTACGACTCGGTCCTGAACCCGCTCTACAAGGCCGGGACGTTCAAGAAGGCAACCGCAGGCGATCAGTGGACCGACTGGGATCCCGTCAAGGGCCAGACGATCTTCGAGCAGATGCTGGCTCGCAACAGCAACCACATCGACGGCGTGCTGGCCGCGAACGACGGCCTCGCCGGCGCGGTGGTCGCAGCGCTCACCAGCCGCGGACTCAAGCCCATCCCCGTGACGGGCCAGGACGCCACGCCGACGGGCCTGCAGTACATCCTCGCCGGCTGGCAGAGCGGCACGGTGTACAAGGCGATCAAGCCCGAGGCACAGGCAGCGGCCTCCGCCGCGATCGCGATCGTCAAGGGCCAGCCGGTCAAGACGAACGGCAAGGTCAGTGGCACCCCGTCCATCCTCCTCACCCCGAAGTGGGTGACGAAGGCGAACTACAAGATCCTCTTCACCGACAAATTCCTGTCGAAGAGCCAGGTCTGCGTCGGCAAGTACGCGCAGTACTGCAAGTAGGAACCGGCCCGACGGGTGGGGTGTCATTCGACGCCCCACCCGTTTAGGCTCTGTCACCTCGTGTCGACCTCGACCCCCACGCTCGAGATGCGCGGCATCTCCAAGGCGTTCGGCTCAGTCCAGGCGCTGGCCGATGTCGACTTCGAGGTGCGCTCCGGCGAGGTGATGGCGCTCATCGGCGACAACGGCGCCGGCAAGTCGACGCTGGTCAAGTGCCTCGCGGGGATCTACGCGATCGACGCAGGCGAGACGTTCTTCGAGGGGCAGCACGTCACGATCCACGGCCCGAAGGACGCGGCCCGGCTCGGGATCGAGGTCGTCTACCAGGATCTCGCGCTCTGCGACAACCTCGACGTCGTCCAGAACATGTACCTCGGCCGCGAGGTGCACGACCCGCTCTTCCGGCTGCGAGAGACGCCGATGGAGCGGCGGACGGCGGAGACGCTGAAGTCGCTCGCGGTGACGACGATCAAGTCAGTGCGCCAGCCGGTCGCCACGCTCTCGGGCGGCCAGCGCCAGTCGGTCGCCGTCGCGCGCGCGGTGATGTGGAACTCGAAGCTCGTGATCCTCGACGAGCCGACGGCTGCGCTCGGCGTCGCGCAGACGCGCCAGGTGCTCGAGCTCGTGAGGCGGCTCGCCGAGCAGGGCCTGGCGGTCGTGATCATCTCGCACAACCTCCACGACGTCTTCGAGGTCGCCGACCGCATGACGGTGCTCAGGCTCGGCCGCAGCGTCGCCATCTTCGAGAAGGCGAACACGACGCAGCAGGAGATCGTCGCCGCGATCACCGCCGGTGTGCCGACGAAGGTCGCGGGCATCCCGTCGACGGAGGCCGAGCTTTGAGCACGGCAGCCCCACCCGAGGTCGCCGGCGCCGCGGTGGAAGGCGGGGTCATGAGTGCGATCCGCGATCGGATCGACGCGCTCAGGTCCGGCGATGTCGGCTCGCTCCCCGTGATCCTCGGCATGGTGATCATCGTCGCCTTCTTCACGGCGAAGTCGAGCGTCTTCTTCACCGCCGTCAACTTCGACAACCTCATCCCCCAGATGACGGGCGTGACGGTCATGGCGATGGGCGTCGTCTTCGTCCTGCTCATCGGCGAGATCGACCTCTCGATCGGCTACCTCAGCGGCCTGGCCGGGGTGGTCGTCGCGGAGCTCCAGCTCCCCGGTTCCGGGCACGACCTACCGGGCCTAGCGGCGATTGCCTGCGCGATCCTCCTCGGCGCGGTGATCGGCGCCTTCCAGGGCTCGTTTGTCGCGTTCCTCGGCGTCCCGTCGTTCGTCGTCACCCTCGCCGGGCTCCTGATCTGGAACGGCGTCATCCTCCGGGTCCTCGGCACGCAGGGGGTGATCGGGATACAGGACAACACGATCAATGGGATGGCGAACTACTTCTTCCCGCACTGGTTCGGTTGGGCGCTCGCGGGCGCGATCACCGCCGGCTACGTCCTCACCGCGCTGCTCAGCTACGCGTCGCGCCGGCGCGCGGGCCTGCACGGCGGGAATCTCGTGCTCGTCGCCGCGCGCGTCGTCTTCTTCTCCGGCATCGCGTGGCTCGTCGTCGCGATCCTCAACCACTCCCGCGGTGTCCCCTTCGCCGGGGTGCTCATCATCGGGATGCTCGTCATGTGGACGTTCGTCGCGCAGCGGACGACGTTCGGCCGTCACGTGTACGCCGTCGGCGGGAATGCCGAGGCAGCGCGCCGGGCAGGCATCAATGTGAAGTTCATCCGCATCACCGTTTTCGCGATCTCGGGCGCGATGGCCGCCCTCGGCGGGATCGTCTTCGCCGCGCGGCTCAACTCCGTCGATCTCACCGCGGGCTCGGGCACGATCCTCCTCGACGCGATCGCGGCCGCGGTCATCGGCGGCACGAGCCTCTTCGGCGGCCGCGGCTTCGTCAAGGCTGCGCTCCTCGGCGCGATGATCACCCAGACGATCCAGAACGGGATCGACCTCGTCGGCTACAGCGACGCGATCAAGGACATTGTCACCGGTGCGATCCTCCTTGCCGCAGTCACGCTCGACACGGTCTCGCGGCGCCGTCTCGCCGCCGCCGGCCGCTAGGAAGTTCAGGGCCCGATCGTCGCGTGGCGGTAGAACACCGCCTTCCCGGCTTCGACCAGGGCGAGATACGTCACGGTCATGCCGGCCAGGACGGCGAGGAACGTCCACGGCGGCTGCTCGAAGCCAAGCGTGCCCGCGATCGGGCTGAACGGCAGCACGACCGCGACGGCGGCCACGATGAGTGTCGCCGCAAGCAGTGGGCGGCTCGGCCGGCTCCGGAAGAACGGGACGCGGCGTGTGCGGATGACGAAGACGACGAGCGCCTGTGTGGCAAGCGACTCGATGAACCATCCCGTCCGGAACAGCGACGCGTGCGCGTGGAAGACGCGGAGCATGACTGCAAAGGTTGCGAAGTCGTAGAGCGAGCTGATCGGCCCAAAGATCAGCATGAAGCGGCGGATGAAGCCGATGTCCCAGTGCTCCGGTCGAGCCAACAGCTCCTCGTCGACCTCGTCCGTCGGGATCGTCAGCTCCGAGCAGTCATAGAGCATGTTGTTGAGGAGGATCTGGCTCGGCAGCATCGGCAGAAACGAGAGGAAGAGCGATGCGCCGGCGGCGCTGAACATGTTTCCGAAGTTCGAGCTCGTGCCCATGAGGACGTACTTCATCGTGTTGGCGAAGATCCGGCGCCCTTCGACGACCCCGTCCGCGACGGCCCGGAGGCTCTTCTCGAGCAGGAGCACGTCGGCCGCCTCCTTCGCCACATCGACCGCTGTGTCGACAGAGATCCCCACGTCGGCTTTCCGGAGCGCGACGGAGTCGTTGACGCCGTCGCCGAGGAATGCGACGTCGTCGCCGCCTCGCTGTGCTGCCGCGACGAGCCCGGCCTTCTGCTCCGGTCCGACCCGGGCGAAGATCGTGGAGGTCCGGACGAGCTCGACGAGCTCGTCGTCGCTCCTACCCGCAAGCTCGTCGCCGCGGACGACCCGCTTCACGGGGAGGCCCACCTCTCTGCAAACGTGAACGGCGGTACGCTCGTGATCGCCCGTGAGAACCTTCAGCTCGATCCCGAGCTGTCGCAGGCGCGCCACCGACTCCGCAGCGTCCGCTTTGGGCGGGTCGGCGAAGACGAGGAAGCCGAGGAGCTCCAAACCCTGCTCGTCGTTCTCGTCGTAGTGCGCGCGCGTGTCGATTTCGCGCTCTGCGATTGCGAGCGTTCTGTGGCCCTCTTCGAGCAGTGCGGAGAGTGTCCTGTCGACATCGCCGCGAGCGTCGGCGATCGTCCGTGTGCTCTCCCCGAGACGCACCGAGGTGCACCGCTCGACGATCTCCTCCGCCGCGCCCTTGCACACGAGCATTCGGGTCGGGCCCCGGACGATCACGACACTCGCGCGCCGCCGCTCGAAGGTGAACGGGAGCTCGGCGACGCGCTCCACTCGAGCGAACTCCGCCTCGGCGACCCGGGGCTCGAGGCTCCGCCACAGGGCGAGATCGAGGGCGTTCCCGAGCGGCACGCCGCCCGGCCTGACGGTGAGCCCGCTGCAGACGATCCCGCGCAGCTCGAGCCCCGGCAGCGGCGCGCCCGCCGCGTCCAGCGCCTCCCGGTAGCGCACCTCGCCTTCGGTGAGCGTTCCGGTCTTGTCGGTGAAGAGGATGTCGACGTCTCCGAGGTCCTCGATCGCGACTAGTCGCTTCACGAGGACTGCGCGAGCCGCCATACGTCGTGCGCCCGTCGAGAGGCTCACGGTGACGATCGCCGGCAGAAGCTGGGGCGTCAAACCGACAGCGATTGCGAGCGAGAAGAGGAGCGAATCGAGGAACGGACGCCCGAGCGTGGCGTTGACGATGAAGATCGACACGGTCAGTAACGCTGTGACCTTCGCAAGCAGCCCCGCGAACGACGTGAGCCCATGCTGAAACGCTGTCGGCGGTTGGGTCTCGGTGAGGGCGGCCGCCAGGCCGCCGATCCGCGTCGCCGCGCCGGTCGCGACGACGAGGCCCGTGCCGCGCCCGCTGTGAACGACCGTGCCGGTATACGCGCAGTTGGCGTGCACTGTCCCACCTGCCTCCTCGACCGCTCCCGACCGCTTCTCAGCCGGGAAGGGCTCTCCGGTCAGCGTCGCCTCGTCGATCGCCAGCTCGAGTGCCTCGACCAGCCGCAGGTCGGCCGGGACGACGTCGCCTGTCTGGAGAACGCAGAGGTCGCCACGGACGAGCTCCGTCGCGGGCAGTTCGGCCGTCACGCCGTCGCGCATCACGGTTGCGCGACGCCCTGTCCGGGCGCGTAGGGCCGCGAGCGTATGCTCGCTCCGGCGCTCGTTCCACCACCCGAGTGCGACGCTCAGCGCGACGATCGAGAGGATGATCCCGCCGTCGACGCTTTCGCCGACGCCGACCGACACCGCCGCAGCCGCCATGAGCAGCCCGAGCAGTGGGCTGCGAAGTTGGGCGAGGAGCACCTGGATGTCGCTTCGCCCGCCGTCTGCGAAGGCGTTCGGGCCCTCCTGGGCGAGCAGCTCGCGCGCCCGGCCGGACGTGAGTCCGCCCGCGCCGCCGCCGAGGCGCGCGGCGAGGTCCGCAGTCTCCGCCCAGGCGGCATCGTCGAGGGCGGTCGCAGGCGCGCCGTTCTGCTCGGGGGGCATCTGCATCCGGAACGGTACGGCTATCCGTAACGCCCGGCCTGCGGATTTGCCGCGCAGTTCGGAACCACGTTCCGAACGTGGTCCCGATCGTGGTACCGAACCTGGTACCGAACGTGGTCCCGAAGTAGGTTCGGACGGTGCGCGCGATGATCCTGATGGAGCCTGGAGTACCGCTTGTGCCGGCGGAGGTGCCGCGGCGGGCGCTCCAGCCCCACGAGGTGCGGATCCGCGTCGGGGCGTGCGGCGTCTGCCGCACCGACCTTCATGTCCGCGACGGCGAGCTCCCGTCGCCCAAGCTCCCGCTCGTGCCCGGCCACCAGGTGGTCGGGCGGGTCATCGAGGGCGACGGCTTCGAGCCGGGGGAGCGGATCGGCATCCCATGGCTCGCCTGGGCCTGCGGCGGATGCCGGTACTGCCTCACCGGCCGCGAGAATCTCTGCGAGCGAGCGCTCTTCACCGGCTATACCGTCGACGGCGGCTACGCGGAGGAGGCCGTCGCGGATGCGCGTTTCTGCTTCGCACTTCCGGACGGGCTCACGGATGTCGAGCTCGCGCCACTTCTCTGCGGTGGCCTGATCGGGTTCCGTGCGCTCCGGCTAGCCGGCGATCCCGGCCTCGTCGGCCTCTACGGCTTCGGCGCATCCGCCCACATCGTCGCGCAACTCGCCCAGGGCGAGGGTCGGCGCGTGTTCGCGTTCACCCGCGCCGGCGACCAGGCGGCCCAGGCGCTGGCCCGCCGGCTCGGCGCGGAGTGGGCCGGCGCCTCTAACGAGTCGCCGCCGGAGCCGCTCGACGCGGCGATCATCTTCGCGCCCGCTGGAGAGCTCGTTCCCATAGCGCTGGCAGCTGTTGCTCCCGGCGGCACGGTCGTCTGTGCGGGCATCCACATGAGCGACATCCCGACCTTTCCCTACACCCTGCTTTGGGGAGAGCGGACGCTCCGCTCGGTGGCCAACCTCACGCGCGCCGACGGGCGCGACCTGTTCGCACTGCTGCCGAGCGTTCGGGTGTCGACGACGGTCGAAGTGTTCGCGCTCGAGGACGCGGAGCGCGCGCTCAGGCAGCTCCGTGCCGGCGGAATCATCGGTGCGGCCGTCCTTCGTCCCAGCTGAGCCTACGCGGAGGGGCCGTCGACGGCTCGCTTCGACGAGGCGCGCACGTGCGCGTCGCTGCCGGGGAAGAAGACGCTTTCGTGCTCGTCCTCCCAGCGGACGACGAAGCTCGTCGTCGGCCCCTCGGTACGCACCTCGAGAATCTCTCCGAGCCGCTCGGGCTCGCCCTGATGGTGTCCGGAGACGACGACCAGGTCGCCGGGCAATGCGTCGTGCGGTGAGACAGTCATGACTCGACCTCCTCAGTTCGCGTGCTTGCTTCCGTACGCTCGTGCCGTCGAGCGCCGGCGGCATCGGTGTCATCCCGGCCCGCCGTGCGTGTTTCCCGCAATGGGTTCCGCGCGCACCCCGGCCCGCGGCCGATCGAGCTGCGAGCATGGCGTCATGGCTCCTCCGAGCGTCCTCGCCGCGCTTCTGTCGGCGCTGGTCGTCGCGGCGCCGCTGAAGGTCGCGGTCGTGGCCCCCGGGCATACGCCGACGATCGGGAAGCGCTGGTACTACACGGTTCACGCGACCCGGGGCGGCAAGCCGGTGCGCGGCCGTCTCACTGCCGTGATCGTCGACCCGATCGGGACGTCGCATCCGGTCGAGTTCGGCACGAGCACGAAGCAGATCACGAATATCGCGTTCAGCGGCACGTTCCGCGACTTCATCATCTGGCCCGCCGACGCCCTCGGGATCCCGCTCACCCTGCGGATCACCGTCCGGTCGGGAGGCGGCAAGGCCGGGTACGACTACCACGTCATCCCGCGGCGGTGAACGTCGCCGCGGGCGCTGCGGTCGTCGTCGACGGCGTCTGCAAGTCGTTCGAAGGCGGCCGGATCTCGGCGCTCCGCGGCGTCTCCTTCACGATCGAGCCGGGGGAGCTCGTCGCCCTCACCGGGGCGTCCGGCTCCGGGAAGAGCACGATGCTGAACCTCATCGGAGCGCTCGACGCCCCGGACGCGGGCTCGATCTCGGTCGGAGGCGTCCGCCTCGACGCTCTGCCGAGCGTCGATCGCTACCGCGCCGAGACGATCGGCTTCGTCTTCCAGTCGCACAACCTCCTCCCGACGCTCACGGCGGCGGAGAACGTCGAGATCGCGATGTTCGGCGCCCACGCACGGCGAGTCCGTGAGGTGCGCGCACGCGAGCTGCTCGCAGAGGTCGGGCTCGGCGAGCGCGCATCCGCGCGCCCCGGTGTTCTCTCGGGGGGCCAGCGTCAGCGCGTCGCGATCGCCCGCGCGCTTGCGAACGAGCCGGCGCTCCTGCTCGCCGACGAGCCGACGGGCTCGCTCGACTCGGAGACCGGAGCTCAGATCCTCGAGCTGATCGACCGGCTCCGGGTTGACCGCGGGACGACGGTGCTCGTCGTCACGAACGACCAGGAGGTCGCGGCGCGGACGGAGCGGGTGCTCCGGCTCCGCGACGGTCTCATTCGTGCCGAAGCGCCTCGACCGGCGTGAGCCGGACCGCCCGCCAGGCGGGATAGAGGGCGCCGGCGACGCCGACGCCGAGCGCGAAGGCGAGCCCCCACGCGAACGTCCCCGCGCCGTAGACGGGGGAGATGAGGTCGGCGAGCGTGCTCCGCGAGACGAACAGGCCTGCGGCGAGCACGCCCAGCCCGCACCCCACGGCGAGCGCGAGCAGGCAGATGGCGACTGTCTCGGCGAGGATCATCCCCGCCACCCGTCGCGAAGGCCAGCCGACCGCCCTGAGAATGCCGATCTCCCGCGTCCGCTCGTAGACGGACATCGCCATCGTGTTGGTGACGCCGATGCCGCCGACGATCAGCGCGAGCGCCGAGACGATCCAGCCGGTGGAGATGAGCAGGCGGCTCGACGTGTCCACCTTGATCGCCTGGCCGGGCTCGGTGATCGACGCGATGCCCGGGTAGCGACGCTCGAGGCGTTGCGCGACCGCACGGACGGGATAGCCGAGCTTCACGTCGACGCCGATCGAGGTGATCTCGCCCCGACGGCCGGAGAGCGCTTCGACCGTGGCGATCGGGAGGACGACCCCGAGATCCTCGAAGCGATCCCCCGTGTGGTAGATCCCGGTGACGACGAACGACCGCGTCGCGATCCGGAGCGTCTCGCCGAGGTGCTTGCCGGAATGGTCGCCTGCGAGGAGACCGGCGCGGCCGCCGGAGAGGATGACGAGCCGCCGATAGGCGAACTCGCGGCGGTCGAGCCCGAAGACGAGAGTGCCGCGGTCGACGACGAGCTTGAGCTTGCTGACGGCGGCGATCGCCGGGTCGCCCGCGACCTGCGCGGCCAGCGATTCCGGCAGGAGCGAGCGCGTGAAGTCCGAGACCTCGCCCTGGTAGAGCCCGAAGTCGGCGCGGCCGACGTGGATGAGATCGCCGGCCGTTCGATGGACGCCGTCGGTGATCGCGAGGAGCGCGACGATCAAGCCAACCCCGATGCCCACGCCGACGGCCGTGAACGCCGTTCGCGCGGGGCGGCGCAGGAGGTTCTTCCGGATCAGCGCCGGCCACGTCATCGCCTGATCATCGTCGAGCGACCGGCCGGTCAGGGCTCCGGGCCCGCGCGAGCGGTACTGCGGTAGCCTGGGCCGGAGTGATCGACGAGCCCAGCGAGCTGGAGCTGATCGACCGCTGGTGGCGTGCCGCCAACTATCTGTCGGTCGGCCAGATCTACCTCCTCGACAACCCGCTGCTTCGCGAGCCGCTCCGGCCGGAGCACGTGAAGCCGCGGCTCCTCGGCCATTTCGGCACCACGCCGGGGATCAACCTCGTCTACGCGCACATGAACCGCGCGATCCGCGCGCGGGACGTCGACGCGATCCTCGTCGTCGGTCCCGGCCACGGTGGGCCCGGGATCGTCGCGAACACGTACCTCGAGGGCACGTACAGCGAGCGGTACCCGAACGTCACGGGCGACGAGCGCGGTCTTCGCGAGCTCTTCCGGCAGTTCTCGTTCCCCGGCGGGATCCCGAGCCACGCCGCGCCGGAGACGCCCGGCTCGATCCACGAAGGCGGTGAGCTCGGCTACTCCCTTGCGCACGCGTTCGGGGCTGCCTTCGACAACCCCGACCTCGTTGTCGCGTGCATCGTCGGCGACGGAGAGGCCGAGACCGGCCCGCTCGCGACGAGCTGGCACGGCACGAAGTTCCTGAGCCCGCGCACGGACGGCGCCGTGCTGCCGATCCTCCACCTCAACGGCTGGAAGATCGCGAACCCGACCGTGCTGGCGCGGATTCCCGAGGAAGAGCTGCTCGCGTTCCTTCGAGGCTGCGGCTGGCGGCCGCTCGTGGTCTCGGGCGACGAGCCCGCCGCCGTCCACGAAGCGTTCGCGCCGGCGCTCGACGACTGCCTCGACGAGATCGACGCGATCCGCCGGCGGGCGCGCTCCGGCGGCGGGCAGGAGCG
>Ga0207658_10002510_pt1 | contig 13356 bp, 9 predicted proteins | sample KBSS33metaG_FD_184322 | JGI IMG/M metagenome (GOLD analysis project Ga0207658, IMG submission 184322) | Switchgrass rhizosphere microbial communities from Kellogg Biological Station, Michigan, USA - KBS S3-3 metaG (SPAdes) (version 2) | ecosystem: Host-associated > Plants > Roots > Rhizosphere >...
ACCGTGGCAATCGATATCGAATCAGGCGTAGCATGCATGGCGGACTCCTCTCGTGATCCCGTGTCCGGATCAGTTTGATCCGTCTGGCTCATCGAAGCCGTGTGGCGACGCGGGAGGAGTCCATTCGATCACTCAAGCGGACCGCTGCGACGGGTTGCGGTATCCTGACACTCCTCGCGGCCGCGGCCGCTTAGCTAAAGCGTTAGCCCGCTTATGTCAGACCTTCAGGCATTTATGCGCAACGTCAGCGCGTCCGACGCAGCGCTTGTGTCCAACTGGTCATGGCTCGTCCCACACGACCATATGCCGCTGCTTCTTTCCATCTTTGGCGATTGGGTATTTGGCGCCCCGGATGGCAGTCTTTGGGCGCTTTCAACGCTTGAAGGTAGCTACGAGCAAATTGCACACAGCTCCGCCGAGTTCAACGCGCTCAAGCAGTCCCCTGAGTGGCTCGACAAAATTTTTATCGCTTCTTGGCAAGAAATCGCGGCACGGCATGGCATCATTCCTTCAACAAACGAGTGCATTACATGGAGGGTGCCGCCAGTGCTCGGCGGGCCTATAGAGGTTGGCAACCTTCAGCTACTTGCGCAAAGCGCATATCAGTCCGTCATTGCTCAAGTACATCAGCGGCGCTTTGCCGGAGGCGCGGGCTAACTATGCGGTCAAGTGGACCACCGCGACGTGCCGCGGTAATCTGACACTCATTGTGGCAGCGGCCACTTACCGCAAACGTTAGGTGGCTTCATGAGGTCATTGCAATCATTGGCACTCTTGGGGTTTTTGGGCATTGCTGGGCAGTCGATTGCCGACGAAATTTCGGGAAACTACGATGTGCTCGTCTGTAAAAGTGCTTGTTCTTTCGAGCAACCACAGTCCGTTCTCGCAAGAGGTGTTGTTGTTCTATCCGAGTCGCCGCTTCCGAGAAGAACCGTTGACGTACTTGGCCTGTCCGATTTCGTGGCACCAGATGAGGCTCGTGCCTGCATTTCTGGCACCCACAGCAAGGACGCCAAGACATTTGCCTTTCTCAGAAAGACCACGGCTACGTCTTGGGCGCTTAGGGGGAGCTTGGTCACATTCGAATTATTCCGCTCCGCGGATGCGGGCTACGAGGTCGAGTTGGAGCGCAAGGGCAATGTTCTTGTTGGTAAGGGTACTTCTTGGGGAGCCGGAGTGGCAGCGCCTCACTACAGCCCCGACATAGTGGTTGCTCGGCGTACTGGTCCAGTCAGCATTTCCGCGTGCTTGCAACCCGCCACCTAACTATTCGGTCAAGTGGACCGCTGCGGCGTGCCACGGTAATCTGATGCCTACTGTGGCCGCGGCCACTTACCTCAGACGTTAGGGCGCTGAGAAATGCAGCACTACATCTTCTTAGTTATCTGCATCTCCGCAGCGCTGCTGGTCGCTGTTGGTCGCCATCAGGCACTTCAACCGTTCTTGTCTCGAGGTTGCCAAGGAAGTCGCTGGCACCGCGCGTTTCCGCATGCCAGCTCAGGCGATATCCGCACCTTCCTCAATATTTTCGGCTCCTCGTTTGGTTTTCGGCAGCGTCACTTGCTCAAGTTCGCGCCGACCGACAGCCTCATGCAAATCCACAAAGCAAGCAATCCGCTCCAGGGCGTGGACGCGTTTGAATTCGAGTTTTTGGCTGCTGGTTTGCAAAACCGCTACAACGTCAGTCTTCAAAGCGCGTGGCGCCCTGGTCTCACCCTCGGCGAGCTGTTCGCCTTGGTTCATGGCAACGCGCCCTAACTATGTGGTCAAGTGGACCGCTACGACGTGCTGCGCTAACCTGACGCCCATTGTGGCCGCGGCCACTTACCTCAAGCGTTAGGCCAAGGAGAAACCGCGTGCGGCTAAATACCCTCTTAATTGTTCTCTGTTGCTTTGGTTTCGCAATACAGGCCTTCGCTTTGAATGAAAAGGGTGTCGAGAACGGCGACGTGGTCGCCTTGACGAGATTCCTTGAGAAAGAGCCATTCAGCAAAGACGCACCACTCGCTCGAGCCTCTCTTCTGCGATGGGAAGACAAGAGCAAAGACGTCGTAGACCTCGTCTGTCCGGGGCTACTTTCGCCCATACCTGACAAATCTATTCCCTACAGCGGAGAACTTTTAGCTCAGTTCGTCTTTGGAAGTGCTGCTCTTCAAATCGAAGACCCGTCGAAAAAAGGAAATGTGATCGCTGGCCAAGTTGCTGGAATGAAAAGCCTCTTGAAAGCGTATCGTTCCATCACGGCTCAAAAACCGTCTGTGCACATCGCGCGAATTGAAGAGTATGCACAGCACGAGTCGGCGGGCAACTTGGAGGCTTTTATGGAGCCGCTAGTCGCCAAAGAGTGCAAACCATCCCGTTGAGCCTTGGCCTAACTATTCGGTCAAGTGGACCGCTGCGTGGCGTCCACGGTAATCTGACACTCAATGTGGCCGCGGCCACTTACCTCAAGCGTTGAGATCCTGCCAGATGGCCAAGCAACTATCTGATCCAATTTTCGTGGTCTAGGACCATTCGTGTCGATGCGAAAGCTTCAAGCGAATCGAAAAAAGTAGTCCGTGGCCAGTTCGGATTGGAACCGGGCTGAAAGGTGAGGTGAACTACCACCACTCTCGACGTGCCATCCTCTAGCGCGAACAGCGCGTAATCGCAGTCTTCTCTGTAAGCGATGCTTCGAACTTCAGTCCCATACAGCGGATGCCCCACCGACACCTCGCGGTACAACTCATCGACGCCATTCGACTCGTCGTGCGCTGCCTGCCAGGGAAAGAGCCATTCCATCTGGGTGCCCATCTGTTCTGGGCGGCTATCGCCGCGATGGAATGATATTAGCGCAACTCTACTGTCGCGCAGCGCTGAGTGGTCGCGTCAAAATGAACGCCTTCATGCTGTCTGCCTAAGCATCGTTCAGCCCTTGGATTAGCTCGTGCGACGGTGGAGCCCGCGATGCTTCCTACATTCGCTTCGTGAATGTCTGCTAACCGGCCGACGATCCGAATGACTGTAAGGCCGCTTCTGGCCGACAGCGGAAGTTGGGCGATGAGATCACACCGCCGACCTCTCTAAGGTGGAGCAGTTTGGGGTGGCCACGGGTGGAGCATTTTGGGCGACCATCAGGGCGATTTGGCGGCCGTGTGCACCGGGTTGCCGCCGCTGATCATCGATCTGGCAGAGATGCTCAGCGGCACCGGCCGCGCCGCTCAATTGGTTCTGCAAAGCTGATCAGTGAGCTGGCGGTTTGCACAACGCCGTTGCCAGGCAATTCAACGAGCGTCCCAGGAAGACATTAGGCTATGAAACACCTGCCGAACGATATCGTCAGTCTGTTGCGTCGATCGGTTGAATCCGCAGTCGAAAGCAGACGTGGAGTATTTTGGGCGACCGTCAGGAGCGTCCGGGAGGCATGCGCATTACGGCCTCAAAAGAGAACGTGATCGATCGCTTGGTAGCCAAGCTGCGTACAACAGCCTGTCCCGCTGTCTCAACCCGATTCACTGACGCCAGCTATGCAGAGATGACAACAGTCTCGGTTGACGACACTGTGCTGCGAGCATGACGGTACATCTGTCCGCGATACGAGCGACGCCGTTGCTCCTATCGTAGTAAATCTGGAAGGTCGTAGAGTAACTTCAACGCATCGGGCCATCCAGCGGTTGAGAATAAGTTGAGAATGGTAGCCAATCTTGCGCGTCGATCTTCATCATCAAATAGTGTGCGATAGTCGGCAATGTAGCGCTGGATAATACTGACAACTTTGGTATTGCCTAGACTCTCGTAGTGATAGCCTTCTTCTTCGCCTCGCCCGAGCAATATGGCATGGATAGCCTCGAACACCGCGACTGGATCCCCAGGAATTAAGAATTCGTAGAGTTCGACCAGGCGATGAAGGGTCGCCGGCTCTCGCGAACTTGCGAGTAGTTTGAGAATTTTGGAATAGTCGATGAGAAACTGCTTCTTTGCAGCGACATCAGGTAACCCTTCCCCGTCTTCACGATTGTTGGCATATGCGCCAGAACCGAAGTAGAGTTGATCCATCGCGTGATTGATGACTTTTTCGGCAGCTCTGTATTGCTCGCGAGCCCCATCCTCGTCGGAGGGATTTGCTACAAGAACGGCGTATGCGTCGGCAGAGATCGAAGTCGCGGATGTGAGGATCAGGTCCAGACCTTCCTGCGCTCGGTCGCACATTGCGCGCGCTTGCGTTGCTGCATTTGGAGCATAGCGTCGGAAGAATGTTTCCCGCAGTGGCGAGGTGAATGAGTCAAGCAATTCGCCATAGCGCGCCGGATCGGCTGCCCATTCTTCAAGCCATGCACGAATGAGCGCGCGCGCCTGGCCAACGAACATTTGTGCAGTCAAGCCCCCGAGCGATCCCTGAAGAAGGTTATATCCCTGCCGGTTGTCGGCAAAGACCGCGTCAAGACGTCCCCTTACGATCATTAGCACTTTTTCGCAACGATCGGGATCTGAGTGACTGAAGCGACGCATTGATTGGCCTAGATAGGCCGAGAGAACCTGCAGATCGACTTCCTCTGCCGCAATCCGTTCGCCAACTCTCCACATCCGTTCCGGCGCTGCGGCATGAATTACCTGAAGATTCTGAGCCACCTGAAGCCGGACCGAAGGCACTGGATCAGCGATGATTTCTTCGAGTCGATCGACAATGACCGGATGCTCAGATGCAAACCGCTGCGCAAGCGATACCCACGCCTCGGCCGCATAAACGCGTACATCTAGATTCCCCCAACTGATCGTCATACGTCAGCCCCACGCATTTCGGGGTAGCGACTTAACGATAATCGCCCCAATACCGCGAACATCGCTGTAAGGTCTGGCATCCCCTCCTTCCCTGGCAAATAGTTTGAGCTAGACGCGACTCTCTCAACCGCGTTAGCGATATGACCCCACGCTGAGTGGCTGACTTGATCATGTAAATTTGGGTTCGCGTCAATTGCTTTGAGCAAATCTGCCGCCTTGCCCCACAATCTTGCTAGGTCAGATGCTGAGCTGCTGGAGGACGTACGCTGAAAGTCTGCATACAGTGTGCTTGAGGCATCAAGCACTTCGCGATCGGGGCCGTCATCCATGTTGACGCCAGACCGACGCAGTCTCTCGCGAACCCAATCGTCATCTTCACTCCGCAAGTTGGTTCGGCGGAAAATTTGCTCGTTTTCGTCAAGAAGGCCTTTAGCGTCCAACTTGAGGCGTAATGCCCGCATCGCGTCCGTCTCAAGAGAGTCTTCAGGTATCTGCTTAAGGATCCGACCAACAACGCGATGCCATCGGCTCAGGTCTTTCTCATCGGTGAAACGAGTCTCGTCGAGGGCCATTGTCTCGAATCGAATGCGTGCCTCACGTGTCCTCAACGACCAAGCAGCGGCGACAAAGCGAATCGCATCTCGCAAAGTGCCGTCATGCTCGAGAAAGCCAGGATGCTCAACTAAAGGCCAAAGAAGATCTGAGACTTCCGCGGCGCGTTCGCTACCTACGCCAAAAATCCGTGTCCAAATCGAAACAGTAGCGTAGTCACGCGATGCTGCCGCCGCCGTGATCGCAAAGCTGCTGATATTGCAATCGCGTAGGAAACACACGTAATGGTGCAAAAGGTCGTCATCGTGAACTGGCTGCTCGCTGTCCTTTTCGTCCCAGGCGTTAAACTCGAGGGTATTGCCCAGCAACTCAATCGTCGCCGTGCCGACGTCAATTCGATCCGGCTCACGATCGTCAACGTATCTCTTGGTCGCCGCCTTCCCTATAAGCGCATCGATCAATGCTCGTGTACCGTGCTCTGGTGAAATTGAAAGGACTTTGCCCATGGCGGTGCCAAGTTGCCAGCGGCAATGCTCGTAATCCTGTCGGCGATTCGAGGAGAGCGGCAAAATCCGGCTCGGCTGACCTCCAAACCAGGAAGTAGCGTCGTCGGTGATCATTTGACTATACAGGGACCTATAGATCTCGACGGTAAATTCCGGGTCACTGCGTGTGATCGGCAAAATCTGTTCGGCGAGCCATGCCGCTTCGTGATCGGCGTGCTGCGAGAAGCGAGGTTCACGTAGGATGCGGGTGAGCAAGATACGAGACGCTGCCGGGTCTGAGTTGAAGCTTTTGCCGACAAAGCGGATCGCACGATCACTGGTACCTATCAGTGGCGGTGAGGCTGCCCATGCGAGCTCCAGCAATGCACGAGCTGCCCGGCCGAATACGTTGAGGAGAGGGGTGCTCGTCAAATCGCCGTGATCGAACAGCGCATGGAGTAGGACGCGCGCCGGATCTACCAGGATCCGCTCGCCGGTCGCTACGAGGGTTTCGGCAAGCTGCGCCCAAGTGATTGCCCGCAGCGGAGCGACGGCGCCTGTTGCTTCGATATCCATTACCACGAAACGCGCGAAGCCTCCGAGCAGTTCGGCGAGTGTGGAACTCGCTGGGGATGCAGCGACCATGGTCTTTAGCGCTGCGATATCTCCTTCGTCTTCGATATGTGCGACTGCAATCCGCAGTGCTATATTGCCGAGCAACCGGTCGACGTTGGCTGCTGAGAAAATATCCGCGATTAGTTGCCAAACGAGTGGCCGTCCGGCGTCGTCGGACTTCCACAGCCGCTCGATTGCGAAGCGAAATGCTGGCGCAAGTAACAGCGCCGCCGAGGTGTTGCCAGCGAGCTGCGCCAGCAGAGCACTGGGGTCGTCCCATGCCAGATAGAAGCGTCCGGCGACATGATCGAACAATACGTGGTGGGCAAAGCTCACCAGATCTCCGGATTCTACGAGTACACCGGTCTGAATAACCGAGTCGAGTTCGGAATGTACGATTGTGACCTTACGTATTGTTAGACGTCGCCGACTTGCCATCACTGAAGCAGCTGCCCCTGCAGCTTGCTGTAACGCTGTCGTTTTCAGCCGCGCGTTTTCATAGGCATCGATCAGGCCTGACTGGGTGCGGATTGTGCCGAATGCTGCCGGATCCATACCGTCTGCGAGCAACTGGGCAGCCAACGATAGGTTAAAGATATTGCGCAGCAGCTCAAGTAGTAGTGATGGTGCCGAGGTAAGCACCGTGCCCAAATCTGGCGATGCAGCGCCGGCGGCAGCGAGATCGCTTTGGCTTAAGCGTGGAATGAGGAAGTGGCGCACCGTCCGCAAGGTAGTGTCCGCATGATCGGCATTGGCTGGTGTACCGGCGAAGATCTGACGAAAGCGCTGCCCATTCCTCAGGTCAAAGGTTCGGATAGATGCGACGATAATCCACTCATCGGCGAGCCGTTCGCGCATATTCTCAATGAGGGAAGCGAACACTCCTTCGGCAGGTCCACCACGCGCGGCGTCCAGCGCGTCGATGATGAGGATCTTGCGGCCGGGGCCGGGCACGGCTGCGAGAACCTCAACCAACGCGTGAGTGATTCCAAGTTCAGATGCCAGATCGGTCGCAATTGCAATGCCCGGGAAGCGATCTACCGAAAGAAACATAACAGTATCGCCGGTGGCTGCAATTGCTTTGGCGGCATGAACCAACGATCCGGTTTTTCCCGCTCCTGGTTCGCCGATCACGAGTAGCGATCCAGCCTGAATTGCCGAAACAAGATGGGCGTCGATTTCGCGCGCGATCGGCACTCCCGCGCCGAGGGGAAGGCGGCCATGAATGGCAAGGCGTGCGAGTTCGCTATTGGTCACCACGCGCAGTCTCGCAACGTCAGCGTCGAAACCGGGGGCTCCGACGTCGCGATGCCCCAGCAGGCGTAGCGCTCGCAGCAGCCCTTCACGATTTGCGGGCGCGCCACTGCCGATCAGATTTCGCACGATGCCCTTCAGATCACGAAGCGGGGCGTCACCGGCGAGTTCGCTTCCGAATAAGTGGTAGCCAAGAAGCCGAGAGGCTTCACGCCAGTCGCTGTCGCCCTCATCCATGGCGAAGCGCCTGACTCGGAAGATGCGTGCCAGGTCTACCAGATCGACGTCATCGGGCGCAGTACCACGACGCGCAGTCCAACTGGGGGTTGCGATCTCCTCGAACGCACCAAGTGCGGTGCGCTCTGCCAAATTTCTTTGAGGGCGCGTGGCCGCCCAGCTCCCACCGAGATCGAACGCGCGGCAACCAGCTTCGAGGTCATCAAGCGTTCTTGGAGCGTTAGCACGCACAGCGAGCACTGCCGCATTGGTGTTCAGGTCTGGTAGGCCGCCCCGGCTCTTGGCATCAGCGACCCATTGCACGAGTTGACCAACCGTTTTGGCGAGTGGCGAATCTGAACCTGTGCCGACGTTTGCTGTGGTCTTACATTGGATATGGAGCGCACCGCCGTCAGACTGCGATACCTCGATGTCGTCGAGCTTCTCGCCTGTCTCGAGACGAATTGCCACAGGCAATGCCAAGTTGTTAACGCGGAATCGCCCCCCGATGGGCATCCGTGCGAGGATGTGAGCCGCGAACCAAGTGCCAACTGCGGCCTGAAAGCCCATGCCGGATTCGTTTGCGCGTCCGCCAGCGCGTTTTGGTGCTTGCGTCACGGGAAATGCTCTTTTGTTGTCTCCAGGATGAATTATAGGAACTTTGGTTCAGGTTGGAGGAACCGCCAGTTATCGAAGGCGGGGTAGTCGTCAGTTTGGTGTTTTTTCATAGATCGCGCCGCTTTCGCTTATCGTCGAGGCCATGGAGTGGCATGGATCCGATCAGTTGTTTGGGATGCGCGAGCATCTTCTTACGCTCTTCGGCGCCGATTGCGAAGGACACGTAGAACAGAGCGGATCGCGCCATCTGCAGGATTCTCATCGCTTTGGCTTCGAGTTCGTCGCTGCCGATGGCGGTGCCGAAGCTGCCGTTGTTCGTCCCATTTATGATAAACGGCTTGGCCCAGCCTACGCTTACGCGTAGATAGGCGTGCTCCAGCGCGTTGCGAATACTGTGCAGTTCACGGGCATCGGCCGCGGTGGTCTGCTTGAGCTGGTCATCGAACAATTCCTTTGACAGCCAAAACAGGCCACGCAGAGGCAGATTGTCCCGCTCTTCTAACTGCGGCAGAAGGCGCGCCTTTTTCTCGACCATCCACACATTCTTGAAGCTAATCCTGTCCGGTGACTTGCCTAAGGCCCAGTAGTGATTGACGAGAAAAGCTACCTTGTCGAGCAAGGAATAGGCGATGCGGAAGGCCGCGCGGATCCGCTCACTCGCTAACGAATAGAGTGGATAGTCGAGCGTGTCGATGAGCGAAACGCCACGATCAGAGAAGTGAACTTGCGCGCTACTTATCCCCTCGAACAGCATGAAGCGCGCCGAGACGTATTCCTGCTTCATCTGACTGAAAAAGCCAACGATCGGCGGAGGCAAATGTCCGTTTAGACGGTCATTCAACCCTTCGGTCAGGGGTGGCAGCATCAGGTCGTCGGTGGCTGCCGAGAGATGTGATCCAAGATCGTTCAAGGGGCATAGAAAGAGACGATGCCTAAGGCACCAGCTACGGTAGGCCCGTTCGTTTTTCGATCGCCCTTCATTGCCACGATCGAGGTCCTGCATCGCTCGGACAGCGTCAATGTTTAGCGCGCCAGCTAGTTCCGTTGCCTGACTGGCAAAGAAGGCAAGCGCAGCTCGCGGATCTATGGAATCATGGAATGTGTCCTCGGCCATCGCCGAACGAAGACTGTCGACGGCGTGCAGAGCCAGGATCACGCGCTCGCCCTCGTCGGCCACCATGCTGGCGTAGCGCTTGAGTCCCATACCGCGGTTGCCTCGCGCCATTGCAAAGCCCGGGATGATCTTCAGAGCAGCATCCCAGACAGGGATTGCATCGATTGTGCGGCCGACCGTATTGAGGAGGTTCGCTTGGTTGGTAAGGATCTGGCATCGACGAACTTTGTGGAGCTTCGCAAAGCCGGGGTGGTTCGATGCGCGCGACAATGCCAGCAGCTCTGCCTGTCGCTCGGGTGCCTCCCAAGACCAAGATTGTCGGACGTTTGCTATATGCGAAAGCGCGGCCCAAGCATTGGCGCGGAAATACTCGATAAGTGCTCCATCCTCATCGATGAGTTCACGTTTGGATAATTCGTCGAGCAAATAGAGCGCGCGTTTGGCGCCTCGCTCGAAGGATGCGTCGAAGGCATCGTCGATCAACTGGCCGACGTGTTCTAAGGTCTCTGCATCACTCATTTTCGTAATGCTGCGTTCGCACCGTTTGTTGAGTTCTTCGAAGGCGGGATAGGTGGTCATCGCTGTTGTCACTTCGTCGACGAGCGGGTGATCGTCCACTTAGAGCGAGAGTACGACCCAGAACTTCGCTTGGGTGGTATTGAAGCTAACGATCCAAGGGCGCCACCTTAAACCAAACTCAGATCGCGGTCGCTACGGTTGTCAGCAAAGAGCCCAGCCAAATCCGATTTGCCTGCGGAGCGCAGCCGAGAACGACACTCCGATGCCATCGAGTGGATCAGCTTGCACGCAAGGGCTAATTCCGCCGGAACCACGGACACGCACCCGATACAACGGATCGCGATCTTGCGAATTGCTCTAGTCTATACTGTCGATCCGATCTTCCGCGTGCTTGGAGCTCATGTTCGGGCTAAGCTGCGGGACATCCGGTTGCCGCCGCCTTTCTCCATCAGCATCCGTCTTGATAACTCCAATGCGTCAAGAAGAAATCTAGGTGAGCCGATCGACGATTTATATGAAACCGCACATCGTCCATGTGCCGTTGCAAGATTTCCAGGTCGTTGAAAATCTGGTGATGCAACAGCTTATTCCGGGGGTAGTGCTTCAGCTGAGAGCTGAGCCCCCTCCTGTAATTGATTACGAGCTATTAGGTTACGACGAGCGCCACGCTCTTACGTACAGAGTTGACTATTGGCTCGAAATCCGAGAACCACGTACCGACAATGTAGCAGCGGCGAGCATCGCTAACATGTGGATTTTCTCGCTGTGGCTCACCCGGCCAACCAGCACATCTATTCATCACCGTTTCGAGAAGTTTGACGACTCGGAGTCTTCGCACGCGGTGCGATTGATCTCGCGGGCAGGATACAACCAGTTTGATGTCGACTTTCGAGCATTTAGTGCAGACGAAATCTTGCAAGCCGCCTCCTACCTGGAAATTCTGTGTGAAGTCGATGCATCCTCGCGTGTTGGATTCGCGCTATCACTTAGCGTCGAAAGTACCTGGGTGCATCGGTGGAGCCCAGGTCTCATGCTGGCATCAGCTGCTGTTGAATCTCTGTTGACCTATAGTGAAGAACGGCGAATTTCAACTAGGCATGCTGATGTATACGCGAAGGTCGTAGCGCGGGCGGGCGATCGTGACACGGCACGAAACCGCTTCCAGAAAGCCTATCGAAGGCGCTCGAAGCTCGTCCACGGACGGTTACCGAGTGCCACAGACTATGAGCGGCTTCAGGATCTGGCCGAATGGTCTCGAATTCTGCGCGAACTGTGGCGCGAAATCCTGACTCGACCGAGCTTGCTGTCCGCATTGCAAGGTGATGACGTCGCTCGACAGGCATACTTCAATACGTTGTGATTCCAATGCTGTTCCTAGCGTCCGAGAAGTTTGATTCCTAGTGGGTCTGTCGGAAACGGTTGGCACAAATCTGGCACGGGGGAGAAGATGGAAGTCAAAGAGGCCGTAGAGGAACTTAAGAGTACGAAAATATTTGTGCATCTTATCGCGCAAAGTTCCGAATACTCGCAGCGGGCAATTCAGTTTGTGCAGGCAATCGCGCCGCTGCTCGCGACCACGCAGCGACATTTTCCGTTGTATACCCGTCATGATGCCCATCATGGATACCAAGTTGTTCGCCGTCTTGAAGAAGTGCTTCAAGAAGAGTGCCTGAAGCCGGGATCGGACAAGTCGCTCGGCGCTTCCGAGCTATTTCTTCTTGTTGCGGCTGCATACGCTCACGATCTCGGCATGACCGTATTTCCAGGCGAAGAGGTGGAGTTGTCTGAGCAGCTCACGCTACCCAAGGTCGGTTGGGAAACCAGCATCGAGCTAACGGAATATCTGCGACGCGAACATTCGAAGAGGGGTGGTTTGTACATACGTAACCATTTCGCGGAAATGGGGGTGCCGGAGAACCTTGTTTCTGCATTGGACATGGTCATGAGATCGCACAACCTGACGATCTTGGAATTGGAAACGCAACTTAGAGTTCCATTCGCAGCAGAAGATCGTGTCCTCGACGTACGCCAGCTAGCGGCCATTCTTTGCATTGCTGACGCTATCGAATTTAGTGATACGAGGGTGCTGGACGGAGTTGTTGAACTGGCTCGGCGGACAGATGGTCCTGCGGCGGCTATTTCTTACAGGGAGAACAGAAAGCATGACTGCATCCGCGACAGTTTGGCGGTGGACCGCGATGGCCAAGTGTTCGTGAGTGGAACGTTTGACGATGGAGAGATACTTGCAGCCGCTCATCGGACCTTTGACGACATGGAAAGCTGGATCCGTGGATATTGCGATATCGATCGGCAGTCGAAGATACCGCGACTCAAAATTCGAGCAGAACCCTTCGTGCGCAGGTTGGACTTCCCTGGGGGGAAGTTCGAACGCTTGGGCGTTCGAATGAGCAAACGCGCCGTAATCGATCTAGTCGCATCAAATGCGGTATGGAGAGGATCAACTGGCGCAGCGATTCGGGAGCTGTTGCAAAATGCCGTAGAAGCCTGCAGGTACCGCTTGCACCATTCCAGTCCGGCCGATGGATACGTTCCGCAGGTCAAAGTCGAGTTTGATCGGGCGGCGCACAAGGTCACGGTCTCGGACAACGGGTGTGGAATGAGTCTCAGGACAGTCTTGAACCACTTCCTGAGCGTGGCGAGCAGCAGGGCAAAGGAACCTGCATATGCGACAGATGCATATGCGCCAATTGCTCGATTCGGAACGGGGTTCTGGTCGGTCTTCACCATCGCGACCAAAGCGGAAATCCGATCATTAGCCTTCGAGGCCGGTACCGCGGTGGGTACAGGACTTCAATTTGAAGTATCTCTAGAAGCGCTCAAGGATTACACGGTTTTTCGAGAGTACTCGATGGCCCCAGGCACGGCTGTTACTCTTCACCTGAAGCCGAAACTCTCTGTCGACGATTTATTTGAGCAGTGCCGTCGTGAACTTGTCGCCGCGGCAGTTCCGATAGAGATGATTTTCGATGGGGCGGTCAGCCAAGTTTCACAGGACGTTCTCGATGTCACCGAGACGAGGCTTTTGGGCCCGAAGACCTCTCTTATGGAAGCAGACGGGCTTCGCGTTTTCCAGTGGCGGGGAGACCGGGCAGACATTGACGTTGCGATGGGGCTTGTATACCGAGTCGATGGGAAAAGCGTCACATTCCGCCTTAATCGAAATGCATCTGTTTCACATCGGCTTGATCAACCGTCGATGGTTGT
>Ga0207658_10002514_pt1 | contig 13346 bp, 12 predicted proteins | sample KBSS33metaG_FD_184322 | JGI IMG/M metagenome (GOLD analysis project Ga0207658, IMG submission 184322) | Switchgrass rhizosphere microbial communities from Kellogg Biological Station, Michigan, USA - KBS S3-3 metaG (SPAdes) (version 2) | ecosystem: Host-associated > Plants > Roots > Rhizosphere...
CGCTCAACCACGACTCACCCGTCGCGCGCCGCCAGGACGCCATCGCCTCCGTGCTGTGGCGTGGCCTGCAACCGGACGCACAGCCCCGCAACCAGATCCTGATGCCACCGCTGGCCTGGGATGTGACACCCGACGACGCCCAGGCGATCCTGACGTCGGCGGCGACCGCCATCCACTCCGGGCTCGCCGTCGCCCGCCCGATGCCCGCGGTGATCGCCGACGCCCAGGCACTGCCGCCGACACAGTCGGCCACCCCGCCCGACAACGGGACCGGCAACCCCAAGGCTCGCTACGACGACGGCATCACCAGCCAGATCTCGACCACCATGGAACGGATCTGGGGCCTGACCGCCGCGCTGACCGTCAACACCCAGACCGGCCTGACGGGCGACCAATACACGGCGCCGCTGCGCGAGGACATGCTGCGGGCGCTCACACAGTCGGTACCGCCGACCGTCCGCGAAGCCCTGGCCCAGCAGCGCGTCACCGCCACGCAGCACACCATGGACGACCTGTTCCACGCGGTCACCGTCGTGAACCCCGGCGGCTCGTACACGCTGGCCACCGAACGCAGTCCCCTCCCCCTCGCCCTGCGCAACGATCTGCCGCTGCCCATCCGGGTGCGGCTCGTCATCGACGCACCGCCCGGCATGACCGTCACCGACATGGGCGAGATCGAGCTGCCGCCGGGCTACCTGCCACTGCGCGTGCCCATCGAGGTGCACTTCACCCAGCGCGTCGCGGTCGACGTCTCGCTGCGGACGGTCAACGGACTGACGCTCGGCGAGCCGGTCCGGCTGTCGGTGCATTCCAACGCCTACGGCAAGGTGCTCTTCTTCATCACCCTGTCCGCCGGCGCGGTGCTGTTCCTGCTGGCCGGCCGACGGCTGTGGCACCGGTTCCGCGGGCAGCCCGACCGCGCCGACCTGGACCGTCCGCATCACAGCCGGCCGGTCCGGCCCGACCCGCTCGACACCGCCATGGCGCACGGCCAGGAGGACTCATGACCGGCCCGCGCGGTCCCCGGCCCACCGCCGCGGCCGCGCCGCCGGCACCGCCGCGGCGGGCTGAACTGTCCGATGCGGCCGTCGTCTCCCGGTCCTGGGGCATGGCCTTCGCCACCCTGGTCAGCCGCATCACCGGCTTCCTGCGGATCGTGCTGCTCGCCGCGATTCTCGGTGCGGCCCTGTCCAGTTCGTTCACGGTCGCCAACCAGCTGCCGAACATGGTGGCCGCCCTGGTGCTCGAAGCGACCTTCACCGCGATCTTTGTGCCGGTGCTGGCCCGCGCCGAACGCGACGATCCCGACGGCGGCGCCGCATTCGTGCGGCGCCTGGTCACGCTGGCCACCGCGCTGCTGTTCGTGACGACGGTGCTGTCGGTCGCGGCGGCACCGCTGCTGGTGCGGCTGATGCTGGGCAGCGACCCGCAGGTCAATCAGCCGCTCACCACCGCGTTCGCGTATCTGCTGCTGCCCCAGATCATCTTCTACGGGCTGGCCTCGGTCTATATGGCAATCCTGAACAACCGCAACGTGTTCGGGCCACCGGCCTGGGCGCCGGTGCTCAACAACGTGGTGGCGATCATCACGCTCTGTGTGTATGTGCTTGTCCCGGGCGAACTCTCGATCGATCCCGTCGAGATGGGCAACGCCAAACTGCTCGTACTCGGCATCGGCACCACCCTCGGTGTGGTGGCCCAGGCCGGGGTACTGCTGTATTCCCTGCACCGCCACCGCGTCGATCTGCGGCCGCTGTGGGGTATCGACGACCGGCTCAAGAAGTTCGGCACCATGGCCGTCGCCATGATGCTGTACGTCCTGATCAGTCAGATCGGTCTGATCGTCGGCAACGAGATCGCCAGCCACGCAGCCGCATCCGGGCCCGCCATCTACAACTACGCTTGGCTGCTGCTGCAGTTGCCGTTCGGCATGATCGGCGTGACGGTACTGACCGTGGTGATGCCGCGGCTGTCCCGCAACGCCGCCGCGAACGACAACCCCGCGGTACTCGCCGACTTCTCGCTCGCCACCCGGCTGACCATGGTGACGCTGATCCCGATCGTCGCGTTCATGACCGTCGGCGGACCCGCGATCGGCAGCGCCCTGTTCGCATACGGCAACTTCGGTGCCACCGACGCCGCCTACCTCGGCATGGCCATCACGCTGTCGGCGTTCACCCTGATCCCGTATTCGATGGTGCTGCTGGAACTTCGGGTGTTCTACGCCCGCGAACAGCCCTGGATCCCGATCGTCCTGATCGTCGTGATCACCGTGGTGAAGATCGGCGGATCGCTGATCGCCCCGCACCTGACCGACGACCGCGAACTCGTGGCCGGATACCTCGGACTGGCCAACGGGCTGGGTTTCCTGGCCGGCGCAACCGTCGGCTACGTGTTGTTGCGATCGGCGCTGCGGCCGCCGCGCGGCCGGATGATCGAGCTGCCGGTGATCCGGACCATCCTGGTGACGATCTGCGCCGCCCTGGGATCGGGGCTACTCGCCTATCTCGCTGACAAGCTGCTCGGGTTCGATCGGCTGACCGAGCACGGCGGTGCTGCCGGATCGTTGCTGCGCCTGGTTCTGCTCGGCCTGATCATGCTGCCGGTGATCGTGGCGGTCCTGGTCGCCGCCAAGGTGCCCGATGCCCTGGCCGCAGTAGCTTTCGTGCAGCGCCGACTGGGACGCGGCCAGGCAGCTCCGGCCCCCGCACTCCAGGTCAGCTCTGCTGTACCGGACTCGGGACGGACTGCGGTCCCGTACCCTGGACACGGCAATTCACCTCCGGTACCACGCCGGCCCGGCGCTTCCGCCACAGGCGGGGCAGCCCCGGGAGGTGGTACCACGGGCGGGCTTCGGAAAGGATTTGCGGTGACCGACGCACCCGCGGACCAGGGATCCGCCCACATCCCGGATGCCTCAGGCAGCGGCGACGATATCGCGTTGCGGGCCGGCGCGGTCGTCGCCGACGGCCGGTACCGGCTGCTGGTCTTCCACGGCGGTCCACCCGATCTGCAGTTCTGGCATGCCCTCGACATCGCGCTCGACCGCCAGGTGGCGCTGACGTTCGTCGACCATGACGGCGAGCTGCCCGCGTCGATGGTCCAGGAAATCCTCACCCGGACAAGCAAACTGAGCCACATCGAGGGACCCGGCCTGGCCCGGATCCTGGACGTCACCCGACTCGGCCACGGTGGTCTGGTGGTCAGTGAATGGATCCGCGGCGGTTCGCTGGCCGAGGTGGCCGCAACGGAACCGTCCCCCATGGGTGGCGCCCGCGCCATCCAATCCCTGGCCTCGACGGCCGAGTCCGCGCACCGGGCCGGCGTCGCGTTGTCGGTCGATCATCCCGGCCGAATCCGGGTCAGTATCGAAGGCGACGTGGTCCTCGCCTTCCCCGGCACGCTGCCGTCGGCAACCCCTGAGGACGACATCCGCGGCGTCGGCGCCACGCTGTACGCACTGCTGGTCAACCGGTGGCCGCTGCCCGAAGCAGGCGCGCTCAGCGGCATGCTGCCCGCGACGCAGAACAGTGCGGGCCAGCCGGTCGAGCCCCGCGCGATCGACGGGACCATCCCCTTCCAGATCTCTGCCGCGGCGGCCCGCGCCGTGCAAGAAGGCGGCGGAATCCGCTCGGCCCCAACGCTGTTGAACCTCCTGCAACAGGCGACCACCGTGGCGGACACCACGGAACTGCTCGAGCCCGTCGACGGCTCGCAGCCGCCGGGGCCCGCGGACGCGGCCGAAATCGAAGCTGCCGCCAAGCGGCGCAAGGCACTGCTCATCGGCGTCGGGGTCGGCGGCGCGGTCCTGCTGGTGGCACTGCTGGTGCTGGCATCGGTGCTGAGGGGCATCTTCGGCGACGTCGGCGGCGGGCTGGACAAACAACAGCTGGGCCTCAACAGTCAGCACCCGACCTCGAGCGGCGCCCCGACACCCGGCAATGTGGTGAAACCCGTTGGTGTGACGGTGTTTTCACCCGGTGGCGGCGCGGACTCCCCAGAGACCGCAGGCAAGGCGCTGACCGGCGCGTCCGGTGACGCGTGGTCGACCGACGTCTACACCGATCCCACGCCATTCCCTGGTTTCAAGAACGGCGTCGGCCTCATGCTGAACCTGCCTCAGGCGACCACGGTGGCGTCGGTCAGCCTGAACCTGACCAGCACGGGCACCGCGATCCAGATCCGGTCGGCGCAGACGGCCACCCCGTCCTCGCTGGACGCAACCACCGTCCTGACGCAGCCTGCGACCATGAAACCCGGCTCCAACACCATCACGATCTCGGGCGCGCAGCCGACGCAGCACCTGCTGATCTGGATCTCCACGCTCGGGAATGTCGACGGCAAGAGCAAGACCGACATCTCCAACGTGGTTGTGAAGGCCGCCGCGTAAGTTATACACAGGCCTGAGTAAGCCATCTGCCCAGGTGCGGACGGCGCCATTCAATTCGCGTCGGGGCCGTCCCCGAACCCGATTTGTGGTTCGGAAGTGGGGAGTTTCGGGGGACCACAGTCGGACGCATCGGACGCCGAATTGTTCGCGGCACACATCGCCCGCGAGCGGTACGCGTTTGAGGAGCTGTTTTACCTTCTCCGGACTAAGGTCGCCTTGGAACGAGTCATGCATCTCGGATGAATCCAGCCATGGTGCGCGCCGATATTGGCAACAAACTAGTCTCACCTGCCCAGTTCGTCCTGATCGAAACAGAATCGCCAATACACTGATATTGGGATCGTGAGATCAGGACTCGAGAGGGCGCGAATGAACCTCACCGAAGCCATTACCCATCTCAGGTTGTCTGAATCTGTCCCCGGCCTGAGCACGGCGGTTGATTGCTCGGAGGATCTGATCCGTCGTATGAGGTCCGCGCTGGAGGGGCATGGCGCTGACGGCAAGATGGACGTAATCGCATGCGGCTCACTGGCTCGGCGCGAATACACAATCGCAAGTGACGTCGACTATCTGGTGATTGTTAACGCGATGCCCGAGCACCCAGCGGCGGCACGCGAACTAGTGTCGAAGGTCAAAGACTTGATTTCGGAGGAGGCGCTGCGGGCCGGGGCCAGCGGCAAAGATCCCGGCACCAGTGGCCTTTTCGCCCGCGCTACAGGCCTCTTTGACGTAATCGAACGCATTGGGCTGCAGGACGACACCAACCATACCCATACGGTCCGAATGGAGATCGTCCAAGAATCAGTTAGCCTGCTTGATCCACGCCTACACGCGGATATCTTGGGGCGCGCAATCCGTAGATATCTGGGCCTCTTCCCGGTGCGTGAAGATCGTCCACCGCGATTCCTACTTAACGACATGTTGCGGTACTGGCGGCAGATTACGATCGATTATCAGGCCAAGGCCCCCCTTGGAGGGCACGAATCGAAAGCCGTTCTGCGCCATATCAAGTTGTTGACCACTCGAAAGAACTTGTTCGCAAGTTCAATCTTGCCGCTGATCGCTCCACGTGATGATTCTGTTTCGTGGGCCGACTACCTGAGCGAGATCTACGCCTCACCGCCCTTGGCGAGGTTGGCCATGGTCACCCAATCTGCCCCGGAATCTGTGCGCGACGCAGTTCGGACCGTCTTCTCGACGATCGATCTCTTCGTTCGTGCCACTGATAGCGCAGACAAGCGGGCACACTTCGAAGCCCTTACCTGGGAGTCACGAAAGGAAGATCCCCTCTACCACGAACTCAGGCAAGCTGCCGACGAGCTCCAGAATGCCTACGAACACATATTTCTGGGCGGCTGGACTGCTGTGGCGGAAAATACCCGCCGCTACCTTCTGTTCTGAAGTGCAGGCTCAACGCGATCAATCGTCAGAGCGTTTGCTGACCCAGGTTGTCGAATCCCTGCCGTAACATGCCGACGTACATGATGCGGTCCTCAGCCGGAAGTTTTCTATGTGGCGGCGCATCCTCCCAGGGTGATACTCCCGGGTTCGCGTCGTCTAAGCGCCGTGGGATCACGTGGGCATGGACGTGCGGGTCCTTGTTTCCCAGCACGGCGATGTTCACCCGATCGACATTGCTCATCTTGCGCAGAACCAGTGATGCGACCTTCAGGTCCGCCATGAACGCAGCCAGCACGCCTGGATCGGCCTCATCGAAGTGCTCGTAATGCTCATCGAGGCTCACGATCAGCCGGCCCGGGAATCGAGCATCGTCGTACAGACCGGCATGAGAAATCCCAAGCTTGGCGATGGGCGTCCACAGCGTAAAACCGCACACCGAGCAACCGTGGTGGTTCACTGCCTGCTCGTTTTCGGTGGGTGTCGGTGCGTAGTGCGTCTGCATCACTTCTCCCATTAAACCTGCTCCGACTGACAAAAATCTAAGTTCGCCAAATGCGGCCCACTATCATCTCGAACATATGTTCGGATTGGTTCGCTGTCAATCGCCCTCGGGAGGGGTAACAGCTTAACCCCTGCACGTCTCGCGTTCGGCAGATCACCCGCGGGTGGCTGGCGGCTCACGCACAAACCTGGTCGCGAAGTGCGGCGGCTTGCGCCATCCCGAGCGTGAGAGAGCATTTCATAAACACCGTCCTACTGGTCTCGCCGACCAGAAACTGCGAAACTAAGTTTCGTTGTTTCCGAGTTCAGGGTAAGGGAGGTGTCCGCGGTGGCCGATCCGACACGCCAAGGACGCCGCGGCCCGAAACCCGATACCACTCAGCGCTCGCCATCGGGATACCGCATCAGCGACCGCAGGCGCTTCGAACTGGCTATGGCCCAACCGTTCGTCGGCAAATTCACATTGCAGGAAGTCATTGACCTCGCTGTTACCGAATTTCTGGACCGGCAGCGTGCGGTTGAGGGATTCCGCGCCGCCCTACTTAGCGCCGAGAACAGTCAGCGCAGCCGCGGTGGAGTTCCTTCGATCGGTTCACTCCAGACCGATGAACCTCGCCCCGATGCCTGACGTCACGGCCGCTGACACGACAAAATTCATGTCTTTGCGCCCACAACGATGCCGCCAATGACGCCGCGCCGAAATCGTCCGTTGTCTGCATCGCGTTGGCGGAACTGATTGTTCAGCTCCATGGGCCTGCGCATCGTTGGCGCTGAACTGCCTGCCTCACAGCACATGTCTCGAACGTCCGCTGTGCGGACCTGGCACGGTATCGAAGCGCTCGGTGGGCACTTACGTCCAAGGTAAGGGGCGACGCGGCCACGTCTGCGACCCTGACGCCAAGCCATCGTCACAACCGAATCAGCGTCAGGCAGTCAGTTCTATCGGGACTAGGCTGGTGTCTTAACCGGGGGCGGAGGGGAACATGGCGGACGCTGGGGGCGCGAAACTGCGCATCGATACCGATCCGGTGGCGGCAGCCGCCGCAGAGTTCCGGTCGATCGCTGACGAGTTGCGCGAAGGGTTCGACCAACTGTTGACGTCGGTCGATGACGTGGTCGAGGGGTCGTGGCGCGGCGAGGCCGCGCGGATGTTCGGCCGCGATTGGGACGACTACCGCCGCGCTGCGGCAAAAGTCGTCAACGATGCCGACGAGATCGCTCAACGCGTCGCGATGAGCGTGAACGCCTATGTCGCACAGGACGAGCACAGTGCATCGGTTGTCCGTGCCGCATGGAACCCCAAGTAGGACTCGATGGCCGGATACACCGTCGATGTTGACGCATTACGCGATCTGCGAACGAAAATGCATTCCTATCTGACGCATTGTGAACAATTCCTGAGCCGTGTCGAGTCGCTGATTGGGCAGGTATCGCAGTCATGGGACGGCACAGCGTCGGAGGCCTATCAGCGTCGGCACCGGGAATGGGTGCAGGCAATGCACGACATGCGTACAGCGCTCGATGATTTCACCGCCTGGTCGGCAGAAGCCGAAGATGCCTACCGCAGCGTGATGGCGATGAATCTGCGTATGGCCGGCAAGTAGCAAGGCCGCCGTCGCATGCCACTGTGGGTTGTCGACTCGGACTGGTACTTCCTGACCGCCGCGATACTCGGCCGCGCTGGCGAGAAAGTCGCAAGCGCGGCCGGGATCGTCTCGGGTTCTGCGCACCAATCCGGCCACATGGCTGGCAACGATCCGATCGGCACCAAATGGGGCACCCGCTATGACAGCGCAGCCCGCGACGCCCTCCAAGGCGCCGACGCGCTGGCCCAGGCCTGGTCGTCGCTGGCTGGGCGCATCTACCAAGCTGGTGTCAATCACGCTTGGGCGGAGTTCCGTGCCGGTCGCCGGAAAATCCCGGTCCCGGCGAACCTTCCTCCACGCCCGTCAGTGTCTGAGCCGTCGTCCACGATTTCCAGTTCGGTCGGCGGGAACGGGGTCGGGCTGACCGACATCCTCCCCGGCCTCGTTGAAGCAGTCGGAAAGCAAGCCCCCAACGCGGACACGACGGACCTGGACGCGGCATCGGACATGTGGCAGCGGTTCGCCGCCACGGTCGCCGACGCGGTCAGCGACGTGGTGAACCAGGTCAAAAGCCCCGATCGTTCACTACCTGACGCGAACGCGTTCTATGACACCGTCACCAGCCTCAGCGCTCCTGCCGACGCGGTCGTCACTGATGCACGGTCTCTGAGTTCCCTGACGCGCGGCTTCTCGACGTCGACAACGGCCATGCGCCAGCAGATCGCTAGTGAGGTCAATCGCACCGCGATGTGGATCGGTGGCACGGCCTCGGTAAGCGTGCTGTCCTCTGAAGTCACCGGCGGTGCGTCCCTGCGGGCGGAAGCCGCTGTCGTCCGTAGGTTCGTCACACAGGCGGGCAACAACATTCGCGGCTACATCGCCGCGCTGGAAACAGCAGCCGCGGCGATCGATTCGTTCACTGCCGCCCTCGATGCGGCCAAGAAAGGTCTGCTCGACCGCGAGAAGTTCGTCGACATCGAAATCTTCGACCCAGACGGCACCAAGACCCACCACTACCGCATCCCACTGTCGAAGTGGCTGTCCTGGCAGAACTATCTCCAGCGCGGTGGTCACGAATGGGACTGGAACCGCTGGAGCGCCAACTACGACCAGCTCAAAGAAAACTCCGCCAACGGATGGTGGTTCGATCAGTACGCAGCCAACGTCATGGGCTACGACAAAACCCAAGGTTGGACCGACCAGTTCGGAAGCCGCAAAGGCGACCTCGACCATGTCCCCGTGCAGGGCCGGGTCTGGGACTGGGCCAACCCCGAACTTCAACAACTCGTCGAGAACAAGAGCGGCAGGCTCGACATGGACCAACTGGCCAAAGACGAGCAGGCGATGCAGGCGGGCTGGAGCGTGACCTACAACCTCAACGCGAACTACGCATACAGCCCGGCCGAACTGGCCGCGCTGCAACGTATGCAGGAGAGGTATCCAGGACAATTCACGGTGAACCGACTGTGACCGACCGGAAGGATCAGCATGGGCAAGTCCTTTGACTACGTTCCTACACAACTGACCCACGCATTTCGTGAGGCGCAGTCCAATGAGCAGTTCCAGGGCTGGCTCAAAATGCAGGAAGCCGTCATGGAAATCGAGTTCCCGTACGACGACCTACCAGAGGTCCGAGAAGACATGTTCGCCAAGGAGAGCTTGGCCGTGGTCGAGCAGAAGCTTCTCGAACTCTATGACAGTCACCGCACGGCGTTCGCGCCCGAAAACATCCACACCACAATGCGGTACGTGTACTACGTCGGCGAAACCTTTCGCCGCGCTTGCGAAGGCGATTGGGTCAATGTCCCCGTAGGTGACGACTTCATCCCAGCGATCGACTTCCCGATGCGCGAAGCCATGATCCGGCCGGCGGACCTCATCAAAGGCGCCGTGAACCGCCGCACCGGCAAAGAACTCACCGTCATCTTCGGCCACGCCGAACGTGACTACAGAGAATGGGCCGCTGCTGGCAAACCCGAACGCACATTTCTCGGTTCCCTGCGCGAAGACTGACAACAGAACCGCCGATGTGCGGGTGAGGACTTCTCATTCTTCGAGTTGGTTCGACGTTCGATGGATCACACCGATGATCAAATTGCCTCCTGGCACGACGACTCTCGCCCGGCCAGCTGCGCGGTGTGGTGACGGTGGTATCTCGATGTCCCACTGCACGTAGTGTTTACGGAACGAAAAGCAGTGAGACCGTCAACGTCTCCGGTCCGGTGTTCGGGTGCTGCGAACTTCTCCAATCCTGTCAGCGCACCCCAGTAGGCTGCGGCTTGATCGACTGCTGCGGTGTGGAGATGAATCGATGTCAGCTCAGACGAATGACTTTCAACGGCTTATTGCCCTCCTTACACGGGCCTTGGGTCCAGGGGCTCAAGTAACGGAATCGTGGATGACACCCGATCCCGTCACTGGTGTACCGCGCGAGGTGGACATCGTGGCGGTTCAAGAGGTCGCTGGCCACCGAGCGACCATCGGCATCGAGTGTCGGGATCGAAAAGACATACCAGATGTCCGCTGGGTCGAGGAGGCGCATACCAAGTTTCAGCGGCTTGGCATAAACGTCGGTGTTCTCGTCTCGGCACACGGGTTCACTGCGCCAGCCAAGCAGGTTGCGGCGAGTTACGGGATAAAGACGATCACGCCCGGCGAAGCCACGTCCGATTTCATCGGCAAGGTGGTCAACAGTGCTGACCGCGCCGAATATCGGCATTGGGTGACCTTAGTGCAGAAGGCAGAAGTAGTTGTCACGCGCGACGGGCTGACGCAACGTGACGAGCTGCCCGGAAATGTTCCCGTTTTCCTTGCAGATGGCTCGGAAGTGTCGATGTTCGAGGACCTCGTGAACCACATCGTGGCGAGCCACACGGGGATGCACGACCATGAGTGGGAGGAGATCTTCCACAAGGGGGAAGAGCTCCACGGCAAAGGCAAGTGGAAGTGCTTAGCAAGTGGCGACGGACCGGAGCCGAGATCGAACGGCCAAAAGGTTTATGTCAAAGGAATATCGAGCATGACGGGCAAAGAAGAACTGTTCGAGATCGCCAACGTCATTGTCACATTCGAGGTCGAACGAACAGTCGCCTACTTGCCTCTCACCCATGGAGAGTACGACGGCACCTACTACTCCACTGGCTCGGCCGCCCTCGGTGATGCGAATACGGTGCAGTTGGTCTACACAGAGACACCTGGCGGAGAGCTCGACGTTGTAGGCCGCATCGACGGCCCCATCGGCATCTTTGGACTGCAGAACTCGATGAGAACTGAAGAACCAGACGGCAACTGACCGGCGTCGGCCGGGTACCTTCCACGTCACCGCGGTGTCCAGCACAGCGTGGTTCGGCTGTGCCCCCGAATTCCGAACTCATCGGCGATTGCCCGTTCAATCCAGGCGTGACCTAAGGGTGGCTAGAGATCGTTGAGCAGTTGGTTTGTCCCGACGAACGCCAGCAGCCACTGATCACCGACGCGCCGAAAGATCAGCGGGAAGACATAGCCCGATGTGGCCCCTGGTCGCAACACACCATCTGCCGGGAGTTGGCTCATGTCGTGGACGAGGAGGGCTTCAAGATCGGCGCCAACGACTCGTGTATTCGCGCCAATACCCCAGCACGTGGGGTCGGGTAACTCTCGGCGAAGACTCCGCACGTATACGCGTTCAAAGTGAACCCACAGTTCGTGCGCTGGCTTATGTTCGGCTAATCCTGCGACAACGGAGGACTCGTGATGCCCGGCCGCCACTATGGCCTGTCGGTTGTCGATCACCCACTGCTGTGCCCACTCGGTGCGCAGCGACTCATGAACTAGGTCCCACACTCGTCGCAGATCGCCATCGCGCACAGCAGTTTCGAGGAACTTCCAGGCGGTGTTCACAAGCCCGAGGTGACCCACGAACTGCGCTCGTCTCACCGCATCGTGAAGGTCCAGAGCCTCGAAAGACCCTTCAAACTCGTTGTCACCGGTCATAGTGCGACCAGTCTGTCAGCTGGCACCGACATCGCGAGGTATTCAGGCGGGCTGTCGGAAGCGTGCCCCAGCTGTTCGTTCAGCCCTGCGAGTGTCCATGACCGCCCGCCCGTCCAGCGGCAGCCGCCTCGGTCGCTCACGAATGCCAGTTCAAAAGCCTGTCCCTCGCTGGCGCTCGGAGCTGACCTTGAGCGGCGCCCCGACTCCCGGCAATGTGGTGAAACCCGTTGGTGTGACGGTCTTTTCACCCGGCGGCGGTGCGGACTCGCCGGAGACCGCGGGCAAGGCCATCACCGGCGCCGCCGGGGATGCCTGGTCGACCGACGTCTACACCGATCCCGCGCCGTTCCCCAGTTTCAAGAGCGGGGTCGGCCTCATGCTGAACCTGCCGCAGTCGACCACGGTCGCGTAGGTCAGCCTGAACCTGACCAGCACGGGCACGGCGATCCAGCTCCGGTCAGCCCAGACGGCCAACCCGTCCTCCCTGGACGCCACGGCGGTCCTGACACAGCCGGCGACCATGAAGTCCGGCTCCAACACCATCACGATCAGCAATGCGCAGCCGACGCAGCACCTGCTGATCTGGATCTCCACGCTGGGGACCGTCGACGGCAAGAGCAAGACCGACATCTCCAACGTGGTCGTGAAGGCCGCCGCGTAACCCCGTCAGTTCCAGCCGACGAACGACATCGCCTGACCGCCGTCGTAGCCGGCGCGTTCCAAGATGTTGCCGGACATCTTGATCTGTGTCGGGTGCGACGGATCCTGCAGGTTCGCCTGGTACATGTTCCACACTTTGATGTCGTTGTGGCTGAACACCGTGAAGAGGACGGTCCGGCCCGTCGGATCGGCGGCCGCCTCGGATATCTCGGTGCTCGGCGGCGTGATTCGTTGCCCGTCCGTCTCGCTGCAGGCCGGCCGGTCGGCACCCGGAGGCGGTACCGCGTCGATCACCAGATAGTGACCAGCGTCGTCGTGCACCGAGCGCAGATAGTGGCTGTCGTCGATGAACCACAAAAACGACGGACACACGCGGAAGCTGTCGCCTCCCGGAAGCTCACCCTCGCCGAGCTCGATCTGTTCGGGGTTCTTGACCACGGCCCGCAGGAAGTTCGGCATGTACGTCGGGCTGGTCCGCACGATCTTCTTCGAATCGGTGTCGTAGAAGTTGAACAGCTTGGCGCGCGCATCGTAGAAGACCAGCAGGCCCTGCTCGTCGAACTGTGGGTTGCGGTGATCCGGCCGTTGTTGATTCCCGAAATCCCCTGTGGGAGAGGGTTGGACGATCTCGGTGACGTCGACGGTCGATCCGCTGCTCGAGTCGTAGTACCGGACGTGGCCATCATTGATCGTGAGGGAGTCCAGCGCGAGCTTGCGGAAATCCTTGCTGTAGCGCATCCGGGTCAGTTGGCCGTTGCCGATGTTGCAACTGATGGGGAAGGTGGCGATGTCCACCAGCGCGCCAGTCCCGATGTTCAGCTTGCTCAGCGTCGTGC
>Ga0207658_10002516_pt1 | contig 13339 bp, 9 predicted proteins | sample KBSS33metaG_FD_184322 | JGI IMG/M metagenome (GOLD analysis project Ga0207658, IMG submission 184322) | Switchgrass rhizosphere microbial communities from Kellogg Biological Station, Michigan, USA - KBS S3-3 metaG (SPAdes) (version 2) | ecosystem: Host-associated > Plants > Roots > Rhizosphere >...
GCGCGACATCCCCGAGCTGGACGCGCTGTACTTCACCATGCTCAACAGCAACAAGCGCTCACTGGCGATCAACACGAAGTCACCCGAGGGCCTCGAGGTGATGGAGAAGCTGATCCGCGGGGCAGACGTACTGGTCGAGAACTTCGCGCCGGGCGCCATGGACCGCATGGGCCTGTCGTGGGAGAAGATCCAGGAATGGAACCCGCGGCTGATCTTCGGCTCGGTCAAGGGATTCAACGACGACTCGTCCTGGAATGACCTGAAGGTGTACGAGAACGTCGCGCAGTGCGCAGGCGGCAACGCCTCGACCACCGGATTCTGGGATGGTCCCCCAACGGTGGCCGGCGCCGCTCTGGGCGACAGCAACACGGGAATGCACCTGCTGATCGGCATCCTCACGGCGCTGATCCAGCGTGACAAGACCGGCAAGGGGCAAAAGGTCTCGGCCGCAATGCAGGACGCGGTGCTGAACCTGTGCCGGGTCAAGCTGCGTGACCAGCAGCGCCTGGAACGAGTCGGCTATCTGGAGGAATACCCGCAGTGGCCGAACGGCGAGTTCGGTGAGGCCGTTCCGCGTGGCGGCAACGCCGGCGGGGGTGGTCAGCCCGGCTGGGTGGTCAAGTGCAAGGGCTGGGAGACCGACCCCAATGCCTACATCTACTTCACCATCCAGGAGCAGAACTGGAAGCGCACCGCCGAGGCGATCGGCCGGCCGGAGTGGGTGGACGACCCCGGCTATGCCACCGCGCGTGCCCGCCAGGACAAGATCTTCGACATCTTCGCCGAGATCGAGAAGTGGCTGGCCGACAAGACGAAGTGGGAGGCAGTCGACATCCTGCGCGAGTGGGAAGTGCCCTGTGCGCCAGTCATGTCGATGAAGGACCTCGCTGACGACAAGGATCTGCGCAAGAGCGGCAGCATCGTCGAGGTGGAGCAGGCGGGCCGGGGTACTTACCTGACTGTCGGCAGCCCGATCAAGTTCTCGGCATTCAAGCCCGACATCAAGGGCGCACCGCTGCTCGGTGAGCACACCGACGAGGTTCTTGCCGAACTCGGCTATGACGCGGACACCATCGCCGCCTGGCACGACAAGAAGATCGTCGTCTAACCCGCCCGCCCGGTGAGAACCGCCCCAGTTCCCCCCTGGGGCGGTTCCACCCTTTTCCTTTGGGAGTCGAGGCATGAGTACAGCAGCGCTTGTCCGAGATATCGTTGCCACCCATCGAGGGCAGCGCGGCGCCCTGCTCCCCATCCTGCACGCGGTACAGGAGACGCTGGGTTATGTTCCGCCCGAAGCGATTCCGGTGCTCGCCGAGGAGCTCAATCTGTCCCGTGCCGACGTGCACGGGGTGGTGTCCTTCTACCACGACTTCCGCTCCGCACCCGCAGGCCGCACCACGGTGCGTATCTGCCGTGGGGAGGCGTGCCAGTCGGTCGGTGCCGAGCGACTGGTGAGCCATCTTCAACAACACTGCGGCATGTCGTTGGGGGAGACAAGCAACGACGGGTCACTGACTGTCGAGCAGGTCTTCTGCCTTGGCAACTGCGCGCTCGGCCCCGCCGCGCAAGTGAATGGCAGGCTCCGCGGACGGGTCGACGAGGCGCGGTTGTCGGCAATACTCGACGAGGCGGTCGCGCAATGATGACACCGGTCACCGTGTATGTGCCGAGAGATTCTGCGGCGCGGTCGGTCGGTGCTGACGACGTCGCCGACGCGATTGTGAGCGCCGCGGCACGGCATGGCCGCTCGATTCGGTTGGTACGCAACGGCTCTCGCGGCATGCTGTGGCTGGAGCCACTGGTGGAGGTGGCGACGCCCGACGGTCGCATCGGCTATGGCCCGGTGGTTTCGCGCGACGTCGACGACCTCGTGGCCGCCGGCATGTTGGACGGAGCAGCGCACCCGCAGCGGTTGGGCGTGGTCGACGAATTGCCGTGGCTCGCCGCGCAGAATCGGGTCACCTTCACCAGGGTGGGCGTCACCGATCCGCTGTCGCCCGACGATTATCTGCGTCACGGCGGGCTCGTCGGGCTGGTTCGCGCGCTGGAGAATTCACCTGCCGACGTCGTCGCCGAGGTCACGGAATCCGGTCTACGCGGCCGGGGCGGTGCGGGCTTCCCGGCGGGCATCAAATGGAAGACGGTGCTCGACTGCGCCGACGAACTGAAGTTCGTCTGCTGCAACGCCGATGAAGGCGACAGCGGGACTTTCGCCGACCGGATGTTGATGGAAGGTGATCCGTTTCTGCTCATCGAGGGCATGACGATCGCCGCCTACGCCGTCGGCGCCACCGAGGGCTACATCTACATCAGGTCGGAATACCCCGACGCGATCGCGACAATGCGCGCCGCCATCGAGATCGCCTACGGGCGAGGATGGCTGGGCGACAGCGTGCTCGGGTCGTCGCTCAACTTCGATCTTCATGTGCGGGTGGGCGGCGGCGCCTACATCTGCGGCGAGGAAACCTCGATGCTGGAAAGCCTCGAGGGAAAGCGCGGGATGGTCCGCGCGAAGCCGCCGATCCCGGCGATCCACGGCCTGTTCGGCAAGCCGACGGTGGTGAACAACGTCCTCACGCTTGCCACCGTGCCGACGGTTCTTGCGAACGGCGCGCAGGCGTATCAGGAACTCGGCGTTGAACGTTCGCGCGGCACGCAGGTGTTCCAGCTCGGCGGCAACATCAAACACGGCGGTATCGTCGAGACGGCGTTCGGGATCACGCTCGGCGAACTCGTCGACGGCTACGGTGGCGGCACCCGATCCGGTCGGCCTGTGCGCGCGGTCCAGGTCGGCGGGCCGCTCGGGGCCTATCTGCCGAGAACAAAATTCGACTTACCCATGGACTACGAGGCATTCGCAGCGGCCAACGCGATGGTCGGCCACGGCGGCATCGTGGTGTTCGACGAAACCGTCGACATGGCGGCGCAGGCCAGGTTTGCGATGGAGTTCTGCGCGGCGGAGTCGTGCGGCAAGTGCACGCCCTGCCGTGTTGGCGCGGTGCGCGGCGTCGAGGTGATCGACCGCATCACCTCCGGCGAACACCGCGACGAAAACCTGGCGCTGCTCGAAGACCTGTGCGATGTGATGACCGAGGGTTCGTTGTGCGCGATGGGCGGGCTCACCCCGATGCCGGTGCGCAGTGCGATCGCCAATTTCCCAGACGACTTCCTTGCCAGGCAACCGATTGCGAGGACGGAAGGTACGACATGAGTCTGCTCAAGGAACCCGACTTCGGCACTCCGGCCAAAGAGGGCGAGGCGACGCTTTCGCTCGAAGTGGACGGGCTGCCCGTCGCGGTTCCGGAGGGCACGTCGATCATGCGCGCGGCGGCGCTTGCGGGCGTCGACGTCCCCAAGCTGTGTGCCACCGACCGGCTGGACGCGTTCGGTTCGTGCCGGCTCTGCTTGGTGGAGATCGACGGTCGCCGTGGCACCCCGGCCTCGTGCACCACGCCGGTGGCCGACGGCATGGTCGTACGGACGCAGACGCCGAAACTGGCCAAGCTGCGCGAGAACGTCATGGAGCTCTACATCTCCGACCATCCGCTGGACTGCCTCACGTGCGCCGCCAACGGCGACTGCGAATTGCAGGACATGGCAGGCACTGTCGGCCTGCGTCAGGTCAGGTATGGCTATGAGGGCGAGAACCACTTTGACGCGGTCAAGGACCAAAGCAACCCCTACTTCGACTTCGACCCGTCGAAATGCATTGTGTGCTCACGCTGTGTGCGCGCCTGCGACGAGATTCAGGGCACGTTCGCGCTGACCATCGAGGGCCGCGGCTTCGACTCGAAAGTCTCACCGGGCGCGGGCGAGTTGTTCATGGACTCCGAATGCGTGTCCTGCGGCGCGTGTGTGCAGGCCTGCCCGACGGCCACCCTGCAGGAGCGTTCGGTGATCGAACTGGGCATGCCCTCGCGCTCGGTCATCACCACGTGCGCCTACTGCGGCGTCGGGTGTTCGTTCAAGGCTGAGCTGCGCGGTGACGAACTGGTTCGCATGGTGCCCCACAAGGACGGCGGCGCCAATGAGGGTCACTCATGTGTGAAGGGCCGCTTCGCCTTTGGCTACGCCACCCATCCGGACCGCAAACTCAAGCCGATGGTCCGCGACACCATCACCGAGCCGTGGCGCGAGGTCGAGTGGGACGAGGCGATCGACACCGTCGCGCGCCGAATGCTCGACATCAGGCGACGGCACGGCGCAGGCGCGATCGGTGCGATCACCTCATCGCGGTGCACGAACGAAGAGGTCTACGTCGTCCAGAAGATGGTGCGTGCCGCGTTCGGCAACAACAACGTCGACACCTGCGCGCGGGTGTGCCACTCGCCGACTGGATATGGGCTCAAGCAGACTTTCGGTGAATCGGCAGGCACGCAGGACTTCCGGTCCGTCGCGCAAGCCGATGTGATCATGGTGATCGGCGCCAACCCCACCGACGGGCATCCGGTGTTCGCGTCGAGGATGAAGCAGCGGTTACGACAGGGCGCAAAGCTGATCGTCGTCGACCCGCGTCGCATCGACCTCGTGCGCTCGCCGCACGTCGAGGCCGATCATCACTTGCAGTTGGCGCCGGGCACGAACGTGGCGGTGGTCAACGCGATCGCGCATGTGGTGGTGACCGAAGGACTTGTGGACCAATCGTTCATCGCGGACCGCTGCGAGGGATTCGCCGAGTGGGCGGAGTTCATCGCTCGCCCCGAGAACAGCCCGGAGGCGGTGCAGCCGATCACCGGGGTGCCTGCCGCCGAGGTTCGGGCCGCCGCGCGCCTCTACGCGCAGGCGCCGAACGGTGCCATCTACTACGGCCTCGGCGTGACCGAACACAGCCAGGGTTCGACGATGGTGATGGGCATGGCGAACCTGGCGATGGCGTGCGGCAACATCGGTCGTGACGGTGTCGGCGTGAACCCACTGCGCGGCCAGAACAACGTGCAAGGCTCCTGCGACATGGGGTCGTTCCCGCATGAACTACCCGGCTATCGGCATGTGTCGGACGACGCGGTGCGTGGCATCTTCGAAAACCTCTGGGGAACAGCGCTTCTACCCGAGCCCGGGCTGCGCATCCCGAACATGTTCGACGCCGCGATCGAGGGCACGTTCCGGGGCTTGTTCGTCCACGGCGAGGATATTGCCCAGTCGGACCCGAACGTCGGCCACGTCACCGCCGCGCTGGCCGCGATGGAACTGGTGGTGGTCCAGGACCTGTTCCTCAACGAGACCGCGAAGTTCGCCCACGTGTTTCTGCCAGGGGCATCGTTCCTGGAGAAGGACGGCACGTTCACCAACGCGGAGCGGCGGATCAACCGGGTTCGCGCGGTGATGAAACCGAAGAACGGCATGCACGAGTGGGACATCGTGTGCAGGGTCGCAACGGCGATGGGCTACCCGATGCACTATGACCACCCGAGCCAGATCATGGATGAGATCGCCACTTTGACACCGACGTTCGCCGGAGTGTCATTCGACAGGCTCGACGAGCTGGGCAGCATCCAGTGGCCCTGCGACGACGAGACCCCGCAGGGCACGCCAATCATGCACATCGACGAGTTCACCAGAGGCAAGGGCAGGTTCGTGCCGACCCCGTTCGTGCCTACCGATGAGCGCAGCACGCGCCGCTTCCCGTTGATCCTCACGACCGGTCGCATCCTCAGCCAGTACAACGTCGGTGCGCAAACGCGCCGCACCGCGAATATCGCCTGGCACCAAGAGGATCTGCTGGAGATCCATCCCCACGACGCGGAGGACCGCGGGATCACCGACGGTGACGAGGTCACGTTGGCCAGCCGGGTCGGCACGACGAAGCTGCGCGCGAAGATCTCCGACCGGATGCCGACGGGCGTCGTCTATACCACGTTCCACTACCCGGTGACAGGAGCCAACGTGGTCACCACGGACAATTCCGACTGGGCGACGAACTGCCCGGAGTACAAGGTGACGGCCGTCCAGGTTGCCCTGGCGCATCCGGTGGTCATGCGACAGGAGGAGCACGCCCTGGATGGCGTGCTGGCCGCAGAACTGGTGGATTGACATGGCGCTCAACGCTCCTGCCGAGATCAGGATGATCAACAACATCGCCGCGCACTTCGGCTACCTGCACACCGAGCAGGCCGCGACCGCGGTCGCCGATCACATCAAGCGGTTCTGGGACCCGCGGATGAAACAACGTCTGCTGTTGTTCGTCGCCTCGGACACAACGGATCTCGATCCGGTCGCGGTTACCGCAGCGGCGCTGCTGCGATAGCGGCAGCTATTTCGAAATCGAATCCAATTCGGCCCGCACCAGGTCAATTTGGTCGTACGCGTACTTCGCCATGCTGGTGGTGGTCATGGTTTTACCCTTGCGGGCTAGCGATTCGTAAGTCGGGTCGCCGAGGACGTGGCGGAGGTGAGCGATCGCCGTGGTGAATTCAGGAAGCGCCGCAGTCAGCGGGCTGAGAGCGCAACCGGCGATGGTCGCCGCATTTTCATAGCGGCCGAGACGGTCGAACAGTACGGCGAGCTCGGCTTCGGCCAAATGCATGTTCGCCGTGTTGCCCGCTTCGTGATAGTTGCGGATCGCGAGCGTGGTGTAATCCAACGCGGCGAGCGGATCGCCGCGCTCGGCCTCGAGACGGGACAGGCCGACGGCCAATTGTGTTTCGTTGAACCGGTTACCGCTGTCCTGTGCAATCGACAGACCACGGCGAAGCGCGTCAAGCGCCCGGGCGGGATCGGCGTCTCGAAAGGCCTGCCCATAGACGAAAAGCGCGAACGAGAGCACATACGGGTTGCCGGTGGCCTCCGCGGCAGGCACGAGGCCGGTCGCGGCAACCATCGCATCATCGACCGAACCTGTAGCGGTCAGTGCGAGTACGAGGCAGGCGGTAGTGAGGGTATGGGTGTCGCGACCTCGCGCAAGCTGGGCGCGGCACCACTCAACCCAACGCCCAGGCTGGCCGATAATCAGGTATGAAGCTCCAAGCCAGCCGTCGATACCGAACGGCATGTCGTCGCGGTGATTGTCGATCACCCTCTGGCCGGCGTCGCTGTAGCGGACAGCCTCCTCGATCCGTCCGGGCATCCAGCACTGCGATGCCATCGCATACAGAGCGGCGAGCCGGGGATGGCCGACCGCCTGAGCGGGCTCGATGAGCTCTTCGGCCCATGCTATGGGCTCGTAGCTTTCGACCCCGCTGCCGAGGAACATCGCGTAGGTCACGATGGCGGCGGCCGCTTCGATGTCGCCGTGGTCGGCTGCCCACCGGAACGCGATACGCAGATTAGGCAGTTCGCGGTAGAACCAACCGTAGGCGTCGCGCTGTCGTGGGCTGTCCCAGAGGGTGAGGATGTCAGCCTCACGTCCGCCGAAGTATCGCGCATGGGCGGTACGGATACTCTCGGAGTCACCGCGCTCGACCAGTTGCTCCTCGGCAAACTGGCGGATTGTCTCCAACATCGAAAAGCGGGTCCGCTTTGACGACCGCTCGGCGACGACCAGGGACTTGCGCACCAGCGCATCCAGCAGATCCAAGATCGCGAAGTCATCGACACCATCGGATCCGGCTACGGCACAGGCACTTTCGAGGTCAAATCCGCCAGCGAAGACTGAACAGCGATCGAGTATCGCTTTCTCGAGGTCATTGAGGAGATCGTAAGACCAGGCCACTGCGTGGCGCAGAGACTGGTGGCGGGTCGAGTTACGACGCGAGCCGACCAGCAGCCGGAATCTGTGATCGAGACGATCTCGCACCTCGACGACGCTCATCGATGCCATGCGCGACGCAGCTAGCTCGATCGCCAGCGGAACCCCGTCGAGCCGCCGGCAGACCTCGACCACCGCTGTGGCGTTGTCGGGGTCGGCCAACGAGAAGCGCGGTGCCACACTGCGCGCACGCTCAACAAACAGTGTTACCGCCGACGAGTTGGTTCCCCCAACGACATCGAGCGAAGGCACTTGCCACAACTGCTCATTGGTCACCCCTAAACGCTCCCGGCTGGTGACCAAGATCTTCACCGTTGCCGACTGCACGAGGATTTCGTCTATGAGATCGGCTGCGGCACCGAGCACATGTTCGCAGTTGTCGAATACCAGCAGCCGGTCCCTGCCTTCTAGCGCGGCGGCCACCGACTCGCTCACGGTCTTGCCCAACTGCTGGGTGATCCCGAGCACTGCGGCCACCGCGTCGGGCACCACAGCCGGATCGGCGACCACCGCTAGTTCGAAAAGCCAAACACCGTCGGGGAATTCATGAGCCATGTCTGTGGCAACTTCCAGTGCCAAGCGCGTCTTACCGACTCCGCCCACGCCGGTAAGGGTTACCAACCGGTGCGTGCCCAGCGCCGCCTTCACCTCGGTGACGTCCGACTCGCGGCCGATGAAGCTGGTGATGACATGCCGCAGGTTCCCAGGATTCACATCTGGGGCGCGCAACGGTGGGAACTCCGTGCCCAGCCCGCTGGCCCTGACCTGAAACACTCCAATTGGGATCGGCAGGTCGCGTAACCGTCGCGGCCCTAGATTCAACAGATCAACTCCGCTAAGCAAACGCGCCGTCGAATCGGCGACCAAAATCTGACCGCCATGGCCGGCGGTCATCACGCGCGCCGCGCGGTTCAGCACAGCGCCGAAATAGTCCCCGTCCCGAAGCTCGGCCTCTCCAGTCGCCAACCCCATTCGCACCGGCAATTCCAGCGAGCGCTGGGCTGCGATCGCAGCTTCGATGGCATCCTTCGGGGAAGCGAACGCCGCGACTACACCGTCACCGGTGTGGCTGAATAGATAACCACCGTGCTCTCCGATGGCTGAGCGCAAGACCTCGTCGTGCGCCATCAGCGCCGCCCGCATCGCGTCCGCGTCTGCTTCCCACCGACGGGTCGAACCCTCAATATCGGTGAACAGGAACGTGACGACACCCGAAGGCGGTCCCCCGGCGGACACCCGCACAGAATGTCACAAATCCGCGTTTTCTATCGGCGTTTGCCGTTGCGTGCAGCCCGCGCGCAGGCGCCGTTCTGCCCGCCGATGCCCTCGTGGTCGACGTCTCGCCAGAAGTCGTGGTCGTACTCGATATCAGGGATCTGGATCATCTGGGTGCAGGCTGTGTGTTGACCGAGCCCTCGTTTCAGTTCCAGTTCTTCGATGTCGATGTCGAGCCGGTGGATACCGTTCAGAATGCGTTCCGCGTCATTCACGATGCGGCGCGTGGACGGGCACTCGCCATGCTTTGCGATCACAGATGTCACGCACTTCCGCAGGTCCTCGATCAGCTGATGCAGCTCATCAACGTCGGTCGTGGACGGCATCAAAACTCCTTGGCAATAGGGCATTTCGGGTTACCGTGGCAGCCGCGAGATGAGATGGCCTGGCTGGTGAAGCAGTCGCGTGGTGACGGCAGCGCAGAGGCCGACGAGTCCTGCGGTGACGAAAACCCCGTTCAGCGCGGGGGAGGACGCCACAAACGCCGGCAGCCCGATGCCGATGAGTCCACCAAACACCTTGGCGCTGTAGACAACGCCGAAGTTTCGCACGGCGTTGCGCTCCCCGAAGTAGTCGGCCACCAGGCTTGCCAGCAGTGGATAGAACGCGCCGCCGGCCAGCCCGCTGAGCGCGGCGAACGCCACGAAGGCCGCCGCCTGATGGACAGACGCCGAGTACACCAGGCCCAGCTGTGCGCAACCCGCGAGCAGTAGTGCAACGCTGAGCGTCTGCCGTCGCCCGAAGCGGTCGGAGATGTGGCACGCGACCGCGCGCCCGCAGCCACTGACGACGGCGAGCAGTCCGACGGCCGACGCAGCCACCACTGGGCCGAATCCGTTGGAAACGGCGATCGTTGGGACGTATGCCACGGCTAGCAGAAAGGTGGCGGCGGCGAACACCATGATGAGGTACATCACCACGAATGCGGTCGTCCGCACGGCCTGTCCCGGTGCGTATTGCCGCGCGGCGGGGGCGTTGCTGCACAGACTGCGATTGATTCGCTTGTCGATGGCCCACAGTCGCGGATCTACCTCGGGCGGCCACCAGCCCACCGGTGGGTCACGAAAGAACATGCCGCACAAGGCCACCACGGCCAGTACGACGACACCCACCCCGGTGAAGATCGCGCCATGGTTGGCGGGGGACAGATCGGCGGCGAACAGGATGATGAACGGCACTGCGCCGTAGCCGAATGCCCCAGTGACGAAACCGATTCGCAGTCCCCGCGCTTCGGGATACCACTTTGCAACGGTGGAACTACACGTCGCGTAGACGATGCCCGCGCCGCTGCCGCACAACACCGAATAACCCAAAAGGGCCAGTCCGAGGCTGTCGGTGTACGCGAGGGCGAACGGCCCCATGGCGCACAGCAATGCGCCGACAAGCATCGCCCGCGACGGCGGGACAGCCGAGCGATGGCGCAGCGCGGAGGTCAACGCGGCGGCGCCTGCCTGGAACATCACCCAGAGTGCGAGCACCCAGAACGCCGCAGCGCCGGCCGGTCGCACTGAGATGGCCGCGACGCTGTAGCCGTACTGCAGCACGCTGATCCCTGCCATGGCCACCGCAGGAAGCCAGAACATCCACGCCCGGGATCGCCCCATGATGTCCTGCGCTCGCTCACCGACCCGGTAGGAGCGGCCGTGCATATCCCGCACCTCGGCGACTGCGACTCCGCGTGCACTGCTGGTCATGGCGACCTCCGAAGGATACGATTGCATACAGTATGCGACTAGCATAACTATGACGTGGATCACTTGTCCACCTTTTGGGAGAGGTCCGACATGGGGCGTGTCACCAGCAGGTATCGAGTCGTTCGACTGGCCGACGGGGTGGTCAGCGCGCGTCCGGACTCGCTCGCAGCGGAGGAACCGCTGGAAATTCGCGTCGCAGGCCGCCCCCTCACGGTCACGATGCGAACCCCTGGCAACGACTTCGACCTGGCCCGCGGTTTTCTGGTCAGCGAGGGCGTGGTGGCGGCCGACTCGGACATCGCCGGCATCCGGTACTGCGCGGGCGCCACAGCCGACGGGCAAAACACGTACAACGTGCTCGACGTGCTGCTGGCCGACGGCGTGCCATTGCCCGACGTGTCTGTCGAGCGCAACTTCTACACGACGTCATCGTGCGGCTTGTGCGGCAAGGCCAGCCTCGAGGCAGTTCGCACGATCAGCCGGTGGCACGTCGACCGAGATCCGTTGCAGCTCAACCCCACAACGATTGCCACCCTGCCGGACAAACTCAGGGCTGCGCAGCGTGTCTTCGACCGCACGGGGGGGCTGCATGCGGCCGGGCTCTTCGACGCGGCAGGGGACCTGTGGTGTGTGAGAGAAGACGTCGGCAGGCACAACGCGGTGGACAAGGTCATCGGATGGGCACTCGATCAGGGCCGCCTGCCGCTGACCGGCACCACGCTGATGGTCAGTGGCAGAGCCTCATTCGAGTTGGTGCAGAAGGCGGTGATGGCCGGAATCCCTGCGCTGACAGCGGTATCCGCGCCGTCATCTCTTGCGGTCGATCTGGCAAGGGAGATGGGCCTGACGCTGATCGGTTTCCTGCGGGGCTCATCGATGAATGTCTATGCCGGCGCCGAGCGGATTTGCCACGGTCGAATCGGTGCCGTGCTGAGCTGAAACAGGACCTAGGCTCATGAGCCGAACGTTCCTTACCGCTCGAAAAATTGCCGAAAATTCGAGCGGTAAGGAACGTTCGCCGAGTCGGAGCACTACTCGGACTCTGACTTGGCCTGCCGCTGATCGTGGTAGACCTTCCGCGTGTGCTCCGTGTGGTTTTGCATGATGCTGCTCGCGAGATCGGCGTCGCCAGCAGCGATTGCCTTGATCAGTTCGGCGTGTTCGGTCCACGCACCCTGACCGCGTGGCTGTGCGATCGGCAGGTAATACCAGTGCCACCGCCGTTCGACGAGTCCAATGTGCCTGGCCAGCACGGAGTTTCCCGCTATCTCGGTGATCGCCTCGTGTAGGTTCACGTTCGCGGTTACCAGAGCTTCTGAGTCGTTGGCGGCCAACGCATTGAGGCCGTCCTGCTGCAACTCCCACAGCCGGTTGACGTCTTCGGCGGTGGCGTTTTCCGCCGCCAGGCGGGCCGAGTACGTCTCGAGCACGGTTCGGACACCGAGCAGCTGATCCACCTCGTCTTCGGACGGTGTGTGGACAAACGCGCCCTGCGCAGGCCGAAGATCGATCCACCCGTCGGTCTGCAACCGCTGCAGGGCTTCGCGTACCGGCTGCCGACTTACGCCCAGATACTCAGCAAGTTCGTTCTCGACCAGATGCTGGCCGCGTTGCAGCGTGCCCTGCACGATCAGGTCCACGATCGCGTCGTAGACGGCCTGCCGCAGGGGAGCGGGGCGCTGCACTCGGCGCGAGGCGCCGTCGGTCAGCGTAGGCGCGCGCTTACGGGGACTCGGGGTGGGAAGTGACATCGCGCATTCCTCCGCTATCTGTAGCTGCGGGCAACAGCGTACCGGCTTTCGTATGCAATAAACCGCCATTGCCGCAATGCTGTCGTACTGCGTACCCCGCCGATCGGCAACGCAACACCCCGGGTGTGAGGCCCTGAGCAGGCCTTCTCATCACCCGGGGTGCTGTGCGCCGAAGCCGATTAATCGACTACGAGGACCTTGGCCTCGACCTGTGTCGGATCGGATGACCGCGTCGGCGTTGGCTCCTTGAGCTTGGGCTGACGCAGCAGAATCGACAGGAAGGCACAGGCGATGCCGACCGAACCGGCAATCCCGAACGCGGCGCCGTAACCCCACGTATCCACGACGACCGCGCCCAAGCCGGCTCCGACCAGACCCGACACCAGCTTCGAGCTATAGACCAGGCCGTAGTTGGTGGCGTTGTTGTTCTCACCGAAGTAGTCGGCGGTCATCGCCGCGAACAGCGGGAAGATCGCGCCGCCGCCGAAGCCGGAGACCATCGACGCCAACAGGAAGAGCGGCATGCTGCCGATCGAGCCGGAGAAGTACACCGCGAACTGGGCCAGGCCCAACACCACGCACACGATGATGAGCGTGTCCCTGCGCCCGACCCGGTCAGAGATCCAGCCGATCACACCACGGCCGGTGCCGTTGACGATCGCCTTGAAACTCATCGCGAGCGCGACGATGCCGCCTGCGAAACCCATCTCCTTGCCGAACGGCACCTGCATCGCGATGCCGAAGATGTTGATGCCCGCGGTGCACAGCAGCACGAACCACATCAGCGGCAGGATGCCGGTCTTGATGGCTTCCTTCGGGGTGTACTGCTTGACTGCGGGCGGGTTCTTCCGCAGTGCGCGACGAATCTTGGGGTCGTCGTTGACCTTCAGCGGGTCGACGTGCGGCGGCCACCAGTTCTTCGGGGGGTCGATGAA
>Ga0207658_10002520_pt1 | contig 13326 bp, 11 predicted proteins | sample KBSS33metaG_FD_184322 | JGI IMG/M metagenome (GOLD analysis project Ga0207658, IMG submission 184322) | Switchgrass rhizosphere microbial communities from Kellogg Biological Station, Michigan, USA - KBS S3-3 metaG (SPAdes) (version 2) | ecosystem: Host-associated > Plants > Roots > Rhizosphere...
AGCGGCCAAGTACAACGCCGCGATCCAGACGGTAAATCCGGACCCGGTCTACCACGCGGGCGATGCCCAACCCGGCGACAGCGGCGTAAAGGGTGCGGCGGCGGTCAAGCGCTATCGGACCGACGCCGTGAAGCAGGTCGAGGTCATGCAGACCACCAGTGGCAGCGGATCACCGCACTGAGGATGCTAACCAATGCCTCGCTCGGGCCAAAATCTCCTCAAGAACACTAAGGGTTCTGTCGCACCGACGATCGCGCTTGCGCTTGTCGGGCTGATCGCTGCCGCCGGCATCGCGTTCGATTATTCGCGCATGGCGACGATGCATACCGAGCTTCAGGATGCTGCCGACCAAGCGGCGCTGGCTGCCGCCAGTCAGCTTGATGGACAGACCGGGGCGTGTGCCAGAGCTGCTGCTGCCGCTTCTAACTTATTGACGAACAAAACGTATTTCGCCGCATTTGGCGCGGGACGGGACGTCACCGTTCAAAATGAGGGCACCTGTGCCGCAAACGCCCACATCAAGTTCTACAAAGCTTACGATCAGACAACTGACGTACCAGGCGCTGCGGCTGATGCTGACGACAATGCGAAATTCGTCATCGTCACAGTCGACGCCCGACAAGCGAATTACGCACTGACTCCGATTGTCGGGCTATTCAATTCTGGCAGTATTGCCGCGACTGCCGTGGCGACGCTCGGCTCGGGCGCTATCTGCAAGATCCCACCCCTCATGATTTGTAACCCCTTGGAGACGTCGACCGTTCTTACATTTGATCCCGACACCTATCGGGGCGGGGTCTTAAGCTCGAGGCAGGCGGCGGCGGTGCGTGGGCACCGGGTAATTACGGATATCTCGACTTTGGCAGTGGTGCTCCGGTGGTTGAGAAAGCCATGGGATCCAATGTCGACAATGATCCCTGCGTGGCTGCGGACACCGTCCAGACGAAGCCGGGAAATACGGCCTCCGCACCGACGGGCATCAACACACGGTTCGATATTTATGACAACGGCCTGATCGCTTATTGCGCGCAAGGAAACGGCAACTGCAGTCCCGCTCTCGACGTCATAAAGGACGTCATTCACCCACAATTCAGCGGTGGAGCTCAGCCGAACGAGACGGCTAATAGTAGCGATAATTGCAAGCTCGCGAATGGAAATGACCCGTGGGCACTGCCGACGGTCCAATACCAGCCGGACCCAATATCACGGGCGCAGGTTGGCGCAGATCCTACTGCGATGGGTTCTCCACGTGATATCTGTCACGCAGTGAGTACCGGCGGCGACTGCACACAAGGCCGGTTCGGCAACGGAAGCTGGGACCGTAACCTTTATTTCAAGGTCAACTACGGTACGAGCGGCACCGGATGGCAGAGTCTGAGTTGGCTGTCGACTTGGGCCACCACAAACAGCGTTACCCTTGCGTCGATCAGCCGATACAACGTCTATCGGGCGGAGGCTGCAGCGATCCAGGCGGGCACCCTGCGCAACGTAAGTGTGGTGGATGCCAAGCGCCGGCTCGCGGAGAGCGTTCAGATCGGCAACAGCGGCAACTTCAAAGACTATTACTCTTATGCAAATGCGCGCTGCGCGGCAGGGCAGGCGGCGAGCAACACCGTCAAAGACCGTCGTGTTTTGACGGCGGCTGTCGTCAATTGTGTCGCGGGAAGCGTTCAAGGATCGACCCACATCGCGCCGATCGGCTGGATCGACCTGTTCCTGGTGGAGCCCTCGATCAACCGTCCTCGGACTGGCGCGGATCAGATTTACGTGGAAGTTATTGGCGGCGCCACACGGCCGGATGGCGGCGCGCCGTTTCAATATTATCTCAAGCAGCGACCGAGGCTGATCAAATGATCAGGTTGTTGCGGACCCTTCGCGACGAAGACCGTGCGGCCGCGGCGACCGAGATGGCTTTGGCTCTCCCGCTCCTGCTTGTGTTGATCTGGGGCCCGCTTGAGATCGGCAACTATTTCCTGAATGAACACATGCTCATCAAGGGCGTTCGCGATGGCGCGATTTACGCGGCGCATCAGGATATCTCGAATTATGATTGCACGAACAATACGATCGGCGGAACGGTTGTCGCCGACACACAGAACATCGTTCGAAGTGGCCAACTGAGCGGCGGTGTCGATCGCCTCCGGAACTGGGGTTCCGCGACGTTCAATATGAGTGTCACTTGCGTCACTCAATCGACAAACGGCACGACCTTGTCGGGAATCTACGCGCTCAATGCCGGCAAAGTGCCGATAGTCTCAATTGATGCGTCACTGCCGTATGCGTCGATCCTCGGTAATCTCGGCTTCCGCCCGGCCACATTGACGGTCAATGCGAAGCAGCAGGCGACGGTAATGGGCATATGAAGATGCTTGTCCGCCTAATCCGGAGCACTTCGGCGTCAAGCGCTGCCGAATTCGCGCTTGTCCTGCCTTTGTTGCTCATTTTCCTGTTCGGCATCATCGATGCAGGCCGCTTTGCGTGGGAGTATAACAAGGCCGAGAAGGCTACGCAGATTGGCGCACGCTTTGCCGCTGTGACGGATCCCGTTGCGCCCAGTCTTTACAATTATGATTTCACCGCCACCGGGCTGAATGCGGGAGACACGATTCCATCGGGTTCACTCGGATTGATCACTTGTACATCGACAGTGTGCGCATGCACGACGCCACCGTGCCCAGCTGGAACGGCGGGCGCACCCACGGGTGCCTGGACTCAATTGGTTGCTCGCATGCGGCAGATCGATCCGGCGATCAAAGACACAAATATTCAAGTCCAGTATCGCGGCTCGGGCGTGGGCTTCGCGGGCGACCCGACAGGGATGGATATCGTCCCGATTGTGACCGTTCAACTTACCGGTATGACATTCCGGCCCATCACGACGCTATCGATGGCGGTCGCATCGATGCCCGACTTTCACACGTCGCTGACCGCTGAAGACAGCGTCGGATCGCAATCCAATTGAGGTGCCAAGAGTGAGCGTGATCAACCCCAATGAAACCTCGAAGAGCTGGCGGGCGGCCAAGCGTGAAGCCGCTGTTCAGTTGTATCTGAGCGGGGTCGAAGGTGATTCCGCGGACCTGGTTGGAGCGCGCGTTGCCGGTTTTCCAATCAGCCTCAACGTTCTTCCGGTCACCGACTGGATCGACCCCGAGGAGATTTCGGCGGCGGCCGCGGCTGTGGTTCAGGTCGATCCCGACACGCCATCGTCGATCAAGCGCTTCCAGAAGCTGGCACAGTCGGTTTCGACGCCGCTGATCGCCGCTGCCTACGACCCTCCGCTTGCGCTGGTTCGTTCGCTGGTTCGCTCGGGCGCGCATGATGTCGTGCCCTTGCCGCTTAGTATCGAGGATCTCGAGACCTCGATCGCGCCGGTCGCCGATGAAATCAACCATCGCCGCGCGGGTGTTGAAGCGAGCGCGTCCAAGCTGGTTAGCGTGATCAAGAGTGTTGGCGGCGTTGGCGCGACCGCGCTCACCAGCCAACTCGCCATTCGCTTTGCCGAGAGCGAGGCGGCGTTCGGCCGCGAAGCGTGCCTGATCGATCTCGACGTCCAATTTGGCGATGTTGCGTTTCAGTTGGGTTTGAAGCCCAAGCTTTCGCTCGCCGATTTGCTCGAAGCGGGAACGCGGCTCGACGGGTCGCTGCTGCGCGCGACGACGACCGACCATGCCGGCGGGCTCAAGGTCATCGCGGCGCCGGTCGAAATGATGCCGCTCGAAGGGGTTTCGAATGAACATCTGATGGAGATCGTCGATCTCGCCACGCGCGAGTTCGGCACGGTGTTCGTCGACCTGCCGACCAACTGGACCAATTGGTCATTGTCGGTCGTCGCGCGATCGGACCTCGTGCTGCTGATCACCGAATTGACGGTGGCCGGGCTCAACCGTGCTCGACGCCAGCTCAAACTGCTGGAATCCCAAGATCTTAACAATCTCGATGTTCGGGTTATCGTCAATCGCTTCGACAAGAGCCAGACCCGCAATATTCGCCCGGCCGACGTGCGCGAAGCGCTTGGTTGTGATGTCGCTTATACCATCACCAACGATTTCGCCTTGATGCGCATGGCGATCGACCGCGGTGTCCCGATTAGCGACATCAAGCGCAAGAGCGCCATCGGCAAGGACCTCGATGTGCTAGACACAGGCATTGCAGCTGCCCTGGGTCTGGAGCGTTGAAAATGTGGCAAGTCCGTAAACCGGGAAAAGGTGGCGCCGCCGCGAAGGCCGAGCCGCATACCCCGACGGCCGAAGAAAATCGGCTCGTCACCATCGGTGACGCCGGAGCGTTCACCAAGCGCGACAAGCATACCGAGCTTAAAGTCGAGCTTCACCAGCGCCTGCTCGACCTGATCAACCTGTCAGCGCTCGACACAATGTCGCGCGAACAAATCGAAGAGGAAGTTGGCGACATCGTCGCCGAGGAGCTCGCCAAGCAAAACCATGCGCTCAATCATGCCGAGCGCAAGCAGCTCGTCGGCGACGTGCTCGACGAGTTGCTCGGCCTGGGGCCGCTTGAGCCGTTGCTCAAGGATCCGACGATCACCGACATCCTCGTCAACGGGCATTCGCACGTGTTCGTCGAGCGCTATGGCACCCTTGAGCCAAGCCCGGTCCGGTTCAAGGATGAGAAGCACCTCATCCGGATCATCCAGAAGATCGTTTCCGCGGTCGGCCGACGGATCGATGAATCGTCGCCGATGGTCGACGCCAGGTTGGCCGACGGCAGCCGCGTCAACGCCGTGGTTCCGCCGCTGGCGCTCGACGGGTCGCTGCTCTCAATTCGTAAGTTCGCTCGGGTGCCGATCAGCCTCGAACGGTTGATCGAGATCGGCAGCGTTCCGGTGCAGCTTGCCGAAGTGATGAAAGCGGTGGTCGGATCCCGGCGCAACGTCCTGATTTCAGGCGGCACCGGCTCGGGCAAAACCACGCTGCTCAACGCCATGTCGGCGTTTATCGACGGGCGCGAGCGCATCGTTACGATCGAGGATTCGGCAGAACTCCAGCTTCAGCAGGAGCATGTCGTCCGGCTCGAAACCCGTCCGCCCAACATTGAGGGCAAGGGCGAGGTGGCGCAGCGCGACCTCGTCAAGAACTCCCTGCGTATGCGTCCTGACCGGATCATCCTCGGCGAAGTCCGCGCGGGCGAAGCGTTCGACATGTTGCAGGCGATGAACACCGGGCACGACGGGTCGATGACGACGGTCCACGCCAATACGCCGCGTGACGCCCTGTCGCGCGTCGAACAGATGATCGGCATGAGCGGTATCGACATTCCCGCGAAGTCAGCGCGATCGCAAATCGCCTCGGCGATTCATGTCGTGATCCAGGTCGCTCGCCTCGCCGATGGCCGCCGCAAGGTGGTCAGCCTGTCGGAATTGACCGGTATGGAAGGCGAAGTTGTGACGATGCAGGAGATTTTCCGCTTTCGTCAGACCGGCGTCAGCGCGGACGGCCAAGTTATCGGCAAGTTCGAAGCCACCGGGATCCGGCCACGCTTTCTTGATCAGGTCATGTCGCACGGCATCAACCTGTCGGCCGAACTTTTCCGGCCTGACGCGAAGTTCGACTGATGAACCCGGTCTGGCTCCGCGCACTCGCCCTGGTCTGCCTGTTTGGTGCGGTGGCGCTGGTTGTCGAGGTCGTCGTGCGTTCGCTCACCTCCAGCCGGGCTGAAGGGCGAGCCATCAATCTTCGCCTGAAGATGATTGGCCGCGGGCGCAGCCACGGCGAAACCATGAACCTGTTGCGGCGCGCGGATTCGGCGATTCCGGAAGGCCTCCCGCCGTTCCTGGATGGGCTGGCGCGCAAGTTCGAACGGATGCTGATGCAGGCGCAGCTGACGATCCCGACCGCCCGCTTGATGCTGATCATCCTGATTGCGCCGGTTGCGTTGTTCTTTGGCATCCTGATGCTGCTGGCCGCCGCCGGGATGGGGATCGGCTTTGGCCGGCTTTTGATCGTTGGTGTCTTTGCCGGGGCGCTTGGTGCCGCGCTGCCCCTGATGTTCATCAACTTCAGGGCGACGCGCACGCGTAAGAAAATGCAGGACCAGTTCCCTGTTGCGCTCGACGTATTCGTTCGTGGACTTCGCGCCGGACACCCGATCGCCGCGGCGCTCGATCTCCTCACGGTCGAAATGCCGGATCCGATCGGCACCCAGTTTGGCATCGTCGTCGACGAAGTGACGTATGGCGCGGAACTTCGCGATGCGCTGCAGAGTATGGCCGAGCGCTGGAATCTCGATGACATGCGGATGTTCGTCGTCTCGCTTTCGGTGCAAAATGAGACCGGCGGCAACCTCGCCGAAATCCTCGAAAATCTCTCCACCGTTATCCGCGAACGCCAGGCGATGTTCATGAAGGTCCGCGCCTTGTCGAGCGAGGGCCGCATGACCGCGGTCATGCTCACGGTGCTTCCGGTGTTCACCTTCACCTTGCTGTTCATCGCGAACCCCAGTTTCTTCCTCGACGTTGCCGCCGACCCGTGGTTCGTTCCCGGCTTCGTGTTCCTGATCCTGCTGTACCTCGTCGGATTTTTCTCGATCCGCAAACTGGTCGATTTGAAAGTCTAGCGCGATGCTCCAGCTGATCTCCGACAACATCTATCTGCGCCTGCTGCTGCTCCTTCTGCTTTTTGCGCTGGTTGCGGTGACCGTTTTCTTTGCGGCGCAGGTCATGGGCCAACGCCAGGTGACTCGTCGCCGGCTGCTCGAAGAGGGACCGCGCGTGACGGGCGGTACGCCGACGATGGGCTCGCTGCGGACTGACCGCGTCGAAAGTACCTGGCTGAAGCTGGTCAATTCGATTGAAAACGCGGGCCTCAGCCTCGTCGATTCCAAGGATGATGCACTCCGCCGGAAACTGATCTCCGCGGGCTTTACAGCACCCTATGCACCGCGCGTGTACACCTTGCTGCGGCTGGTTCTGGTGATCGGCCTCCCGGTCACGGTTTTCCTGTTTTTCTGGGCCTCTGCGTCGAGTCCCAGCGTGATGAAGCTGTACATTTCGCTCGTCATAGCGGCTGCGGCAGGCCTCTATCTCCCGAGCCTGTTCGTTCAGGCCAAGGCCGACCGCCGTAAGCAGGACCTGATCAACGGTTTTCCCGATGCGCTCGACCTGATGCTGGTGTGTGTCGAGGCCGGCCTCGGTCTCGAAGCAGCCTTTGCCCGCGTCGGCATGGAAATGACGACCTCGCATCCGCGCCTTGCTGAGCAGTTTGGCGCAGTCGTGCTCGAGCTTCGCGCCGGGCGCAGCCATGAGGATGCTTTGCGACGGATGGCAGATCGCGCCGGCGCCGACGAGATTCGCGCGTTCGGGACTCTGCTCATTCAATCGACCAAGCTCGGTTCATCAATTGCCCAGACGCTGAGAACCTATGCTTCGGAGATGCGCGAAAAACGGCGCATGCGTGCTGAGGAAAAGGCGCACCGTCTGCCGGTTTTGATTTCAATTCCGCTGGTTGCCTGCATGTTACCGACAATGATCGGGGTGCTGATGCTGCCGGCGATGATACGCGTCGTCCGGGCCGTTCTGCCGGCACTTCACGGGGGAGGTTGATGATGAACGGGGGGGTGAAATCGCTGCTGCTGGTCGGAAGCCTCGCTGTTGCCAGCTGTGCGACTGCGCCTGACCAGGTGAAGATCCGGCCGATCGTTGATCCGGGATCCAAAATGCGAAGCGGCGACGGCGTGTTGGCCGATGCGAAGGGCCAGCTTGCGATCGGCAATACCGGTCTCGCGCTCGAGGGTTTCAGGAGGGCATCGCGCGAGCATCCCGACAATGCCGAGGCATTCGCCGGGTTGGCTGCCTGCTATGACATCATGGGCCGCTACGATCTCGCTCAGGCCAATTACGAGGCCGCGCTGGCGCTCCAGCCGCGCAACCCGACATTGCTCAATGCCTTTGCCGGCACGCTTGAGCGCCAGGGCAAGGCTGACGCCGCCCGCGACGTCCGCGAGGAGGTCGCAGAACTCAATGCCGCGTCCGCGGCGCTCGACCAAACTCCGGCGGAAGTTGACGTGCCGGCCGCGGCGAAAGTTGTCGAGACGGCTACTCCCGCTCCGGCACCCGCGGGACTCGCGGCGCCGGTCATCGCCGTTGCCAAGGCCGCACCAGCTGCGAAGGCCGCGCAGGTCGTTACCGTTGCCCTGCCGGCGCCCCGGCCGATTGCGAGCCTGACCGCGCCCCCACCGCCACTGCCGGCCGCCGCTGCCATCCCGGTCGCCAAGATTGTCGAGATGATGACCAGGGTGAATGCGCCCGTTGATACGGGGCCCCGGCTTGAACGCTTGTCACTCGGCGAAGTCGCCCTCGTAACCGGCGTTTCAGCGTGGCGCGGCGAGGTCGTGACCCGCTCCAAGCAGAGTGTGACGGTGCGCTGGGTACCGTTGAATATGGCGTCTTCGCGTCCAAACATTCGGTTGCTCAATGCCGCCCGGCGGCAGGGGCTCGCTGCTCGTAACCGCGACTACCTCCTTGGTCGCGGCTGGCGGAAGATCGAGATCGGCGATTCCAGGGATATACGGGAGGAAAGCGTCGTGCTTTATCCCGCGGCGCGCTCGGTGCTCGGCCGGAATCTGGCGAAGCAATTCGGCTTCCCCGCCCGCGCCGTCGAGAAGGGTGACGCGCTAGTTGTCCTGCTCGGCCGCGACGCCGTAAGGTCGGCACAGCAACGCGGATGATTGGGTCGGCGCTTATTGCGCTCAGCGTCGCCGCCGCGACACCCGAGTTGCCCGCGCCACCACTGGCGGAAGCCGAACATGCAATCAACGCCGGCCGCCTCGAACAAGCCCGGCTGATGATCGGCCGTGCGGTTGCCGCCGGAGTGACTGGCCCGCAGGTTGACCGGCTGCTGGCGGATTTTGCTTTTGCCTCGGGCAAGAACGAGGAAGCGCAGTTGCGCTACCAAAGGCTCCTCGCCGCCGATCCCACTGACCCAGTCCTGGCCGAACGTGCCGGCATTGCCGCACTGAAGGTAGGGAACGTGGCGACCGCCGTTGTCCTGATCGATCGGTCGACCAAGTCGCCGAAGGCAAGCTGGCGTGCGTGGAATGCGCGCGGCGTGATCGCCGATATGCAGCAGAAGTGGGAAGCGGCCGATACCGCTTATGCCGAGGCCGCCAAACGCGCGCCTGCTGAAGCAGAGGTCATCAGCAACCAGGGCTGGTCGCAATTACTTCGAGGCCACTGGAATCAAGCTGTGGGACTGTTCGAGCGCGCGGCGCAGCTCGATCCGCATTCGCCACGCATCGCCAATAATCTCGAGCTCGCTCGCGGTGCCGTGGCAGCCGAGCTTCCCGTGCGACAGGCCGGCGAAGATGACCGTGCCTGGGCGGCAAGGCTCAACGATGCGGGGATGGCCGCGCAAATCATGGGCAACCGGCAGCGGGCAATTGCGGCTTTCACTCAGGCGCTCGAGGCCAGCGGCACCTGGTACGACCGGGCAGCGAATAATCTGCAGGCAGCGAGCAGCCAATGAATCTTGTCCCCCATGCGCCCTTGTGGCTGTTGGCAATATTGTTCGCGGCGATGGCGGCGGCAGCGATCGAGGATTTTCTTCGCTTGCGGATTTCGAACATCACCTGCGGTGTCGTGTTCATTGCAGCCTTGATCGCGATGGGGCTGGAGGGCTTTCCCCTGCCACTCTGGCAGAATGCGGCGGTGTTTGCCTTCCTGCTAATCTGCGGCACCTTGCTCTTCATGGGCGGAAAATTTGGCGGCGGCGACGTCAAGCTGTTCGCCGCGCTCGGACTGTGGGTCGATCTTGGCACCGGCGTTTGGCTGATTGCGACATCGCTTCTTGCCGGCGGCGTCCTGGCGTTGATCTACATCATCGTCCGGCACCTTCGGGGAGGACGGAAAAGCAAGGGGATTCCCTACGGGCTGGCGCTGGTTGCCGGGGCCAGCTTGATCTTTGCCGGGCAACTGGGATTCATGAAGCCCAAGGCGCAGCCGGCCAATCCGTTCGCCGTAACGACGATCCGCTAGGGCGCCGCTGCCGCAGCTGGGACCGGCTGAAGCAACGAGTCCCCGCCCAGCGCCTCATAAAGATCGACCCGGTTCTGCGCCGCGGTAAGCTTGGTTTGGACGACGATCTGCTGGGTCGAATAATAGGACCGCTGGGAGTCGAGCGTTGCGAGAAAGGCATCGATCCCAGCCTTGTAGCGCGCTTCGCTGAGCACATAGACATCCGCGGCGGCGGCTTGCTGGCGCTGGCGCGCACCAAGTTCGTCGTCGATCGTGCCGCGCCGGGCCAGCGCGTCGGAAACCTCCCGAAACGCGGTCTGGATGGCCTTCTGGTAGGTCGCGAGCGCCGCCGCGCGCTGGGCTTCGGTCAGGCGGACATTGGCGCGGCCCGCCCCGGCGTTGAAGATGGTGTAGGTCGCGTCGGCGCCAGCACTCCAGCCGAATGCACCGTCGGTAAACAGTTTGACGAGCGCGCTGCTGGCAAAGCCGAGCAGGCCGGTCAGCGTGATCCGGGGAAATAGAGCCGCGCGCGCCGCGCCGATCTGGGCGTTGGCGGCGCGCAACTGATATTCGGCCTCAAGCACGTCGGGCCGCCGCAATAGAACATAGGAATCGAGGCCTGCTGGAAGCTCGGCGATGGTTGGCGCGGCTTCGTCGATTGATCCGGGAAGCAGCGTCGCAGCGATCGGGGCGCCGACGAGCAACTGAAGCAGGTTGATATCCTGGGCGAGGGACGTCCGCTGGCGCGCAAGATCCGCCTGGGCCGCAGTCAGGATCTCCTGCGCCTGGCTGAGATCGGTGCGCGGCGCAATTCCGCCCTCGAGACGCGCCCGGGTCAGGCGCACGCTCTTTTCGGCGCTGTCGGCAGTCTGCCGGGCAATCTGCAGCAGGCTCGCGTCCGCGGAATAGGTCAGCCATGCGCTGGCGATATCCGCGACCAGGGCCAGCCGGGTGCTGCGCGCCGCCGCTTCGGTCGCGAAATAACGCTGCAGCTCAGCATGGCTGAGCGAGCGCAGGCGGCCGAACAGGTCGAGCTCGAAGTTCGGCACTTGCACACCGGCCTGATAGTCGGCGGAGACGCTATTCGCTTTGTCGCCGCTGGCGGTCACGCCGGCGTTGGCATTGAGCTGCGGGAGCTGGTTGGCGCGCTGGATGTGATATTGCTCGCGGGCTGCCGAGATGTTTGCGGCCGCGACCATCAGGTCGCGATTATTGACCAGGGCTTGGCCGATCAGCGTCTGCAGGCGGGGATCGCGGAAGATGTCGCGATAGGTGACCGCCGGGAGCGTCGCCTCGGATTGCCGCAGATAAGCGTCGCCGCTCGGCCATGAGGCGGGGATCGCGGGATTGGGGCGAACATAGGTCGGCTCCAGGGTTGCGCAGCCCGTCGCCAGTAACGCCAGTAGGGCGGCGAAACGCCTCATGCCTGCGCCTCCCGACGGCGTTGCAACCGGTCGCGGAACGCCTTGATGCCGTCGCGGACGCCGCGCCGGACAAGGACGAAGAACAAGGGGATGTAGAAAATCGCGAGCAGGGTCGCGGTCAGCATCCCGCCGACCACGGCGGTGCCGATTGCGATCCGGCTGTTGGCCCCGGCGCCGGTCGACAGGGCCAGCGGCAGAACGCCGAAAATGAAGGCGAAGCTGGTCATCAGGATCGGTCGCAAACGAATGCGAGCGGCTTCGATCGCGGCATCGATGACGCGCTTGCCCTCACGTTCGGCACGTTCGGCAAATTCGACCATCAAAATCGCGTTCTTCGCCGACAGGCCCATGGTGGTGATCAGTCCGACCTGGAGATAGACGTCATTCTGTAGCCCGCGCAGCGTGACGAAAAAGATCGCGCCGACGAGGCCGAGCGGAATGACGAGCAGCACCGCGACCGGGATCGACCAACTTTCGTAGAGCGCCGCAAGGCACAGGAAGACGACGATCAGCGCGACGCCGTAGAGGATCGGCGCCTGACCGGAGGACAATCGTTCCTGATACGATTGGCCGGCCCAGGCGACGCTCACCCCGGGAATCTGCGACGCCAGGCGCTCGATCGTTTCCATCGCCTGGCCCGAGCTGACACCCGATGCCCCTTGTCCCTGCAGCTCGAACGACGGGTAGCCGTTGAAGCGCGACAGGCTGGTCGGGGTCGTCATCCATTCGCTTTGCGAGAATGACGAGAACGGTACCATCCCGCCCTGGGAATTGCGCACATACCATTGGCCGATGTCGGTGGGCTCCGAGCGGAAGGGGGCGTCGGCCTGGACATAGACGCGCTTGACCCGTCCGCGGTCGATGAAGTCGTTGACGTAGCGCCCGCCCCAGGCCGTCGAGAGCGTGCTGTTCACGTCCGCCGAGTTCAGCCCGAAGGTGGCGAGCCGCTGCTGGTTGATGTCGACCTTGAGGCTGGCGACGTCGGGCAGTTCGCTCAGGCGCACGGAAGAAAGCGAACTTTCGCTCGAGGCGGCGGCGAGCAGTTTATCGCGCGCGGCGGCGAAGTCCTCCGGGCTCATGCCGCCGGTATTCTGAAGCTCCATGGTGAATCCGCTCGACTGGCCGAGGCCGCGGATCGCGCCGGGAACCAGCGCGAACACCTGGACGTCACGCAGGCCGCGAAACGCCGCCGAGGCGCGGGCGACGATCGCATCCGCCGAGTCCTGGCTGCTCGACCTTTTGTCATAATCGGCGAGGTTGATGAATGCCTGGCCAGTGTTCTGGCCGGCCGCGCCCTGGCCACCGCCGGCGACGGTGAAATAGGTCTTCACATTGCGCTTCTCGTCCCCGCGCAGGAAATAGGATTCGACCGTTCGCTGGGCGACGATCGTGCGGTTTTGGGTGGCGCCAGCAGGCAGGCGGAACTGGATCGATGCCGCGCCCTGATCCTCGGTCGGGAGGAAGCCGGTCGGCAGCCTCACGAACATGATCATCAACAGGGCGCAGACGCCGGCGTAAATCGCCAGGAACAGCCACTTGCGGTCAACCACGCGGTTAACCGTCCCGACGTACCAGTGGACCAGTTTCTCGAAGCTCTCGTTGAACTTGACCCGCCCGCGCTCGATGGTGTGCCCAATGGCCGGCGCCTTCTTGCCCAGCCAGCTGTCGTCGACGCTGCCGTGGTTGCGCTTGAGGAGGTTGGCGGCGATCGCCGGGCTAAGCGTCAGCGCGATGAAGATCGACAGGACCATCGCCGAGACGATGGTCGCCGAAAACTGGCGGTAGATGACGCCGGTCGATCCGCCGAAGAAGACCATCGGCAGGAATACGGCGGACAGCACCATGGCGATGCCGATCAACGCCATCTGGATCTGGTTCATCGACGCGATGGTCGCGTCGCGCGGCGTCATTTCAGGATTTTCATCGAGCAGGCGTTCG
>Ga0207658_10002529_pt1 | contig 13312 bp, 15 predicted proteins | sample KBSS33metaG_FD_184322 | JGI IMG/M metagenome (GOLD analysis project Ga0207658, IMG submission 184322) | Switchgrass rhizosphere microbial communities from Kellogg Biological Station, Michigan, USA - KBS S3-3 metaG (SPAdes) (version 2) | ecosystem: Host-associated > Plants > Roots > Rhizosphere...
TGCGCACGGCACGCCCGACCGCCTCGCCGACGCCGGCGGGGCCGCCGCGCGCTGTGTACCCGTAGTACGTGTGCACAAGCATGATGACGATCGCCAGCACAACGCACTGCAGGAAAGACCACATCAGGTCGGTGGGGTTCAAGAACGTTCGGAAGTAGTGGTCGTAGACGCCCGTCGACTGACCGTAGATGAAGGTGGTGCCGAACTTCGCCGCCCAGAACGCGGCAATAACGCCGACGCAATACAGCGGGATGACGACCAGAAGGCCGGCAAGCACCCGCGTGGAAGCGAGGTAGGCGACCGAGCGGATGCCCATCACCTCGAGTGCGTCGATTTCCTCGTTGATGCGCATGGCGCCCAGTTGCGCCGTGGCGCCGGCACCGATGGTCGCCGACAGCGCGACGGCGGTGGTCGCCGGCGCGATCAGGCGGACGTTGAAGAATGCCGACGCGAACCCCGTCAATGCTTCGACACCGATTTCGGAGAAGTCGGTGTAGCCCTGCACCGCCACCAGCGCGCCAGTCGTGACCGTCAAAAAGCCGACGATCGCAACGGTTCCGCCGATGATGATCAGCGCGCCCGCACCAAGGCCCATCGCAGCGATCTGTCGGATCAATTCGACCCGGTAGGACGTGACGGCGATGTGGATCGAGCGCAGCGTATTGCCGTAGAACTTCGTCTGCCTGCCGACCCGGTTCCACGGCTCGGCCACAGCGGCGAACCTGGCCTTCAGCCAGGGAAACTGAGAATGCGGGCGGGAAACAGTCACATCGTCACCTTCACGGCGACGGCGGTCGCGACGATGTTGATCGCGAACAACGCCATAAACGTGAACACCACGGTTTCGTTGACCGCGTTTCCGACACCCGCGGGACCGCCACCGACGGAAATGCCCTTGTAGCAGGCGATCATGCCGGCGGAAAGACCGAACAGCGCGGCCTTCAGCAATGCGATCGTGACGTCGACAGCACCGATGATCAGTGTCAGGCCGGCCGCGAACGCACCGGGTGAGACGTGCTGGATGTAAACGCAGAACAAGTACGCGCCTGCGAGGCCGACGAGGATCACCGTCGCCGCCAGTGCCAGCGACACCAGCGTCGCGGCAAGCACACGCGGAACGACAAGTGCCTGAATGGGATTGACGCCCATCACTCGAAGGGCGTCAAGTTCTTCTCGGATCGTTCGTGCGCCCAGGTCGGCGCACATTGCGGTGGCCCCGGCGCCGGCCACCACCAACACGGTCACGATCGGGCCGATCTGTCGCACGGTGCCGAGCGCCGCGCCGGTGCCGGAGAAGTCGGCGGCGCCGAACTCGGTCAGCAGGATGTTGAACGTGAACGTCAGCAACACCGTGTACGGAATCGTGAGCATCAGCGTCGGCACGATCGACACCCGCGCGACAAACCAAGACTGCGAGATGAATTCGCGCCATGCGAACGGCGGCCGGAACATCGCCACGAACGTGTCGAGCGCCATTGAGTAGAAGCCGCCGAAACCACGTACCGGTTTGGCAATGAGATTGGAAGTGACCATTACCGGGCCCTCCCTCGCGTTCTCCTCACCGCCATCGGCTGACGATCCCTCCATCGAACAACCCGTGCGCGCAAGTTGTGAGTGTTGCACGGGAGGACGCCGCAGAACCGTACATCACCGATTTCAGGACCAGCAACACGAATCCCACAGCAATGAACACCACGCCCGCCTACCCACGGCCAGTTACAGCACATTCACAGGGCCTGGTAGCCGCCATCCTTTCAGAAGTGCGTTCCATCTCGGCAGGGAATGCATAACTTGCTTCAGGCGCCTGACGAACTGACGGCGTCCTCCAGTTCCGCGATGACGATCTTGCGCATCCCCATCATGGCCTTCATCGCCGCCCCGGCGCGCGCCGGATCGGCGTCCTGCTGCAGTTCGAGGAGCCGGTCTGGCACCACTTGCCAACTCAGTCCGAACCGGTCTTTGAGCCAGCCGCATTGCGACTCTTCGCCGCTGTCGAGCAGCCGATCCCAGTAATAGTCGACCTCGTCCTGATCCTTGCAGTGGATCATGAACGAGACCGCCTCGGTGAACGCGAACTGCGGACCCCCGTTGATCGCGAGGAACCGCTGGCCGTCCAGGACGAAGATCCCGTATACGACGTCGTCCGGCGTTCCCGAGGCCGTATTTCGGTTGAGCAACTCGATCGTCGAGTTCGGAAAGATCGATGTGTAGAACGCTGCGGCTTCCTCGAGGTTGTTGTCGAACCAGAGCGAGGGGGTGATCGACGGCATAGCGGGCTTCCTTCGGCTAGACGGTTTTGCCTTATCGACTGTCGAGGTGGCGCAGATTCATCGCCGACCGGCGGTGCGCTCGGCGCCGAGCGCACGCAGCGCGAACTCCAGGACCCAGTCCAGTGACCGTTGCAGCCGCGCTTCGTCGCCCGGCGACTGGTTGGCCATCTCGCGGCTGATGACCGCGCTGATGGCGACCGCGTCGTGTTCGGGGTCGGCCTGTGGGAAGGAGCCGTCGGCCCGGCCGCGTCGCAGGATCTCGACCAGGGAGCGTTCCCGGTCGGCATGTGCACGCTCACGCGTCTCGCGATAGCCCTTGGCGGCGCGCACCTCGTCGGAGTCGATCACCATGAGGTGCATCCGCATCTCTTCGTCGTGCATCCAGCCGAACATCCCGTTGATCCACGCCTTCAGCTGGCCGACCGGGTCGCCGGTTTCGTCGACGATGCGGTCGAGGCGGTCGGCGAGCGTGTCGCTCTCCTGTCGCAGCAGCGCGAGGAACAACTCGTCCTTGGATTGGAAGTGCCGATAAAACGCCCGGGTGGAAACCCCCGCGCGCTGCAGAATCGCGGCGACCGGGATCGGGCCGGTGTGCGGTTCAGACAGGCAGCTGTAGGCCGCGTCGATGATGCAGCCGCGGTCGTCGTCGTTGCCGGAATCTGGCTGCACGATCGCAAAGTCTAGGGACGCCTTGTACCGGCCGGGCCGAAGATTGACGCAAATTATCGGCTGGGTAACGTCAGGGCTCGAGGCCAGCCGAGAGGACGTCCATGACCACGACAAGAAGCGAACCGCAGACCGTCAAGTTTCGCGGCAGCGAGGAGCTGGTCCTGGTCGCAGACGAATGGAACGCCGGAGCCGCGAGGGCGGCGAAGTCGAGGCCGTCGGTGCTGATGCTTCATGGCGGCGGTCAGAACCGGTTTTCCTGGAAGAACACCGGCCAGATCCTTGCCGATGAGGGCTTCCACGTCGTCGCGTTGGACAGCCGGGGCCATGGCGACAGCGACCGCTCCCCGGACGCGAATTACACCGTGGACGCCCTGTGCGCCGACACGCTGGCCGTGCTGGAGCAAATCGGGCGGCCGGTGATTCTGATCGGGGCCAGCATGGGCGGAATGACCGGCATCCTCGCCGCCGACGCGGCAGGGCCCCAGAAGGTCACCAAGCTGGTGCTCGTCGACGTGGTGCCGCGGTACGAGAAGGACGGCAGCGCCCGGATCCGCGACTTCATGTTCAGCCATGTCCACGGCTTCGAGACGCTCGACGAGGCGGCCGACGCGGTTGCCGAATATCTACCGCATCGGAGCAAGCCACGCAGCCCCGAGGGCCTGAAGAAGAACCTGCGCCGACGCGACGGCCGCTGGTACTGGCATTGGGATCCGAAGTTCCTGACTGCGCCGTCCGACGATGCGTTCGTGCGGGAGGAAAAGCTCGAGCGGGCAGCGATCGACCTGACCATCCCGATCCTGCTGATCCGTGGCAAGCTGTCCGATGTGGTCAGCCCCGAAGGCGTGAAAGACTTCCTTACCAAGGTGCCGCACACCGAGTTCGTCGAACTGTCCGACGCGGGACACACCGCCGCAGGCGACGACAACGACGCGTTCACCGATGCCGTCGTTCAATTTGTCAGCCGGTGACCGTCGGGTTCAATTTCCTTGAGGCACCGGAGCTTCCGGCACCTCAAGTGACCGAGGAGCAGGCCGAGGAGATCCTCGCCACCCACTACGGTTTGCAGGCCCGCGCGACATCGCTTGGCAGCAACCAGGACAAGAACTTCACCATCACCGGTGCTGACGGTCAGATCGTCGGGGTGCTGAAGATCGCCAATCCGGCGTTCAATGCGATTGAAATCGAGGCGCAGGATCTGGCGGCGGAGCGGATCGCCGCGGCCGAGACCACGTTGCGGATGGCGGTGCCGCTACCGAACCTCGCCGGCCAGATGTGTACGGCCATTGAGGGATTGGTTGATGCGACCGCATACGTGCGGCTGCTGCGCTACCTGCCGGGCGGGACACTGCTGGAGTCGGGATACATTTCGCCGACCGCCGTAGCGGGGCTCGGCGAGGTGGCCGCACGCGTGAGCCGGGCACTGGAGGGCTTCAGTCATGCCGGCCTCGACCGGGTGCTGCAATGGGATCTGCGGTACAGCACCGCCGTTGTGGCGGAGCTGATTGCGTACGTCGCCGACCCGTTGCACCGCGCGCGGCTGGACGCTGCGGTGACAGAGGCATGGTCGCGGGTCGCACCTCTGGTCGATGCGTTGCCGCGGCAGGCCGTACATCTCGATCTAACCGATGCCAACGTGGTGGTCTCGCCTTCGGGGCATCCGGACGGCGTGATCGACTTCGGCGACCTGACCGACAGCTGGGGGGTGTCCGAACTCGCGATCACGGCGTCGTCAGTACTGGGTCATTCTGGCTGCGAACCGATCTCGATCCTGCCCGCCGTGCGCGCATTTCATGCCATCCGGCCGCTGACGGCCGCCGAGGCGGAGGTGCTGTGGCCGCTGCTGGTGTTGCGGACCGCGGTGCTGATCGTCAGCGGTGCTCAACAGGCCACCCTCGATCCCGACAACCCGTATCTCACCGATCAGTCTGGCGGCGAGTGGCGCATGTTCGAACAGGCCACGTCGGTTCCGATTGACGTGATGACCGAGACGATCAAGGCCGACCTCGGGCTCGCCGTGGCCTCGGCTCCTGTGCTCGGCTCACTCGTGGCGGTGGATCCCGCCGCGGTGGCGACGCTTGACTTGTCAACCACGTCCGATGTCTACGACTTCGCCTTCGACGACGACGGCGCCCTCAAGGCCGGTATCGAAGACGAATTGGCCTCGGCCGCAGTGCAAAATGGGGCCCAGCTGGTTGTCACCCAGTACGGCCAGGCGCGGCTGAGCCGAACGCGCAGGCTCAGCCAACAAAGTCCCGACGTCGTCGCGACAGGCGTCAGCATGTGGGCGGCATCGGGGACACCGTTCGTCGCCCCGTGGGACGGCGAGGTCGAGGGATCGGTGCTCCGTGGATCCGAATACGAGCTGACATTGGCCGGATTCGACTTGGTCACGGGCAGCGTGCGCGGTGGCGATCCGCTGGGCGAAGCACCCGCGGGCGCGTGGATCGAGGTCGGCGTGCGACCGGTTGGCGCGCCAGCGGCACCGGCTTTTGTACGGCCCGAAATGGCGTCCGGTTGGCTGGCGCTGACCCGTGACCCGCGGCCGCTGTTGGGCCTGCCCGCTGTGGAAGTAGCGGAGGCAGGCGATCTGTTGTCGCGGCGGGACGCGAGTTTTGCTCCGGTACAAGAGTTTTACTATCGCAGGCCGCCGCAGATCGAGCGCGGCCGACGGCACTACCTCATGTCGACGGCCGGCCGCACCTACCTCGACATGGTCAACAACGTGACGGTGCTGGGCCATGCGCATCCGCGGATAGCCGACACCGCGGGCAGGCAGTTGCGCAAGCTGAACACGAACTCTCGCTTCAACTATTCGAGCGTCGTTGAGTTCAGCGAGCGCCTCGCCGGGCTGCTACCCGAACCGCTGGACACGGTGTTCCTTGTCAACTCCGGTTCGGAGGCAAGCGATCTGGCGATCCGGCTGGCGACAGCGGCGACGGGCCGACGCGACATCGTCGCGGTCCGTGAGGCATATCACGGCTGGACATATGGCACGGATGCGGTGTCGACATCGATGGCGGACAACCCCAATGCACTTGCCACCCGGCCGGATTGGGTGCACACGGTCGAGTCGCCCAACAGCTTTCGCGGCAAGTGCCGGGGATCTGAGGCGGTCCGATATGCGGGCGATGCGGTCGAGGCGATCGAGCGTTTGGTGGCCGAGGGGCGCGCGCCCGCGGGATTCATCTGCGAAAGCGTGTACGGGAATGCCGGAGGTATGGCGCTGCCGGACGGATACCTGCAGCAGGTCTATGCGGCGGTGCGGGCGGCGGGCGGCCTGGCCATCGCCGACGAGGTGCAGGTCGGGTATGGCCGCCTCGGCGAATGGTTCTGGGGTTTCTTGCAACAGGGCGCGGTGCCCGACATCGTGTCGATCGCGAAGTCGGTGGGCAACGGATATCCGCTCGGCGCGGTGATCACCAGTCGTGCGGTCGCCGATGGGTTCCGGTCGCAGGGGTATTTCTTCTCGTCGACTGGCGGCAGTCCGCTGTCGTGCGCGATCGGGATGACGGTGCTCGATGTGCTGCGCGACGAAGGGCTGCAGGAAAACGCCAAGCAGGTGGGCGCGCATCTGAAGTCGAGGCTGCAAGCGCTGCAGGACAAGCACCCGATCATCGGTACGGTTCATGGCGTCGGGCTTTACCTGGGTGTCGAGATGGTCCGCGACCCGTCGACGCTGGAGCCTGCGGCGGAAGAAACGTCGGCGATCTGCGATCGCATGCTCGAACTCGGCGTGATCATCCAGCCAACGGGCGACCACATGAACATCCTGAAGACCAAGCCGCCGTTGTGCATTGACGTCGAGGGCGCGGATTTCTATGTCGACACACTTGATCGGGTACTGACTGAAGGCTGGTAAGGCCGTGGTGGCCAGATCCGTTCGCATCTTGGCCAAAACCGAGAGGTTCGGATTGCCGGCACTCCCCTAGCCTCTACGTTGATGTCCGCGATACTGCTGAGCGCCCACGTCATCGTGGCGATCCTCGCGGTCGGCCCAATCGCGGTCGCTGCGAGCGTGTTTCCTCGCTACGCCCGCGAAGGTGGTGCCGTCGCCGACGTGCTCTACCGCATCTGCCAGACGTACGCCGTGGTGGGCGTTGCCGTTCCACTGCTGGGCATTGCAACGGCCGTTTCGATGGGAGTGCTGACGCAGGCGTGGGTAATGGTGTCGATCGCGCTGACAGCGGTCGCCGCTGTGGTGCTCGTCGCGAGCATCCTGCCGGATCAGCGCGCGGCCTTGGCAGGTGAAACGGTCACCAGGCTCGCGATGACGACGGGCATCTTCAACCTGCTCTGGGTCGTCGTCACCGTCCTGATGATCGTGCGGTCAGGGTCGACGACGGGCGTCTGAGCGACCGACGTGACGGGCACTGAAGGCCCCACGGGGTTGATTTACCCAGCGCCGCTCGGTTCTATCAAGGCATGACACTCTCCCCCGAAGAAGTGGTTGCCGAATTCGCCAAGAAGTGGGCCGCGCCCGATCCTGATGAGCTGGCCGGCTACTTCACCGAAGACGCCGTGTACCACAACATCCCGATGGACCCGGTGCAGGGCCGCGAGGCCATCAAGCAATTCATCGCAGGCTTCACCGCCGCATTCGACGGGATCGACTTCCAGATTCACCGGCAGATCACCGACGGCACCGTGGTGATGAACGAGCGGACCGACACGATGCGCCGCAAGGACGGCGGTGCGATACCGCTGCCGGTGATGGGCGTCTTCGAGGTCGTCGACGGCAAGATCGCCAAGTGGCGGGACTACTTCGACATGGCGACGGTCACCAACGCATTCACCTAAGCCAGCAGCGGCACCTCGGCATGCCGCTCGTCGGTGAGGATCTCGAACATCGCCCGGCGGGGGGCCAATAGCTCCCGACGTTCGAAAGCCTTGCCCGCAACCTGAACTCGGCAGTTTGCAATGGCCGAGTTGTAGCAGAACTTCTCGCCGCCGTCGGTGTCGGTGTAGGTCAAGCCGATGACGTCGGCGGGCTCGGCAATGATCTCGCCCTCGATCATCTGATCTCCCACCCGCCCACCGAACGCCCACGAGAACGGCCGATACCTGCCGTGGGTCTGCAGGCTGCCCACGATCGAGCGCACCGCGAACTCCTGACCCGCGTGGCGGAACACGAACAGCGTTGCCGCGGGCGTCAATAGCGGTCCGATCGCGGCGCGTGCCGTCACGATCTCCAGGCTCGAGTCGGGCGCGTCGTCGAAGCCGCACACCTGGCCGAACGCGTAGGCCGGGGTATGCCGGGTGCCCCAATTATGGTTGACGCTGCCGGTCCAGCCGTCGAGCACCAGCCTCACGTCATCGAGTTCCACGAGCCCGTCGAACTGCGCGAGCGGATGACGCACTGTCGTCTTCGCCGTCGGGATGCGCGCCTTGTAGGCCCGGTCGGTAAGGAGCTTGACCGCGTCCTCGGATCCGGGATCGATCCGCAGATCCCATCGCGCCGAACGGTTTCCGCCCGTCACCGTCCCCTCCGCGGAGCGGTCGTCGATCGATGTCGCGCCGATGCGGGCGGTCCAATTGCCGTACTCGTAATCGGCAGCATCAATCGGATACGACTGCTTGAGCGCCCGATTGCCGTGCCCCTGGGGATCGAAGATCATCACCCACACATCGGCCACCGCGTCGCCTGCCGCTGGCAGGAGCAGGGTCTCGCGCAGCCACAGCGCGAGCGGCCGCTCGGGGTGGTTGGCACGGATGTAGCGGCTCTCGTAATAGGGCGCCTCACGCATCACGGGATCAGCATCCAATACTTGACGGGTGATCGGAGCGCAGATTGCGGCTTATGTGCTTGCGGGACTCGCCGTGGTGGAGGCTGTGGCGCTCGTCGTGCTCGGCGTGCGCTACCGGCATCAGCAGCAGGAACTCGAGCAGCTGCGCCACCGCCTCGACGCCAGAAACACTCTGCTTTCGGGTGGTCGGGAAGCCGTCAAGCAGGTCTGGCAGACCGCCAACATCCTGCGCAAGGACGGTTTCGGAGCGGCGGTCCGGTCCTCGATCGAAGACCTCGCAGACTGGGCCGAGGTGGAGCGACCGGATCTGGCGCGGCTGGCACCCAGCGGCAAGGTGGCGATCGTGTTCTCCGACATCGAGGAGTCGACGGCGCTCAACGAGCGCATCGGTGACCGCGCGTGGGTGCGGCTGATCGGCAGCCACGACAAGCTGGTCCGCAAACACGTCAAGAAACACTCCGGCCACGTCGTGAAGAGTCAAGGCGACGGCTTCATGATCGCCTTCGCGCAGCCCGAGCAGGCGGTGCAGTGCAGCATCGATCTACAGCGCTCACTTCGCCTGCGGCCCAATGGTATTCGCGTCCGGATGGGTATTCACATGGGCAAGTCGGTGCGCCGCGGGGACGATCTGTTCGGCCGCAATGTCGCGATGGCGGCCCGGGTGGCCGCGCAGGCCGACGGTGGCGAGATTCTCGTCAGCGAGGTGGTACGCGACGCCCTCAGCGACGAGGACATCGAATTCGACGACGGTCGCGAGGTCGCGCTGAAGGGATTCTCCGGCTCGCATCGCCTCTACGCCGTGGCCAACTAGTCGGTGGTCTCGCCGGCCTCGGCTAACCGTTGATGCAGCCGCGCGCGGATGTCCTCGGGTGTGTAGGAGTTGCGCTTGCGTTGGTCCCGCGCCACCAGCACTCCGCCGGCCACCACACCGGCGACACCCGCCAGTCCAACCCACTTCCATATACCGCGCATAGTGCAACAGTCTGCCTAAGCTGCCCGGGTGAGTGAAAGCACGGTGTCGTTGCAGCGGGCACTCGAGGAGACCCGAACCGGGGACATCTGGCTGTTCCGGGGCAGCTCTGGACCCGACCGGGCGATCCGGACCTTGAGTAACGCCCCGGTCAACCACGTGGGAATGACGGTCGCCATCGACGACTTGCCGCCGCTGATGTGGAGTGCGGAACTCGGCAACAAGCTGATCGACGTGTGGACTGGTGGCCACCATCGTGGCGTTCAGCTCAACGACGCCCGCGAATCCGTCGAGCAGTGGTGGAACGTCTATGGGCAGCGCTGCTGGCTGCGTCAGCTGACGCCGTACGCGACCCGCGAGCAGGAGGACCGGCTGCTTCGGGTCATCGCCCGGATGGACGGCACCCCGTTTCCCAGTACCGCGCGAGTGACAGGCCGATGGTTTCGTGGCCGGGTGCCGACGGCACGCGACTGGACGAGGGGGATCCCGTTCCTCGACAAGAGGGTCCAGGAGTCGACGAAGCAACGGAAGGCAGAGAAGCGCAAGATGGGTTTGGAAACCGCGTACTGTGCCGAGACCGTCGCCATCACGTACGAGGAGATGGGCTTGCTCGTCACCGACAAGGATTCGAATTGGTTTGACCCTGGCCGCTTTTGGAGCGGCGACGCGCTGCCACTGGCGTCCGGATATCAACTCAGCGACGAAATCGCCGTCACCGTCGACTAATTGGCGCTCAGAGTCGGGCGAAGCATGGATTCGCGTCCCCTTTGGGGATCGACGCGTTCTGGCTCGAGAAGGTCCCAACGACTCCGGTATCGGTCACCTTGACGCTGTCGGCGTGGATGCCGAGCGGATAGTTGTCGTTCAACTTCTTCGTCAGGCCATTCAGCGCCGTCTGAACCACGTCCTTCGGCAGCAGGCCGCTGACGTCGACGACATCCAGGTTCAGGTCACCGTCGGTGACTACGGGCTTGGCGCTGATGCTGCTGCCACTGGCCTCCATGATGACGGTGCCGGCTGCAGGGTCGGTGCTCACGCCGGTAACGAGATTGCCAACGGCCGGAAGGTTGGCGGCCACGGTGTCCTTGATGCCTGCCGACGTCCACGACAGTGTCGCGGTGAGCGAACCGATGGTGCCCTTGGAGTTGGCCGAGTCCTGCAGTCGCACGTCCTTGAGCGTCACGTCGGCGGTCATTCCGTCGGCGCTCTGCACCCGCTTGCCGGCGGTGGTGACCGAGATGTTGGTGTAGTGACCCGTGATGTGCTGCCACAGGAACGGTGGATTCACCCCGAACGAGATGGATACGCCGTCCTGCACGACGCACTCGGCGACCTCCGTCAAGACCTTGTCGGCGCGGTACCGGGCGTAGAGTTCGCCGCCAGCCAGGCCACCGACGAGCAGTGCAACCACGATGACGACGATCAGAATGATCGACGTCCGGGAGAAACCGCGCGAGCGGCGCTTTTTCTCGGGCTGCGACGGTACCGCCGGCGGTGGCGGCGGGGCAGGCGGCGGCGGGGGTGTCCGCCAAATCTGTTGTGTGGGAGCCACATCCGCGGGTGACTGCGGCCGCGGGATCCGCTGAGTAGGCCCGACATCGGGTCGCTGCGGGTGGCGCAGCTGCTCGGTCGGCGGCTCGGGCTGACGGGGAGGCTGCGGGCGGCGTCCAGGCGGCCCCGGCGGCGGCGGTGGCGTACCCCTGCCGCGCCAGTCAGGTTGCCCGGGGCGTTGAGGCGGAGTCACGTGCGCGATTCTGCCTCATATCGGGGTCAGACCACGCTGATCTCGCTGTGTCATCGCGGCTTCGACTGAATGGTGGTAGCCGCGCGCTGTCAACATTTGATGACAGAGCGGGAAGCGCACCACTGCAATTCTCGTCGCCGCGGGCCATCGACCTGCGCATTACCGGCTGGCTGCCGCACCGACTTCCGGCTAGCAGCAGGCCAGGAACGGACGGTAACACTGACGACATTGGCTTGCTGAGGCGGGATTCTTTACACAGCCCAACAGGGCCACCCCACAAGCCAGGAGGACACCATGAAGGCAATCAAGTACGTCGCGCCGTGGTTGGCCGCAGCTGCAATCGGTGCAGCGGTGGCCCTCGCCCCGACCGCCAGCGCTGCAACCCCTCCCGCTCCTGCCCCCGCAGTCACCACCAGCACTGCCGGCACCGATCCTCTGGTGCCATTCGGCACGGACCCCCACAGCCCCTACGTGTTCGGCTACCACACCTCAGACCACGACGAGTCCGACACCACCAACGGCCAAGTCGACGTCCCGTTCTGATCCATCGGCCCCCACATAGGAGATCGCAATGAAGATCCTCACGCTCGCCGCACCGTGGTTGGCCGCAGCCGCGATGGGAGCCGCGATCACGCTCGCGCCGATCGCCAGTGCTGCCACCCAGCCGGCGCCTGTCCCGACCGCCACGACGCACTCAACACCTGCCGCGATCACTGATACCGATCCGGCCACGCCGTACGGCACGGATCCCGAGAGCCCGGCCATCTTCGGGTATCACACCTGGCTCGGCGACGACGTCGACGTGCCCTTCTGACTCGGCGCCCTCACCGCCGGAGCGGCCCGCCACCCGTGAATTCTATTGGGTGGCGGGCTGTTTCGCGTGCGCTGCGACTATGGGCACAGGAACGCGAACGGCGGGCACGGACCATAGAACCGCGGCGGAGGCGGGTCGGGAAAGCCCTCGACGATTGTCGAATCGGTCACCGGACTGTTGGGATCGAAATACCAGGGATGGCACGTATTCATGTCCCAGTCGGGCATGTGCTTCATCACCGGCGACCCCGGACACCACTGATACGTGCAAAAGTTGTCCGGGCCCGGCGGCGAGTTGGGGTCCTGGCAGACCATCGGCGCAGGTTGGGCTTGCGCAACACCTGCCGCCAATCCCGTACCGAGCCCAACCGACGCGGCAGCCGTGGCCAGCCCGGCGACAGTCGCTTTGACGTGATTCATGGTGGTTCCCTTCCTGTATCGGCGCCTCCCCGCTGGCTATCAGCAAACCGATCACAGGATCCTTGGAGGATTCTTGGGAGTCTGAACTCACCGTGTGGTGGTCGGCGTCGGCGAAGAGGCCAGCGACAGGCCCGCGTAGATCTCGTCGAGCATGACCGGCAACAGGGCCTGCGCGGTCGTCTTTCCCTCTGGCGAAAGCGTCAGGTTCGTCCAAATGACCAGCGCCACATCGTTATCCGGGTCATAGCCCATGAATGAATTGAAGCCGGGAAGTTCACCGCCGTGATAAAACATTGCCGCCGTCGGGCCGAATCGCTGATATGACATTCCGTACCCGTACTTCTGTCCGTCAGGGGCGTTCGGATCCTCGGCCTGCAGGCTGGTCATCCACTGCTGCTGGTAGTCGGCGTTGAAGACCGCGCCAGTGACGAGGGCTTTCATCCACTTCGCCAGGTCGTCGGCTGTGGATATCGCTCCACCTGCCGCGGTGGCGTAGGAGGCGTTCTGGTTCGTGTAGTCGATCGGCCGCAACGTTCCGGCCTGCGCGCCTGCCTGAATCTCGGCGGGATACGGATCGTCGGCGAGTGCGTAGAGGCTGCCGCCGTACATGTAGCCGTGGGAGAACGGCGCAGGCATGGACGTGTCGTCGGCAGCGGGAAGCGACGTCTGTGCGAGACCGATC
>Ga0207658_10002539_pt1 | contig 13282 bp, 10 predicted proteins | sample KBSS33metaG_FD_184322 | JGI IMG/M metagenome (GOLD analysis project Ga0207658, IMG submission 184322) | Switchgrass rhizosphere microbial communities from Kellogg Biological Station, Michigan, USA - KBS S3-3 metaG (SPAdes) (version 2) | ecosystem: Host-associated > Plants > Roots > Rhizosphere...
GGCGGTCAGGTCGTCGAGCTCATCCCAGAGAAGCAGCATGAATTCCATAGGGGCGGCACTCTACGCAGCGAATGTGACAGGAGGTGTGCTTGGGCTCACAAACGCGGCTCCTGCTTGCAGGTGTACGTAGCCTCCGCGTACGCTTGTTTCGACCCCAGTGCGGATACGGATAAGGTTCCACCCATGCAACGTATCGTCGTCCTGAACCCCAAGGGGGGATCGGGCAAGACGACCCTCGCGATCAACCTGGCCAGTTACTTCGCGACACGGCAGCAAACTCCGGTCCTGATGGACTTCGATCCACAGGGCTCCTCCCTGCGCTGGGTGAAGAAACGCCAGGCCAACCAGCCCCTGGTACAGTCCATCGCCGCTTTCGAGAAGGACGGCCGCACCACCCGCTCCTTCCAGCTACGGGTGCCGGGTGGCGCCACCCATGTGATCATCGACACGCCAGCCGCCATCGAGGGGCCGCAGATGCCCGACATCACCCGCGGCGCGGACAAGATCATCGTGCCAGTGCTGCCCTCGGACATCGACATTCACGCCTGCTCGCGCTGCGTGCGCGACCTGTTGCTGGTGGCGAAAATCCGCCGCGAGGACGACCGGCTGGCCGTGGTAGCAAACCGTGTCAAGCGTAATACCTTGATTTATCAGTCTCTGATCCGTTTCCTGCAGACCCTCGGCATTCCCATCGTGGCCACCATCCGCGACTCACAGAACTATGTCCGCGCGGCCGAGCTCGGTATCGGCATACATGAGATGAAAAGCTATATCGCCCGCGAGGACGTGGATCAGTGGGCTCCGCTGATCGAGTGGCTTTCGAAGCCGAGCCGTCAGGCCTTGGGCTCTTCCCCGTCTTCCCAGGAGCCTTTGACCCGCTCGGTCCAGCTCTTGTAGTTGGCCCAGGTATAGAGGTTCTTGGTGATGGCCGCGTGCCGTACCCGCGCGCGCTGCATGCGGTCCAGCCAGTTGGCATAAGGATCGGCTGCGCCCGCCGCGAGCGGCTCCCCCGTCTTACCGGTGGGGGGCGTTTCGTGCCTGGCGGCCGAAGCGTCTCGCACCCTGTCCGATGAGCTCATTGTGCAATTCTCCCGAAAAGTGTCTTCAGGTTACGGATTCGGTCGAAGGCACGCAGGAACTGGTTCGCATCTCAACACGCCCAGCCCTTATGTAATACGACTCGCCCCGAGATAGGAAGCAGCCCGCAGGCACAAGGATGTGCCCGCCGCCGCAGGCGGCGAGCGTCTGACAAAAACCATGCTTTTTGCCAGACACTCGCTGGGCCGGGCAGGAGCCCGGATCCAGCGCTTTATATCATCCCACCAGCCGGTAGCAGGGACGATAGACGCTGCCGGGCAGCTTCATGCGCAGCTGCGCGACGAAGGCTTTCAGCAGCTCATCCAGCAATTCCATGATGACCGGATCGCCCGAGAGCTCATACGGGCCGTACTTCTCGATGGCCGCAATTCCTTGCTCTTTCACATTGCCGGTGACGATGCCGGAGAAGGCACGGCGCAGGTTCGCGGCCAGGAGGTGAATGGGCTGCTCGCGGCTCAGATTGAGCGCGCGCATGGACTCGTGCGTGACCTCGAAAGGATGCTGGAATTCCTCGGGCACCTTCAGCAGCCAGTTGAAATTATAGGAATCGCTGCGCGTCTTGCGGAAGAAGCGCACCGCCTCCATGCCCTGCACCAGGTGCCGCGCCACCGCGGCCGGATCGCCCACGATCACCTTCAGGCGACTCATCGCCCGCTCGCCGAGCGTGCCCTCGATGAAGCGGGCGAGCTGCTCGAAATAGGCCGCGCTCTCCTGCGGACCGGTCAGCACCACCGGCAACGGCTGCTCCGTATTCGCCGGATCGAGCAGCAAGCCGAGCAGATAGAGAATCTCCTCGGCGGTGCCGGCTCCCCCCGGAAACACCACGATACCATGCGCCAGCCGCACGAAGCCCTCGAGGCGCTTCTCGATGTCCGGCATGATCACCAGCTGGTTGACGATGGGGTTCGGCGGCTCGGCCGCGATGATGCCGGGCTCGGTCAGGCCGATGTAACGGCCGGCGGCGATGCGTTGCTTGGCATGGCCGATGGTCGCGCCCTTCATCGGACCCTTCATGGCGCCGGGACCGCAGCCCGTGCACACATCGAGCCCGCGCAGGCCCATTTCATAGCCCACCTTCTTGGTGTACTTGTACTCGGCGCTACCGATCGAGTGGCCGCCCCAGCAGACGATGAGGTTGGGCCGCGCCTTGAAGTCGAGCAGCCGCGCATTGCGCAGGATGTGGAACACGGCATTGGTGATATCGGCGGGTTTCTCGAGGTCGAAGCGGCCGCTCTCGACGATCTCGTTCGAGATGAACACCACATCGCGCAGCACCGCGAACAGCAGCTCCTTGATGCCGCGGATCATCTCGCCGTCGACGAAGGCGGCGGCGGGGGCGTGATGGATCGCAAGTTTGATGCCCCAGGCGTGACGCACCACCTCGATGCCGAAGTCGCGGTAGCGGTCGAAGATCTCCTTGGCGTTGTCGGTGTCGGCGCCGCTGTTGAGCACGGCAAGCGCGCACTTGCGGAACAGATCGTAAAGGCCCCCCTGGCTCGAATCCAGGAGTTTGGCGATCTCCGCCTGCGAGAGGTTCTCGAGGCTGCCGCGCGGCCCCACCCGCGCATCGACGAACTCAGGGGGAATGACGACGGTGGTTTCCAAGATCAGGGCAGGATCTCAATGGGGGTGTTATCGGGGGTCAGCATCCAGATCTCCACCATATCCGAATTGGAGACTGCGATGCAGCCGTCGGTCCAGTCCTGCTTCTCGTACCATTCGGGCGAGTGCTTGAGCTGGTTGGGCAGACCATGGAGCATGATCGAGCCACCCGCCAGGAAGCCTCTACGGCGGGCGCGGCGCACGTCCGCATCGTTGGGGTAGGACACCTGGATCGAGAGAAAGTAATCGCTACGGGGATTGCGGCGTGTCAGCAGGTAACGGCCCTCCGGAGTACGGAAATCCCCCTCGCGCTCCTTGTGGCCCGTGGGGTTGAGGCCCAGCGCCACCCGATACATGCGCAGCACGCTCTCCCCGCGCATGAGGTACAGATGCCGCTCCCCCTTGCGCACCACCACATGATCCGCTACCGGCATGCCCGCAAGCGCCACCAGCGAGTCCGCGCGCGCGACAGCACCGCACACGGCCAGCAGGAGTAGGCAACCCAGCGCGCGGCAACGCTCAGCCATTGGCTGTCACCTCTTCCACCTTCGGCACCACGAGCTCCACCCCCGGACGCATCTCGCCGATGTCCACATCGGGGTTGTACTGCTGCAGCAGCCACACGGGCAGCTGGCCGGCATGCTGCGTGACGGTCCAGAGCGTATCGCCGCGTCGCACAATGTGGACCTCGGTGCCGATGATGCGATGCGCGGCGAAATAGCTGGCCTGCAGCACACGGTGGTACTCGCGGCGCTGCTGCTCGAAATTGTCGCGGGAGATCTTGTCGAACTCGAGCTTGATGTGGCGGCCGATCAGCACCGGCTGCTTGAATTTCATCTTGTTGATCTGGCGCAGCCGCGCCGCGCTCGTGCCCAGCCATTCGGCGTAGTGGCCCAGGGTCTCATCGGCGGCCACCGCGATGGTGTCATTGGCCGCAATGGAATAGTCGATGGGATCGGCCGACTGCGGCGTCTCGATCGCAGGCCCGAGCGAGGGTCCGAGATCCTCGGCCTGAGTCGCGGTCACCGGCTGGGCGCGCGCGGCGGGCCGGCCGATCACGGCCACCGCTTTCACATCCTGGGCGCTTTCAATCTGTGCCGCGACGGTATTGATCGCTCCGGCGGGCGGCGCAGCGGATTTCGACCCCGGCCCGGGCACAGTAGCGGCGGGGGCCGCAGGCGTGACCGCTGCCGGGGTAGGAGGCGGCGATGGAGCACGCTCCACTTCCGCGACGCGAATGGCGGGCTCGGCGCCCATTCGCTTGGCGAGCTGTTCAGAGGTCCAGGCATTGCCCTCATCGGGCAGCCGCAGGCGGTAGCCCTTGGGGATCTGACGATGCCCATCCCACACCGCCGAGCGCAGCCCGGGGTTCAACTCGCGCAGGCGGTCGCGGCTTATTTTGAGCGTACGCGCCAGCACCGCGGGTTGGGCCTGCGTGGGCAGCTCCACTTCCTGGAACTTGATCGCCTGCGCGCGCTTCAAGTCCGGAAAGTACTTATCCGGGTGGCTGTCGATCTCGAGCGCCGCCAGGAATGACACGTAGAAGTTGCGCGAGGCGAAACCGAACGTTGGGCTCTTGTAATTGCGCAGGATCTTCACGATGTCATCCGTGCCCATCGATTCTTTCGCACGGCGCATGCCGGCGGCGCCATGGTTGTACGCCGTCAGCGCGAGCGGCCAGGTGCCAAGCAGCCGGTAGTTGTACGAGAGAAGCTGCGCGGCCGCCTCAGTGGAGCGGAACGGGTCCAGGCGCTCATCCACCGAGTTGTCAATGCGCATGTAGCGCCGGCCGGTCGAGCGCATGAACTGCCACAGGCCCGCCGCGCTCACCTTCGAGTACGCCGCAGGGTTGAACGAGGACTCCACGTGTGGCAGCACCGCAAGCTGCGGCGGCAGGCCAAGGCTTGCGAAGGTCTGCGCGATATGCGTCTGGTAGGCGCCCGAACGCTCAAGGCCGGCGCGAAAGCGGTCGGCCTGCCCCAGCTGGAAACGGATGTAGTCGGTGGCGTCGAGCAGCTGCGAGGGGCTCGCCTGCGGGCCCCAGAGGTCACGGATGCGCTGATCGTCCTGGGAGAGCTCCCCGGTCGAGGCGGCGATCCTGCGCAGCGCGGCGACAATCTCATCGCGCCGCTCCTCCACCAGGCGCTGCCGCTCGTGCGGCGAGCTGTCGCCGAAGTGCAGGGTGGCGTACACCACCGAAAGATTGCGCTCATCGTGCAGGAAGCCTGAATTCGTGTCGACCTCGCTGTAGACGCGGGTCCAGAAGCGCACATCCCGGTCGAGCTCCGGCGGGCAGGGCACGGGGTTGTCCTGCCCAAAGGCTGGAAACAGCGTCAAGGCACCCAGAAGCGCCCAAAGTGTCCGTGCCGGCCTTGTCGACTTCATTTACACACCCACATGCTCAAGTTTCGATTGTGCATTCAAAGAGTTGTTCGCGGCTAGCCGTACCGGATCACGCTACGTTCCGGCAGACACGTCGGCGCTTTTGACAAGCGCATGAAAGCCGCCCACCCGGTTAACCCCCCACGCTGTCATATCGTGAGGCGCAGGGTGGCATAACGGGCTCTACGTCACAGATGACCCCAGTCGCAGTTGCAAGATGTTACATCGGCGGCGGGGCGCCGTCCGCTGGCACAAGCGTTGCTTTATCCCTCTGTAGATGCGGCCGCAAGGCCGGGAAGGAACGAGACGCTAGTGGATTTCACAACAAAGACAGGGTTCACGCCGATTTCCCCCCGGCGATGGGTCCGTCAAACCGCATAACAACAACAAGAACTCCTCCAAGACCCAAGCAAGCGACCTTCAGCCCCGTCTCCCACGGGGCTTGTTTTTTCTCCTTTAGGCTACCGACTGACCGATCGTGCGCAGGCGCAGCGTTTCGGTATAACTTAAACGGCGCGCCGATTCGGTGAGCAGGCGCAGGCAGGCCTCCGCAGACAGCGGCCGGCTGAAATAAAAGCCCTGGCCCATGGTGGCGCCTAGCTCGCGCAGGCGGCGCAGCTGCTCCAAGCTCTCGATGCCTTCGGCGATGGTGCCAAGTCCCAGGCTCGCCGCCATGTGAATGATGGCCGTGACGATGGCATCACCGTTGGCGCTGGTGCACAGGTCGCGGACAAAAGCACGGTCGATCTTCAGATGATCGATCGGCAAGTGCTTCAGGTACGACAGACTCGAGTAACCGGTGCCGAAATCGTCGACCGAGACCTTCAGGCCGAGCTCGCGCAGCCTTGTCAGCACTGGCGTATGACGCTCGTGGCCGGCCATCAGAGCGCTCTCGGTAAGCTCGAAATGCAGCAGCTTGGGATCGATCCATGCCTCACCGGTCGCCGCGGTGATGACCGAGAGCATGTCCTGCCGCTCGATCTGCCGCGAGGAGACATTGAAGGCTATGGGTACGACATCGATGTTGAGGTCGAGCCACTCGCGCAGCTGCGCGCAGATGCGCCGCAGCACAAAATCGCCCAAGTCCGCGATGAGGCCGGTCTCCTCTGCCACCTCAATGAACTCCCCGGGCTGGATGACGCCGCGCACCGGATCGCGCCAGCGCAGCAGCGCCTCAAGACTGGCCAGTTTCTGGGTGGCGAGATCGACGATAGGCTGGTACTCGAGAAAAAACTGCTCGCCGCGGATGGCAGCGCGCAGCGCATGCTCAAGCCCGACGCGCTCGCTGACACGCGCGTTCATCTTGCTGACGAACAGGCTGTAGGTATCTCGGCCCCGGGCCTTGGCCTCGTAGAGCGCAATATCGGCATTCTTGAGCAGCAGCTCGTAGTCGCGGCCATCCTGTGGAAAGAGGCTGACCCCGATACTGGTGGTCACCGGCATCTCCTGGCCGTCGATCTCGAATGGCGCCGAGACCTTCTCACGCAGGCGCCGCGCGATGACGGCGGCATCCTCCGGATCTTTGAGCTTGGTCGCCACGACCACGAACTCATCGCCGCCCATGCGCACGATGAGATCGGAGCTTGCCACCGCGCCACGCAACCGGTCCGCCACAGCCTGCAGCAGCCGATCGCCGCTGGCATGGCCGCGCAAGTCATTGATCTTCTTGAAGTGATCCACGTCCATGTAGAAGAAAGCCACAGCCTCGCCCGCGACCTCGGCGCGATCCAGGATGTCCGGCAGCAGGGTCTCGAGCCCTAAGCGGTTGAAGAGGCCGGTGAGCACGTCGTGGTGGGCCAGGTGCGACAGGCGGCGCTGGTTGTCGACCAGGGCCCGCTCGGCGCGCTTGCGCGCCGATACATCGCGCAGCACGAAGCTCACCGCCTCGCGGTCCTCGATCATCAGCGTCGTCGCTGTGACCTCCATATCAAGCAGGCGGTCATCGCGGCAGCGTACCTGGATGGCGCGGTCGGCGCTGGCGGCCAGGTAGAACTCCGGCTGCACGGGGCGCAGGGTGTCGCCGTCGCGGGCCACGAACAGGTCGTCGATGAGCATCGACAGCAGCTGCGACTCCTCGTAGCCCAGAATCTGCATCGCGGCCGGATTGGCCTCGATGATCTGCCGCCCCTGCGCATCCGCGAGCAGCATGCTGTCCTGCGCCTGCGTAATGACGGCGCGGTAGCGCCGCTCGCTGGCGGCGCGGCCACGCCAGATCGCCTCGATGCGCAGCAGCAATGCAGCGACCACGACGGCGAAAAGCCCGATTGCGATAGCCATCAGGACCGTCAGATAGTGCAAGGTCGCCGCGCCGAAGGCACGCATATCCCGTTCCATGTAAGTTTGCAGCACCGCGGCCGGCGCGCCATTCACATCGCGCAGCAGCGCGAATCCGTCCATGCGCGACTCGGAGGCGGCCCTGAACGACCGCGCGTCCCGTTGGCCTGAGCCGAACAGGTTGCGCACCGGCGGAGGCAGCGCGGCCTTAGGTCTACGCTGCGCCTCGAAGAGCTCGACCGGCAGCTGGCTCGTCTCCCGCGCCCGGCTGAGGACATCCTTGCCGATCAGCCGCGCGAACAGCAGCAGGCCGCGCTCGGGCCCGCTGCGGTCGGTGTGCACGATGGGGTGTGCGGCAAATGCCAGGATGCCGTAGGGGGTCTGAAGCAGGCGATCGGTGGCTCGGGCCGAGGTGCCGTGCTCGCGGATTTTGAGCTGAGCGGCGCGCAGCACCGCCAGCATATTGGCCGGGGCCGGCCGCTGAATCTGAAGCGGGGCAGCTCCCGGCGCATGAAACAGCGAGATGATGTCGCGGCCCTGAGGATCCACCAGCCAGGCGACGTTGGCGCCCAGATTAGCGAGGATGTCCGGCGAGAGGCTCGAGCGCACGAAGCGCTCGTTGCGGTCGCCGGCGTACTCGTAGGCGTCATCCCAGGCGGCATAGTCGCGCACACTGACGGCCAGATGATCGAGATCCGACTCGACGGCCTTGACCACCTGCTGCAGATTACGCTCGGCGGCCTGCTGCTCGAGCCTCGAGAAGCTCTGGGTGACAACGCGCCGCCCGACCCCGTACTCGACCGTGAGGAGCGCACCACTGAGCCCCAGTACGGCCAGAAGAACCAGCACACGGCGGCGCAGGACCGGATTGGACAGCGACAAGCCTGAGCCTCCCTGAGAAGAAGCTCCGAGTATCGGCAAATAGGCGCCGGCGGCGCGTGAACGGCGTCTTGATTACGGAAAACCGAGTGTATAAAACCGGCAGTCTATGCCGCAGTGCAGCGACTCAGCCGCACTTGGAGTCGCCACAATTGAGACAGGTCATACAGCCGTCCATCATCACCACGGCCGCAGTGCTGCACTTGGCGCAAAGCTGCGCCCCCTCGGGGAAGTGGGACTTGGCAAAGGCATCGGTCTGCTTGGCGCGTGCCTCGAATTCGGCGCGCTTCTCCTCCACCAGCTTGCGCTGATGCTCATCGAGCTCGTGCTTCTTCAGCAGGCCGATGGTCTGCAGATGCTTCTCGATCACGTGCCCGAGCTCGGCGATGATCGACGGCATGAACTTGCCGCCGGGCTGCCAGTAGCCGCCCTTGGGATCGAACACGGCTTTGAGCTCATCCACCAGGAAGGTGATGTCGCCGCCCTTCCTGAAGACCGCCGAGATGATTCGCGTGAGCGCCACGATCCACTGGAAATGATCGAGGTTCTTCGAGTTGATGAAGATCTCGAACGGCCGGCGCTGCTCGTACTCGGTGCCCTCGTTGAGCACGATGTCGTTGATGGTGACGTACATGGCGTGATCGGACACGGGCGTCTTGATCTTGTACGTGGAGCCGATCAGCACCTCGGGGCGCTGCACCTCCTCGGTCATGCGGATGACTTTGGCGCGAGGCTTGTCCTTGATGAGAGAGGGCGCGGAAACGCTCGCTTCGGCCGGTTTTTCTTCCGGCTTCTGCACATTGTATTTGACGATTTTCTTGCTGATCTTGATGGCCATAGCTTTAATTCCGGTCAAAATTTGCCGTAGTACCCGTCATTTAACGCATCGTGCAAATTCGCCGCGGTATGGATCTCGCCGTCGTAATCGATTTCTTCATCGCCGCGCGCCTCGATGACGGTACCGTCCTCGAGCGTGAATTTGTAAACGGTGTTCTTGAGGTCTTGCTCCTTCACCAGAACACCCTGAAAAGCTTCCGGATTGAAGCGAAAGGTGGTGCAGCCCTTCAAACCCTGCTCGTGGGCGTATAGATAGATATCCTTGAATTTGTCGAACGGGAAATCGCTCGGCACGTTGGCGGTTTTGGAAATGGACGAGTCGATCCACTTCTGCGAAGCAGCCTGGATGTCGACGTGCTCTTTGGGCGTGATGTGATCGGTCGTGATGAAGTAATCCGGCAGCTTTTCGTTCGCCTCTTTGGCATCGGGCTGCGCATTCGGATTGACCAGCTCGCGATAGGCAAGCAGCTCGAATGAATACACACCCACCTTTTCCTTGCTCTTCTTTCCCGGACGGATCACGTTGCGGAAGTAGTGATGCGCGAAGGAAGGCTCGATGCCGTTCGAGGCATTGTTGGCGAGCGAAAGCGAAATCGTGCCCGTGGGCGCGATCGAGGTGTGGTGCGTGAAGCGCGCGCCGACTTCCGCCAGCTGCTCGACGAGCTTTGGATTGGCCTCGGCGATCCGCTGCATGTAGCGGCTGTACCGGGCGTGCAGCAGACGACCGGGGATTTTCGCTCCGGGCTTCCAGCCATCGCGAACCATCTCCGGCCGCTTCCTCAGCATCTCCTTGGTGACGGTGAACTCCTCGTTCATGATCGGGGCGGGCCCTTTCTCGCGCGCAAGATCGAGTCCGGCTTCCCAGCCGGCCAGAGCCATCTCGCGGGAGACATCCTCGGTGAAGCGCACGGACTCCGCCGATCCATATTTCATCCCCAGCAGCGTCAGTGTGCTGCCCAGGCCCAGAAAGCCCATGCCGTGGCGGCGCTTGCGCAGAATCTCCTCGCGCTGCCGCGGCAGCGGCAGACCGTTGATCTCCACCACATTATCGAGCATGCGCGTGAATACCTTCACAACTTCGCGATACTCGTTCCAGTCGAACTCCGCGAACTCGGTGAAAGGCTGCCGCACGAAATTCGTCAGATTCACCGAACCCAACAGGCAACTGCCGTAGGGCGGAAGTGGCTGTTCGCCGCAAGGGTTTGTGGCGCGGATATGCTCGCACCACCAGTTGTTGTTCATTTCGTTGACGCGATCGATGAGGATAAAGCCGGGCTCGGCGAAATCGTAAGTGGACGTCATGATGACGTCCCACATGCGCCGGGCCGGCAGAGTTTTGTAGATCTTGCAGGCGACGAGACCCTCTTCGTTGGTCACATAGCCTTCATGGATCGACCATTCGCGCCAGACGAACTTGGCGGTGTCCTTGAGATCGGGCTGCTCGGTCTCGAATTCCTTCAGCGACAGCGGGAAGGCGAGCTGCCACTCGCGGTCCTCGCGCACCGCCTGCATGAACTCATCGGTGATGAGCAGCGACAGGTTGAACTGGCGCAGGCGGCCGTTCTCGCGCTTGGCGCGGATGAATTCCATGGCATCGGGATGGCCCACATCGAAAGTGCCCATCTGCGCGCCGCGGCGGCCGCCGGCGGAGGACACGGTGAAGCACATCTTGTCGAAGATATCCATGAACGACAGCGGTCCCGAGGTATAGGCGCCGGCGCCGGAGACGTAGGCGCCGCGCGGCCGCAGTGTCGAGTGCTCGTAGCCGATGCCGCATCCCGCCTTGAGCGTCAGCCCCGCCTCGTGCACCTTATTCAATATATCGTCCATGGAGTCGCGGATGGTGCCCGAGACCGTGCAGTTGATGGTCGAGGTGGCTGGCTTGTGCTCGAGCGCGCCGGCGTTGGAGGTGATGCGGCCTGCGGGAATGGCGCCGCGGCGCAGCGCCCACAGGAACTTCTCGTACCACTGCTCCCGCACTTCCTCGCGCTCCACATCGGCAAGCGCGCGCGCGACGCGCTGATAAGTGTCATCCATCGTCTTATCGATGGGCGTACCGTCCTTGGCGGTCAAACGGTACTTCTTGTCCCAGATATCCAATGAGGCGTCCTGGAACGGAATGGAATCGATATGTTTGGGCTCGAGCTTCACGACGGTGTTCATAGACCCGCGGCACTCCCGGTGTGTGCTGCCTGTGCGGATTTCAGCGAAAAGCAGGCCTGGCACGCTGGCACAATTGCCGCGGCGAGAGCCCCGAAGACTGCTGTCAGACAGCCGCTTCCCCCTGAAACCTTCCCCCCGACCACTATCCTCCGGCGCGGCGCGCGCTACAAGATATTGTGTCGGGGGAGGGAGACTAATCACCTGCAATATAAGCGTCAAGAATGCTCCGGCAGAAAATACAGTCCTGAAATTATTATTATTTTCAATAGCTTAAGAAATTCATGGCCGCGCCGTACGAGCATAATCCGGAAAAAATTTCCTTGCACTAAGGCAACGCTCAACCCCTAGATGTTGTGCCCAGGGGCTGCACAGGTTGCGCACAGATTGCTCACAATCGCACCGGCCTTGAAACCTCGCAGGTCACCCTTAAATCGCGGAGCAACGCGCATCGTGCGCTCAACCAGGAGTAGGCACATGACCTTAGTTCGTTACGAGCCCTGGCGGCTCGTCAATCGTTTGCATCAGCAGCTGGATCAGGCTTTTGGAGACTCGTTCGGCACACCCGAGGCCTCAAGTGCCGCGAACGCAAGCTGGCTTCCGGCCGTGGACATTCACGAGGAGGCCGACCGCTTCGTCGTGCATGCGGATCTGCCGGGCGTGGATCGCAAGGACATCGATATCACCGCCGAGAACGGCGTGCTCACGGTGCGCGGCGAGCGCAAGAGCGAGCAGCGCGACAGCGGCAAAGGCTACGAGCGGGTGGAGCGCATAACCGGCTCCTTCGTGCGACGCTTCACGCTGCCGGAGACGGCCAATACCGAAGAGATCAAGGCAAAGCAGAGCAACGGCGTGCTGGAGATCGTCATCCCCAAGCAACCGCAGGTTCAGCCGCGCCGCATCTCGATCGACTCCTGAGCCGCGATCGTCACCGGCCCGTGCAGAGCTGCGCATGGCGCTCTGCACGGGGCCGGCCGGCGAGGCGGCGGACAGCGGCGTAAAACGCGGCGAGATCGCCGTGCTGCTGCGCCAGCAGCCACTCGAATCCCGGCACACAGTCGTAGTACGAGGCGACGGAGACTAGGTGGGCATTGTTCAGGCCCTCCTTCAGCCACTCGCCATACAGCGTTTGCCCGCCATATTTTCGACCGAGCGCGCGGATGTCGCTGGACAGGCCATCCAGTAGAATTTGTTTTCGCTGCCGCATGGCCTGGGACTCAAGCTGGAGCCTGTAGAGCCGCGCGAGCCGCTCGCGGCCCTGGCGGAAGAGAGCCACGAATTCGGTCTGCTCCGCCCGCTGCGCCCGGTAGAGTTCCAAGTCCTGCTGCCGACCGCGCACGCGCAACCAGCGCTCAAGACCCACCTGCTCCACGGTGACGGCAAAGGCCTCATCAAATTCCGTATCGCCTGCCACATACACGAGCTGATGAGCCAGCTCGTGAAACACCATGGCGGCAAGCTCGGTATCCCCATAGGGCAGCATGCTGCTCAGCACGGGGTCGGCAAAATGGCCAAGAGTCGAATAGGCGGGAACCCCGCCCACCGTGACATCGTAACCGCGGGAGCGCAGTGTCAGCGCGAAATCCCGGGCCCTGCGCTCGCTGAAATACCCCCGGTAAGCCACGCAGCCCGCAATGGGGAAACACCAGTGCAGCGGCCGGACGGAAAGAGCCGGCGTAGCGACCACATTCCAGACCACGAAACGCCGCTGAATATCGGCGTAGGAGCGGTAGCTGCCATTGTCCGGCAGCCCAAGCTCGCGGGAGGCGAATTCCCGCGCGTCACGCAGCTCGATCAGGCGCGCCCGCAACTCGGGGGGCGTCTGCGGGCTCTGCACTACCCGTATGATCGGCTGCCGCGCCCGCAGCACCCGCCACTGCCCTTGCGCGGCCTGCGCTAGATAGAGCGTGCCGCAGCCCGCCAGTGTGGCCAGCGGCGCAATCAGTCCCAACAGCCTTAAACATCGCTCGGTTAACATGGCGTCATGCAAGTCTACTTAGTCGGTGGCGCTGTCCGGGTCCGGTTGCTCGGGCTGCCGGTGCGCGAACGC
>Ga0207658_10002561_pt1 | contig 13206 bp, 10 predicted proteins | sample KBSS33metaG_FD_184322 | JGI IMG/M metagenome (GOLD analysis project Ga0207658, IMG submission 184322) | Switchgrass rhizosphere microbial communities from Kellogg Biological Station, Michigan, USA - KBS S3-3 metaG (SPAdes) (version 2) | ecosystem: Host-associated > Plants > Roots > Rhizosphere...
GACGATGATCAGGCCCACGTAGGGCAGCGCCTTGTCCTCCGGCGTCCGCATTAGCCTCGGCAGGCCCACGTAGAGCAGGTAGAGGCCGTAGAGGCCCGCCAGCAGCATGAGCGGCGACAGCGCCGGCAGGATCATCAGGATCCCGGCGACCCAGCTCGGCGTGTACGAGTAGGCCGCGACCTTGAAGGCCTGGATCGGATTCTTCGTGCCGCCGAAGTTTGGCGCCAGGGCGTCGATGATCAGCGACATCACGTAGACCATCGCCAGCGAGATCACGTATCCGATCACGCCCTGCACCAGCGCCTGGACCGGCCCGACCCGCACGGTGATGCCGAAGGCGCCGACGCCGATGAGCATCAAGCCCAGCGCCCCGCAGATCGCCGGAATCGCGGCCAGGGGAATGATGTAGCCGCGATAGAGACCGCCCACCGTCGCCGGCTCGGCGTCGATCACCTCCCAAGTCGCCTTGGGCTGCAAGAGGATGCCCTTGACGCGGGCGATCAGGCCCGCCCCGGCTGCACCGGGTTCAACTACGCTCATATCTTCCGCCTCCCTCGCCGCGAAAAGAATGCCGTCGAGCGCGGAGCGTAACCGAACCGCGCGGTGGGGCAACGACGATGTGGCCGGACAGACCTTGCGTCGCCCAGGGTCTAGAGTAGGTCTTCCGCCGAATCAGGAGCGTACCTTGGCCCGCGACGGCGCCGTCTATATTTGCCAGTCCTGCGGGTCGGCGCACGCCAAGTGGGCGGGCCAGTGCAGCGCCTGCGGCGCCTGGAACACCCTGGTCGAGGAAATGCAGTCCCGTCCGCCCGGGGCGCTCGCCCCCACGCGCGCGACCAAGACCCGGGGCGTGACGTTCGAGACCCTGGAACAGCACACGCCCGCCCCACCCCGCATCACCACGGGGGTGGAGGAGTTCGACCGGGTCTGCGGCGGCGGCGTGGTGCCCGGATCGGCCATCCTGCTGGGCGGCGATCCGGGCGTCGGCAAGTCGACCCTGCTGCTGCAGGTCGCGGCCAACGCCGCGCGCCTGGGGGCGCGATGCGCCTACATCTCCGGCGAGGAGGCCGTGGAGCAGATCCGCGCCCGCGCCCACCGCATGGGCCTGGCGGAAGCGCCGGTGAGGCTCGCCGCCGAGACCGCGCTGCGCGACATCGTCGACGGCCTGAAGCGTGAGACCTTCGACCTGGTGGTGATCGATTCGATCCAGACGCTATGGAGCGACGTCCACGAGGCCGCGCCCGGCTCGGTGACCCAGGTGCGCGCCGCGGCCGGCGAGCTGGTGCGCCTGGCCAAGTCGCGGCGCATCGCCATCGTGCTGGTCGGCCACGTCACCAAAGAAGGCACGATCGCCGGTCCCAGGGTGATCGAGCACATGGTCGACGCCGTGCTCTCCTTCGAGGGCGAGCGAGGCTATCCGTTCCGGGTGCTGCGCGCGGCCAAGAACCGGTTCGGCGCAACCGACGAGATCGGCGTGTTCGAGATGGCCGAAACCGGCCTGATCGAGGTGCCCAACCCGTCCGCCCTGTTCCTCAACACCCACGGCGAGCGGGCGGCGGGCGCGGCGGTGTTCGCCGGCATCGAGGGGTCGCGCCCGGTGCTGGTGGAGGTGCAGGCGCTGGTCGCGCCGTCCGCCTACGGAACGCCCCGGCGCGCGGTGGTGGGCTGGGATTCGGGGCGCCTGGCCATGGTGCTGGCTGTGCTGGAGGCTCGCTGCGGCCTTGGCTTTGGGACCCGCGACGTCTATCTGAACGTCGCGGGGGGCCTGAGGATCAGCGAGCCGGCCGCGGATCTCGCCGCGGCGGCGGCGCTCGCCTCGTCCGCCCTCGACCAGGCCTTGCCGCAGGACTGCGTGGTGTTCGGAGAAATCAGCCTATCTGGCGACGTTCGGCCGGTGAGCCGGATGGAGTCCCGCATGAAGGAGGCCGCCAAGCTCGGTTTCCGCCGCGTGCTCGGCCCTTCGGACCTTGACGGCGCGGGCCAGATGGCCGTGACCGGCGTCGCGCGCCTGGCCGAGGCGGTGGCCCGCATCGGCGACGGCGGCTGGGATCCGGACCGGTGACGCAATTCGACATCGCGGTCCTGGTCGTCCTGGCGGTCTCGGGCCTGTTGGGGTTCGCGCGCGGCGCGGCGCGCGAGACGGTCACGGTGATGTCGTTCCTGCTGGCCGCCATGGCCGCCCTGTTCGGGCTGCGCTACGTCGGCCCGATCGGCCGCGCGGCGATCGATCCGGACTGGGCCGGCGAGGTGGTGGCGTCGCTGGCGGTGTTCCTGGCGGTCTACATCGTGCTGCGGCTGATCGGCGCGGCCCTGGCGCGGCGCGTCAAGGATAGCCAAGTGATGGGTCCATTGGACCGCAGCGTGGGGCTGGCCTTCGGCCTGGTCCGCGCCGTGGTGTTCCTGGGAGCCCTGAATCTGCTGTTCAACGCCGCCACCCCGCCGGAGCGCGTGCCGGCCTGGATTTCCGGGGCGACCTTCTACCCGATGACCACGGCGGCCGGCCGGATGCTCGCGGCGTTCGCACCCAAGGGCCTGGACATGGCGAAACGGCTCAAGCCGGCCGTGGAGAACGCCGTCAACGACAGCGCAGGTGACAGCCGCAAGCGCGACGGGTACGACGCCCGCGAACGTCAAACGATCGACATTCTGGTGGAGAAATCCCGATGAGCGGCCAGGATCGATGGCGCGCCGGCGCGCGCGACCCGGACGATGACGCGCCCCGGCTGGAGTGCGGCGTCTTCGGCGTGTTCGAGATCGACGGCGCCGCGGCCATCGCCGCGCTCGGCCTGCACGCCCTCCAGCACCGCGGCCAGGAGGCCTGCGGCATCGCCACCTTCGACGGCCAACGGTTCCACACCGAGCGCCACATGGGCTACGTCGGCGACTCCTTCGCCGGCGCCGACCTCGTCGACCGCCTGCCCGGCCACACCGCCATCGGCCACACCCGCTATTCCACCGCCGGCGGCAGCTTCATCCGCAACGTCCAGCCGATGTTCGCCGACCTGGAAGCCGGCGGCGTGGCCATCGCCCACAACGGCAACCTGACCAACTTCCTCACCCTGCGCCAACAGCTCGTGGCGGAGGGCGCGATCTTCCAGTCGACCTCGGATTCCGAGGTCATCCTGCACCTCCTGGCGCGCTCCCGCCGCGCCCGCGTCGTGGACCGCTTCATCGACGCCATCACCCAGATCGAGGGCGGCTACGCCATCGTGGCGATGACCAACAAGAAGCTGATCGGCATCCGCGATCCCCTGGGCATCCGGCCGCTGGTGCTGGGCGAGCTGGACGGCAAGGCCGTGCTGGCGTCGGAGACCTGCGCGCTGGACATGATCGGCGCCCGCTTCGTGCGCGACATCGAGCACGGCGAGATGGTGGTGATCTCGCAGGAGGGCGTCGAGAGCCTGCGTCCCTTCCCGGCCGCCAAGGCGCGGCCCTGCATCTTCGAATACGTCTATTTCGCCCGGCCGGACTCGGTGGTGAACGGCCGCTCGGTCTATGACGTGCGCAAGCGCATGGGCCAGCGGCTGGCCCAGGAGACCGGCGTCGACGTCGACGTGGTCGTACCGGTGCCGGACTCCGGCGTGCCCGCCGCGCTGGGCTACGCCCAGGAGACGGGCCAGCCCTTCGAAATGGGCATCATCCGCAACCACTATGTGGGCCGCACCTTCATCCAGCCCACCCAAGGCGCCCGCGAGCTGGGCGTGCGCATGAAGCTCTCGCCGAACCGCTCGGTGCTGGCCGGCAAGCGGGTGATGCTGATCGACGATTCCATCGTGCGCGGCACCAACTCCGTGCGGGTGGTGCGCATGGTGCGCGAAGCCGGCGCCAAGGAGGTGCACCTGCGGTCCGCCTCCCCGCCGATCCAGTGGCCGGACTACTACGGCATCGACATGCCCGACCGCGCCAACCTGCTCGCGGCGCACAAGTCCGTCGAGGAGATCGCCAAGTTCCTGGACGTCGACTCCATGGGCTTCCTGTCGGTGGACGGCCTCTACTGGGCGATGAATTCCGAGCCGCGCGATCCGGCCAACCCGCAGTTCACCGATCACTATTTCACGGGCGACTACCCCACCCGCCTGCTCGACCGCGAGATCGCTGAGGGGCGCAACGAGACCCTCGACCGCCAGCTCTCCTTCCTGGTCGACGCTTGAGCGCGCCGCGCGCCGCGCTCCTCTCCCGGCTGAAGCCTGACCTCTACGTCGTCCTGATCCTCGCGATGGTGGTCGTCGCCAGCCTGCTGCCGGCGACCGGCGCGGCGGCGACCGGCTTCGGCTGGGCGACGAAGGTCGGGATCGGCCTGGTGTTCTTCCTGCACGGCGCGCGGTTGTCGCGCGACGCGGTGATCGCCGGCATGACGCACTGGCGCCTGCACCTCTTGGTGCTGTCCGTCACCTTCGTGCTCTTTCCTCTGCTGGGACTGGGGATCGCGGCCTTGCCCGCGGCCATCACGCCCTCGGCCCTGGCGCCCGGGATCATCCTTCTGGGCTGCCTGCCGTCGACCGTGCAGTCGTCGATCGGCTTCACCGCCATCGCGCGGGGCAACGTCGCCGCCGCGGTCGCCGCGGCCACCGCCTCCAACCTGCTGGGCGTGCTGCTGACGCCGCTGCTGGTCGCGGCCACGCTGCACGCCGCCGGCGGCGCCCTGTCCCTGGGGTCCGTCCGCACCATCGTGCTGCAGCTGCTGGTCCCGTTCATCGCCGGCCAGGTGTTGCGTCCATGGGTGGGGCCGTGGATCCAGGCCCGCGGCAAGGTGCTGTCCTGGGTCGACCGCGGGGCCATCCTGCTGGTGGTCTACACCGCCTTCAGCGACGCCGTGGCGGGCGGCCTGTGGCGCAAGGTGGGCGCGCTCGATCTCGTCCGGGTGCTGGTGATCTGCGCCGCGTTGCTGGGCGTGTTGCTGGCCGCCACCACCCTGCTGGCGCGGGCTCTGAAGTTCGACAAGGCCGATGAGATCGCCATCGTGTTCTGCGGCTCGAAGAAGAGCCTGGCGAGCGGGGTGCCGATGGCCAGCGTGCTGTTCCCCGCCGCCCTGGTCGGCCCGATGCTGCTGCCGCTGATGATCTTCCACCAGATCCAACTGATGGCCTGCGCGGTGATCGCCCAGCGCTATGCGGCGCGCGACGCGTCGCAGGGGTAGGCGCCGCGGCGGATTCCGCTACACAGGCGCCCCATGTCAGCCTCCCCCCCGCTCTCGGGCAAGATCGCCCTCGTCACCGGCGCCAGCCGCGGCATCGGCCGCGCCTGCGCCCTCGCGCTCGCCCTCGCCGGCGCGCACGTCGTCGCCGTCGCCCGCACCCAGGGTGGGCTGGAGGAACTGGACGACGAGATCCGCGCCGCCGGCGCCGAGCGTCCGACGCTGGTTCCTATGGACATCGCCGAGGGCGACGGCCTCGATCAGCTCGGCCACGCGCTGCACAAGCGCTTCGGCCGCCTCGACGTGCTGGTCCACGCCGCGGCGACCCTGGGCCCGCTGACGCCGGTCTCGCATATCGAACCCAACCACTGGACGCGGGTGTTCGAAGTGAACGCCACGGCGACCTACCGGCTGATCCGCGCGATGGAGCGCCTGCTGCGGGCGTCCGACGCCGGGCGGGCGATCTTCCTCACCACGGGCCGCGTGGCCCGCCCCAAGGCCTTCTGGGGTCCTTATGGGGCCAGCAAGTCGGCCATGGAGGCGATCGTGAAGACCTGGGCCGACGAGCTGGAGCAGACCACCATCCGCGCGGTGCTGCTCGATCCGGGCGTGATGCGCACCAAGATGCGGGCGGAGGCCATGCCGGGCGAGGACCCCATGACCCTGCCCGAGCCCTCGGAGATCGGGCCGCTGGTGGTGGAGCTGGCGCAGTCGGACCTGGGCCTGCCCAAGGCGCCGGTGCAGTTCAGCGACTGGAAGGCCGCTTGTAGGTCTTAGGCTTGGGCTTCGGCGCGCGCTTGGGCTTGTAGCCGGAAGGCGCCGGCCCGCTCTTGGCCTCGCCGGCCGCATAGGGGTTCTTGCCCGACTTCACCGTCAGGCGGATGGGAACCCCAGGCAACTCGAAGCTCTCCCGCAACGAGTTCACCAGGTAGCGCTTGTAGGATTCCGGCAACTGGTCGGCGCGGCTGGCCATCAGCACGAAGGTCGGCGGCCGGGCCTTGGTCTGGGAGATGTAACGGGGCTTGATCCGGTGGCCGCCCACGGCCGGCGGCGGGTGTCGGGAAGTGGCCATCGACAGCCAGTCGTTGAGGTCCTTGGTGCGCACCTTGGTCGACCAGTGCTCGTGCACCTTGAAGACCGCCGGCATCAGCCGGTCGAGGTGGCGCCCGGTCTCGGCTGACAATGCGATGATCGGCGAGCCCTTGAGCTGCGGAAGCTGGGTCTGGGCCTCCTCGATGATCTCGCGCAGGCGCGCGCCGGGGTTTTCCACCAAGTCCCATTTCGCCAGCACGAACACCAGGCCGCGGCCCTCGCGCTCCACCAGGTCGCCGATCTGCAGGTCCTGCACCTCGAAGGGGTGGGTGGCGTCCATCACCAGGATCACCACCTCGGCGAAGGTGATCGCGCGGATGGTGTCCTGGGTGGAAAGCTTCTCCAGCTTCTGCTGCACCTTGGCCTTGCGGCGCAGGCCCGCAGTGTCGACCAGGCGCACCGCGCGGCCCTCCCATTCCCAGTCGACCGGGATGGCGTCGCGGGTGATGCCGGCCTCCGGGCCGGTGAGCAGCCGGTCCTCGCCGATCAGGCGGTTGACCAGCGTCGATTTGCCGGCGTTGGGCCGTCCGACGATGGCGATCCGCACCGGCTTGTCGCCCGCCTCGTCCTCATCCTCGTCGTCCTCGATGGGCGCCACCTCGACCAGGGCGGCGTAGAGGTCGGCCATCCCCTCGCCGTGCTCGGCGGAGATCGAGATCGGCTCGCCCAGGCCAAGGTTGAAGCCCTCCAGCGCGCCTGCGTCCCCCGCCCGGCCCTCGGTCTTGTTGGCCGCCAGGACGACGGGCTTGCCGCGCTTGCGCAGGACCTCGGCGAACACGCGGTCCATGGCCACCACGCCCTCGCGGGCGTCGATCACGAAGACCGCGACGTCGGCCTCGTCGAGCGCCAGCTCGGTCTGGGCGCGCATCCGCGCCTCGAGGCTCTCGTCGGTGACGTCCTCGAAGCCGGCGGTGTCGATGAGCTCGAGCTCGAGATCGCCGAGGCGGCCGGTGGCGAACTTGCGGTCGCGGGTGACGCCCGGCAGGTCGTCGACGATGGCGAGCTTGCGCCCGGCCAAGCGGTTGAACAGTGTCGACTTGCCCACGTTGGGCCGCCCGACGATCGCGAGCCTGAGCGGCATGTCGTGGGCGTTCCGAAGCTAGCGCAGGGCGATCAGCTCGGCCTTGTCGGTGACGACATAGACCATGCCGCCCATGGCGATGGGACCGATGAGGGTGGGGTCGCCGAGCTTGACGGTGCGTTCGACGGCGCCGGTCTTGGCGTTGATCGCATAGAGCTCGCCGGTGCTGCCGGCCACCAGCACGCGGTTGTTGACCAGCAGCGGGCTCGACCACCCGGGCTTGATCACCCGCTTGCCGCCGAGGCCCATGAGGCCGCCCGTCTTCTTGAACTTGCGCCCGGCGTTCAGGTCGCGGATCCAGTAGATCAGCCCGGTCTCGCGCGCGGCGCAGATCACCTCGCCGTTCTTGGAGACCACATAGACCACGTCGCCGGCCGGCAGGGGACTGGTGATCCCCACCACCGGCAGCGACCAGCGCGCCTGGCCGGTGCGCAGGTCGGTGGCCGAGAACACGCCCGAGTGGCTGACGGCGAACACGTCGCCCTGGTAGATCGCCGGCCGGCCGGGGATGTCGCGGATCTCGGAGAGCGCGCTGGTGCGGCTGGCCCGCGAGAGCGCCTCGCTCCACAGGTCGTTGCCGTTGGCGATGCGCAGCGCCACCAGTTCGCCCGAGCCGAAGGACGCCACCACCGTGTCGCCCGACACCGCCGGGCTGGAGGCCGCCAGGATCCGCGCCGGTTCGGACAGGCCCTGGTAGGTCCAGCCTGGCGCGCCCGTGCCGGAATCGAAGGTCAGCAAGGTGTTGTCGATGGCCACCACCATCACCCGGCCGCCCGCCACCGTGGGCGCGGCGTGGATGGGTTGCTCGGTGCGGGTGCGCCAGCCCACCGCGCCGGACTTGGCGTCGAGCTGGGCCACCAGGCGGTAGCCGGAGGAGACGTAGAGCTTGCCTTCGGCGTAGGCCAGGCCGCCGCCGAACGCCTCACGGTCGCGCTTGTTCTCGCTGGGCCGCAGGTTGACCTCCCAGCGCCGGGCGCCGGAACGGGCGTCGAAGGCCGAGACGGTCGCCTCGCCGTCCATGGTGAAGACCATGCCGTCGGCCGCCACCGGCGGCGCGGTCACATGCTGTCCGCGGTTCGATCCATGGCCGATGCCCTTGCGCCAGGCCACGTCGAGGTTCGGCGCGGCGTCGACGTTCTCGGGCGACTGCTCCGGCGTGCGCCCGGGCAACGGCCAGGCGTCGACCGGGACCGGCGGAGGCAAGTAGAAGTCCGCCCCCTTCAGGGCCTCGGCCGGCGTGAGCTGCTGGTCGGCGGCGACGATGGAGATCCGCGGCCCCTCGGCGACCGCCTCCTTCTTGCCCTTGCCCTTGAAGGGATTGAGCTTTCCGACGGTCGAGCAGCCGCTCGCCGCGAGCGAGACCATCAGCAGGGCGGCGATGAGGCGGTGGCGTCGCGGGAGCGTCATTGGGGACCGGAGGCTGGCGGTTGCGGCGCGGCGGCCGGCGGCGAGGCCGGACCTTCCGGCGCGACCATCGGCGGCAGGGGGATGGCGGCGGCCTTGATCACGGCGGGCACGGACTTCGCCGAGCCGGAGTCGATGAGCTGCTTGGCCGCCTCGGCGCGACCCTGGGCGGATTCGGGCGCGTCGGGCAGCAGGGAGATGACGACGAAGTCGCCGCGGGCTCCAGCCAGGTCGCCGGCGGCCAGCTTGGCGAAGGCCAGCGCCTCGCGCGCCTGCACGTGATAGGGACGTTCGGAGGCGGTGAGCGGCTGCAGGCGCGTCTCCATCTCCTTGTAGGGGGCGGTGTCCATGACCGCAAAGGCGGACTTCAAGCGCGCGGCGTCGCCGATCAGTTCGTCCGGCGCGGCCGTGGCGGCCTGGTCGAACAGAGCCGCGGCCTCCTTGGTCTTTCCGTTCGCCAGCCGAAGGCCGCCCTGCTGCATCAGCGCGAGGGATTTGTAGGCCTTGGCGTCCATGCCCGCGACGTCGCCGAACAGGCGGAAGGCCTCGTCCGTCCGGCCCTGGACCAGAGCATCCAGCCCTTGCCCATAGACCTCCGAGGCCTTGGCCATCGCCTGTTGCTCGTGACGGCGCCAGCCATAGACGCTGAAGACGGCGATGATGATGAGGATCGCCAGGCCCAGCACCCACGGCGCGGCCTTGGTCGCGGCTCTGCGCAACTGGTCGGCGCGAAGCTGTCCTTCGACCTCGTCGAACAGATCGGTCACGAATAGAGACTCCGCGCGAGCGCCCTTAAGGAGGCGCGGAACCTATAGCGCCAATCCGCGCGCCGCAATGACTGCGTCTGCGCGCCCAGGGTCAGACGGCCTTGGCGAAGTAGATCTCGGCCGGACCTGGGAAGCGGCGGTTGCGGACGTCATCGGCGTAGGCGGCCACCGCCTTGCCGATCTCGCCGCGCAGGTCGCCGTAGCGGCGGACGAACTTCGGGGTCCAGTCGAACAGGCCCAGCATGTCGTCGGTGACCAGAATCTGGCCGTCGCAGCCCGCCGAGGCGCCGATGCCGATGGTGGGGGCCTCGATCGTCTCGGTGATCTCGCGGGCGAGGCCTTCGGCGACCCCCTCCACCACCACCGCGAAGGCCCCGGCCTCCGACGCGCCGCGGGCTTCCTCCAGGATGCGGCTACGCTCTTCGTTGGAGCGGCCCTTGGCCTTGAAGCCGCCGTCCACCAGCACAGCTTGCGGCCGCAGGCCCACGTGACCCATCACCGGGATGCCGCGCTTGACCATGTATTCGATGGTGGCGACCACCGTCGGGCCGGATTCCACCTTCACGGCCTGGGCGCCGGTCTCCTTCATGATCCGCGCGGCGTTGGCGTAGGCGACCTCGGGCGAGGCCTCGTACGAGCCGAACGGCATGTCGACCACCACCATGGCCCGCTTGGCCGCGCGCATGACCGCCTGGCCGTGCAGGATCATCATCTCCAGCGTCACGCCCACGGTGTTGGGCAACCCGTGCACCACCATGCCCACGGAGTCGCCCACCAGCATGAGGTCGCAGTGATCGTCGAGGATCTCCGCCATCGGCGCGGTGTAGGCGGTCAGGCAGACGATCGGCGTCTTGCCCTTGCGCGCGGCGATGTCGGGGGCGGCCATCCGTTTGACGGCCTCCTGGCGGTGGGCGGACATGAACTCTGATCTCCTCGGGGTGCAGGCCTGCGGCGCACGCGGGGCCGTCAGCGCCGGAACCAGCACGTTTCATACCATAGTGGCGCGGGAAATCAGAACCCGCCCTCCCCCGGCTTCAGAGGCGCCTCGGACGTGGAAGGCGTCGTGGCCCCTCGGGGTCAGGGCCGATCCGGCGGTGGAACTCGACGTAGAAGCGCACCGGTCCCAACGGCTCAACCTCGTGGCGCACCATGGGCTCCACGACGCCGGGCGGCGTGGCGGGATCGAGGACGACCTCGGTGGCGGGCCGCTGCGGATCGGTCACCCGGTACGCCAGCCGCCCCTCCAGCACATGGATCAGACCCCAGACGCCCGGATTGGTGGCGTGCGCCTTGAGCAGGCCCTTGGGAACGCTCGTCTCGGTGAACACATCGGTCCGGCGATAGAACCGGACGTCGGGGGGCAGGCTCATCGCGATCAAAGCGCCTGGGACATCTTCGCGCGCACCTCGTCGAGGTCATCGAGCCTGCGCCGCATCTCGCTGGCCACCACGTCGATCGACGGCTCCTCGAACAGCGAGCTGTGATAGGCGTCGAGCGGCACGACTTCGATCGATCCGTTGACGATCTTCTCCCAGCCGTTCAACGGCCCCGCCCGCTCGAACACCACGCTCGACCAGCGCGCCCGGTACAGGATGATGTCCGCCTCGTAGCCCTGCGGACGGTAGCGCGCCTGGGCTTGATAATAGGCCACCTCCGACAGGTCGCTGAGTTCCTCGATCCGCGACTTGCCTTCGCCCGAGGCGCGCTGCGCCCGCGCCAGGTTCCAGTCCCTGACGATCTCCTTGAGGCGGCGGAACGGGTAGCGCATCAGGTAGGTCGGGTTCATCCGCGGGATCATCCTGATCTTGTCGAGCAGGCTGAGCGGGATCGCGATCTCGGCCGGCGCCAGGGAGTCCAGCATGACCAGCATCTCGACGCTGCGTCCGCTCTTGCGGATGATGTCGGCCATCTCCAGGGCGATGACGCCGCCGGCCGAATAGCCGATCAGCCGATAGGGGCCGATCGGATCCACCGTCATGATGTGCTTGACGTAGAGCTGCGCCATTTCCTCGATCGTCTGGAGGAACGGCTCGGATCCGTCGATGCCCTGGGCCTCGACGCCGTAGAACGGCGGACCGTCGCGAAGCCGGTCGGCGAGCGGCTTGAACCACAGGATGTTGCCCTTGGCGCCGTGCACCATGAAGACCGGCCGCTTGCCGGGCGTGCCAGGCGACATGCGCACCAGCGGCGTCCACTTGGAGCGCAGGGGAACGGGCGCCGAGCCCTGCGGCGCGCCGCCATCCGCGTCGGACGCTGCGCCCTCGGAGGCCGCCTCCTCTCCGCCGCCGCCCAGCATCGCCGCCAGTTCGCGGATGGTCGGGGCCTGCAGAAGCGCGCTCAGGGGAAGCTCCGCGCCCAGCTCGCGGCGCATGCGGGCGAACATCCGCACGCCGACCAGGGAGTTGCCGCCCAGGTCGAAATAGTCGTCGTGCACGCCCACCTGCTTCACGCCCAGCAGTTCGGACCAGATCTTGGCGAGCGCCGTCTCCAGCCCAGGCGCCGGGGCCGCATAGTCCACGCCGAGGTCCGGCCGCTGGAATCCGCCCGCGCCCTCCTCGCCGTCGCCCGCCTCCGCCCCGCCGGTTTGCTCCAGCTTGCGCATCCAGGTCGGGACGTCCACCGAGGAGGCCAGCGCCTGCACCAGTCGCGGCTGCGCCATGATCCGGTCGAAGGCCTTCACGCCCTCGTCCGCCCGGATGCCTTCGCGCAGGGCCGCGGCGAGCGCGCTCTGCTCGCCGCTCTCGTCGCCGCCCGGGCGGCGCTTGGCCGAGGCGACGACGGCGCTTGCCGCGTCCACGCGCTTCATCGTGAAGCCTTCAATCTCGGCGAACACCCGGCCATTGGGGTCCGCCAGCGTCACGTCGAAGCGCGCCATGCCGTCGGCCGCGTCGGAAGCGAGGCGCACGTGCGATATGACCTGCTGCGGCATGGCGGCGAACACGCGCACGCGCTCGTAGCCGAGCGGCACGTAGAAGTCGTGCGCCAGGTCGGCGCCCGGGATCAGCGCCTGCGCGCCGCCGGTCGCCATGTCGAGCATGGCCGGATGCAGTCCGTAAGCGCCCACTTCGCTGGCGAACGCGTCCGGCAGGGCCAGTTCGACCAGCGCCTCGGTCGCGCCGTAGCGGACCTGGCGCATGTTGGCCCAGCGCGGCCCGAAGGCCATGAAGTCCTGGTCCAGGAAGCCGTCGAGCGAGATCCAGGTGCGTTGCCGGCAGCGCGCGCCGATCCCGATGAGGTCGACGGGCGCCGGCGAAGGCCCGGCGTAGCTGCGCGCTTCGCCGGTGACGATCGCGAAGTCCGACTTGCGGTCGCCGGGACGCAGGGCGATCTCGACGCCGTCGCCGGCCGGGCGCAGCTCGATGGCCAGCCGCCGGGTCTCGCCGTCGGCGACCTGGAAGGGCTCGACGAAGGTCAGGTTGGTCAGTTCGACCGGGCCCGGGGCGCGGCCTTCGCTGAACGCGGCGCGCATCAGTTCCACGAAGGCCGTGCCGGGCAGCAGGCGCGAGCCGCCCTTGACCTTGTGCTCGGCGACCAGCCAGCTCTCGTCGGCGTTGAACGTCGCGGAGAACACGCGGCCCTGCGGAGTGTCGGCGTAGCCGTCCAGCGCCGGGTGGGCCGCCGGCATCATCGCCTCGGGCCCTTGCGTCTGGGCGCGATAGGCGGAGGCCGCCATCCCGATGTCGGACCAGGCGCTCCAGTTGATCACCACCGTGCGGCCCGGCGCACGG
>Ga0207658_10002571_pt1 | contig 13185 bp, 16 predicted proteins | sample KBSS33metaG_FD_184322 | JGI IMG/M metagenome (GOLD analysis project Ga0207658, IMG submission 184322) | Switchgrass rhizosphere microbial communities from Kellogg Biological Station, Michigan, USA - KBS S3-3 metaG (SPAdes) (version 2) | ecosystem: Host-associated > Plants > Roots > Rhizosphere...
ATCGAAGCAAAGCGAAAGCTCGTCACTCTCGGGACGAAGCCGAGCCAGCATGAACGGGTAGCGCCGGATGTAAGCTGGCACGTAGGCGCTCTTGTCCAGCTGACGGCCGTCTTCGTCGAGAAACACATTGACGCCCTCGTTGAGGCCCATCAGAGCAATCGGGATGGGATTGTCACCGATCGAAAAAACGATCGGGTAAGAGCGCTGGGCGAGACCGAACTCGTCGACCGTCACGGGGATCGCATGGGTCCGTCCGATCTGGCCCATCTTGAGCACGGGACGGACCTTCATCTTGCCATGTTGGGTTGCGTTGACCGGCTCTAGCGCCTGGTAGAAAAGCGGCAGCTGAGGGTTTTGGGCGGCAGTCGCCATCCTTGTGTTTCTCCTGGGGGGCGGGCTTACGGCTTTATAAAAGCGGCGCAGGCCTGCCGGAAAGCAGTGCGAGCGCGCTCTATTGTTCTCGCCGCGATTAGGCAAGCCGAGAGGGCGTCCTTCTTTCCCGGCAGACGGCAAGTTCATTGATTATTCAAGGGGCCGCTGCGAAGCCGCTCTTCAGGATGGGGCACCCGTGACTCCCGGATCGATATTCGGCCTGTGGCCGATGCTGCTCGCGCTGTTCGCCGCGCAGTCCGAGCCTGCGCCTCAAACCGTGACCCGCATGGTCGTGGAACAGACGGTAATCTGGCGGGTGCCGCTGCAGCCGCGACCGATGATGGCGCAAATCGAATGGGTTGAGCGCGCTGGTCCCAAATGCATCCCGATCGGCAACATCCGGCGGGCCCTGCTATCGGGACCGGAGCATGTCGACTTCGTGTTCGCCCGCGGTGGCCGCATTCGCGCCGAGTTCGAAGAGGACTGTCCTGCGCTCGATTATTACGGCAATTTCTATCTGCAGCCGGAGGACGGCCGGCTGTGCGCCGGGCGGGACGCGGTTCATTCGCGCATGGGCGGCAGCTGCACGATCGGCCGATTTCGCCAACTCGTGCCCCGCCTCAAGCGCTAGATTCCTTGACTTTTCGAGGGTTGCGCTCACATAGCCTGCACTTGGAAGCCGCGTTTGCGAACGTTGCCGCGGCCTGACACTTTCTTCCGGATTTTGAATGTCCTTCGCCGATCTCGGCCTATCCGCTGAATTGCTCCAAGCCGTCGCCGACAGCGGCTACGGCGAACCGACTCCGATCCAGAGAGCGGCGATCCCGTCGGTGCTGATGGGGAAGGATTTGGTCGGCATCGCCCAGACTGGCACCGGCAAGACCGCTGGATTCGTCCTGCCGATGATCGACATCCTGCATGAGGGGCGCAGCCGCGCGCGCATGCCACGCTCACTGATCCTCGAGCCGACGCGCGAGCTCGCGCAACAAGTGTCAGAAAATTTTGATAAATACGGCAAATACCATCCGCTTTCGATGGCGCTGCTGATGGGTGGCGTCCAAATGGGCGACCAGATCAAAGCGCTGGAAAAAGGCGTCGATGTCCTGATCGCCACACCCGGCCGGCTGATGGACCTGTTCAGCCGCGGCAAGATCATGCTCAACGACTGTAATCTGCTGGTGATCGACGAAGCCGACCGCATGCTCGACATGGGCTTCATCCCGGACATCGAGGAGATCTGCTCGAAGCTACCCAAATCCCGCCAAACGCTTCTGTTCTCCGCGACCATGCCCCCGCCGATCCAGAAGCTCGCGTCGAAATTCCTCAATGATCCCAAGCGGATCGAGGTCGCGCGCCCAGCCACTGCCAACATCAACATAGAACAGCGGCTGGTCGAGGTTCGCCCCGAGAAGAAGAAGGACGCGCTGCGCGACATCCTCCGGCACGAGGAATTCAAGAACGCGATCGTCTTTTCCAACCGCAAGACCACCGTGCGTGAGCTTGCTTCCAGCCTCAAGCGCTCGGGCTTCTCGGTTGGTCAGATTCAGGGCGACATGGACCAGTCGGACCGCATCGCCGAGTTCGACCGCTTCAAGAAGGACGAGATCAACATCCTCGTAGCCTCCGACGTCGCCGCGCGCGGTCTCGACGTCAAAGGCGTCAGCCATGTGATCAATTTCGACGTCCCGTGGCAGCCGGACGATTATATCCACCGCATCGGCCGGACGGGCCGCGCGGGAATGAAAGGCATCGCGATCACGCTCGCGACACGCGCGGACACCGAGGCCGTAGCGGCCATCGAAAAACTGATCGGCCACAAGATCGCTCGGGTCGGATCATCTCAGGATGAGGCCAGGGCGGTCGAGGCACGCGAGGCCAAACCCGCGGATGCGCCCAAGGCCCGTGAGACTATACCCACGGAAGCGCCGAAGGTCCGCGAGGCGAAGAAACCGAGCCCCAGGAGGGCCAAAGCTGCGGGACCAAGACCTGCTCCCGCCGAACGTTCGCCCGTTGTCGAGGACATCAAGGGCGAATGGAACGGTCCATTGCCGAGCTTTCTTTCGCACAGCGCCGGCTAGGTACATCGCTGACACTGGAAAGGCGACAACGCCGTTCCTAGCTCCGTTTCGGGCTGCAAGACCGAAGGAGCCATGATGGCTGAAACCGAATACGTCCCGCCGCGCGTCTGGACCTGGGACCAACCGAGCGGCGGTCAATTCGCCAACGTCAACCGACCCATCGCCGGCGCGACTCACGACAGGGACCTCCCCGTCGGGGAGCACCCTTTCCAGCTCTATTCGCTTGCCACGCCCAACGGCCAGAAGGTCGCGATCCTGTTTGAGGAGCTGCTCGAAAAGGGCCACAAGGATGCCGAATATGATGCCTGGCCGATCCGCATCGGCGAGGGCGAGCAGTTTTCGAACGGCTTCGTAGCGGTCAACCCCAACAGCAAGATCCCGGCGCTGATCGACCGCAGCGGCTCCAAGCCGGTGCGTGTCTTCGAATCCGGCGCGATCCTGCTTCATCTGGCCGAAAAATTCGGCGAATTCCTCCCTGCGTCCGGCCCCGAGCGCGCTGAAACCCTGTCATGGCTCTTCTGGCAGGTCGGCACCGCTCCCTTCCTCGGCGGCGGCTTCGGCCATTTCTTCGTCTATGCGCCCGAGAAGTTCGAATATCCGATCAACCGCTATGCGATGGAAGCCAAGCGCCAGTTCGACGTCCTCAACCGCCGGCTCGCGGACAATGAATATGTCGCGGGCGCGGACTATAGCATTGCCGACATCGCCATCTGGCCCTGGTACGGCGGCCTCGCGCTCGGCCGCAGCTACGAAGGCGCCGACGAGTTCCTCGCGATCCACGATTATGAGCATGTGATGCGCTGGGCTCGGGCAATCGACGGGCGACCGGCGGTCAAGCGCGGCCGGATCGTCAACAAGATGACCGGCGATCCCGCTCACCAACTCCACGAGCGTCACGACGCGAGCGATTTCGAGCTGAGGACCGAGGACAAGGTGCCGCTCACTCCCGCGGAAGAAGACTTCGCCGCCGTGCGCGACGACGCGATCTAGTCCGCTCGCTGGTAGCGCTGCAGGAATTCTTGTCCGAACGCCTGCAGCCGCTGCTCGGCAATCGCCTCGCGCAGGCCCTGCATCAGCCGCTGGTAGAACCACAGATTATGGTCGGTCATCAGCATCGCGCCGAGGATCTCGCCCGACTTGACCAGGTGATGGACGTAGGCGCGCTCGAACTTGGAGCATGTCGGGCAGGGGCAGCCCGGGTCGATCGGCTCTTGGTCCTCGGCGAAACGGGCATTCCGAAGGTTCAGCGGCCCATCCGCCGTAAATGCCTGGCCTGTCCGCCCCGATCGTGTCGGAAGCACGCAGTCGAACATGTCGATCCCCCGCTGGACTGCTCCGACGATGTCGTCGGGCTTGCCGACCCCCATCAGGTAGCGCGGCTTTTCGGCGGGAAGTTGGCCGGGCGCGAAATCGAGGCAACCGAGCATCGCTTCCTGCCCTTCCCCAACCGCCAGCCCGCCGACCGCGCAGCCGTCGAACCCGATTTCGATCAGCGCCCCGGCAGATGCCTTGCGCAGACCTTCTTCGAGCCCGCCCTGCTGGATTCCGAACAAGGCGCCCTCATTACCGAGCGCGTCGAAGGCATCGCGTGACCGTTTCGCCCAGCGCATCGAGCGGTCCATCGCTTCCGCCTGCACCTCCGCCGTGTCGGTCGTCTTCACCAGCTGATCGAACGCCATAACGATATCGGATCCGAGCAGCGTCTGGATTTCTATCGAACGCTCGGGGCTGAGCATATGGCGCGAACCGTCCAGGTGACTGGCGAACGCCACGCCCTCCTCGCTGACCTTGGTCAGCTCGCTCAAGGACATCACCTGATAACCGCCGCTGTCGGTCAGGATCGGCCTGTCCCAGCCCATGAACCTGTGCAGCCCGCCGAGCCTCGCGATCCGCTCCGCGCCCGGGCGGAGCATCAGGTGATAGGTATTGCCGAGGATGATGTCCGCGCCGCACGCGCGCACCTCCTCGGGGCGCATCGCCTTGACCGTCGCGGCGGTCCCAACCGGCATGAACGCCGGCGTGCGGATTTCGCCCCGCTGCATCGCGATCGTCCCCGTGCGCGCGGCGCCGTCGGTCGCGGCGATGGTGAAGGCGAAACGGGTCACGGAAGCGCTCCTAGCGGGCGCGAATCCCGGCGGCTACATCCGGACCGTGATCAGCCCCTTCGCCTATCCCGTGATGACCGGCGTTGCAGTCGTATCCGGCTTCGTCGATTCGATCGCGGGAGGTGGCGGGCTGATCATGATGCCGGCTCTGTTCTTCGCTGGCGCGGCGCCGCTCCAGGCGCTCGGGACCAATAAGCTCCAGTCGGTATTCGGCACGGGTGTCGCGCTGCGCAACTATTGGCGCTCCGGCCTGGTCGAATGGCGGCCCAACCGCCTGACGGTCGCCTTGGTGTTCGTCGGCGCGGTCGCCGGTGCGCTGGTGGTCCAGCTGGTCCAGACTCGGCTGCTCGCCCTGATCATTCCCGTGCTGTTGGTCGCCTCCGCGCTCTACATCCTGTTTTCGCCACGAATGAGCGACGAGGACGCGCACCATCGGGTAACGCCCAAAGGCTATGCGCCGATCGGCTCAGCAATCGGTTTCTACGACGGCTTCTTCGGTCCGGGGACCGGCACATTTTTCTCGACCAGCCTTGTTGCGCTACGCGGCTTTGGCCTGACCAAGGCGACCGCCCTCACCAAGCTGTTCAACTTCTCGAGCAATGTCGCGAGCGTGCTGTTGTTTGCGTTTGGCGGTCACATGCTGTGGCTCCTCGGCCTGTGCATGGCGGTGGGCGCGATGGCCGGTGGTTGGCTCGGCAGCCATAGCGCCTTGAAGTTCGGGGCCAGGTTGATCCGACCGCTTCTGGTAACGATCTCCCTCGCGCTGACCGCGAAGCTACTGTGGAGCTATTTCGCCGGATAACCCTAGTGACCGCAATGGCCCACCGAGCCCATTTATTTCGGCCTTTGCCTTACAATTCGGCGGCAACGCGTACATATAGGCTCCGCTACTAGTCGCAAAATCGATGGTCTTCGGTGCTTTGCGGCTCCTTATTCCTTCTGTCTCGCACTCCTAGCGCTGAAGGTGGTCGTTCGACCTCCACAACGAAGGATTAAAGAAATGCCTATCGGCACCGTAAAGTTTTTCAACGACTCTAAAGGCTATGGTTTCATTCAGCCCGACGGAAGTGGCAACGACGCGTTCGTCCACATTACCGCCGTCGAGCGCGCCGGAATGAACAGCCTGCGCGAAAACCAGCGCATCTCCTACGATCTTGAGCAGGACAAGCGCGGCAAGATGAGCGCCGTCAATCTGAAGCTCGCCGAGGATGCGCCGCAGGCCGAGCCGGCCAAGTAGGATCAGTCCTGCCTTCCATGGCCAGTGCTAACGATCTCAAATTCTACCTGGCTCGGGCCGAACAGGCCCGGGCCGACGCGACCGCGGCAACGCTCGAGCATGTGCGCGAGCGTTGCCGCCGGTCGGAACTCGCGTGGACGCAGCTGGCGGATCACGCAGCTCGCTCGGCAAGATTGCGCGTTGAGGACGAACGACGAAAGTCGGAAGCGTCGCAGGAGCGGCCTTAAACCCGTGAACCTGAGAGCGAGCGCGGGAAGTTGCCTGTCGCCCTACGCTGGTAAACTGATCCATTCCGGGTTTAGGCAATATGCCGGCTCTGTGCTAGGAAGGGCCATCGCGCACATATTGCCCGTAGGCGTTGCGCGACTGAGAGACCCCCTGTGCTCCCGCTTACTGCAAAGGAGCACCGTCTTGCACCTCAACACCCTCCATACGCAAAAGGCCGTTTCGGCATGAGCGCCGGCGAACGACCAACTTCTCAAAGAACCTACGCGGGCGTCGATCAAGCCGAGCTCGACAAGTTCGGAGTGACGCGAGTCCCTGCGGACGTTTTCCTGTGGGGAGGTTACCGTTACTCCAACGGCCGCGATGCTCTGGCAGCTGCTCGGCGGGCGGCGAAATCATGAGCCGCGTCGTGCTCCTTTCCATGAGCGAGAGCGAAGTGGTAGCAAAATGCCGCGACGCGCAGATCGGAGTTTCAGCGATCGAGCGTCTTACGACTGGCGGCGTGCGACTCGTCTGCATGAGCGTTGACGGCGCGGCGACCATCCGCAGCAAGCTCAAGGCGCGCATCATCAAGGGTGAGGTTGTGAGGGAACGCTACCGCCCGGTGCGGTCCTTCTAAAAGTCAGTAGGCTCGCGTCGCCGTAGCTGTAGAAACGGTAATTCGCCCGGACTGCATGCGCGTAGGCCGACTTCATGACGTCAAGGCCCATCAGCGCGCTGACCAACATGAACAGCGTCGACTTTGGCAGATGGAAGTTGGTGATCAGCCCATCGATCACCTTGAACCGGTAGCCGGGGGTGATGAAGATCGAGGTATCGCCCTCGAACGGGTGGATGGTGCCACGCTCATCCGCCGCGCTCTCCAACAGCCTGAGGCTGGTCGTGCCGACCGCGATCAGGCGTCGCCCTTCGTTTCGCGCCGCGTTCAGCCGCGCCGCGGTCGCCGCATCGATCCGTCCCCATTCGGCGTGCATCTTGTGTTCGTCGATCTTCTCCGACTTGACCGGGAGAAACGTACCCGCGCCGACGTGCAGGGTCAGAGTTTCGCGGCCGATCCCGCGACACTCCAGCGCTTCCAACAGCTCGGGCGTGAAGTGCAGCGCCGCCGTCGGCGCGGCGACCGCCCCTTCCTCTCGTGCGAAGATCGTCTGGTAATCGCTGCGATCGGCCTCGTCGACAGTGCGGCGCGAAGCGATATACGGCGGCAGGGGCATGCGGCCCGCGCGCTCGAGAAGCAACTCGACCGGCTCCTCACCATGAAAATGTAGTAGCGCCGATCCGTCCTCATATTTGTCGACGACCGACGCGCTCACGTGGCCGCCGAAGTCGATCGCGTCCCCGGGGCGCACCCGTTTGGCGTTGCGCAGGAAGGCCTGCCACTCGCGCGGACCTTCGCGCTTGTGTAGCGTGGCGCCGATGGAAGCTTCCCCGCGCCGGCCTTCGAGCTGCGCAGGAATGACCTTGGTATCGTTGAACACCAGCACGTCGCCCCGGTCCAGCAGGTCCGGCAGGTCGAGCACCTGGCGGTCGGCAATCTCCGAACCGTGAACGACCAGCAGCCGGGCGGCATCCCGTGGCCGCGCTGGCCTCAGCGCGATGCGCTCAGCGGGAAGGTCAAAATCGAAGTCGGAAAGGCGCATGGGCGCCGCGGCGTTTAGACGCCCAGGTGCGCCCTAACAATTTTTGTTGGCTCGGGCGGCGGTTCGCCCGGGGCAATGCGATCGACGGCGTCCATGCCGGAGATCACCCGGCCGAAAATCGTATAATCATGGTCCAGGCTCGCGTTGGGGATGAACATGATGAAGAACTGGCTGTTCGCGCTGTCCGGCGATTCCGACCGGGCGGCCGCGACGGTCCCGCGCAAAAACGGCATGTCGGTGAACTCGGCCTTGAGGTCAGGCAGGCTGGACCCGCCTTCGCCGGTGCCCTTGGGATCGCCGCCCTGGGCCATGAACCCGGGGATCACCCGGTGGAACGGGAGGCCGTTGTAGAAGCCCTGGCGCACCAGGGTCTGGATCCGCGCGACATGGTTCGGCGCAAGGTCGGGGCGGAGCTGAATCACCACCGTGCCGCCATTCGACAACTCGAGCGTCAGCTTGTTCGCGGGATCGGCTACGACTTGCGGCGGCGCGGCGATGCTTGGAAGCGGCGGCGCGACGAACGGCGCGGGCTTGGCGGCAATCAACGCGAATGCCGCTAAAGGCAGCGCGAACAGGACCTTGCTGGACATAAACCTCCACGGAACGTCGATCCGACTAATGCTGCGAACCGGCTGACGCCAGCCTTAATGGCTCAGATGTCGACGCACGTCCTCGGCAACCGCAGGAGGCACGAAATTGTCGATCGCTCCGCCATAACGGGCGATTTCCTTGACCAGCTTTGAGGCGATCGGCTGCAGCGACACGTCGGCCATCAGGAAGACCGTCTCGATATTGTCGTTCAATTGTTGGTTCATTCCGGCCATCTGGAACTCATATTCGAAGTCGGCGACGGCCCTTAGTCCGCGCAGAATCGCGGTTGCACCCTGCGCCTCGGCGAAATCCATAAGCAACGAGTCGAACTCGACCACCTTGATGTTCCCCGGAATGTCGACGACCTCGCGCTTCACCATCGCGAGCCGCTCGGCGACGCTGAACATCGGTTCCTTGGACGGATTGGTCGTCACGCCGACGACCAGTTTGTCGACGAGATGCGCGCCGCGTCGAATGATGTCGAGATGGCCGAGCGTCATCGGGTCGAATGTGCCCGGATAAACGGCAATCTTCATAGAACCCCCTTAGTGATCACGTTCGACGGCGAAGCGCGCGATGGCACGCAACAGGTCGGCCTCCGGGCCATGATTCGATAGATGCTCGATCGCCTGGCTCACCAGCAATCCTGCCTGCTGGCGGGCACGCTCGTCACCGAGCAGCGACACGAAAGTGGCCTTGCCGGCGTTGGCGTCGCGGCCGGTCGGCTTGCCCGCGGCGCTTTCATCGCCGCTGTGGTCGATGAGGTCATCTGCGATCTGGAAGGCCAGGCCAATGTTGCGCGCATAGCCGCGGTACGGCGTTCGCCCCTCGCCCGGCAGCTTGGCCATGATGCATGCGGCCTCGACCGAATATTCGATCAGCGCGCCCGTCTTGAGCTGCTGCAGCCGGGTGATCGCCGGCAGGTCCAGCGGCTGACCCTCCGCGACCAGGTCCATCATTTGGCCGCCCGCCATGCCGGCAGGGCCCACCGCTTGCGCAAGCTCGAGCAGCAAGTCTGAGCGCACCCATGGGTCATCATGTGTGGCGGGATGAGCGAGGATCTCGAATGCCAGCGCGTGCAGGCTATCGCCGGCCAGTACGGCTTCCGCTTCGCCAAACGCCTTGTGAACACTGGGCTTGCCGCGCCTCAGATCGGCATCGTCCATGCAGGGCAGGTCATCGTGGATCAGGGAATAGGTGTGAATGGCCTCGACCGCGCAGCCAACCCGCAGCGCGCGCTCCGGATCGATCCCGAACAGCCTCGACGCCGCGATGGTGAGCAGCGGCCGGAGCCGCTTCCCCCCGCCGATCGCGCCGTGGCGCATCGCCTCATACAGCCGTCCGCGGCTGTCGCTCGGAGGCACAAGAAGCCGGTCGAAAAAATCGTCGACGTCCGCCGAGACCCTGGCGGATTCGGCATCGAGCTCGCTGGCGAGCCGGTCGATCGTATCAACCGGCATCGAACGGCTTGAGGCCAGCCGGCTTGCCGTCGCTGCCGAAGGCGATTTGTTCGATACGCGCCTGGGCATCCTTGAGCCGCGCCTCGCAATGGCGCTTGAGGCGGTCGCCTTCCTGGTAAAGCTCGATCGATTGGTCGAGCGGCGCCTCGCCTTTCTCCAGCGTGCGCACAATCTCCTCGAGCCGCGCGAGCGCTGCCTCGAAGCTCAGCTGGCTAATGTCTTCGGCTGTGGCCATGCTCAGGTTCTGACCCTCATGGGTCCCTGAATCAAGGCGTAGGCGTGTTCTTGAACGGGTCGCGAATGCCCGGCACGATCTCGTCGTGCAGCGCCTCGTCGCCCGCTTCCGCGGCCTCGAGCGCGGCCTCGGCGTCACGGACGTGCTGCTGGCGCTCGGCACGCAGCTGGTCGATCAACGCTGCACGGTCGCTGTCGAAACGCGTATCGGTCGGCGCCGCCACGCCCGCCGCCTTGGCCGCCTTGGCTACCGCCGCGTCGAGCTCGCGCTGGGTGGTGAGGCCAAGCGTCACCGGATCCTTGGGCGTAATATTCGCTATGTTCCAGTGCGAGCGGTCGCGGATCGCGGCAATGGTCGTGCGCGTCGTCCCGATCAGCTTGCTGATCTGGCCGTCCGTGACCTCCGGGTGGTTGCGGATAATCCAGGCAATTCCGTCGGGCTTGTCCTGGCGCTTTGAGACGGGCGTATAGCGGGGCCCGCGCGTGCGGCGGATCGGGTCGGGCGCCTTGTGCATCTGCAGCCGGTAGTCGGGGTCGGCCTGGCCCTTCTCGATCTCCTCGTGCGTCAACTCGCCGGCGCGGATCGGGTCGCGGCCGGTCAGCTTGGTCGCCGCGGTGTCGTCGGCGATCGCTTGCACTTCGAGGATATGGAGACCGCAGAATTCGGCGATCTGCTCGAAGGTCAGTGAGCTGTATTCGACCAGCCAGGAGGCGGTCGCATGGGGCATCAGGGGCTGGGCCACTGGGATTCTCCCGAAAAGTACGAAATTTGAAACAAATAGGGCCGCCCCTTCACGGAGCGGCCGGCTTGGCGGCGATGTAGTCCCACCGCCCCATCGGGGCAAGCCTCGTCACGCGTCCATCGATACGTGCCCCGGCTGAGTCATGATCCGCTCCATCCATTCGACGACGTTCGGGTAGAGCGCGAGATCGAAATCGGCCTCGTCGGCGACATGGGTGTAGGCGAACAGGCAAAGGTCGGCGAGGCTCATCGCGTCGCCGACGAACCATTTGCGATCCGCCAGGTGCCGGTCCATCCGCTGCAGCGCTTCATTGCCCAACTTCCGCTTCACCGGCATTTGCGAACGTTGGAAATCCGTCAGACGGTCCAGCCCAACCCAGTTCATCCAGAAGCGCAGCGTCGCGATGTTCGGCTCGTGATGATATTGCTCCCAGAACATCCAGTGCAGCATGTCGGCGCGTTCGGCGCGGTCCGCGGGGATAAGACCTGAACCCTCCGCGACATAGAAGCAGATCGCATTGCTTTCCGCGATAAACCGGTTGCCCGCTTGAAGCACCGGAATCCGCCCGTCGGCGCTAACCTTGGCGAGGAATTCGGGCGTGCGCGTTTCGCCCTTCATGATGTCATATTCGCGGCGCTCGATCGGCACGCCGGCATGCGCGGCGGTCAACCTTACTTTGTAGCAGTTTCCCGACACCGCATGCTCATGAAGTAGCAGCTTCTCGCTCATTCCCGCATCTCCAGAACGATTTTGCCCACATGCTCGCCCGATTCCATGCGGGCATGCGCCTGGGCCGCGTCGCTAAGCGGAAACACGCTATCGATCACCGGCCTGAGCCGCCCGCCCTCGACATAGGGCCAGACCGTTTTGGCGATCTCGTCGGCGACCATCGTCTTGAACTCGACCGGGCGCGGGCGAAGGGTGGAGCCGGTCAGCGTCAGCCGCCGCCGCATGATGTCGACGATGGCGATTTCAGCGCTTGCGCCACGCTGCACGGCGATCGAGACGTGACGCCCCTCCTCCGCGAGGCATGAGAGGTTGCGCGGCAGATAATCGCCCCCGACCATGTCGACGACCACATCGACGCCCTTGCGGTGGGTCAGGCGGTGGACCTCCTCCACAAAGTCCTGGTCGCGATAATTGATCGCCGCTTCGGCGCCGAGGTCGAGCGCCTTGCGGCATTTCTCATCGGTTCCGCAGGTGACGATGACGTGCAGCCCGAACAGGGTGCCGAGCGCGATCGCCATGGTCCCGATCCCGCTGGTCCCGCCGTGAATCAGCACCCAATCACCGTCGGCGGCGAATCCGCGCTCGAACAGGTTGACCCAGACGGTGAACAGGGTTTCGGGCATCGCCGCCGCCTCGACCATCGACAGCGCATCGGGCACCGCAAGGCATGTGCCGATCGGCGCGGCGCAATATTCGGCGTAGCCCCCGCCCGCCACGAGCGCGCAGACCTGCTGGCCCATCGCTTCCTCGGCGCCCTCGCCGGCCGCCACGATCTCGCCCGCGACTTCCAGACCGAGGATGTCGGGAGCCCCCGGCGGCGGCGGATAGAGTCCCCGCCGCTGGAGTATATCCGGCCGGTTGACGCCGGCCGCGGCTACCTTGATCAGGACCTCGCCCGGCCGCGGCTCGGGAACCGCCCGCTCGACCAGGACAAGCTTGTCCGCCCCGTCGGGCTGCGACGCCACCACGGCCCGCATTGAGGATGGTATATCCGCCACCACGCAGGTTATTGACACCGGCGCTGCAGCGGTCAACGATTCAGCCGTGGATCCCGACGATCTCTTCCCGAGCAAGCCTGACGATCCGCTCGTCGCGCTCGGGCGCCAGGACCTCGACCCGATATCGATCGAGGAGCTGCAGGCGCGCATCGAGGCACTGAAGGCCGAGATCGCGCGCGTCGAGGCGCATATGGACGCCGCCACCAAGCATCGTTCAGCCGCCGAACAGCTGTTCAAGCGATAAATGGGGATAAGGCCGCCTCCTGCTCTTGATTGCAGGCGCCGGCCATATGACATTGGGAACGAAGCCCGCTGGCTCTTCGGGGGGCTGGGAGTGACTGCCTAAATGCCTAGTTTTGCTCGCGAACTCGAACAGACCCTGCACAATGCGCTCGGCGAGGCCAGCCGCCGCCGGCATGAATATGCAACCCTCGAGCATCTGCTGATCGCGCTGATCGACGACGAGCATGCCTCGAAGGTAATGACCGCATGCGGGGTCAGCCGCGATGACCTGCGCTCCAGCGTCAAGCAATATCTCGACAATGAGCTCGGCGCCCTGGTTGCCGACAGCGCAACCGACCCCACCCCCACCAGCGGCTTCCAGCGTGTCGTCCAGCGCGCGATCCTGCACGTGCAATCCTCCGGCCGCGACGAAGTGACCGGCGCCAACGTGCTCGTGGCCCTGTTCTCAGAACGCGAGAGCTACGCCGTCTATTTCCTCCAGCAGCAGGACATGAGCCGGCTCGATGCAGTCACCTACATCAGCCACGGCG
>Ga0207658_10002572_pt1 | contig 13182 bp, 9 predicted proteins | sample KBSS33metaG_FD_184322 | JGI IMG/M metagenome (GOLD analysis project Ga0207658, IMG submission 184322) | Switchgrass rhizosphere microbial communities from Kellogg Biological Station, Michigan, USA - KBS S3-3 metaG (SPAdes) (version 2) | ecosystem: Host-associated > Plants > Roots > Rhizosphere >...
CTCAGCACCAGACGCGCGGGCGCGTAGACCCCGGCAAGTTCCCGGCGCCAGGGTTCGATGACATCGCGCGGTCCCCGCAAGATCACTATGGCTGGAGGTGTCAGCTGTTCCTCGAGAGCCTGCAGAAGGCTGGCGTGGCCACTCGGGTATTCCGCGATCGCAGGCCATGCAGCGCGCAGCGTCCGCTCCGCAGCCACGAGGTAGCGCGATTCGCCGAGCACATACCCCAAGCGCTGCAGCACGACCGCAGCAATGCCATTGCCCGCGGGCAGGGCATCGTCGCCGAAGGACTTGGGCCGGCTGATCAACGACTCGTGATCATCGGAGGTGAAATAAAAGCCGCCGCGCGGCTGATCCTGGAAAGCGTTGAGCGCCACCTCCAGTAGTTCAGCCGCAAACTTCAGCTCGGCGCTGTCCACGCGCACGGTAGCGAGTTCCAGAATGGCATCGGCTAGAAATACGTAGTCGTCCAGGTAGGCATTGAGCCGCGCCTCCTCACCCGCACTGGTGGCCAGCAGCCGGCCGTCGCGCCAGTGATTGGCCCGCAGGAACTCAAGTGCGGAAGTGGCAGCTTCGGCAAGATCGCTGCGCCCGAGCACTCGTGCCGCCGTGGCCAGGCCGCGTATGGCCAGCGCATTCCAGCTGGTGAGGATCTTCTCATCGCGTTCCGGTCGGACCCGCTGCGCGCGCACGGCCACCAGCTTTGCGCTGGAGCTCTGCAGCAGTTCTGCCACCGCGGCCGTGCTCATGGCCTGCAAGCCGGCAACGGACTCCAAAGAGCGCGCGATGATCAGGTGGTACGCGTGCCCCTCGAAGTTTGGCGGCTGATCCAGCCCATGGCGGGCCGCAAACACCCCGTACTCCTGCTCGGTGAGTGCCGCCCGCACGGCCGCTGCCTCCCAGACGTAGTAGCTGCCTTCCACGCCGGCGGCGTCGGCATCGAGGCTCGAGTAGAAACCGCCCGATGGCGCACGCAATTCCGCCAGCATCCAATCGGCGGTGCGGTGAGCGACCTGCGCAAACAGGGCTTCACCCGTGGCGCTGGCGGCCTCGGCGTAGGCGCCCAGCAGCATGGCGTTGTCATACAGCATCTTCTCGAAATGCGGGATCGCCCAGTGCGCATCGACGCTGTAACGGCAGAAACCGCCTCCGAGCTGGTCGAACAATCCGCCCTCGGCCATCCGCGTCAGGGTGAGTGTCGCCATGTACAGGGCGTGCAGGTCGGGCTCATCGTGCTTCGCGCTGGCGTGCCAGTCGCGCAGCGCTCGTTGCACCAGTGGCGCGTGCGGAAACTTGGGCGCCCCGCCGAATCCTCCCCACTGGTCATCGAAGCTGCGCTCCAGCTGCAGGCGGCAGTTTTTCAAGGGCGTGGCATCGAGCGCCAGGCCAGAGGGCACCGGTGGCGGCTCCAGTTCGCCAAGGGTGGCGACTACCGCGTTGGCGCTCGTGCGCAGCTCGTCGAGATGGTCGCGGTAATACTCGGTGACGTGGCGAAGCAAATCATCAAAGGAAGGCATGCCGTAGCGCGGCTCTGGCGGAAAATAGGTACCGCCGAAGAACGGCCGCTGGTCGTCGTGCATCAGAAACATGGTGAGCGGCCAGCCGCCGCCGCGGCGCGTGAGCAGCTGGTGGGCGAGTTGATACAGGCGATCCAGGTCCGGCCGCTCTTCACGGTCGACCTTGATGTTGACGAAATTGGCGTTCATGAGCGCGGCGGTGGCCTCCGACTCGAAGGACTCATGCGCCATCACGTGGCACCAATGGCAGGCGGTGTAGCCTATCGACAGCAAAATCGGCTTGCCGCTGCGCTGCGCGAGCGCGAGCGCCTCGGTGCCCCAGGGATACCAGTCCACTGGATTGGCGGCGTGCTGTCGCAGGTAGGGACTGGTCTCCGCCGCCAGTCGATTGCGGTGGGCGCCCCTTTGCATAGTCAGTAAGTGTCTGCCGCGCTATTGAGTAGAATGCGCGCCACTATACCGCAAGGTCCCTCAAACCCATGATTGCCGAGGAGTCCCGGGGCGCCGTGGAGAAAGAACTCTCCATACCCAGCGCCGAGGCCGCGCTGCCGGTGCTGCGATTGAAGCGCGGCGAGGACCGGCGACTGCGGGCCGGGCACCTTTGGGTATTTTCCAACGAAGTCGACATGCGCGCCGCACCGCTCACCGGTTTCGCGCGCGGCTCGCTGGCGCGCGTCCACGATCATCGCGACCAATTCCTCGGCTGCGCCTACGTCAACCCGAACGCGCTGATCTGCGCGCGCATCCTGAGCCGCAGCCCGGAACTTAAGATCGATCGATCCTTCATTGCCCACCGCCTGCAGGCGGCGCTTGCGCTGCGCGAACGGCACTATGCCGCTCCCTATTACCGGTTGGTGTTCGGCGAAGCCGACGGCCTGCCTGGGCTGGTGCTCGACCGGTACGGCGAGGTGATCGTGGGCCAGATCGCCACGGCCGGCATGGAGGCTCTGCGCTCCGAGGTCGAGGCCGCGATCGCCGGGCTTTTTTCGCCGCGCAGCCTGGTCTGGAAGAACGACGGCAGCGCGCGCGAACTGGAGCAGCTGCCCAAGGAACTGCTGAGTGCACTGGGTCCCATGCCCGAAGTGCTCGATGTCATCGAGGGAGGAATGCAGTGCCGGGTGCCGATGGCCGGGGCGCAAAAGACCGGCTGGTTCTACGATCAGGCGGCCAATCGCGAGTTGTTTCGCCGGCTGCTGTGGCCCGGTGTCAAGGTGCTGGATGTCTGCAGCTACGTAGGCGCCTGAGCGATCAGCGCATTGCGCAGCGGCGCGCGCGAGGCGCTGTGCGTTGATTCCTCCGCCGGCGCCCTGGCGGCGGCGGAAAGCAACGCCATTGCGAACGGGGTTTCGGTCAGGGTGCGGCGGGGCGATGCATTCGAGGTGCTCGAGCAGCTGCAGCTCGAGGGCGAGCGCTTCGATGTCGTGGTGCTTGACCCGCCGGCATTCATTAAGCGGCGCAAGGATCTGCCGCGCGGGGAGGCGGCGTACCGCAAGCTCAACCAGCTCGCCATGCGCTTGCTTGAGCCTGACGCCATGCTGGTGAGTTGTTCCTGTTCATTTCATCTGCCCGCCGATGATCTGGCTGGCCTGATACAGGCGGCGGCGCGCCACACGAGCCGCTACGTGCAGGTTCTGGCGGCCGGTGGCCAGGCCAGCGATCACCCAGTGCATCCGGCGATCCCGGAATCGCGCTATCTGAAGGCCTTTTTTTGCCGGGTCACGCATGCCTGAGGCTATCCCGCGCTCGTTGAGGGTAGAATTGAGCATCCGATGCTGACCTATCCGCACATCAATCCAATCGCCCTGCAGATTGGACCGCTCCGCATTCATTGGTACGGAATCATGTACCTGGTCGCCTTCGCGGCGGCCTGGATACTGGCGCGCCGGCGTGCTGCCACCCCGCCGTGCAATTGGACCTCGCGCGACGTCGACGATTTCATCTTCTACGCGATGATGGGCACGATTATCGGCGGGCGCGTGGGCTACGTGCTGTTCTACGGCCTGTCCATGTGGCACGGCGATCCCTGGTACCCATTCAAGGTCTGGGAAGGCGGCATGTCCTTCCACGGTGGTTTTCTCGGCGTGCTGGCCGCCTCAGCCCTGTTCGCGCGCCAGCGCGGCAGGAATATCGGGGACGTGTTTGACTTTGCAGCCCCGCTCCCGGGCATCGGCATCTGCGCGGTGCGCATCGGCAATTTCATCAACGGCGAACTCTGGGGCCGACCCACCGACGGCTGGTGGGCCATGCGCGTGAGTGAAACGCCCGGCGGGCCGCTGATCGGGCGCCACCCCTCGCAGCTTTACGAGGCGCTGCTGGAAGGCGTGGTGCTGTTCGTGATCGTTTGGCTCTATACGCGCAAGCCGCGGCCGCGCTACATGCCCTCGGCCGTGTTCCTGCTTTGCTATTCGCTGGCCCGCATCACGGTCGAATTTGTGCGCTTGCCGGACGTACAGATCGGCTACCTGGCAGGCGGCTGGTTGACCATGGGGCAGGTGTTGTCGCTCCCCATGCTGCTGACTGCCCTGATTCTCCTGAATCTGCCGGCCAAGTGGCGCCAGCCCTCGGGCAATTACACCGTGGCAAAATGAAGGCCTACCTCGAGCTGCTTCGCCAGGTTCGTTACCACGGCACGCCCAAGGGCGATCGCACTGGTACCGGCACGCTTGCCGTGTTCGGCTACCAGATGCGCTTTGATTTGGCGGCGGGATTTCCGCTGGTCACCACCAAGAAAATTCACCTACCGGCGGTCGTGCATGAACTGCTCTGGTTTCTGCGCGGTGATACCAACACGCGCTACCTGCGCGATCATGGCGTGACCATCTGGGACGAGTGGGCCGACGCGCAGGGTGAGCTCGGACCGGTCTACGGGCGCCAGTGGCGCAGCTGGGGCGCGGCCGATGGCCGCCAGATCGACCAGATCAGTGCGGCGCTGTCCCTGTTGCGCCACAATCCTGATTCGCGCCGGATCATCGTCAGCGCCTGGAATGTCGGTGAACTCGAACAGATGGCGTTGCAGCCCTGCCATGCCCTGTTCCAGTTCTTCGTGGCCGAGGGGCGCCTGTCATGTCAGCTCTACCAGCGCAGCGCTGATGTGTTCCTTGGCGTGCCCTTCAACATCGCCTCGTACGCGCTGCTGACGCACATGGTGGCCCAGCAATGCGAGTTGCAGCCCGGCGAGTTCATCTGGACCGGGGGCGACTGCCATCTGTACCTGAACCATCTTGAGCAGGCCGACCTGCAGCTCAGCCGCACGCCCTATCCGCTGCCGCGCCTGGCGCTGCGCCGCGCGCCGAGCATTTTTGATTACCGGTTCGAGGACTTCGAGTTCGTGGGCTACCAGTATCACCCCGCTATCAGCGCCCCGATCTCGGTATGAAGACCCTCAAGGTGCAAAAGATCGAAGTCAGGCGCTCGCCGGTGCACGGAATGGGGGTATTCGCCACCCGCCGCATCCCCAAGGGAGCGCGCATTGTGGAATACCTTGGCGAGCGCATTGGCCATAGGGAAGCAAACCGCCGCTACGCGCAGAAGCTGGCTGACGATAACCACACCTTTTTGTTCGTGGTCGATCGCGGCATCGTCATCGACGCCGGCACCGATGGGAACGAGGCGCGCTATATCAATCATGGGTGCGACCCCAACTGTGAGTCCGTCATCGAGAATCGCCGGGTATTCATCGATGCGGTGCGCACCATTCAAAAGGGCGAGGAGCTCAAGTACGACTACTCCATCCCCCGCGATCGCGATGATCCAGAAAACATCGATGAGGTCTTTGCCTGTCGTTGCGGAGTGCAGGTGTGCCGCGGCACCATGCTATGGCCGCCGGAGCGACCCAAGCGCCGGGTGCGCAAGCCGATCGGTCAGCGCGGTGCCGGCCGCAAGAGCGCCTACCGCCCGGCGCGCCAAGGATGAAGAGAAAGCGCCTATCGTTGCGGGCCACCTTCGGGGCCGTCGGCGTGGTGTTTGGCGACATCGGCACCAGCCCGCTGTATGCGCTCGAACAGTCGTTGAATGCCACGGGCCCCGAGCGCTTATCGCCCCCCGTGGTGCTGGGAGTGCTGTCGCTGATCTTCTGGAGTCTGCTGATCGTGGTCGCGGTCAAGTACGTGATCCTGATCATGCGCGCCGACAATGCGGGTGAGGGCGGTATTCTCTCGCTGTTTGCCCTGGTGCAGCGCTGGCTCGAGGAAACACCACGCTGGGGGCGGGCAATAATCGCGCTGGCCGTCATGGGTGCAGCGCTCTTTTATTGCGACGCGCTGATCACTCCCGCGATTTCCGTGCTGGGAGCGGTCGAAGGACTGGAACTGCTCAACCCGAACATGGCGCGCGTGGTCGTCCCGGTGACTCTTGGCATCATCGCGGTGCTGTTCGCTATTCAGCGGCGTGGCACCGAGCGGGTAGGGCGGCTATTCGCGCCGATCATGGTGCTATGGTTCGCGGTGCTGGCCGTCACCGGCGGCGCTTCGATCGTGCAAAATCCCGAGGTGCTGGCGGCTATCAATCCCTACTATGGGCTGGCGCTGCTGTTCAATCACCAGTATGTCGCCCTGGCGATTCTGGGAGGCGTCTTCCTGACGGTAACCGGTGGCGAGGCGTTGTATGCGGATATGGGTTCCTTCGGCAAGGGCCCGGTGCGTCTGGCCTGGTTCGGCCTGGTCTGGCCTTCGCTCCTGTTGAGCTATTTCGGCCAGGGAGCCCTGGTACTGACCCACGTCTCGGCAGCCCACAAGCCGCTGTTCGCTCTGATTCCCGTGAGCCTGCTGCCGTGGATGGTGCTGCTGGCCACACTCGCGGCCATCATCGCCTCCCAGGCCACGATCACCGGCGCGTTTTCCGTGACCCGCCAGGCGGTGCAGCTCGATTTGCTGCCGCGCATGCGCATCCTGCAGACCTCCGCGCACGAGCACGGGCAGGTGTTCGTGCCGGTCGTCAATGCGCTGGTATTCTGCGCGGTGTGCGTGTTTGTCATCGGTTTTGGTTCCTCGGATGCACTCGGCGGCACCTACGGTGCGGCCGTGGCCTGCACCATGTGTATCGATACGGTGCTGATCGTGGTGCTGGCCTACGCCCGCTGGCACTGGCCATTCTGGAAGCTGGTCGCGACCTTTGGCGTGCTGCTGGTGGTCGATGTCATGTTCAGCATCGCTAACCTGGCGAAATTCGCGCGCGGCGCCTGGGTGCCGCTGCTGTTTGCCACCGTGCTGTTCGGGGTATTCACGACCTGGCGTTCGGGACGCCGGCTGCTGCACGCCGCGCTGCGCGCGGTCGCGGTACCCCTCAAGGACCTGCCCAGGCTGCTTGGCAGCGCCACGCGCGTTCCGGGCACTGCGGTGTTTCTGGTCAGCGAGCCGCAGTATGTGCCGACGGCGCTGCTGCGCAACCTCGAGCACAACCACGTCGTGCATGAGCGCATTGTGTTTCTCAACATGGAGTTCGTGCGCACGCCGCGCCAGGATCCCAACGATCGGGTGCGGATCGACACGCTGCTGGAAAACGTCCACCTGGTCACGGCGCGCTTCGGGTTCATGGAGACTCCGGATGTGAGCACCGCCCTTAAGCAATGCCGGGCGCGCGGACTGAAATTGTTCGGCCAGGACTGTTCGTTCTTCCTGGGCTGGCACCTGGTGCGCCCGCGGCCGCGCGCCGGTTACGAAGGCATCCGCAGGCGCATGTTCGCCTGGATGCAGCGGCGCAGTACCCAGGCGGTGGAATTCTTCCGCATGCCCGATCGGCGCGTAATCGTGCTGGCCACGCAGGTGGAACTCTGATCAGGGCGTAACACTCGTGCATCGCAAACGCATATCAGTGGGCGCCACGCTCGGCGCAATCGGTGTGGTCTACGGCGATATCGGCACCAGTCCGCTCTACGCCCTGGAGCAGTCGCTGAATGCCACCGGCCCGCAGGCGAGCACTCCAGAGGGTCTGCTCGGTGTCCTGTCGCTGATGTTCTGGAGCCTGCTGACAATCGTCACTCTCAAGTACGTGATGCTGATCATGCGTGCGGACAACGCCGGCGAGGGCGGCATTCTGTCGCTGTTCGCGCTGGTGCAGCGCTGGCTGGAGGAGGCGCCGCGCTGGGGTCGGGCGATCATCGCACTTGCGGTCATGGGTGCGGCGCTGTTTTATTGCGACGCCCTGATTACACCCGCGATCTCGGTGTTGGGGGCGGTCGAGGGGCTGGAGCTGCTCAACCCTGAGATGACCCGGGCAGTAATCCCGGTCACGCTTCTGATCATCGTCGTGCTATTCGCCATCCAGAGTCGCGGTACGGAACGCGTCGGGCGGTTGTTCGCCCCCATCATGGTGCTGTGGTTTGCGGTGCTGGCGTGGACCGGCGCTGCAGCCGTGATACACAACCCCGGCATCCTGCGTGCGGTCAACCCCAGCTACGGCATCGCCCTGCTCATGGAGCACCAGGGAGTCGCGCTGGCGATCCTGGGAGGAGTGTTCCTGACAGTTACCGGCGGCGAAGCGCTCTATGCCGACATGGGGTCCTTCGGCAAGGGACCGGTCAGGCTGGCCTGGTTTGGTCTGGTGTGGCCAGCCCTGCTGTTGAGTTATTTCGGGCAGGGAGCCCTGGTGCTCGCCAACCCCGCGGCGTCTCACAAGCCGCTGTTTGCGCTTGTGCCTACCATGATGCTGCCCTGGATGGTGCTGCTGGCCACCCTGGCGGCCATCATCGCCTCGCAAGCCACGATCACCGGCGCGTTTTCGGTGACCCGCCAGGCCGTGCAGCTCGATTTGCTGCCGCGCCTGAGAATTCTGCAGACCTCGGCACACGAGCACGGACATATCTTCGTGCCCGTGGTCAATGCCCTAGTGTTCCTCGCCGTCTGCGTCTTCGTGGTGGGGTTTGGCTCATCGGACGCACTCGGCAGCGCTTATGGGGCCGCCGTGTCAGGCACCATGGCCATCACGACGATACTGGGCATCGTGCTGGCATCCTCCTACTGGCGTTGGGCGCCCTGGAAAGTGGCCTTGACCTTCGGGCCACTGTTGCTGATCGATCTGACTTACGGCATCGCCAACCTCACAAAGTTCGCACAGGGTGCATGGGTGCCGCTGCTGTTTGCGACACTGCTGTACGGCGTGTTCATGACCTGGCGGGCAGGGCGCCGGCTGATGCGGGCCGCGCTGCGCGATATGGCGGTGCCGTTGAAGGACCTGCCGGGCTTGCTCTCAAGCGCGATCCGCGTACCCGGCACCGCGGTGTTCTTCGTGAGCGAGCCCCGCTTTGTGCCCACCGCATTACTGCGCAGCCTCGAGCACTATCACGTGGTGCATGAGCACGCCGTGTTCCTCAACATGGAATTTGCCCGTACGCCACGACAGGACCCGAGTGATCGGGTGCGCATCGAGGAGTTGACGGAGAACGTACACCTGGTTACCGCGCGGTTCGGCTTCATGGAAACGCCCGACGTGAGCATTGTACTCAAGCAGTGCCGGGTGCGCGGTCTGCGGCTGTTCGGTCAGGATTGCTCGTTCTTTCTCGGCTGGCACCTGGTGCGGCCGCGTCCGCGTGATGGCTACGAGGGGCTGCGCATCCGGCTGTTTGCCTGGATGCAGAGGCGCAGCACGCAGGCCATGGAGTTCTTTCGCATGCCCGATAAGCGCGTGATCGTGCTCGCAACCCAGGTCGAACTTTGAGGCTGACCATTGTCGCGGCGCTGGCCGACAACGGCGTGATTGGCCGCGCCAATGCCTTGCCCTGGCACCTGCCCGACGATCTGCGACGCTTCAAGGCCTTGACGATGGGCAAGCCGATGCTGATGGGTCGTCGTACCTTCGACTCGATCGGTCGTCCGCTTCCCGGGCGGCGCAGCGTGGTGCTTACCAGCCGCCCGCAATCGCTACCGGCTGGCGTCGAAGGCGTGGCCAGCCTTGAGGAGGCCCTTAAGCGCTGTGCTGATGTACCCGAGCTGTGCGTCATCGGCGGCGCCGAGGTGTTCCGCTCGACGCTCCCGCGCGCCGACCGCATGGAACTGACTCAGGTGCATGCGACGCCGCCCGGCGACGTCTGGTTCCCGGAATTTGCCATGCAAGACTGGCGCGAAGTGGCGCGCACGGAACACGCGGCCGATGAACGTCACCCGTGGGCCATGACCTTCCTCACGCTCGATCGCGTGCCCTGAGATTCGCGCGGAGCATTCCGAATTCAGCCGCTACAGGTGGGCGTCATCCATGAGCTGCGCGGCAAGTGCGGAGTCGGCCTCGGCCCTGGCGGCGAGCAGGGCGTCCAGGATGTCCTCCTGCAAGGCACCTCGGCGCAGGGCCTCGGCGTAGGGGATCTCCGCGTGAAACATGACCATGGCATAGCGCGGAACAAAGCGTCGAGGAAAGTGGAGCTCGAGATCTAGCGCGAGCTGTTTGCGAGTCGCGTAGTCCGGAGCCAGCACGGTAGAGCGCATTTCCTCGTAATTTTCGAGCGCCATGATGGCGATGGCATCGGTATTGGGGCGGCGCGCGCGCTCGAACTCGGCGCAGGCCTCGAGCGCATCCTCGCGGCCGGCCAGCAGATCGGCGAGCAGCAGGCAGTCTTCGAATCCGCAGTTCAGGCCCTGGCCGTGGAAGGGCACGATCGCATGCGCGGCATCGCCGATCAGCAAGGCCCGTTGCACGTGCCAGGGCCAACAGTGGAGAGTCGCGAGTTGCCCGCGCGGGTTGTGCGCGAATTGCGCGTCGAAATCAGGAATTAGCGCAAGCGCGTCTGGAAATTGGGCAGCAAAAAACCCGCGCGCCTTCTCCGGTGAAGTCAGGGAATCAAATCCGGATTCGCCCTGCGCGGGCAGAAACAGCGTCGCCGTGAACGAGCGGTCCGGATTGGGCAGTGCGATCAGCATGTACCCGCCGCGCGGCCACACGTGCAGCGCATGGGGTTCGAGCGCCCAGCTGCCGTCGCGGGCCGCCGGGATCTGCAATTCCTTGTAGTCGTGAGCGAGCGGCGCCTCCGAGGCCATGAGCAGGTCCCGATCGCGCAGCGCGGTGCGCAATGCAGAGCCGGCGCCGTCCGCACCGATGATTAGTTCGGCGGAATCGCTGTGTTCAGCGCCGTCGCGCTCATCCCGCCAGCGGACGCTTCCCGAGCGCGGATCGATGTCCAGCGCGCGCTGGCTGAAGTGCAATTCGATGAGAGAATGATCTGCCGCGGCTTCGATCAGGGCCACGTTGAGGCGTGCACGGCTGATCGCGTAGATCACTTCGCCCTCGTTCTGGCCGTAGGCGAGGAGCGGTCCATCGCCGGAGCGATCGTGCAGTTGCCGCCCCCGCATCTCGACCATGTCGGGCTTGATTTGGGTAAGTACCTTGGCGCGTTCCAGAGCCGTAAGGCCGCGCGCCGCCAGCGCCAGGTTGATGGATCGGCCGCGATCACTCCCATGGGACCGCGGATCGGCGCGCCGCTCGATCAGGCGCACCTTTAGGCCGCCTTGGGCCAGAAGGATGGCAAGCAGCGTGCCGACCGGTCCGGCGCCGACGATCAGTATCCGCTCGGCCTTGGGCGATGCGACGCGGATCACCTAGAACATTTCCTCAAAAGGCCGTAGGCGGCCCGTCAGTGCTCAGCCAGGGCGCCGGCGAGCTCTTCCGCGGCGCGCCTGGCATCCAGGAAGCTGTTGTAGAACGGTGCCGGCGCCATCCGAATCGTGTCGGGTTCGCGCCAGTCCACCACCACTCCCCGCCGCTCGAGTGCGGCGTATACGCGCCGCGCCCGCGCGCTGTCCGCCCGTACGCGCACGGAAAGCTGACAGCCGCGTTGCTGTGGATCCTTACCGGTGATCACGGCGATGTGCTCCCCACACAAACTCAGCAAGGCTTCGTGCAGGAATTCTGTCAGCTGCAGCGACTTCGCCCGTAGCGCAGCGATGCCGGCGCTGCCGAACATCTGCAGCGATTCGTACAGCGGCGCCGAGGAAAGCACCGGAGGATTGCTGACCTGCCAGCCCGCGGCGCCGGCGGACAACTCGAAATTCTCCCCCATGCGAAAGCGCGTAGCCGGATTGCTGCCCCACCAGCCCGCCAATCGCGGCAGGCGGGCATCCCGCGCGTGGCGTTCATGCACGAAAGCACCGCCGATCGCCCCCGGGCCCCCGTTCAGGTACTTGTAACTGCACCAGACGGCGAAATCAGCATCTGAGTCATGGAGCGATAAGGGCAAGTTGCCGATCGCATGCGCCAAATCAAAGCCGATCGACGCGCCGACGTGACGGGCACGACGCACCAGCTCGGCCGGCTCGAAAGCCTGACCCGTGCGGTATTGCACTCCCGGCCACAGCACCAGCGCCAGGCGACTGCCCTCGGCCTCGATGCGCGCGGCGATATCCTCGTAGCGCAGCAGCTCTTCCCCGGCGCGCGGTGCGACCTCGATCAGGGTCGTGGCGGGATCATAACCGTGCCAACGGATCTGCGAGACCAGTGCATAGCGGTCCGATGAAAACGCCTCGGACTCGATGAGAATTCGGTGGCGGTCGGCGGTAGGCCGGTAGAAGCTGGCGAGCAGCAGATGCAGATTGACGGTGAGCGAGTTCATCGCTACCACTTCGGAGGGCTCAGCCCCCGTCACGTGCGCCAGGCCGGACGAAAGTCGTTCGGCGTAACCAATCCAGGAGCGACGCGCGTGCTCGTGTCCAAGGACACCGAGCCGCTCCCAGTCCTCGAGCTCTTCGAGCAACCTTGAGCGCGCGGCCACGGGTGCAAGCCCCAAAGAGTGCCCGCACAGGTAGATCAATTCCCGTCCACGCTCATCGCGAGGCAGCGCGAACCGCGAGCGCCAGGACGCCAGCGGATCCCGGGCATCGAGTTCCTCAGCCCGATGGCGCGTTGCGCGCCCGGCAGAATTCTCCGTCACGCCTGCCGCACCGGATAGAGCAGCGGACGGGAGGGAATCGCATCGCCGCCGAGCGCCGCAAACTGCAGGCTCAGGAAATAGGCGCCATCGGCCAGCGCATCCTCGATGTAGGCCAGCTCGGTGATCGTGCATTGCGGCCGGCGCGCGGCGGTGAGCGACCGTTCGCCAGAGGGCAGGCCGAAGAACTCCCGGTGGGCGCTGAGCTGTCCGCCGTCATCGGCGCGATCGGCCGAGGGCAGATCAAGCACCAGGTGTTCAACGCCACGCTGTACCAGGAATGCGGCTGCCGGCAACGACAGGAACGCTGCGGGCTCGACACCGTAATCACGGGTCCGCTTCAGAGGCGAGTTGGGCAGCGTGCGCACAATCAGCGCCTCCGGAGCGAAGGGCAGGCGGGCGGGCCAAGCACGCTTGAGGGCGGCTTCGCTGACCAGCAGATCACCCGGTTGCGGTGCCGGCCGTGTGGATTCGGAGCATTGGCCCGCGGGCTCAGGCGTCACGCTTACCAGCAGTGCCTTGAGGAAGCCACCCGGTATGACATTGCGGGCCGCCAGACTCTCGACGGTCAGGTGTCCCACGCACTCGGTGTGGGTGCTGTCACAGTGAGGTGTAAGCGTGATGGTGCTGCAGTTGCAGCTCGCACCGCTTTGCACCTGGCCGCTGAAACTGCCGATCACCAGCGGCGCGCGACGCGCCTTCGGGGCTCCAAAAAAACTGGGCTGGTGCTGGTCGAAGTCCACGGCAATAGACAGATCGCACGCCTGGCGAAGATCGATTTCGTAGCGCACACCGTCCACTTCCAAGGCGGCCGATTGCGGC
>Ga0207658_10002585_pt1 | contig 13145 bp, 9 predicted proteins | sample KBSS33metaG_FD_184322 | JGI IMG/M metagenome (GOLD analysis project Ga0207658, IMG submission 184322) | Switchgrass rhizosphere microbial communities from Kellogg Biological Station, Michigan, USA - KBS S3-3 metaG (SPAdes) (version 2) | ecosystem: Host-associated > Plants > Roots > Rhizosphere >...
TCGGGTGCGACGGAGTTCCTGCCCGGTTCGCTGGTCGAGCGTTCGCTGTTCGAGTCGGAGAACCGTCGCGTCGTCGCCGAAGGCGGCGAGCCGGCGGCCGGACGTCCCGTGCTGATGGGTATCACGAAGGCGTCGCTTGCGACGGATTCGTGGCTCTCCGCGGCCTCCTTCCAGGAGACGACCCGTGTCCTCACCGACGCGGCGATCTCGGCACGTTCCGACTCCCTGGTCGGCCTGAAGGAAAACGTCATCATCGGAAAGCTCATCCCCGCCGGTACGGGTATCGCCCGCTACCGCAACGTGGATGTCAACCCGACCGAAGAGGCCCGCGCTGCGGCGTACTCGATGGCCGGCTACGACGAGGCCGACTTCTTCACCTACGACCAGAACAACGTGGGCCCGGCCGTTCCGCTCGAGGAATACGGCTTCACCGAATACCGCTAGAAATCAAAGCTAAGAAGGGCCGACACCATCTGGTGTCGGCCCTTCTTAGCTTTCCCAACCTGTTGGTTGTGTCGGCCTAAATACAGATCAGTGAGATCCGCGCTATCAAACCCGAGTTTCTGTTGAATATCGACGAAAACTTGGGTTTGATCGCACGTGAAACCTCGATATCAACGCAGTTTAGAGATCAGGCCATCCTCTGTGGCCGCAATGTACAAGTCAGTCTTGGTTCGGACTTCGCGACCGAGCGCGGCATATTTCTTCCGCACACGGTCGATGTAGACCTTCGCAGTATCAGGCTGAACACCCAGGCGACGGGCTACCGAACTCATCTTCATCCCCGTTGCGTAAAGCATTAAGGCACGTTCTTCTTGGGGGCTAAGGACTGGACGCTCGGGACTTTGCATCAAGATCGCCGCCAGCCTGGGCGTCGTCCAAGTGCCGCCGTCGAGAACAGCTTCGATTGCTTCGAACAGAATGCTGGTGGGTTCTCCCTTTGTCACAAAGCCACTCACACCTGCCGTGACCAGTTCCCGCACCAGTCGGGGCACACCCATCGCTGAAACGACGATGATCTGCACGCCGCCGTCCATCAACGCAGTCACAAGGTCAAGATCCACGCCCTTACCGTGCAGATCAAGATCCAACAGCAACAAGCTGGTTCGTGCCTCGGGTGGTGTCGTCACATGATGTTGAAGGAATTCCTCCAACGAGCTGAAGGCGCCGATGAGCTTCAGGCGAGGGTCTTGGAGAACCGCCACTAAACCTTCACGGACAAGGACGTGATCGTCCACGATCGAAAATCGCACCGCGTCTGTGGCGGGGCAACTCGGCAGTGTGCCTAACGCGGGAGTCAGAGTCATCGTGCTTCCTTCGTGGCCGTGCTGATTGTGTCCGAACGCCTTTGGAGTGGTGGCGAAAGTTCGACCAGGGCCTCGTCGTCGAGTTCGACGCAGACGAGTAGCCAACCTGCTGCCATTGGCCGCGCCGTAGCCGCGGCACGTGTCATTGATCTGATCGGTCCGACGATATTGACCACGGGCGTTGCATCGTCGTCGTAGAGGCTGAATGAGATCGTGTCACCTGGCTTAGCGCTTACGATCGCCGCTGAGAGCATCCTGTCGAGAGCCAAGACGACAGGTCCCGGCAGATCGTCCTCGACGGCCATGATTTGCAGGGTGACGCTACGTTGGTGCGCCAATGCAAGGGAGCGACTGAGGCATTCGCCCAACTCGACCAGCTCGAGTCGTAAAGTTGTCAGCTCTCTGAGATAGGACTCCTCCGCGGCGCACTGCTGCTTGACCGCGGCGTCGTAGGGCGACAGTTCGCCGTTGGCCAGGCCGCTCAATAGACCTGCGGAAGATTTAAGGACATACGAACGGCGCGTGGCTCGTATGCGTTGTGCAGCTTCGGCCTCGATGATCTGTCTGCGGTGGGCGGCGGCTTCCATCTCCGTCTTATGTTCCAAGGCGGTAAGTGACCATAAACGTCGGCGGTACAACCACATGCTGAGGACAAAAACCAAGCCGATACTTCCAAACGCTGGAGTCGTGTGACCGCACGATGGCGACGGCTCGATGCGATAGGCGGCCGAGTAAGAACAGACGACGATCACCATCAGTGCGAAGGTCGCCCATGCCTTTCGGTATAGCAGGATCACCAGCAACGCTGCCGGCGCGAAACTGGCCGCCGACCAGGCGGTGACGGCTGCAGGCCCACACTTAGGCTGGTGGTATTCGGCGGTGATGATGGCGCACGGGATTTCTAACAGCAGCAGGCAGGCAAACCATGTCGGTAATTGCAGGCTATTGCGGTACCAACGGTGAGCGACGAAGGACGTGACGACCAACATCACCAGAGTGGCAATGACCCAGGCCGGCGGCTTCCCGCGAGCGCCGATCAGGGCGGTGCCGATAGAGGCCGCGATCAGTGTGGGGCCGATTTTGTTGATCGCCCACACAGCGCGCGTAAGAAACTCATCTTGCTCTAGTCCAACTTCGTGATCGTCTCCGTGCGCATGTTCGGGAATTCGCCATGTGAGGTAGATGGAGGTGCCGTGTCCGGGCTGTGTCGTAATTCTGACTGCTATTCCGGCGCCTTCGCAGCAGTTGACGATAGATCGTTGGATCCCGCGATCGGCGGGAATCTCGCCATCAAAGCCCACGCCGTTGTCAGCAATAACAAAGACGACTTCGTTTTCTCTACGTGTAACTGACAGCTCCACTTCAGACGCGTACGCATGTTTGGCGCAGTTACGGATTGCTTCTGCAAGAGCGGCCGTCACAGCGTGAGCAACGGATTCAGGCAATCCTGCGAGTCGGGCGTCGAAGGACTCTCTACTCACTCCTAGCGGCACGAGAGTGAGACCCTCTGCTGCGGCGGTTTCCCAAGGGTCAGCGAGCAACGTAGTTGAGGGACGTTCGCTACGCAGAAGATTGGTCAACGTGACGACGTCTTGCTGGCAACGTGCGCGAATCGTGCTTAGTTTGGAGCCCAGTCGGCCAGAGGCCACCGCCGCAAGCGTGTTGATCGCTGAGTCGTGGATTACCCGCGCGATCTCAGTCTTCTCCACGATGAGCGCTCTGAGCTGGCTAGCAGAGAGTTGTTCGCTCGCGGATCGGGCAGCGGCGGCGTCAACCTTATTCGTCACAGTCTGCAGAACGTCGATGTAGGTCACTGCGTATCCGATCGCGAGAAGATCGATCAGTGATTCGGCTGGAATTATCCACGCCCCCTCTGCATGGCCAGGGCTGCTCATCAACACCATGCTGAGGACCATTGCCGCCGCGGTTGCCAACCACAAAGAGCGTTCGATCCGCGATTGCGTGACGAGTCGTAACGCTGCCACGTTGGCGACGGTGCACCACAGCGCGGCGAGGCCCACGCGTTCGAACTCCGGGGGATGTGTCGTCAACTGCATGACAAAGAGCACTTGTAGAGGAATAAATACAGCGACGAGAAGCGCCTTGTTGGACCAGGAAATACAAACAAATAAGGCCGCTACAGTGAGCAGCCAGTAGTAGAACCCTTGCCTCGTGCCGAACAGCGCGAAGGCGCCAACGTTCGCAATATTCACCAATGTGTTGACCAACCAACCGGTAGTCAACGCTAGGGCGAAGCGACGGTTAGCCGCGCCGGCGCTACGCCCAGCCCATCCCGGGCCGTTGAGCCCCGACTTGTTGTACTTGATGGTGGCCATGGCTATAGGCCAGCGGCGTCCCATACGGAGTCCCCCACAGAACCGAAAAGTGTGCCATGCCAGTTTGGCAGACTGCGCCCTGAGCTGGGCAGCACATGAGATGTACGGCATCAAATCTCAAGAGAGACGAAGAGCTGACCTGAGACTGGGTACGCAATCGTTCCTGTAATTGTTGCCTCTTCTTCGTCTTCACGTTCGTTTGATGATCGCCTTGTCCCCAAACGGGGGACTAGTGGCTGGCCCGCAACGGAGAAAGACTCATGGCGATGTACGGACATTCGCGTCCGAACAGTCATGTCTAATGAGAGGGACTAACTGACATGAAGTCATTGTTTGACGGCCTCAGATCTGTAAACCCAGATCCGAGGCGCTCTTCAGCGCCATCGTTGCGAGTACTGCCAACCCGAGTGAGCGCGATGGCTGTAGTGGCCGCCTTAGTTACCGCGGGAATAGTCGTCACTGCACCGTCGGCGTCTGCCGTCACCCTTCATCCCATGGGTGCGTTGCCGCCGACCATCCACGTTTCTGCCAAGCAGACCCCTGCTGGTGCAAGCCCTGGTCTGCCCGCCTCGGTAGATCTGACGCAATGGGCGGCGCCGGTCGGTGACCAAGGATTCGTCAATTCCTGCGTTGCATGGGCATTGGCACACGGAATGATGGGGTGGTACGCCCACAAGACGGGGCAGCCTGTCAGCGCTTTTGCGCCCATGTACATGTACTCGCAGATCAATGTCGGACGCAACAACACCCCGCCGACCGACGACGGCTCCTGGCCGACGGACGGTCTTACCCTTGCCTCTTCACAGGGCAACGACACCGAAGCCGACTACGCGCAGGGCAACTACGACTGGCAGACGCCGCCGACCGCAGCTGAGCGCGCCAATGCCGCTAATTACAAGATGTCTGGTCAGGTTCAGCTGTTCACCGGAGGGAACCAGGGCCTGAATGGACGAGTCGCGATCCAGAATGCGTTGGCTTCAGGTGCGCCGGTAGCGATTGAGCTACCTATCCGTCCAGGCTTCGACGACCTCTCGACGACCAACACCTTGGACACCGATGTCACTGGAAATATCCGTGGTTATCACGAGGTTCTCGCGCTGGGCTATGACGCAAACGGCCTGTTGATCCAGAACTCGTGGGGCACCGGGTGGGGTTCGAGTGGATATGGTCGCCTCGGCTGGAACGTCGTCGATATCGATGTTGTGCAAGCTGATATCAGCACAGGTTGGGGTGCTGGCCCTAAGCCGGTAATCAACGACATGGGGGCTCTTTCGAATGGCCCCACGTCGGAGTCGATTCTTGGCAACGTCAACTTGGGGACGGCAACCTCGGCGACAGTGACCTACCAATACGGCACAACAACGAGCTACGGGTCGACCGCGACACAGAATCTGAGCACTGGTGGAAATCAGGTGGTGTTCGGCGCCGCGCTCAACGGCCTAACGCCCGCGACGACCTATCACTATCTGGTCACCATCACTGATGTGGCCGGATCGGTAACCAGCGGCGACCGCACCTTCGTCACCGCTGGGCCGCCCACGATCGACTCTTTGGGAGCTCTGCCGGTCAGCACTGGCGTCGAGGCGGTTCTGGGTAGCGCGAAGCTCTACCAGAGTTCGTCCGCTACACAAACCGTGAGCTATGGCACGACGACGAGCTACGGCAGCACTCTGACAAAGACGATCAACGGTTCGTACTCGAACGGGTCCTACAGTGCCACTATCGGAACCCAGATTCCCGGGCTCACGCCGGGGGTGACCTATCACTACAAGCTGACACTAACGACCAGCGACGGCTCTGTGACCACGTCCGATGCCACCTTCATCGGTCCAGGCGCGCCGACACTGGCTACGTTGGGTGCGGTACCCACCAGTGGTGCCGGTAACGAGGTCGTGATCAGTAGTGTTAATTCCTATGCTGCTTCGTCGGTGAGCGCGACGTTGAAGTATGGGCCTAGCACCAGCTACGGCACGACACTGACGAACACCTTCGCTGGGTCGGTGGGCAGTAACGGCTATAGCGAGACGGTGTATTTCCAGCTCAGTGGTCTCACGCCTGGAGTGACGTATCACTACCAGCTCAGCGTCACGTCGAATCAGGGGACGACGACGAGCTCTGACCAGACCTTCGTCGCCTCGTCCAGTTAGCACCTAGCAGTCGGCAGGGGGCGACCGAGGATCATGCCTCGGTCGCCCCCTGTGTTGCCTGGCTAAACCACCGTCAAACACGGCATGGGATCATGGAGCACGTGATCTTTACCTCGATGACGGCCGTATGAGCGAACGTCTGTCCGCCGACCGGCGCCACCCTGCCGCCGCCGTTATCGATCGTGCCTTGCAGCTTGTGGACCCGGCGATGCGGCGGGCCATCGCGGCCTTGGATGACTCGCATATTCGATTGATCTCCAGCTATCAGATGGGTTGGCAGGATGCCAACGGTGCCCCGACTGAGAGCGGGGGCAAGGCGCTGCGTCCCACGCTGGCTGTGGTCTCCGCCGCGGCGGTCGGCCAAGCCGAACAGGGCGTACCTGGCGGAATTGCCGTCGAACTGGTTCACAACTTCTCGCTGATCCACGACGACGTCATGGATCGCGATACCGAACGCCGGCATCGCCCCACCGCCTGGACGGTGTTCGGCGACGGGCAGGCCATTCTCGCAGGCAACGCCATGCTGACGGTGGCCTTCGATGTGCTGATCGCCGACGGTGCCGCTGGCGCACGGGCGTTGCCCTGCCTGACGCATTCGATCCATGAACTCATCAGTGGGCAGTCGCGTGACCTCGCTCTTGAAGGCGCCGACGCGATCGACCTCCAGACCTGTCTGTCTATGGAGGCGGGGAAGACTGCCGCCCTGATTGCGGCGTCTGCCTCTATCGGCGCGCGCGCCGCTGGTGCCGCCGAGGCCGTATACAACGGCCTATACAGCTACGGCTTCGAATTGGGTATGGCGTTCCAGCTCATCGACGACATCCTTGGAATCGTGGGTGATTCTGCCGTTACCGGCAAGTCTTCATCTTCGGATGTGCGCGCCGGCAAACGTAGCGCGCCCGTCGTGGCTGCGCTTACCGCCGACTCGTTGGCCGCGCGTCGTCTTGCAGCGTTACTGCAGGACGGGCCGCCAACCACTGAGCCGGACGTTGAGCGGGCCACCGCCCTCATCGTCGAGGCCGGTGGCTTGGACTGGGCCGCTAAGGAAGCAGACTCACGCCTGGACGCCGCGCTGCGTCACCTTGAACCGCTCGACATCGACGACTCAGCTAAAGCGGACTTCGCTGCGCTGGCACGTTATGTCGTCGATCGCGATCACTAGCTGAGGGTCGCCAGCGAGTTGTCTCGCTTTGGTCATGAAGCTACCCTCCCAAGTAACAGTGACGAGTAGTAGTTCTAGGCCGTTCTGGGGCCATAAACAGAGGGATTCTGCGTTCAGTGCGAATGCCGGGGCGTTCGCAAGTGCCCTCGCAAGTGCCCCCGCATTCCCAACGCCCCAGGCGCGCCCCGGTACATCAAGGTGACCTTGTGTGCGACCGCTGCCCGTGTCTTGGAGTCGAGGAACTGCCCCTTGACCAGCCAGGACGTGCCGAATGCGAGCACCATCAGGGTCTCCAGGATGAGGAGCAGGCGATGATCGCTCGCGGCGCTGGCGAATGAGGCGTTGGAGACACCGAGTGCGATGATGCTGCCCCACATCGTCAGGCCACATCCGCGGTATACCCAGTCTTCGTGGCGGAACCGTTCTTGCTTGGTCTGATTGCTGGTGAAGAGGAAGAACGAGACGAAGCCCAGCACGATGAAGAACGTCGCGGCGCTGATGGCGTGTACCTGACTTAGCCGCAGCTGGGCGTCGGTGGCATGCTTCGGTGCCGTTGGGAAAAGCCCGACGCCGATCGCCGCGAGGCTAGCCAGATTAGTGAGCCGATTAGCCCAATCCGACTTGCTGCCGTAGCGGTAGGAAATCAGAAAGACGCCCATCGCGCACATTGCGCCGATGAAGTAGTTCCGCGTGCTGGTGTAGTAGTAGGCACTCAACGAGCTTTGTAAGCCGCCGCCGTCGATGAGCATCTTCCCTAGGACCAGAACGAATGGCAGTGTGATCCCGATAATGCCAATAGCTTTACGTAGATCTAGGTAGGTCAAGGTAATCGCGCGATCGTCCGCGGTCTCCTCCGGCAGCTCGACCGGAGGGTATTGAGTCACCATCGCCTGTCACCTCTTCACGGGTTAACGCCCAGGACCGTTCGTGCCCTAGATCCAGTATCGCCGTCCTAGAGGAGGTCGCGAAGCATCAAGCTAATACATTTCGCCAGTGAACTCGTCTCGACGTCGGCGCCGCGAGCGAAGATAGGCCCGCAGTATGCCGATATCCATAAAGCTAAACAGAAGAACGATGATGAGCGGTGCGAGCAGATCGGTCTTACTGAAACGTCCGTTCTCAATGGCGAAGCGCGGCTCAGCGGGGTCCACTCGCACCATGACGGCTGATCCGTAGAAGTGGACGCCAGCGTCGCGGAGCTGCACGTTTTGCTGTTGTGCGCCGTTGAGAACGTAGGTGACGTAGACGCTTCGCGTGCAGCTGCTGTGCCGCCCCGACGTGCAGTTGCTCGTGACCCCTGACACGGTTGCCGCAACGACCTGGGCCGAACTTGATGTGGCGACCCGGGCAATATGCAGTTGCTGACGTTCCCAGAAGTACCCCGCGGCCCCGAAGATCACATGAAAGAGCAGCAGGATGGACAGCCCCACGGGAGTCGGAGCCTGCCAACGGACACGAGGACGCCAACCCCGCAACGCGATCGTGGGCGCAAAGTCCTCGGTCGGCGGCGGGTATGGCCGAGTGCCGTCGTCAAAGTTGGTCATCGCCGCGACTCCGTAGTCGAAACCTACGACCGACGCAGCGATACGGCTGACGCGCAGTCGTACGGAGCCCCCCTCCGCATCAGCAAAGGGTATCGGACGTAGCTGCGGCTGCGTGCGTACCTCTAGTCCGTCAGGTCGAAGCGTGCCCACTGACTTTCATTGACGAGATCTCGATAGTCCTTATTTTTCTGGATGAACGCACGAACGAAGGGGCAGAATGGTTCAATCTTCCAGCCCTTGGCACGTGCATCGTCCAAGGATTCACGGATCAATTGGGTCGCCAACCCGCGACCGCCGAAGTCCGGCGAGATCTCCGTATGCAGGAAGGCTGCGATGCCGTCACGTTCGTGGTACTCGGCAAATCCGGCCAGTTCACCGTCGGTTTCGATGTCGTAGCGGCTCTTCTCCACATTGTGTGTCACGGTCGCGGTCACTGCACGCCTCGTTTCGTCTGTCGAGAGTGTCACGCCGGTCGAAGGCGTCGTATCGTCGAATCTTAGGAGTGAGAATGAGTGATCTTGAGCGCACACCCGGCCTGGCCGTCTGCGGTGGCACTGCCACGGTCTCAGCGAAGCCAGCGAGCGAGGTGATTGCGGGACGCGAGGTTCGCCTCGGCGAGAGCACGATGGTGCGGCGATTGCTACCTACCCTCGGTCGTCGACTCGTAGGTGCCTGGTGCTTTGCTGACCATTACGGGCCGGACGATATCGCGACCGGGGCTGGGATGCAGGTGCCACCGCATCCGCATATGGGACTGCAGACGGTGAGTTGGCTGCTGGAGGGCGAGGTGCATCACCGCGACAGTATCGGTAGCTCTCAGCATGTGCGGGCCGGTGAGCTCGGTCTGATGACAGCAGGCGCCGGGATCGCGCATGCGGAGTATTCGCCAGTGCCGCATCCTGTTTTGCTGCATGGTGTGCAGCTTTGGGTGGCGCTGCCTGCGCAGGCACGTAACGTGCGGCCCGCGTGGGCTCACCACCCGGTCTTGCCCGTGGTCGCCGATCCCCGGGCGGGGCTGAGCGCCACGGTCATCATGGGGCAGCTCGCAGAGGCGGCGTCTCCAGGGCAGACGCATTCCGAGCTGGTCGGAGCCGATATCGCTCTGGAGGCCGGCTCCGATGCTCTGCTACCGCTTGACCCCGAGTTCGAGCATGCCGTACTCGTCATGTCGGGCGAGGCGACCATAGACGGGACCTCGTTGGCTCCCGGGGCGATGCTGTATTTGGGCTGTGCACGCAGCTTCCTTCGCTTCCGCGCTGACCGCCCAGCGCGGCTACTGCTACTCGGCGGAGTGCCGTTCGAGGAGCAGATCGTTATGTGGTGGAACCTGATCGGCCGCGATCACGAGGAGATCGTGACGGCTCGTCACGAATGGATGAGCGGCGAACGGTTCGGTGCAGTCGCTGACTCGGGCATGCCGATGACTGCACCAGAGCTACCGCCTTTCCCGCTTAAGCCAGGCGGACGTCTGCGCTGAGCGTTCGTCAGGAGTCCTACGAATCCGAAATAGTTGCCTGGTGCTGCGCCAACCAACTAGTTATTGCTCTAAATTGCGCAATCATCTGGTCGATGTGAGTCTTGAGAAGCATCGGGGCCTCGGGGATAGAACAGATCGCACAACTCCACGGATGGAGCTATCACCGACATGGGTGTCCTCAGCAGTTTCCTTGAGGCGCGGACGAGTAAGCCAGCTAAAAAGAAGGCGACCAAGAAGAAGGTTGTCGTCAAGAAGGCGGCCAAGAAGGCCAAGCCAAAGAAGCTGACCGCTAAGCAACTCGCAGCGCAACGCGCCGCAGCACAACGTGCCGCCGCCGAAGCCGCCGCGCGCCAAGCCGCAGCGCAACGCGCTGCTCAGCAGGCTGCCGCGAAGTCTGCTCCGAAGCCTGCGCCCGCACCTACTCCTGCCCCCGTTCCTGTCCCGACCCCCCCGCCCCCGCCGCCGCGTGAAATCTACGACGGAACGTTGACGATCTACACCGATGTTGCTTCAGCGGTCGCGAACACGCCCCACGCCGCAATGGCACCCCTCTACTGGGATCCGGCCTCCCACCTGCTTTCCCGTTTCGCTTTTGGTCCGACGATCGAGTCACGGTCCTGGATCGAGGCGAACGGCGCTCAGGCATGGTGGGACCAGCAGGTAGCCCTTGCCCAGAGCACACCGTTGTATTCAGGCAATGCGGCGGTGGCGGCCAAGGGCACGATGCTGGGGCTGACCCCTGCGCAGGTGCGTGCACAACTTAAGGCGAACGGCAATGAATTCGGCTGGGACTTGATGGACCAGCTCACCGAAGTGACTGTCGGCCTTCAGATTTTCAGCAATGCGCAGCTTTATGAAACGGTCGTTGATTTCTTTGCCAATCACCTCAACGTCGCCAACCACAGCGACGAGGTGTGGTGCAGCAGGCAGACCTTTGACCGCAACGTTGTCCGCACCCACGCCTTCGGCTCGTTCACCAATATGCTGCTCGCCTCGGCCAAGGACCCGGCGATGTTGGCCTATCTCAACCTTGCCCAGTCGAAGAAGACAGCGATCAACGAGAACTATGGTCGTGAGCTGCTGGAGCTACACACCGTCGGTATCGGCAACTACACCGAGACGGACGTCAAGAATGCATCGAAAATCTTGACTGGACGGACCCTCGACGCCAATCAGAATTATGTCTACAACGCGAATTGGCACTGGACGGGTGCGCTGACGGTAATGGGTTTCTCGCACGCCAACTCCACCGCATCCGGTGGGGAGGCGGCCGGCGATGCCTTCGTTCGCTACCTGGCTGCGCACCCCAAGACCGCCGAACGGTTGGCGCGGAAGTTGTGCGTGCGGTTCGTCTCTGACACGCCTTCTGATGCGTTAGTACGTCAAGTTGCCAACGCCTACACGAACTCGGGCACGCAGATTCTGCCTATGTTGCAGACGATTGTGCGCTCCAACGAGTTCTGGGCTAGCCGCGGTTTGAAGGTCCGCAGGCCTGCGGAGAACTTGGTTGCCACGATCCGTGTTCTCGGCAACCAGCCCTCAGATCTCAGCAGAGTCATGCATGACATGCATTGGATGTGCTACTCACTCGGGCAGGTTCCGTTGGATTGGGCGACACCTGACGGCTATCCAGACGTTGCCGAGGCGTGGCGCTCCTCAGGCACCTTGCTGCAGAACTGGCAGTACATCATTGGCTTTGTGCAGTCGTGGTGGACGGGCTGGGCGACGTTGGACGTCAACACCCTCTATGGCGGAGTGACTCCTCTCAACAGCGGGCACGCCATCAACCTGCTTACCAAACGACTGACGAACATGACCTTCTCTGACGAACATCGTCAGTATTTGCAGAACTTTCTCAACGAGCCAGCCACCACGCCGATCGCCAAGTCCAACCTGCAGTGGTACCTGTCCCACCTGATTCCGCTCATTCTTGAAGGACCACATCATGCGCTCCGCTAGCCAGTTCGATCTCGATCTCCGTCGTCACGCTGAGAACGTGCAGGCCGAGCTCTGTGCGCAGAACGAGCAATGGAGCAAAGGCTTTACTCGCCGTACGTTCCTCGGTGGGGCGATGGTCGGTGTCGCCAGCCTCGCGCTGCAGACGGTGACTACCCGCGTCTCCTATGCCTCGGCGAGTACCAGCAACGGCAACACGGTGATCAACATATTTTTGCGCGGAGCGGCGGACGGTTTGCGCGTCCTTGTGCCGGCCAGCTCGACGTTGGGCTCGAACTACCTTGCTTCGGTGCGCGGCGCGCTGGTACCCGCCAATCCGTTGGCGTTGACCGGCACGGGGGGTTGGGCGCTACACAGTGTGCTGTCGCCGCTGATGCCGTTCTGGAACAGCAATGAGCTGGCTTTCGTCCCCGCTGTCGCCGATCCGAGTGAAAGTCGCAGTCATTTTCAGGCCCAGCAGGCTTTCGAGCGAGGCGGCCAGCAAAGCGCGACCAGTGGTTGGTTGGACCGGACGCTGCAACAGCTCGGCCCAGGCACCACCTTCCGTGCGGTTGCCCACAACACCACCGAGCCGGTGTCTCTTGCTGGGGAGGAGGCCAGCTTGGCCATCCGCTCCCTCGATTCCTTCACTTTTCCTGGATGGTCCGGTGTCTCAGCGCGAAGCCAGACGGCGTTGGCCGGCTTGTACCGAGGCTACGAGGGAACGCTGGGTGAGGACGTGCCAACCACGCTCGCTGCATTGGCCACCGCTGCCACCGCGCGTAGCGGTGCGTCCGTACAGAACGGTGCAACCTATCCGTCTGGAGATTTCGGAACGGCGATGAAGGATCTCGCGACGCTCATTCGGGCGGGTGTGGGCCTCGAGGTCGCCACTGTGGATGTCGGCGGTTGGGATACGCACACCGATGAGGTGAACCAACTGGACAAGCTGCTGACGTCGCTGGGCAATACGCTCGCGGCATTCATGACCGATCTCGGGCCGACTCTGCGTTCAAAGGTCACGGTTGCGGTGATGACGGAATTTGGTCGTCGCGTCGCGATGAACGACAGCGCGGGAAGTGACCATGGCCACGGCGGTGTGATGATCCTGCTCGGCGGCGGTCTTGTCGGCGGTCGTGTGCATGGACAGTGGACCCAACTCTCCGATGCGGTCCTCGACCAGGGTGACGTACCGGGGTGGAATAACCCGTTCGACGTTCTGGGTGAGATTGTCCAA
>Ga0207658_10002590_pt1 | contig 13132 bp, 6 predicted proteins | sample KBSS33metaG_FD_184322 | JGI IMG/M metagenome (GOLD analysis project Ga0207658, IMG submission 184322) | Switchgrass rhizosphere microbial communities from Kellogg Biological Station, Michigan, USA - KBS S3-3 metaG (SPAdes) (version 2) | ecosystem: Host-associated > Plants > Roots > Rhizosphere >...
CAAGGAAGCCGGGCACGAACCACAAGGGGCTGAAATGATACTCGCGCGCGGATGCGTGCATGTTCCGCTCGGCCAATTGGTGGGCGACAGCCGCCAGGATCGCCAGGGTCGTGCCATGCATGATGGCGGTGCCGAGGCCGCGCACCATCCACACGCTCGGCGGCAAATCCTCGAACCGCAACAGATAGAAGATGTTCTCGACGACCGAGAAACCGGCGCCGACGGCAAAGCCCATGATCACGGCATCGAGCTTGAGGCCGATCCGGTTGAACTGGAACAGGCTGATGACCACGATCGCCTTGAGCGCCTCTTCGAGCCACGGCGCCACGAACCGGCTGTAATTGTTGAATCCGATCGGCAGCGTGTCCAGAAAAACGCCGCTGATCGGGTATGCGACCGCCGCAACGATGCCGCCGAGAAGCAGGAGCACGATGGTTTCCCGGAACGTCACCAGCTTGAACACGTCGAGCCAGATGAACACCGCGGTCAGCGCGAGGACCGGAACCAAGGCTAGCGACCAAGCCACGATGACGTCGATCTCCATTCCTGCAGCTTACATGATCTTCAATGAAGCCAGCAGCTCCGTTTTGCGATAGTCGCCGTCGGCCCAACCCCCCGCGACGCCGACCGAAAACACCATCGGCAGGCGGAGTGCGACCGTAAAGTTGAGATCGAGCTGCGCGCCCGCATCGAGATAGGTGTGCCCCGCGCCAGTCGGACTGGTGGTCGCCATCGCCCCGGCGAAAAGCGCAGGGCGCACATGACTGAGGTAGAAAGCGGCAGTTCCCACTTCCGCGAACCGGATCGGCGGCAAGTTCACTTCGCCGGTGACCTTGGCGAAGCGGCGGGCGGCGATCTCGTCAATCTCGAACCCGGGGAAGCTTTCCATCTCGCGATAGCGCTTCTCGGACCGGTCATCGACGTAATTGTTGCGGAACGAGCCGAAGTAATATGCGGCCAACGGGCTCGACCGCTGACCACCGACCAGGCCGGCATTGGCATAGATCCAGGCTGAGCTGTTGCTCCACGGCAATGCGGTGCCAAGGTCCAGCCCGCCATAAAGCTTGGGGTAGAATTCCCCGTCTGCCTGGTCGGCCCCGATCGCGATCCGCCCCGCGATGCCCTTTTCGTGATCGACCCCACCTTGGGCCTTGGTGGTGTTGGTATAGCGTAGTCCAATCTCCGCCGACCGCAGGTCTTTCGGACTGACGATGTTCTGCGCGCTCGGCAGCTGGTCGAGCCCGAAGTAGACAGCCGCCGACCCGAACACGTCGAGCTGCCGCGGCGGATCGTAGATCAGCGGCTTGCTGTAGCTGGCAATGACCGCATCGCCCTTGCGGCTGCGTAGCACCGGCCCGGCGAGATCGTAGACGTCGGCCAGATTGTGCCAGTAGCTCAGCTTCCAATAGGGCGTCTGATAGTCGAGGTTGAGGTGCAGCCGTTCGCTCGTCTTGAGATGGCCGAATGGCGACACCGCAACTGTCGCGCTGAGCTGTCTAAACTGGAGCGGGTCGGCGAGGTGGAAATAATAGCCGAATGCGAGCTGGCGATCGTAGCCCGAGACGATCGGGTAATGCGCGTCGAAGCGCATCCGCTTTGTCGGATCGTAGAACCCGCGCGCCGTAATCATGTCATCGAGCGGCACCTTGGCGGGCGAGCCGATGCCCCATTGCTTGAGTTCGGGATGCGCCTTGATAACCTCGGTGCCGAGAAAGCGGACTGGCGCCAGGTCGGAGCGGACTTCGGGTTGAATCAGCGACGGGTTGAAGCCGTCACCAGCATAATCGTAGACCAGTAATTGCCCGTCAGGCCGAAGTTGCGGGCGAAAGAAACCGGTCGAGGCATTGGTCAACACATCATATTTGCCCGACGCGATATCGAACCGGAAGACGTTCGAAACGCCGGTATAATAGGAATTGCCGAGCAACGCCTTGCCGTCCGGCGTGAATGTAAAATTCTCCGGGATCGACGGCTCGAGTGACAGGGTCGCAATCGGATCTTCCGCATTGCCCTGCTCAAGATCCTGACGCTTCCACACCCTGACCGACTGCTTCCCGTCGTTCGCGCCGTAGGAGGCGGAGATGAGCTGCCCGTCCGGAGAAACATCGAGGTCGAACAGGACCTCGCCATAGCGAAAGGTCTTGATCTGGTTGAAGCTGGTGTAGGGCGCCGGAATTCGCACCAAAGTGACAAACCCGTTCTGATGACGGATGCCCCACAAGCTTTTGTCCGCCCGGTTGAAGGCAAGGTCACCGATCCGCGCGTCGGTCAGCAGCCGACGCTTCTTGCCGGTGTCGATGTCGATCGCGTTGAGGTCGCGGAACGCGTAATTCTGGTTGGTGTAGAATGCGGTGCGGCTGTCGGGATCAAAGGCGACGCTGGTGACCTTGTACAGCATCATGCCATCAAGGTCGGTGAGCGACGTGACCTTGCCGGTCGCCAGGTCCATGCGGCCCAGAAAGCCGATGCGCCCCGGATAGCGAAAGGCGGCGACCAGGCTGTTGGTCCGATCGTCGACGAAACCGCGCGACATCGAGCCGAGGCCGGCCGGCGACAGGTGGTGCACCTCAGTCAGCGGGTAGCGCGCGATCTCGGCAAGATTCCTCGTCTGAAATCCCTGTTCGAACGTGATCCAGTCGGCCCAGGCGGCGTTGAGGGGCTTGCCGAAGACATGCTCGAACTGAGCCGCGTAAAAGGCCTTCGAATCTTCCGAGCGGCGCAGCCATTCGACCGTCTTTTCAGGACCGTAAGTCAGCGCCAAATAGGAAAAGAAGCGTGTTCCGTAGAGATAGGAGTTCGCGCCGACCATGAAGTCGACCTGCGTGCCTTCGCTCTCCAGTCCGAGCGGGGAAAAGATCCGATTGTGGTCGCGGACCTTGGCCCGGAACACCATTTCATCATAGCCGCCCTGGGCGCGGCCGAGGCCGCCGGCCATCCACGTTTCGAAGAACACCGCGCTGCCTTCCATGTACCAGCGCGGCGTGAGGTTCCGCGGGCTGGTCAGGAAATTATAGAGGATGGATTCGGGATGCTTCTGCAGCGGCACCGGCTTGCCGCCGAGAAACCTGCGCCAGAAGGCGTCGCGGCTGTTCCACGCGTCGATCGCGGCGACGTGCGCCAATTCGTGGTTGGTGAGCGTGAAGAAGCGCTCGCCGGGCGAGAAGGTCTCCATCGACAGCGACAAGGGCGCGACGTCGAGCAGCACCATGTTGTTTGGTGAGCCCAATGCGGCGGCATTGCCGTAATCGGAAAAGTCCTTGAGCAGCACCGTCGTGCGCTCCCACGGCTTCCAGTGAAATTCCTTTTCGTGGAACGCGAGTGCGTTCTCGAACGCCCGGCCGAGATAAGGCGTCAGGTAGGTCTGGATCGGGTCGATGTAGAGCAGCGACAGGTTCTTCGTCTCGAGCGTCGACAGGCGGAAACCCGACGCGTCCTGCGGGACGTGCTCGGGCGCCCTTTGCTCCGGAGCATTGGGCGCAGGCGGCGCCGGCTGAACCGGTTCGCCGGGCTGCTGGTCGGTCGGCGCCGGCGGCACTGCATCGGGCTTTTCGACCTGCGTGGTCGTATCGGCAGGCGGCGGCGGGGGAGCCGGCTGATTGGACTGCGCCTGGGCCAGGGCAGAACCGGACGAGACGGCGAGGCCAAGCGCGAGCGAGGCAAGCGCAACCCCCCGCGCCCGAACCACCAAACGCTTCACATCGCTCCCCCGAAAAGGCGGACTCAGTTGGCCTGCGACTGCGATGCAATCCCAGACTGGCTGAGCGCGGCCGAGAAGCTCGGATTGGCCAGCAATGCCGCCATGTTCGGCTGCGCCGCGAGCGCGGCCCAGGCCTTCTGGTTCGACGACAATGCCGCCAGCGCTGCCGAATGCCCGCTTAGCGCCGCGAAGGCGCTGGGGTTGGCCATCATTGCCGACGACGCTTGCGGGTTGGCCATGATCGCGCTCATCGCCGAGGCATTGATCTTGCCCGCCACCGCCGCGGAGGCCGCAAGCGAGTTCGCATTATAGGCAGAAAGTGCCTGCGACGCCGCATTGAGCTGCGCGGCGTGACTCGCCATGTTGGAAAAGGCCGAGGCATTCTGGCCGATCGCCGCCATCGCTTGTGGGTTCATCGCGCGTGCATTGCTGGCGAGGCTCGCAAACGCGGCCGAGTTCGCGTTGATCGCGGAAAACACTCGCGGATCGGCGCTCAATGCCTTCATCGCGGCCTGGTTGCTGGCGAGGCTCTGGAAAGCGCTCGCGCTGCTCGCGAAACGGGCGTTGTTCGCGGCTGACGACGCGAAGCTGGCGAAGGCCGCTGAATCATTGGCGAAGCGCGCAAAGGAGCTGGCGTTCGCGAAGATCGCCGCCATTGCCGCAGGCTGCGACGCCAGCGCCGCGAAGGCTTGCGAATGACCGGCTACGGCCTCCAGCGCTTTGGGCTGACTGGCGAGGGCGCTCAGGGCGTTCGAATGGCCTGAAAGCGCGGCGAGAGCGCTCTGTGAAATCCCGGCGGACGCCGCGAGTTGCGCCGCTGCCGCCGCGCTCCGGACCGTGGCCGAAAGGGCCTGCGGCTGCCCAGCGAGGGCCTTGAACGCACCGGCATTGGCCGCAATCGCGCTGAACACCTGCGGATCGGACGAGATCGCCTTCATCGACGCGCTGTTGCTGGCGAGGCTCGCAAACGCTGCGGCATTGCTGGCCATCCGGGCATCGGCGCTGGCTTTGGACGCGGCGTTTTGGAAGGCGCTCGCATTGGACGCGAGATTGGCGAATGATGCCGCGTTGTTGGCAATCGCGGCCAAGGCCGCGGGCTGAGACGCGAGTGCTTCCATCGCTGCGGAATGGCCGTAAACCGCCGACAGCATTTGGGCGTTGTTTGCCCGCGCGGCCGGCGCCATCGAGGACAGCGCCTGCGAAGCCTGCGCGACGCTGGCGAAGGCCTGCGGATTGGCGGCCAGCGCGGCGAACGCCTTCGGGTTGCTCATCATCGCGGCCATCACCTGAGGTTGCGCGGCCAGCGCCTGGAACCCAGGACTGCTGGCGAGTGCGCGGAACTGCGGGTCCTTGACCATCAGTTCAAACGCGTCGGTCTGCATCAGCTCGGCGACCCCCGTGTCGCCGAGCGTCACGTCGCCGACCTGGCTGGAAACGTAGCGGTCAGCGGGCGTAATCGTGCCGGCCGTAGGACCGAGCGGCGGATAGACCCGCCCCAGAGAATATGCTGCAAGAGCGACCAACGCGACTCCGCCGATCGAGATTAAATATCTGTTGTTATTGGACAAAGCAGTCATCTTGGGCCCCCTGCATTAGCCAGACATTTGGGATTGTGCGCTAATTCGAGCCAAGTCAATCAGGGTTAATGACGGATTAATGTTGGGATTGCGGGCGCCGCCTTTAGGCAAAGCGGGTATTCGCTCGGTTACGGCCGGTGTCGCCGGCGGCCCGCTAACGCTGCGGCTGAAGCGCCGGGGCAATCTCCGGGCTATCCTCGATCGAACGATAGAATTTGGGTGCTGGGAACGACCCGCGGGCCTGCTCGTAGGCGTAGCCGAGCGACAGCAATTGCGCCTCGCTCCACTTCGGCCCGATGAAGCTCAGCCCCACCGGCAGCCCCTTGACCAGCCCCATCGGCACGGTGAGGTGCGGGTAGCCCGCGACCGCCGCGAGCGAGCCGGCGCCACCGCCCGAGATCTGGTCGCCGTTGACTGCGTCGATCTTCCAAGCCGGGGGCATGGTCGGGCCGACCAGCGCGACGACCTGATTTTCCCGCAACAGGCGGTCGATGCCGTTCGGTCCCGCGGCCGCGAAACTGGCCGCGCGGGCCTTCTTGTAGGCGGGGTCGCTCAACCCCTTGGTCTTCTCGGCCTGCTCGAGTGTCTCCTGTCCGAACAGCAACATTTCCTGGCGCATATGCACGCGGTTGAAGGCAATGACGTCGGCGAGGGTGCGGACTGGAACTGCTGCCGGACTCGAACGGAGATATGTGGCGAGGTCGGCCTTCAATTCGGTCAGCAGCACGGGGAGTTCGTTCTTGCCGACCGCGCCATCGTCGAACTTCTTGATCTCGACCAATGTCGCGCCGCGCTGGCGTAGGATCGCCAATGCCGTTTCGAACGCGGCGTCGGTGCCGAAGCCCGAGGCAAACCGCATCACGCCGATTCTCTTGCCCCGGAGCGAATTGGGGTCGAGCAGGACGGTGTAGTCGGTCTTGTGCCGATCGGCTTCCACAGTGGCCGGATCGGCCGGGTCGCTCCCCGCGATCGCGGTCAGCAGCGCGGCCGCCTCGCGCACGCTCGCCGCCATCGGCCCGGCGGTGTCCTGGCTGTGACTGATCGGGACGATATGCGTCCGGCTAACCAGCCCGACCGTGGGCTTCAATCCGACGATGCCGTTGATCGCTGCCGGGCAGGTGATCGATCCGTCGGTCTCCGTGCCGATCGCCAGCCGGACGAGTCCGGCCGCGACCGCGGCGCCACTGCCGCTGGAGGAGCCGCAGGTGTTGCGGTCGAGCGCCCACGGATTGTGCGTCTGGCCGCCGATCGCGCTCCACCCCGAGATTGAATTGTTCGACCGAATGTTGGCCCATTCACTGAGGTTGGTCTTGCCGAGGATGACCGCCCCGGCGGCGCGCAGCCGCGTTACCAGCGGCGCATCACGGTCGGTGACGTTGTTGGCGAGCGCGAGACTTCCGGCGGTTGTCGGCATCGGTCCGGCCGCTTCGATATTGTCCTTGATCAGCACCGGTTGCCCAGCGACCAGGCCAACGCCCCTGCTCGCGGAATCGTAGGCCCGCGCCTGGTCCAGGGCGGTTGGATCGATTGCGATTACCGCGTGAAGTTGCGGATCGATCTTGTGTATCCGCTCGATTGCTGCCTGCGTCGCGGCGGCCGATGGGCCGGCCCCGAGCGCCGGTGCCGCAAGGGTCGCGGCGGCGATGCCCCCCGCCAGCAGCGTGGCCCGTTTCGACTGTCGCATCGCTTTCCCCCTGATCTCCCGGCGTCACCTCGGCGCGAGCAAAGCGTCGAGCGTCCCCGGACCTTTCGCGATTTTCTCCAGCCGTGGGTAGCGCAAGCCGCCGTGCCAATCGAGCTTCACCGTCCGATAGATTTCACCGTCATGCACGAGCAACTCCGGTGACGCGCCGTTCGGCGCCGCGGCCTTGATCGCATTCTTCAGCGAATCCGGGCTGAACTTGCGGCCATTGACCGCGACCAGCTCGGCGCCGACCGTGATCCCGGCGTTGAACGCCGCGCCGTCCCACAGCACGCCCGACACCTTGCCGTCGTTGCCGACGGTGAAGCCGCCCGAATAGGTAAGGTCGTTGTTCTTATTCTCTTTCTCGCCGCTCTTGACCCATTTGGTCGGCTCGGGCGTGAATACCAGCCGGTAGCCGCCCTCGGTAATGCCCTCGAGCGGCGCTTGCGGTGCGATCCCGTAGACCTTGGCGCGAAGGTAGGATTGCCAATCGTACGGCTGGACCTTGTTGAGCGTCGCGACGACATCATCGAGCGTGTAGGTGAGCTCGCCATAATCGCGGTCGCGCATGCCGAAAAATGCGCGGGCGAAATCGTCGATCGAGCGCTTGCCTCGCGATTGCTGGCGGATGATCCGGTCGACGTCGATCCAGATCAACTGTCCCTCGCTGTAATAGTCCTCGCTGCGTTGCCAGCTGCGCCATGGTGTTGGCGCCCGGCTGGCAATGATCGGGTCGTTGGTGGTGTCGACCAGCGGGCGCCAGGAGCGGCCCGGCCGGCCGGTGCTGTAGGCCGCCGCCGTCGCCGCGATCGCATCGAGCGTGTCCTGCTTCGACAGCATGCCCGAGCGGGCGCCGAGGACGTATCCCCAGAATTGGGTCTGGCCTTCGTAAACCCACAGCAGTTCGTCCTGCATCGGGGTCCGGTAATCGGGCGTCCACAGGTTCGCGCCGCGCCGGTACTTGCCGTTCCAGCTGTGGACATATTCATGCGGCAGCAGATTGCGGTCGCTGAGCTTGTTGTCCCAGTCGGTGAAATAGCCGCGATCGACGCCGTCCTCCGAGCTGCGATGATGCTCGAGCCCGTTCCCGCCGAGATAGTCCGAGATGGTCAGCAGGAAATCGTAATGGTCGTAGTGCTGGGCGCCGAACAGCGTCACCGCCTGGTCGACCAGGCGTTTGTGCGCGGCGACCTGCTCGGGCTTGGCCGCGAGTTCATCGTCATTGTCGGCGATGACGTCGAGCGCGACGTCGGGGCTAAGATCGATGCGACGGTAATGCGCGCCGGCAATCAGCGGCGAATCCATCAGGATTTCGTAGCTCGTCATCGGATAGTCGACCCGCGTCGCGGACGTCGCACTTGGGCGCAAGGCGGTTGCTACCTTCCAGCCGGACGGCACGATGACCGATGCCTGGACCGGAATCTGCCGCACGAAATAGCCAGCCGGATACATCGAGTTGGACAGCCACTGGATGCTCGCCAAATCCGGCGTCGCAACCGTCCGTCCCTGGTTGCTGTCGGTGGCCGTCACATATTGATAGTCGAGGTCGATCGCCGTCGTCCCGGTGGGGACGTTGATGTGAAAGGCGGTGACCTCAAGGTCGTCGCGGACCCAGTCGAGCGGCTTGCCATTCGCGCTCGGCCTGAAGCCGGTGATGTTCTTGATATCGCCGCGCGGCGTGTGCCCGCCCGGAATCCACTTGGGGTACAGCATCACAAAGTCACCGGCCCCCGGAACCGGGACGTGTTCGTGGATCTTGAAGATGCCGCGAGTGACATCGCTGGCGTCGACGGTCAGCTGCAGAGTACCCGGATAGGGCACGTCGCGCGCCGTCGGGATGACGTCGGTCTTTGGTGTCGGCGACGGGCGGCTGTTCTGCGGCGGCACCTGCGCCATGACCGCGCTGGCGGTCGACAACAGGACGGCGGCGAGGACTCCACGACGCATCAATGCAACTCCTTGATTTGATCCAATAGCCGATCGGGAAGTCGTTTCGTCTACCGGCAAAAGTCTTTCCCCAACATGCCCGTTCGTCGGCGCCCGTCGGCACTTTGTCGAAGTTCGGGGAGTTGTCATCATCCGTTCAGTTGGCCAAGATAGGGCGCCGCCATGACATTCAGAACTTATTCGAGCGCGCTGCTGCTGAGCACCGCCTTTATTCTGCCGACGGCTGCTTTCGCCCAGGCCCAGGGCACGACGCCCACCGCCACCCAGCCGGCCGCGAGCCAGCCGGCGACGTCGACCACTGACGCGGGCACCGCCCAGCCGGTCGAAGACCTTAGCGACGAGGAAGAGATCGTCGTTACCGGCCAGCGTCCGCCGGGCTCGGTGGTCGGCGACATTCCGCCGGAAAAGGTTCTGACCCAGGCCGATGTTCGGGCGACCGGCGCAACCAGCATCACCGATTTGCTCGACGCGCTGGCGCCCGAGATCGGAAGCGCCCGTGGCCGCGGCGGGGGCCAACCGGTCCTGCTGCTCAACGGCCAGCGCATTTCCAGCTTTCGCGAAATGCGCGACATCCCGACCGAGGCGATCCTGCGGGTCGAGATTCTCCCGGAGGAAGTCGCGCTCAAATACGGCTATCGCGCCGATCAGCGGGTGGTGAATATTGTCCTTCGCCAGCGCTTCCGCTCAACCGTTGCCCAGCTTGGCGCGACGATCCCGACAGCCGGTGACGAGGCCAGCGGCAATGCCGACCTGACGCGCCTGATGATCCAGCGCAACGGTCGCACGCAGTTCAATCTCCACGCCGAAGGCAATACCATGCTGACCGAGGCGGAGCGCGACATCCGGCTGCGCGACGGGCCGGCGGACCCGACCGATGCGCAGGCGCTTGCCGCGCGCTCGCTGATCGGTTCCAGCCGCGACATCCGCGGATCGGCAACGGTCAATCGCCAGGTTCTTGGCAATGTCTCGGCGACGCTCAATACCGAGCTTGAGCATAGCCAGGGTCATTCGCTGATCGGCCTCGGCGACCCGTCGCTGGTTGCGCTTGACCGCAATACGTCGAGTGACAGCGCCCACGCCGGCGTGACGCTCAATTGGGACAAAGCCCAGTGGCGCTACAATGTCACCGGCAACGCCGATTGGGACCGCAGCGTCACCGGCACGGACCGCGACGACCCGCTTTTCCCGCGCGACCGTTCTCGCGAGACGACGACCTCGGGCGATATCACGGCGACCGGCAACGGGACTTTGTTCAAGCTTCCCGCGGGTAACGCGGGCGCGACCTTTCGCATGGGTGTTGCGTCGATCGGTCTCGACAGTTCAAGCCGTGTGCACGGTGTCGAAACGCCGGGCTCGCTCGGGCGGACGAGCGCAACCTCGTCGATCAATCTCGACTTGCCGATCTCGCGCCGCGGCCGGGACTTCAGCGCGCTCGGCAATCTAACGTTCAACGTCAATGCCGAACTCAACCAAGTGTCGGACTTTGGCAGCCTCACGACCTTTGGCGCCGGCGCGAACTGGTCGCCAGTCGACCGGCTCAACCTGATCACCAGCTGGACGCGTGAAGAGGGCCCGCCGACCATTCAGCAATTGGGCGACCCCCTCCTGACCACGCCGGACTCGCGCATCTTCGATTTCACCCGAGGGGAAACCGCGATCGTAACCGCGACCACCGGCGGTAATGCCGATCTCCACTCGGATCGTCGCAACGTGCTCAAGATCGGTGGCAACTGGCAGCCGTTCGAGAAAGTCGATCTCAAGTTTCGCGCCGATTATGTTCACCAGCGGATCGAAAATCCTGTTTCCAACATTTCGGTGACCCCGGCGATCGAGAGCGCTTTCCCGGACCGCTTCTTTCGCGCGGCGCCGTTGCCGGGCGAGACCGTCGGGCAATTGATCAGCGTCGACCTTCGTCCGGTGAACTTCGACCATAGCCAGCGCGACCAGCTTCGCGTTGGCTTCGATTTTTCCAAGCCCCTCAAGTCGCGGCGTCCGTCACAGGCGGTGATCGACCAGATGCGTGCGCAGTTCGGGATTCCGCCACGCGGCGCCGGCCAGGCGGGCACGCCCGGCGGGGCGGGCGCCGCCACTCCACCAACCGATGGACCTCCTCCCGAGGGTGGACGCGACGGCGGCTTCCGTGGCGGCGGCGGCGGGCGCGGTGGCGGCGGGTTCGGGGGCGGCGGCGGTGGAAATCGCGGCCGGCTGACCTTCTCCCTCACCGACACCATCACCTTCGTCGACAAAGTGACCATCGCGCCTGGGCTCGCGCTCGATTATTTGCACGGTGACGCTGCCGGCGGCAGCGGCGGGACGCCGCGCCACCTCGTCGAGGCTCGCGCGGGCTATTTCAACAACGGCCTCGGCGCCCGGTTGAGCGCCAATTATCGCAGCGGTACCAAGGTCGACAGCGTGACCGGCGACAATCTCAGTTTCTCGCCGCTCGCGACCTTCGACCTGCGCTTGTTCGCCAACCCCGGCGACATTCCCGAGGTCGCGGTTAAGCACCCGTGGCTGCGTGGTACGCAAATTCAGTTCGCCGTCAGCAACATCTTCGACGCCAAGCCCAGGGTGCGCAATGCGGCCGGCGATGTGCCGATCAATTACCAGCCGGACCTGCTCGACCCGCTCGGACGAACCATCGGGATCACCATCCGTAAGCTGTTCCTGCCGCCGCCGAGCTTCTTCCGTCGCGCGTTCCAGGAACGCCAGCAGCAACAGCAGCCGGCGACAGCACCGACACGCTGATTTCGCTGTCAGCGAAATTATGCTTAAGCGCGGCGCAATGACGCCGGTTCAGCCCATTCGGGGCACGCAAAGCCTGCTCGGAGAAGACGCCGACCGCCTCGCCGCGGTGGTGACGGCGTTCGATCGCGTGCGTCGCCTGTTCGGCTTCAAACGGGTCGAAGTGCCGACGATCGAACCCACCCAGGTCTTCGCGCGGACCATCGGCGAGACCACCGATGTGGTGTCGAAGGAAATGTACTCATTCGACGATCGCGGCGGTGATTCGATCACGCTGCGGCCCGAATTCACGGCCGGTATTTGCCGCGCGTATCTGAGCGAGGGCTGGCAGCAACATGCCCCGCTGAAGGTCGCGACCCACGGCTCGGCGTTCCGCTACGAACGGCCGCAGAAGGGCCGGTTCCGGGAGTTCCACCAGCTCGACGCGGAGATCATCGGCGCCGCCGAACCGCAGGCGGATGTCGAGATTCTCAGCCTCGGCTACCAGCTGCTGCGGGAGTTGGGCATCGCCGATGGCGTAACGCTGGAGCTGAACACGCTTGGCGATCCGGCAACGCGCGACGCATGGCGCGCCGCCTTGGTCAATTATTTCCTGTCACACCGTGACAGTCTGTCGGAGGACAGCGTCGCCCGCCTCGAGCGCAATCCGCTGCGCATCCTCGACAGCAAGGATGCCAGCGATCGCGCGATCTGCGCCGACGCCCCGGCGGTCGATGATTATTTGACCGCCGACGCGTCCGACTTTTTCGCGGCGGTGACGGCCGGCGTCGATGCCGCGGGCGTTCCATGGACACGCAATCCGCGGCTGGTCCGCGGCCTCGATTATTACCGCCACACGGCGTTCGAATTCGTCACCGATCGTCTGGGTGCGCAAGGCACGGTGATTGCCGGCGGCCGCTATGACGGCCTCATTGAAACCCTCGGCGGCCCGTACACGCCGGCGATCGGCTGGGCCGCGGGCATCGAGCGCCTGGCGATGATGATCGATGCGCCGCCCGCCGAGACGCTGGATGTTATCATTGTCGTGGATGACGACAGGGCGCTGACCGCCGGTGCGAAAGCGCTGGCGTATCTGCGTGGTCGCGGACTGGCGAGTGACATCATCGCGACCGGCTCGCCGCGCAAGCGGTTCGACCGGGCGGTGAAACGCGGCGCGAACGAAATATTGATCCTGTCCGTCGGCGATCAGCGCGTCACCTCGCGCGTGAAAACGTCAGGTGAGGGGCGCGCCGAAACCGAACTGGCGGGATTTGATTGGCCGCACCCGGATCCCGCATGACCCAAATCTCGTCGGAACGGATCGCGTCGATCGAATCGCGCAAGCACGAACTATCCGAAGCGATGTCGCGCAGCGATTTGTCGCCGGACGAGTTCGTCAAACTGTCCAAGGACTATGCCGCGATTGAGCCGGTCGCCGCCGCGGCGCGCGAGGTGCGCCGGCTGCGCGCCGAGCTCGAAGTGCTGAACGGCCTGGTCGCCGAC
>Ga0207658_10002593_pt1 | contig 13126 bp, 10 predicted proteins | sample KBSS33metaG_FD_184322 | JGI IMG/M metagenome (GOLD analysis project Ga0207658, IMG submission 184322) | Switchgrass rhizosphere microbial communities from Kellogg Biological Station, Michigan, USA - KBS S3-3 metaG (SPAdes) (version 2) | ecosystem: Host-associated > Plants > Roots > Rhizosphere...
GAACAGGCCTCGGGGGAGCCTCTGGATTTTCGGTCGGACCAGTTTTCCCTGGGCTCGATCGTCTACGAGATGGCGACCGGCCATAAGGCGTTCCAGAGAAAAACGGCCGCGGAGACGATGGCGGCGATCATCCGCGAGACTCCCGAGCCGCTCGCGAGGCTCCGGCCGGATCTGCCGCCGCCTGTGGAGTGGATCGTGGAGCGTTGCCTCTCGAAGGATCGGGAGGATCGGTATGCCTCGACGAAGGACCTCGCGCGGGACCTGGCCGGCGTGCGCGATCGTGCCGAGGCCTCGAGCGGCGCGGAGGAGATGTCCGCCGCGGCGGGAGGGCGGCGGCGGCGCGGGCTCCTGCTCGTTGCGGCCGTCGGCGTGCTTGCGGCGGGAGTCGCCGCCGTGTGGGGAATCGCTCACGGTCTCGCGAAGGGAAGCGCTCCCGCCCCGTCGTTCAAGCGCTTGACCTTCCGTCAGCTTCCGATCGGAACCGCGCGCTTCGCTCCGGACGGTCAGACCATCATCTACAGTTCCGGCGCCCGCCTCTACATGACTCGGCCGCAGAGCCCCGAGTCCAACCTGCTCGCGTTTCCCGGGGACCTCCTGTCGATCTCCCGTTCCGGGGAGCTCGCGATCCTTCAGAATCTGAGGCCCGTCGGCCGCGGCATTCTCGCCACGGTTCCCATGGCGGGAGGCGCCCCGCGGCAGGTTCTGAGTGAGGTTCCCTACGGGGGAGCCGATTGGTCTCCGGATGGCAAGAGCCTGACCGTGATTCACCTCACCGGCGAGAAGTTGGGGCTGGAGTCTCCCATCGGGAAGGTGCTCGCGGTCGGCGACCTCGGCTCTCCGCGCTTTTCGGCCGATGGCGGCAAGATCGCCTTCTGGGAGACGAGTGGCCCCTCGAGTTCGGTCGGTGTGATCGACCGGCTCGGCAAGGCGAAGAAGATCCTGTCGGCAGGCTGGACGGAGACCGCCGGCGTGCCGTGCTGGGCCGCGAAAGATCGCGAGATCTGGTTCACGGCGGGCAAGGCGGGGGAGAGGCCCGCTCTCTGGAAGGTAGACCTGTCGGGAAAGCTCCGTCTCGCGATTCGCGTGCCGGGAATCCTCGAGCTCGACGACATCTCCGCGGACGGCCGCGTCTTGCTCGCGCACAGCACGGTCCTGCAGAGCGTTCGAGGGCTCGGGCCCGGACAGTCGGTGGAGAGCGATCTCTCCTGGTTGGACGGCCCGATGCCCGCCGACCTCTCCCAGGACGGCTCGATGCTGCTCCTGAACGAGAACGGCGAGGGGACTGGCGCGAGATCGACGATCTACCTTCGAGGCATGGACGGCAGTCCCGCGCTGCGGCTCTCCGAAGGCATGGGCATGGCGCTCTCGCCCGACAAGCAGTGGGTATTGGCTGGCCTTCCCGCAGCGGCGGGAAAGCCGGCGCGCCTCGTCCTTCTTCCTACCGGCCCGGGCGAGCCCAGAGACCTCCCGATCGAAAAGCTCGAGCCGGGTTGGGGCGCATTCACTCCGGACGGGAAGCGCGTCGTCTTTTTCGCCGAGAGCCCGAATGGCCAGGAACGGCTCTACGTTCAGGACATCGCGGCGGGCATGGCTCGTGTCATCGGTCCGGACGACGTCTACCTGATGGATTACACGAGCCCGCTCTCGCCCGACGGTCGGTCCGTGATCGGATATCTGAAGGGATTGCCCTCGGTCTACCCGATCGATGGCGGCGGCGAGGGACGCGCCGTGCCGGGGGTAGAGCGGGCCGATCGAGTCGTTCAGTGGAGTGCGGACTCCCGGAGCGTTTACGTCTTCAGTCCTCGAGAGCGGCCGCTGAAGGTCTTCCTCCTCGATCTCGAGACCGGCCAGAAGCGCCTGTGGAAAGAGCTCCCGCTGGACGAATCGGTCGGGAGAATCCGGGTGCGCGTGACGCCGGACGGCCGCTTCTACGTCTACGGCACGACCGACGTCCGCTCCGAGCTCTATCTCGTCGACGCGCTGCGCTGAGAGCCGGGGGTTCTTCTCGGCGTACTCCTTGCGGGTCGCCGACTCCCATCGGCGATCGAAGAAGGCGTGGCGGTCTACTTTCGCAGGCGGTTCTCGAGCGCCTCCGCGCGCCTCTGCGCCTCCGCGAGCGCCTGCTCGGCCGGCGTGTGCTCACGGCGCCCGAACTCGGCGTTCGCGAACGCCACCCACTCCGGCATCTCGACCGCGAACGCCTCGATGTCGGGCTCGCTCATCAGCTCGACCGAGAAGCTGCGGCCGTTCCAGTGCAGGTCCCGGGCGCGGATCGTCTGCGTGCCGAACGGCGCGTCGCGCAGGAGCTCGATCCAGTGCGCCGGAGGCGTGGGCGAGGGCTCCCACGCCACCAGGAAGCTCGTGACGAAGTCGTCGGCGGCCGGCTTCCCGGTCCCCTTCGTCATCGGTACGACGTGGGGCCGAACGCGCGGATGTCCCATCCGGACGTGTACCTCCACGGGCTCTCCCTCCTCGTCTTCGCCGCGAAACGGTTTCTCATCGAGGGGCATCGGCGTCCTCCTTGCCGTGGTTTCCGAGAAGTCTATCGAGAGTCGAGGCGTCCCCGCGCTCCATGGCGTGCTCCGCACGGAGCGAATCCACGTCCCGGTTGAGGGTGACGACGGCCAGGATCTTCCCGGCCTTGCGGTAGGCGACCAGGGCGTCCCGCCGCGAGAGCTCGCCCGCAATCCGGACTTCGTCCCACTCCTCGGCGTGCCCGACGTAATTGAGCGCGACGTCGTAGTGCTGGCTCCAGAAGAACGGCACGGAGGTGTATCGCTCCTCGGCGCCGAGCATGTTCCGGGCGGCGGTCTGGCCCTGGCGCTCCGCGACGACCCAGTGCTCGACGCGGATCGGCCGGCCCGAGTACGGATCGGGCCAGCGCGCGATGTCGCCGGCCGCCCAGATTCCCTCCGCGCTGGTCCGGAGCTGGGCGTCGACCAGGACGCCGCGGTCCGTCCGCAGGCCCGCGTTCTCCGCCAGCGACAGCTGGGGGCGCACCCCGATGCCGAAGACGACCAGCCCGGCCTCGATCCGGCTCTCGTCGTTCAGGATCACCGAATCCTCGCGAATCTCCGCGACCGTGTGGCCCAGATGGAACTCGACGCCGTTGCTCTCGTGGAGTCCCCGGACGAACAGGCCGACCTCGCGGCCGAGGACGCGCTCCATCGGCACGGAGTCCGGAGCCACGACGTGGACCCCGAGCCCGCGCTTCACGAGCGAGGCCGCGACCTCGAGCCCGATGAAGCTCGCGCCCACGACGACCGCCGTGCGCGCGGACCCGGAGGCGGCGATGATCGCGCGGCTGTCGGAGAGCGTTCGGAGCGGCCGCACGTGCGGCAGCCCGGCGCCGGGAACGCCGAGGGGCACGGGCGAGGCTCCGGTCGCGAGCAGCAGCGCGCCGTACCGGAGCGAGGTGCCGTCCTCCAGCCCGACGCGACGCTCCGACGGCGTGAGCATGCGCACCCGGCCCTTCGCGCCGAGGCGGACCTCGATCCTCTTGTCGCGGTACCAGTCCTCTCCGCGCAGCGGCATCCACTCCTCGGGCGCGGTCCCGGCGAGGTAGTCCTTCGACGCGTTGGGGCGGTCGTAGGGGCGGGCCTCGTCGGCGGAGAGGAGCGTGATCGGCTTGGCGTAGCCCTCTCGGCGGAGCATCTCCGCGGCGGCGAAGCCGGCCGCGCCTCCGCCGACGATGATGACCGAGTCCGGCTGCGGCCCGCGCGCGATGGAGGGCGCCGCCATGGTGAGCACGCCGGTCACGTACGCGCGGTCCCCGCGGATCTCCACGGAGTAGCCGGCGACGGGATCGAAGGCCGGAGCGTGAACGGCCTCCCCCGACTCGGCGCGGAAGCACGCGTGGTGCCACGGGCAGCGGACGAGGTCGCCGTCGAAGATTCCCTGGGCGAGCGGTCCCCCGTAGTGCGTGCACTTCGCGCCGATCGCGCGGACCAGGCCGCCCTCCCCCTTCCGGACGAGGAGCACCGGCACGCCCTCGAAGTGGCCCTCGAGCAAGTCGTTCGCGAAGTCCTTCAGCGCCGCGCCGTCGCGGGCGAGGTCCGGGCCCGGGAGCTTCTCAGGCGTTTCCATAGACGGGGATCGCGGCGCCGTGGATCAGGCGGGCTGCATCGCTGCAGAGGAACACGATCACGCGCGCGATGTCTTCGGGCTTGGGCCACTTCGAGAAGTCCGACTTCGGCATCGCCTTGCGGTTCGCCTCGGTGTCGATGACGCTCGGCAGGACGGCGTTCGCGCGGACGCCCGTCCCCCGGAGGTCGGCGGCCAGCGAATCCGTCAGGGCGAGGGCCGCGGCCTTGGATGCGGCGTAGGCGGCCTGGCCGGCCTCGTGCACGAGAGCGGCGCGCGAGACGACGTGCACGATCGCGCCATTCTTTCGGGCGAGCATCCCCGGCGCCGCGGCCCGCGAGAGCGCCCAGCACGGAAGGAGGTTCGCCCCCACCATCTTCTCGAGCTCCCCCGAGCCCGCGTCCCAGAGCTTCGCGCCCCCGGCGAAGGCGCCCACCGCGTTGACCACGGCGTCGAGCCGCCCGCGCCGGGATTCGATCTGCGACACGAGCTCCTTTGCGGCCTTCTCGTCGCTCACGTCGGCCATGGCGCCCTCGAGGCGCGAGGCGGGCGCCGCCTCGCCGCGCAGGCGGTCCAGCTCCTCCTTGCGGCGATAGGTCGCGACGACCTCCGCTCCCTCCGCGAGGAACGCGAGGCTCACGGCGCCGCCCAGCGCGCCCGTGCCGCCCGCGACGAGCACGACCCGGCCGTCGAACGCGCTCATGTCCTCGATCTTCCGCTCACGCCGCCGCCTCGCGGAGCGCCGCCCGCGCGAGCAGGCGCGTCGAATCGAGGATGGGAAGCGACGAGTCCGCCTCGCCGATCAGGATCGGGATCTCGGTGCAGCAGAGGGCCGCCGCGTCGCAACCGTCGTCCCGGCCGCGGTCGATCACTTCCCGGAGGAATGCCCGCGCCGGCTCCTCGAAGCGGCCGTTGACGAGCTCGTCGAAGATGATCGTGTTGATCCGCTCGCGGTCCTTCGCCGGGGGCGTCTCGAAGTCGATGCCCTTCGCGGCGAGCTTCGGCGGGTAGACGGGACCCTCCATGAGGTAGCGCGTGCCGAGAAGCAAAAGCCGCCGGAAGCCGCGCGCCCCGGCGGCGGCCGCGACCTCCTCGGCGATGTGCAGCCAGGGCAGCGGCGAGCGCTCGCGCACGCGGTCGATCGCCTGGTGCGCGGTGTTGTCCGGGCAGATCAGGAAGTCCGCGCCCGCGCTCCGGAGCCTCGCCGCCGAGCACAGCACGAGCTCGCCGGCCGCCCCCCAGTCGCCCGCCTCGATCGGGCGCATGTAGTCGGCGAGCGGAATCGTGTGCAGGGTCACCTCGGGGTGCCCGTGCCTCCCGAAGAGCGCCGCTCCCTCGACGCACAGCGTGCGGTAGCAGAGCGCCGCGCCCTCCGCGCTCACGCCCACGATGCCGACGTGCTTCGTCACGGCTTCCTCTTCTTCGTTCCGGCGGGGCGATCGGCGCCGGCGGACGCCGACTCCAGGAACTTCTCGGCCTCGACGCGGGAGGAGAAGACGCCGCTGCGCGTGAAGAGCCGCGCGGTCAGCGTCTCGAACGCGCGTGCCATGCCCGCGGCGTCGCGGCCGTCGGAGACGATGGCGATGGCGCCGAACCGGACCTTCCCTCCCGCCGCCGCCGCGCGATCCGCGGCCGACCGGAGCTGGCCGACGTTCGGGAGGGAGGTCATTCCCATCAGGTCGAGGAGCACGTCGGCGCCCCCGGGGACGCGGGGATCGCGCTCCAGCTCGTCGAAGTGGGCGAGCACCTCCGGCAGCGTCGTCTCGCCGGTGCAGCGGGTCAGGATCCGGCGGCGCCCCGGATCGATGCGGTAGGTCACGGGCATACGGGCGCGACCGATGATATCGAGGCGGGGCCGGTCAAGGCGCTCCCGGGAATCCGGCGCAAGCGGCGGAGGCTTCCCGAGTCTGCCGTCAGGCCTTCCCGAGCAGGCGTTCGACCAGCCGCGACGCGGACTCGCCTTCCTCGACGCCCTCGAGCGCCGGGATGGTCCGGCGGAGCGCCGCGAGCCTCCCCGGGTCGTCCGTGAAGTCGTAGGCGAGGAGGACCGGAACCCCGGATGGGAGCACGCGGGCGATCGCGGCCGCGACGTAGAAGCCCTGGCGCTCGGCGAGGGAAGCCCGATGTTCCGCCGGTCCGATGAGATCCTCCGGCGGAGTCCGGTCGAAGACGACGTCGAGGAAGACCGCGTCGACCCTGTGCCGATCCAGCAGGCGCAGCGCGGCCGCGGCGTTCGGGGCGTGCAGCCACTCGACGGAACCATCGGCGCCCTCGGGTGAGAGGCGGCGGAACGCGTCCCGATACTCCGTGCCGTCCTCGACGATCAGGACGCTCCTCGAGCGCGCCGTCACGCGGGCTCCTCGGCGGCCGGCAGGTCGAGCGCGATTCCCTTGGTGAACCCGGCGGCCGGAGCCGGCACGACCGCGACGGATCCCTCGCTCCGGCGCAGCAGCTCGACGACCACGCCGAGGCCGCGCTCGGCGCCGCGCTCCCGCAGCCGCGCCGCGTCGATCCCGCCCTCGAGGTCGTCGGCGAGGACCAGCCGCAGGCGCGCCTCGCCCGTGACCGGATCGCGCCGCGTCTGCGCGCACAGCCCGAGACGGACGCTCGCCGCGCCCCGCCGCTGCGCCTCCTCGAGCGCGTTGGCGAACAGGTTGCGCCAGACCGTCTGCCAGTCGAGGGCCGAGATTCGCACGGCCGGCAGCCCGCCCTCCGCGAGGTCGCCGACCAGCTCGAGCTCCGGCGCCGGCGCGCCGTGCTCCTCGGCGACGCCCGCGAGGAGCGCGCGCAGCGCGTCCGCCCGAACCGGAAGGACCGCGGCCCGCTCGATCGTCCGCGCGAGCTCCGGCCCCGAGGAGACCGCGAAGCACGCCGCGGCGCGGCGCAGCAGCCGGCGGGCGAGTGCCGCGTCCCAGGTGCGGGTCGGGCGCTCCGCCACGCGGCGGAGGCCGCGCCGCGCTCCGCGGAGGACGGCGAGGCCGCGCAGAAGCCAGGAGAAGACCGGATCGCGGTGGCGCAGGTTGAGCCGAACGCCGCTCTCCCGCGCGAGGGCGCGCAGCTGCGCGACCGCGGAGTCGGCCTCGTCGAGGAGGCCCCGCGCGCCGGAGTCTCCGTAGAGCCGCGCCGACAGCAGCTGCGCGGTCGCCCGGCGCGTCTCCGCGTCGCCGTCCTGGAGGCGCGCGGCCGCGTCCGAGAGCAGCATCCCTCCGTGCTTGAGCACCTCGTGGCGGAGCCGCCCGACGACCGGACGCGCGTCGCGCGCCTTGCCCGGATCGCGCGCGAGCCACTCGGCGAAGCTCACCCCGGCGCGCCGGCGCCAGACGAGCCAGAGCGCGGCGGCGGCCAGCGGCGCGAAGACGGAGGCCACGGCGAGGACGGTCTTGCGCTCGCCGGCCTCGAGCCGCGCGGCGGAGGCCGCGGCCTCGTCCGCTCCGGGACCCGCGGGCGCCTCGTTGCCGTAGCGCCTGTACAGGCGGAGGGCCTCGCGGGGCGATCCCGCGCGCTCCGCGGCGCGCGCCAGGCGGATGAGGGCCTCGGTCGAGCCGGCGGCCTCGGCCCCGCGCCAGGCCTCGAGCGCCTCGGCGCTTCGCTCCGGGAAACGATCCAGCAGACGCGCGAGCTGCTCGTGGTTGGCGACGCGGGACGGATCGAGCCGCACGGCTCGGCGCAGCGCCGCCTCCGCCTCCCGCCACTGCTCCCTCCGCAACGCGATCGAGGCCGCCAGCTCGGGAGCGCCGGCGAAGCGCGGATCGAGGCGCTCGGACTCCGCGAGGAGCCGGAGAGCCTCCTCGTCCGCACCGTCTCCTCCGCGCTGAAGGTAGACCTGCGCCTTCTTCCAGAGGTCGACCGCGGCGGAAGCGGTCTCTTCCGGAGAAGCGGGAGCCGGCGTCGGCTCCTCGGTCGCTCCGCGCACGCGCCGCGACAGCGCGTCGCGCAGCGCCTGGGCCTCCGCGCGCTCCGGCGGCGACGCCTGCTCCAGGAAACGGTCCAACCGCTCGAGCGCCTTGGGAGCGTCGCCGAACTCCGCCCAGCGATTGGCCGAGAGTCGCAGAAGCGGCCGCAAGTCCGGCCGCAAGGCCGCGGCGCGGTCCAGCAGCCGCAGCGATTCCTCCTTCGTCCGCCGGTCCGGCTCCTCCCACAGGAGGTTCGCGAGCGCGGTCAGCGCCTCGACGCGGTCGGGCTCGGCGGCGAGGGCGCCGCGGTACGCGCGTATCGCCGCCGCCGGCCGGTGCGAGCGCGTCTCGACCGCGCCGAGGGCGAGCAGCGCCTCCGTGTAGTCCGGCGAGGCGTCGAGCGCCGCGCGCAGGCTTTCCCGCGCCTCCTGCAGCCGGCCGGCCGCGAGCGCGCGCTTCCCGTCGGCCAGCGCGAGGCGCGCCTCGGCGGGCGGGCCCGCGGACGGAGGCGCGATCGCGTCGGCTCGCGCCTCGAGCTCGAGCTCTCGGACGCGGCCGGGAATCCAGTCCGCGGCCCCGCCGCCGGCCTCGAGCGCGCGGCCGAGGTCCTGGTAGCGCGCGATCGCCTCGCGCCAGCGGCGGCGCGCCTGGGCCCGGCGAGCGAGCAGCAGCAGCTCGGGCGGCGAGAGCCGGGCCGCGTCCCGCTCCGCGGCGGCCGCGAGGAGATCCGCTCCCTCCTCCTCGTCGCCCGCGGCGAACGCGACGTCGGCGGAGGAGAGCATCAAGGCGGCATCGGACGATCCCTTGCGCGCGCGGCGCAGGAGGTCGCGGGCGCGCCGCAGCGTGGCGGCATCGGGAGCGGCGCCCGCGTCCTCGAGAAGGGAGCGCGCCTGGGCGGCGAGCGCGGCGGGATCCGACGAGCAGTCTCCGGCCGCGGGCGCCGGAGCCTCCGGAGCGGGCGCGGCGTCCTGAGACGCCGTGAAGGCGAGCGCGGCGAGAAGAGCCTCGAGGATCATTTCTCGTCGCGCGCCGAGAGGCCGAGCTTGTTGAAGCGCAGCCGCACCGCGCGCGCCTCCTTCGCCGATGCGGAGCCGGTCATCCGCTCCGCCATGCGCGCGAAGTCGCCGCCCGCCTCCCGGAAGAGGGCGCGCAGCGCCGAGCGTTCGAGCTCGCGGCGGAAGCCCGCCACCGAGGAGGCGCGCGGCCGCTCGGCGGAGCCGGAGCCGAATCCGGCGAATCCGCTGAAACCTGCGCCGGAAGGCGGCGGCTCGGAGGCGCGCGCGCCGGCGAGCAGGTCGAAGAGCATGCGCGGGTCGAGCGGAATCCGGACGCGGCCGCCCCGGTCCAGCGAGGCGCCCGGCCCGGCGTAGACGGCGGCCGCGAGCGAATCGGCCAGGATCATCTCGAACTGCCGGAGGTTTCCCGGCCAGGGGTGCCGCTGCATCGCCGCCCAGGCCTTCCCGGGCAGGACGAACACGACCGCGGAGGCGGAGTCGCGCGCCTCCCGCTCCGAGACGGCCAGAGTGAAGGCGTCGGCGGGCTCGGGGTCAGGTCCGCCGGCGGCGCGGACGAGCGATGCGATCGCGCGCCGGTGCCGCGGGTTGTCCCAGAACGCGGAGGCGGTCAGGCGCGCGAGCTCGGGCAGGTCCTCCCGCCTCTGTGACAGGGGCGGGAGCTCGAGCGCGAGGGACGGGTTCAGCCGCATCAGGAGGTCCGACCGGAAGCTCCCCTCCGCCGTCCGGCGCCCGAGCGCCGCGTTGGACGCGGCATGAGTCAGCGCCGCGTTGGACGCGGCATGAGCCAGCGCCGCGTTGGACGCGGCGACCACGCGCGCCGTGTGCGGCGTCTCCGCGGCGCTGCCGAGACGGCGGATCGTCCCGTCGTTCAATGCCGTCAGCAGCATCTTCTGCGCGTCCGGCGCGAGGTTCTCGATCTCGTCGAGGAAGAGCGTCCCGTCCGCCGCGGCCTCGAAGACCCCGGGCCGGTCCGCGACCGCCCCCGTGAAGGAGCCGCGCAGCGCGCCGAAGAGCGCCGCCTGGAGGAGGCCCTCGGGCACCGTCGCGCAGTCGAAGGCGACGAAGGCGCCCGGGCGACCCGAGAGAGGGTGGATCACGTCGCGGACGAGAAGGCTCTTGCCCGTCCCCGTCGGCCCCGTCACGAGCAGCGGCATCGGCGTCGGCGCGAGCGCGGAGACCTTGCGGCGCAGCTCCCGCATCGCGGCGCTCGTTCCCCAGAAGAACCGGCCCGTGCGCTGCGGGGCGGCGCGCTCCTCCAGGATCCGCCGCAGGCGGGAGACGAGGAGGCGGCCCGAGCCCGACTCCTCCTCGGCGGCCGCGTACGTGAAGGCGTCCGCCTTGAGCTCCAGCGCCTCCTGCTCGAACGGAATCTCCTCGTACGCGGTCGTCAGCAGGACCGCGATCTCGGGGCGGCGGCGCCGGAGCCGCTCGAGGATGAACAGGCCCTGGCGGTCCCGGCGCTCCCGCCGCAGCCGGCGCGCCGCGGCCGACTCGCCGAGCGGACGCTCGTCGGGGAGCAGCTGCTCGTCCGGCAGATCGAAGCGAAGGTCGAGGACGACCACGTCGGGAGGACGGCGGCCCTCGAGAACCGGCGCCGCCTCGCGCCACGACCGCGCGTGCGCCCGCGCCTCGCCGCCGGAGCGTACGGTCTGGATCTCGAGCTCGGGCGCCTCCCGCGCGAGCAGCTCCGCGGTCCTGGGCTGGTCGTCGATCACCAGGACGCGGGCGCGCGGCCGGGTCCGCGCGCTCATCGTCGCGAGTCCCGCCGCGCCTCGCTCGCCAGCGCGCGGCACTCCGAGGCGACGCGTCGCGTCAGGGCGTCGAGCCTCTCGAGCTCCGGCCGCGAAAGCGACGGCAGCCGGACGGTCAGCCCGCGGACCTCCTCGATCGCCGAGGCGATGTCGTCCACCCGCCGTCCGAGCGCGCCGGCGAAATGCCGTCCCTCCTCGAGTCGCCAGGCGTCGAAGACCTCGGCCGCGGATTGACTGCCCGAATCATCCCGCCGGGTCGTCGCCACGTCGGCGTGGAGGCGCTCGCGCAGCGCCTCGGTCTCCGTCTCCGGGACCTCCGGCGCCGAGAAGCGGATCGCCTTCGCCAGATCGTGCCTGAGACGCTCCGCCGCCTCCGAGACTCCCATGGCGGCCCAAGCATACGGCGCGGGCGGGCGGGCAGGCAAACCGAAATCTCCGATTTGGGACAAGGTACTCCAAATCGGAGCACAAAGAGCTCGAAATCGCCCGTTTTTCCGGGCACGCGGCTTGAAGTGGCAACGGCTCGTGGGCCGCCGCGAGCGCGGACCCGAACGAAAGCGAGGACGCCATGTCGACGTCGAGCCTGAATCTCAATGACCCCTTCGAGCCCGATCCCGAGGAGCCGTCCAAGATCGAGCCGGAGCGGGAAGCCGAGCCGGCCTGGTGGCGCGCGCTGCACTCCAGGCTGCCGAAGCTGGGGATCCATGGGCGGATCCCGTGGGAGCCTCTGCGCCGCCTCTCCCTCCTCGCCCTGCTCGTCCTCGGCGCGGTCCTCCTCTGGCGCGGCGTCGAGAAGAGCCTCCGGAGCATTCCGCCCGGCTGGGTCGGCGTCAGCGTGAACCGCCTCACCGGCTCCGTCGCGGTGCTCGACCCGGGCACCTTCCTGCGACCCTCCGCGCTCTTCCAGATCCATCCCGTCCGGATCTCGGACCAGCTGCTCTCCGGGGACGAGGGCCAGTTCAACGTGACGACGAAGGAGGGCGTCCTCGCGCGCGTGAGCGTGCAGGCGCGCTGGGCGATCAGCCGCAAGAGCCTCCTCGCGACCTGGTCGGCCCTGCCGCAGCGGCCGGGCGAGGAGCTGGTCGCGCCGGTCCTCTTCGCGGCGTTCCGCACGGCGGCGCCGCGGTACGAGGTCCTCAAGCTCATCGCCGAGCAGCGGGAGGAACTCTCCGCCGTCGCGGCCGCGACCGCCCGCGAACGCCTGGCGGAGAGCGGGATCGTCCTGAAGGAGGTCCTGATCGGCGACCTCCAGCTCCCCGAGGAGTTCGAGAAGGGCCGCCTCGCGATGGTCGACGAGGTCCAGACGACCGAACGGCTCGACGTGACGCTCAAGAAGAGGGCCAAGCAGATCGAGGAGACCCGGCTCACGGCGGAGGCGCAGAAGGCTCGACAGATCCAGGAGGCCGAGGCCGCGGCGGAGCAGAAGGTGATCGGCGCGCGCGCCGAGGCCGACTCGATGAAGCACGTCCTCGCCCTCAAGGAGAAGCAGATCGAGCAGCGCAAGCTCGAGGCCGAGGCGGAGCGGCAGTCGATCGTGGAGCGCGCACACGCCGCCGCCGACGCCGCCAAGATCCAGGCGATCGGGGCCGCGGAGGCCACGCGCATCCAGACCGAGGCCGAGGCCGAGCGGCGCCGGACGATGGCGGACGCGGAGGCCTACGCGACCCGCACCAGCTCGCTCGCCGAGTTCGAGGGCCTCGAGCGCGAGGCGCGGCTCGTCACGGCCAATCCGCTCCTGATCCCCAAGACCTTCGCCGACCGACTGTCCGACCGCGTCCAGGTCATCCTGACGCCGTCCATCGGCGGCGAAGCGTTCACCGGCGAGTTCGTCAAGCGCGCCGCGAGCGGCCAGTCCGTAGTCGCCGAGCAGGCCGAGCCGTCGCAGACGGCGAAGGTGGCCTCGCGCAAGAAGTCCAAGAGCGAATCCACGTCGCACACGCAGTAACTAACGACCAGCGACTAACGACTAACGACTAACGACTAACGGAGAACGCCATGAAAGAGCTCGCCCGGACCCTCATCCCCCGCTTCGCGCTCGCCCTGCTCCTGTCTCTCGGCTTCGCGATCGCCTGCTCCGTGGCGCTCGGCGAGGAGGGCGCCGAGCCGCCGGGCTCGGATCTCTTCACCTCTCCCCGCGAGGCGCTCCTGCGCGAGAAGCCCTCGCCGAACGGCCGCGTCCTGGGGCGCCTCCCACAGGGAACGCGCCTGACGCTGGTCGAGGCGCGCCCGGCCTTCCTTCGCGTCAACGGTGGCTGGATCTCGCGCGAGGTCGTCGTCGTCTTCGCTCCCGATTCCGCCGCAACCCGCGAGCTCGTGACGGTCGGCCGCACGCTCTCGAAGACCGACGCGCAACGACGCCTCGCGGCCGCGCTGCTCCTGCGCG
>Ga0207658_10002599_pt1 | contig 13108 bp, 11 predicted proteins | sample KBSS33metaG_FD_184322 | JGI IMG/M metagenome (GOLD analysis project Ga0207658, IMG submission 184322) | Switchgrass rhizosphere microbial communities from Kellogg Biological Station, Michigan, USA - KBS S3-3 metaG (SPAdes) (version 2) | ecosystem: Host-associated > Plants > Roots > Rhizosphere...
CGTTGCTCGCGGCGGGCGTCGGTCGCGGCGATGAAGTCATCACCGTTCCGTTCACCTTCGTTGCGACCGTATCGGCAATCGACTACACGGGCGCAACGCCGGTCTTCGTCGACATCGATCCGCAGACCTTCACGATGGATGCGACCGCTCTCGAGGCCGCGATCACGGACAAGACCAAGGCGATCATCCCCGTGCACCTGTACGGGCAACCCGCCGACATGGACCCGATTCTCGAGATCGCCAAGCGGCACGGCCTGGTCGTGATCGAAGACGCCTGCCAAGCGCACGGTGCGGAGTACAAGGGCCGACGCGTAGGCGGCATGAGCGACATGACCTGCTTCAGCTTCTACCCCGGGAAGAATCTCGGCGCGTACGGCGAAGCGGGCATGGTTGTCACCGACAACCCGGAGTTCGCGCGCACGATTCGCATGCTGCGCGACTGGGGCGCCGAGAAGAAGTACCACCACGTGCTCAAGGGCTACAACTTCCGCATGGAAGGCATACAAGGCGCCGTCCTCAGAGTCAAGCTGCGCCGGTTGGAGGCCTGGACCGAGGCTCGGCGCACCGCGGCCGGTCACTACGACCGATTGTTGGCAGGGAGCGGCGTCGCGACACCCAAGGCCAAGGCGTATGCGCGCCACGTGTATCACATCTACGCGATCCGCACGTCGAACAGGCAGGCCTGGCAAGAGGCGTTGCTGGCGCAGGGCATACAAACGGGAATTCACTACCCCACACCCGTTCACCTGCTGCCGGCGTTCTCCGACCTTGGTTACAGCGCCGGGCAGTTCCCACATTCGGAGCGAGCGGCGAACGAGGTGCTCTCGCTGCCGATGTTCCCCGAGCTGACGCAAGCGCAGTGCGAGGAAGTCGCGCGGGCGGTCAAGGCGCTTGCGCCAACAGGCGGCGTCGATGCACTGGACCTCGTCAAGTCGGTTTGAGCCGGCGGCGCGATGCGGGAGCATTGCGTCGACCACTGGTTCAACACCAACAAGCTGCTTCGCGCTCTCCGCCAGACCCCTCGCGCCGAACCACATGTAGTCCAGCGGACAATTCTGGAGAAGAAATGACTGCGCCCGAGGCCCCTTTTGTCACGGTTCTCACCCCGGTCTACAACGGCGAAGATTATCTTGCCGAGTGCATAGAAAGTGTTTTGAAGCAGAAGTACCAGAATTTTGAGTACATCATCGTCAATAACTGCAGCACAGATCGATCATTGGCCATCGCTCAAGAATATGCAACGAAAGACCGGAGAATTCGTGTTCACACCAATGAAAGATTCGTTGAAGTAATCGACAATCACAATATTGCGTTCGGGCTTGTCGCCGCTCGGGCCAAGTATTGCAAGGTAGTCTCGGCTGATGATCTGATCTTTCCGGATTGCATCTCGCAAATGGTCGAACTGGCCGAGAAGAACCCGGCGATTGGATTTGTCGGCGCCTATCAGCTGAGCGGGGGTTGCGTCAAGTGGCAGGGTTTCAGTTACCCTCAGCAAATATTCAACGGTCTCGAGATTGGCCGCTGGATTCTGTCGCAACGCCAATCGTTCGTCGACGGGCAACCGGTGTTCGGGTTCGGAAGCCCGACATCGCTCCTTTATCGAGCCGATTTACTCCGCCGCTGGGTAAAGTACTTTCCAAATCCATCCCCGCACTCGGATACCAGCGCCGGCCTCAGGGACCTCGCCCACTGCGACTTCGGCTTCCTGTATCAGATACTTTCATTCGAGAGGCTTCATCAGAAGACGCAGTCAAGTAAATCCATCGAGATGAACGGGCAAGCGTCGGCGTATTTGAGCGACCTCATCGACTATGGATCATTCTATTTTGATGCGGCAGAACGCCGAAGCAAGATTTCGAGCGCATTGCGAGAATATCAACGCTATCTTGCCATCAACCTCTTCCGGTCCCGAGATAAGACTTTTTGGGACTATCACAAGGGGCGCTTGCAAGAGTTGGGATATCCTCTCGCTCGCTGGACCCTATTCAAGGCCGCGGTTGCGGTGACGCTTGAAGCCGCCTTGAATCCGGGACGGGTGGCCCGCCGCATCTGGAAAAGGGTCTGAAAGCGCCCGCCGATGCCGTGAACGTCCAGCGCAGTGTTCTCTGCTGCAACGAGAAATGCGATTCACGGCACTCTCTGCAATCACCATCCACACGGTGGTGGGCACCGTGACAGGTCAATGATGGAACGGTCGTCCGTTGATCCGGTGCCGGCGCTTCAAACACGCGACACCGCGCCCGGTCGGCCGCGGCTGGCATCGGTAGATGCCTTGCGCGGCGTGGTGATGTTCCTCCTCTTCGGCGAGTGGCTCAAGTCGTGCGCTGTTGCCGAAGCGCTGCCGACATCGGCCCTCTGGTCGTTCATCTGCCAGCAGCAATCCCACGCCGAATGGGCTGGCTGGCATCTGCATGACCTGATACAACCGACCTTCACGTTCCTCGTCGGCCTCAGCATGCCGCTGTCCATCGCGAGCAGGCGCGCGCGCGGCGAATCGAATCGAGCCCTGATGATGCACGCCGTGTCGCGCGCGGCGATCTTTGTTGTCCTGGGCGTGGCCGTGCTGTCGATGCACCCACGAATCATCCTGTGGAAGTTCGAGGACACGCTGGCCCAGATCGGCCTCGGATACGCTTTCGTTTTCGCGCTTGCGCTCGCCGGGCCGCGATGGTGGCGCGGCGCGCTGGTCGTGATCCTTCTGGCCACCTGGCTCGCATTCGCCGCGTATCCGATTGCCGGGCCAGACTACGACTTCTCGGCCGTCGGCGTGACGCCGCAGTGGCTGCAGCAGTACGGCTTCAGCGGCTGGCAAAGCCATTGGCAGAAGAACGCGAACATTGGGGCCGCCGTCGACGCCCATTTCCTGCCGCTTTTCCCAGGCAACGCCGGGTACTTCGCGCCGAAGGGCCTGGTGACCCTGAACTTCGTTCCGACGATGGCCACCATGATCCTCGGACTGTCGGCCGGCCGCGCGCTCACGATGACGGGTACCGCCGCGCCGCGGCTGCGCAACCTGCTGACCATGGGAGCGCTCGGCATCGCCAGCGGCGTCGTCCTGGATGCGACCGGACTGTGCCCCATGGTGAAGAGCCTCTGGACACCGAGTTGGGTACTGTTCAGCGGAGGCATATGCTTCGTGCTAGTCGCGGTGTTGCACTGGTTTGTGGACCTGAAGGGCCATCGCCGCGCCGTCTTTGCGTTGACCGTCGTCGGCACCAACTCGTTGGCCGCCTATTTGCTGTTCCATCTCTATCGTGCGGTCGCCTGGGGAGCGTTGCACCGACTGTTCGGCGATGCGCCATTCGCGCTGTTCGGCGCGGCCTACCAGCCGTTCACTTACGGCCTGTCGTTGATGCTGCTGGCGTGGCTCTTCTTGTATGCACTGCACCGCGCCGGGTGGTTTCTGCGAATCTAGCCGCGCCGCATGTCCGCGCTGTTCGGACGGCCGCAGTCACGCTCCGTGCCGCTCAGCGGTTCTTGTTGAACATCGACGAGACGTCCGCAGTCAACTCCATCAAAGTCGCTCGCCACGCCGGCACGGCCAACATTGGAATCGCGTACAAGACAATGCCGACCGGGACGAACATCATGAGCGTGTGCCAATGCGTCGCGCCACTCACAGCGGAGCGCATCGGGGTCAAGAGCCCGATCATCCAAAGGCTGCAAAGCAGCGAAGGGAGCGCGCTCTTCATGAATACGCGCGGCGAGACCGGGGTCTCGCGCAAGGCGAAGTACAGGGTCGGCAGCAGGATCAGGCAATTGGCGAAGGCATGCCCGTAGGCGATGCCCTCGACGCCCCACGCAAGGCCTATCGCCATACCGAGAATGACAGCCAGCGAATTGAAGATGCCCAGGTGGAGGTACTGTTTCGTTCGCCCTTGGGTGATCAGAACCAGCCCGACCGTGCTCATCGCGGGCCGGATCAGCCCCAATGCGGCATAGATTTTGAAGATCACCACGGAGCCGACCCATTTCTCGCCCAGCAGCACGACGATGATCTCGTGCGCGAAGACGAACAGGAACGCCATCACCGGCATGCTGACGAGCGCCAGGATGCTCACCACCTTCCGGTAGTAATCGCGATAGCGGGCCGGATCGTCAAGCAAGACCCGCATCGCCGGCTGGGCGACGCTCTGCAGCGGATGGGTCAGGAAGCTTGCCGGCAATTGCGCCAGCTGATTTGCCTGCCGGTACAGACCCAACGCGGTCGCGCCGAAAAACTTGCCGATCAGGATCAGATCAATGCTCGCAGTCAAGAAGACGATCAGATTGAACGCCGTGACGTCGCCGCCCATCTTGAGCATTGAGCCAGTGCCGTTGTTGCGCGAGGGCCGGGTCGGCACCCACGGGCAGGCATACCAGGTGCCCAGCGCAAGAAACGCGCTGCGCGACACGTCGCGCCAGACCAGCGACCAGAAGCCATAGCCTTCCATCGCGAGCGCGATGGCGACGACGGTGGAAAGAGTCGTCGCACCCAGGTCGATCAGAGCGAGCGTCGCAAACTGCATCCTGCGCGCGAGAATCGCCTGGTGCTGGACAGTGACGCCGCTCCACAGAAAACTTGTCGACAGCGCGATCGTGATCCAGACCAGCCGCGGGTCATCGTAGAACCACGCGATCAGCAGTGAGCAGCCACAGGCGATCGCGGTGATGAACGCGCCGAACAGCGCGTTGACCCAGAACAGGGTACTGACCTGCTCGTGCGTGATCTGTCTGCGCTGGATCGTCGCGGTCGAGAGGCCGAAGTCCTTGAAGCTCTCGGCCACCGCCGTCAACGCAGTGACCATGCTGACCAGGCCGAAGTGCTCCGGAATCAGCAGTCGCGCCAAGATCGCCGTCGATCCGAGTCGCAGAACGAAGCCGAGTGCAGCCCCACCGATCGAGAAGGCGCTTCCACGAACCGATGTTCGCTTCAGATCGCGATGAATCGATTCCTTGTCAAAGAACTCCTGATACTTCGAAGTTTGATTCACCGAGCGCTTGTCCGGTATGTCAGGCCGCTGCGCTCAGCGCCCCCCTCGGGAGCCTTGCAAGGTTCGCCAGGCATTTCGAAGGCGAAGCGCATTCTGATAGCCCATCGTCGATGCAAGGATTTCAATGCTTTTGCTGGTTCCGAGCGGGACCTTGAATCCAAGCTCGCTCAACCAACCCATGAGCAGCTCAAACCCTTCGTGATCGTTTTGGTGATAGTAATCGACGAACCGCGAGTAGCGCATCGCAAGCGCCGTTCTGAGACTCTCCGGCAAACCAGCGCCGGCGGCTTCGCGTCGCACAAAGATCTCGACGCTCCTGAACGTGTAGAGGAGGTTGCGCATCGCCTCCTGGTTCTTGGCGTATGCCTGCCACAGCGAGTTCGGGGTCTGGCGATAGAAGAACGCCGCTTCGTCGGACGCGGCCGCGCGGAATTTTCCTCCGGCCATGGCGATCCTGAGCATCAGGTCAGTGTCTTCACCGATGTTCCGCTCCTTCGCAAAGCCCCCGACCGCGGCGAGAAACGACTTGCGCATGAGAGTCGGCCCAACATAGCCAAAGGCGGGCTGCTGGAGAATCTGCAGAACGGGATTCGCGTCGACCTGCGGTGCGTGCACGGCCCCCGAAGGTCGCCAGGCGTCGCCTTCGAGCGTCAGATGCTGCCAGTTGGAATAGACGACCGCCACGTCGTCCGGCTGCTGCGCCGCGCACCGGGCCTGCAGGGCGATCTTGTGCGGCGCCAGGATGTCGTCCTGGTCGAGAAACTGGATCCAGTCTCCACTGGCCATGCGCCAGCCTTGATTCCTCGTGGCCGCGGCGCCACCGTTGGCCTCGCGCACCACGACGCGGCCGTCCATCCCGAAGTTCGCCAGGGCCTTCCGAGCGACCGCGACGCTGTCGTCCGGCGATGCGTCGTCAATGAGCAGCAACTCCAGATCGCTCGACGGAAATGTCTGCCTCCTGACGCTGTCCAGCGTCGCCTCGATATAGGCTCCGGACTTGTAGCTCGGAATGATCACGCTGACACGAAGAGACATCGACGCCTCACTGATCGGGACGTTGGATTGTCGTCGATTGGGTCAGCCGGTTCCCTGCGATTGAGGGGATTGCCGGGCATGTCCCGGCGCGCTTATCATGCCCGCCACAACTGGTCACGAACACCGTCGGACCGTTGATCCGGCAGCCGATGGCCATTGCTTCACCTCACTTGAGTTCATCCAACCAACCCACGCGTCGATTCGGCTGCCGATTCTGCGCTGCCCCGCTCACGACGACGCTCGTCGACCTCGGCATGTCCCCGCTGTGCCAAACGCACATCGCGCCGGATCAACTGCACGAGATGGAACCGTTCTATCCGCTGCACGCGTACATATGCAGCGCTTGCTTCCTCGTGCAGTTGCAAGAGTTCGTCTCGCCCGGCGACATCTTTGGCGAATACGCGTACTTCTCCTCCTACTCGACGAGTTGGGTCGAGCACGCACGCCGCTACACCGAGATGGCGATCCGCCGTTTCGCGCTCGGCCCGCGCAGCAAGGTTGTCGAGATCGCAAGCAACGACGGCTACCTGTTGCAGCACTTTGCCGCGTCCGGGGTGCCGGTGCTCGGCATCGAGCCGGCCGCCAACGTCGCCAAGGTCGCAGTGGAGCGCGGCGTTCCGACCACGGTGCGATTCTTCGGATGCGAAACGGCCGCCAGCATCGCCACCGAGCATGGCAAGCCTGATCTGCTGCTGGGCAACAACGTCCTCGCGCATGTGCCCGATCTCAACGATTTCGTTGCCGGCATGAAGATACTGCTTGCACCCGGCGGCGTGATCACGATGGAGTTCCCGCACTTGCTGCGGCTGATGGCCGACAACCAGTTCGATACCATCTATCACGAGCATTTCAGCTACTTCTCATTCGTGACGGTCGAACGCATCTTCGCGCGCCACGGGCTGACCCTGTTCGACGTCGAAGAACTGCCCACGCATGGGGGCTCGCTGCGCATCTTTGCGCGTCACGTTGAAAACGCCGCGCTGCCGGTCAGTGCGGCTGCACACGAACTTCGCCGCCGCGAGATCGACGACGGCTTCGAGACCCTCGAGCGCTATCGTGGCTTCGAGGCGCAGGTGCGGCGGACCAAGAACCGGTTGCTCGGCTTCCTGATCGACGCCAAGGCACGAGGCAAGACCGTCGTCGGTTACGGGGCGCCTGGCAAGGGCAACACGCTGCTGAACTATTGCGGCATTCGGGGCGATTACCTCGACTTCACGGTCGATGCGAACCCCTACAAGCAAGGCAAGTACACCCCCGGGACGCGCATCCCGATCCTCGCGCCCGATGCGATTCGAGCGGCGCAGCCCGACTACGTGCTCATCCTGCCGTGGAACCTGCGCGAAGAGATTGCCAAGGCGGCTGCCTACGTGCGCGAGTGGGGCGGTCAGTTCGTGGTGCCGATCCCCGAGGTCGAGGTGTTTTAGGAATCGGCATGAAGATACTCGTCACCGGCACGGAAGGCTACATCGGGATGCGACTGGCGGCCTGGCTCATGGCGCATGGCCATGACGTCGCAGGGCTCGACACCGGCTTCTACCGCGATGGCTGCCTGTACATGGATTCCCACAGCGCGCCCGTCGCACCGACCACGCGCTACAAGGATCTGCGCACCGTGGTGCCAGCCGACTTCGAGGGCTTCGACGCGGTGATCCATCTGGCGGAGCTGTCAAACGACCCGCTTGGCCAGAACCGCCCCGACACCACGTTCCAGATCAATCACCAAGGTTCGGTGCGGATCGCCAACGCCGCGCGCCAAGCCGGCGTGCGCCGCTTTGTCTACGCCTCGTCGTGCAGCGTGTACGGGGTCGGCTCAGGTGAATTTCTCGACGAGACGTCGCCGACCAACCCTCAAACCGCGTACGCGCAGTGCAAGGTTCTGGTCGAACGCGACCTCACACCGATGGCGGACGACCGCTTCTCGGTCGTCTTCCTGCGCAACGCCACCGCCTACGGACCCTCGCCGCGGATGCGCTTCGACATCGTGTTGAACGACCTCTGCGCGCTCGCCTGGACAAAGAAGAAGATCGCCATGGTCAGCGACGGCAGCCCGTGGCGCCCGATCGTGCACATCGAGGACATCTGCGAGGCCATGCGCTGTGCGGCGGAGGCACCTGCCTCGGCCATCAATGGCGAGGTGTTCAACGTTGGCCGCACCTCCGAGAATTTCCGCGTCCGCGAGATCGCGCAGACCGTTGCCGAGGCGTTCCCGGGCTGCGAGGTGAGTTCCGGCCCGCCCAGCGCCGACAATCGGAGCTACCGCGTCTCGTTCGCCAAGATCGAGAGCCGCCTCCCCGGCTTCGCCGCCCGCTGGACGGCCGCTGCCGGGGCCGCCGAGTTGCGCGCACTCTTTGAGCGGATCGACTTCACTCCTGAAACGTTCGCCTTCCGCGCCTTCACCCGCCTCAAGCAACTCAAGTACCTGCAGCGTACCGGGCAGATCGACGACGACCTGTTCTGGAGGCCCCGGTGATCTTCGAGGCGCTGCCGATTCCGGGAGCGTTCGCTATCGCGATCGAGCCGAGGACCGACGAGCGCGGCTTCTTCGCGCGACTGTGGTGCCGCGACGAATTCGCAGCCCATGGCATTCGCGTCGAGCTGATGCAGGCCAGCGTTTCACACAACCGGCGCGCGGGCACGCTGCGCGGGATGCACTTCGCGCGCGCCCCTTCGCTCGAGGGCAAGCTCGTACGGTGCGAACGGGGACGGGCCCATGACGTCATGCTCGATCTGCGCGCGGATTCGACCCGATACCTCAGCCATGCCGCGGTGGAACTCGACGCTGCCCTGTACAACGCAGTGTGGATACCGCCGGGCGTCGCGCACGGATTCCAGACCCTGGTGGACGATACCGACATCGTCTACGTCATGAGCGACACCTACCGACCAGAGCTCGCCGACGGGGTTCGTTTCGACGACCCCGCGTTCGGACTGCGGTGGCCGCTGCCGGTGAGCACGATCGCCGAGCGCGATCGGACCTACCGAGACTTCGTTGCCCGACCCCTGCAACACCCGCGCTGACCGAGGAGGCCGGATGCTCCTGCAGGACTTGGCATCGGGAGCTCGTTCGATCGAAGCGGCGCAGGCCGCGTTCGCGGCGATGGAGGTGATGTACCCGATCTGCCGCAGTATCACGGGCGACGGTGTGCGTCGCACGCTCGACATCATCGGCGAGACCCTCCCGCTGCAGCGCCTTGAGGTTCCGTCCGGAACACCGGTGTTCGACTGGGAGGTGCCTCGCGAGTGGAACATCCGCGACGCGTACATTGCCGGCCCCGACGGGGCTCGCGTGGTCGACTTCAAGGCGCACAACCTCCACGTCGTCAACTATTCCGTGCCGGTACGCGCTCGCATGAGCCGGGACGAGCTCGAGCCACACCTGCATTCCTTGCCCGACCGGCCGGACTCCATCCCGTACCGCACGACGTACTGGCGCGAACAATGGGGCTTCTGCCTGCGCCACAGCGATCGGGTCAACCTGGGGCCGGGCCCATACGACGTGGTGATCGATTCGAGCCTTGCGCCGGGCAGCCTCAGCTACGCTGAGTGTGTCGTCCCGGGTTCGGATGCGGGCGAGGCCCTTGTCTATACCCACACCTGTCACCCGTCGCTCGCGAACGACAACCTCACCGGGATCGTCGTCGCCGCCCAACTCGCGCGCCTGCTGCGCGAGGAGCGCCCGCGGCTGACCTGGCGGTTCATCTTCGGTCCTGGCACGATCGGTTCGCTGACCTGGCTGGCGCGTAACGAGCATCGGCTCGCGGGCGTGCGCGGCGGTCTGACGCTCGGTCTGCTCGGCGATACCTCGCCGCTCACCTACAAATGCAGCCGGCTCGGCCAGACCGTGACCGATCGCGTGGCCACATTCGTGCTCGAGCGGTCCGGCCGGCCGCATCGCGTGGTCGACTTCGAGCCCTACGGCTACGACGAGCGGCAATTCTGTTCACCCGGCTTCGACTTGCCCGTTGGCCGCTTGTCGCGCGCCCAGCACGGCGACTACCCGCAGTACCACACGTCGGACGACGACCTGTCGATCGTCTCCGCCGATCGGCTGGGCGAATCGATGTCGATCGCGGCCGCATGGATCGCCACGTTCGATGCGAACCGCAGCCTGGTAAATCTGTGCGCGAAAGGTGAGCCGCGGCTGGGCAAGCGCGGGCTGTACGGCGCGGTCGGCGGCCAGGCTCCGGGAGATTCGGAACGCGCGATGCTGTGGGTGCTGAGCTACTCCGATGGAGACCACGACCTCGTCGACATCGCGCAGCGATCGAACCTGCCATTTGCTTCCATCGTCGCGGCGGCGCAGGCCCTGGAGCAGGCAGGACTCGTCCGCGACGCGGGTGCGTCGCTCATTCATCAAGGAGACATGCCATGAAAGTCGTGCTGTTCTGCGGCGGACTCGGCACTCGGCTGCGCGAGCATTCCGACACGATCCCGAAGCCGCTGGTCAACATCGGAGTGCGGCCGATCATCTGGCACCTGATGCGCTACTACGCGCATTTCGGGCACAAGGACTTCGTGCTCGCCCTCGGCTATCGTGGTGACTTGATCCGCGAGTACTTCCTCCACTACAACGAATGCCTTTCCAACGACTTCGTGATGTCGGATGGTGGTCGAACGCTCGCGCCCGTTTCCCACGACATCGCCGACTGGCGCATCACCTTCGTCGACACCGGACTGCACGCCAACATCGGCCAGCGCCTGCTGCGTGTGCGCAAGTACCTCGAAGGCGAGGAGGCGTTCCTGGCAAACTATGCCGATGGCCTGTCGGATCTGCCGCTCGACCAGCAGATCGCCGATTTCCGCCAACGCGGTGTGATCGGCAGCTTCGTCGCGTCGCCGTCGCCACTGAGCTTCCACACCGTGCATGGTGACGACGACGGCATCGTCACCTCGTTCGGGCGCATGCGCGAGAGCAACTTCTGGGTCAACGCTGGCTTCTTCTGTCTGCGCAACGAGATCTTCGATCACATCGAGGAGGGCGACGAACTCGTCGAGCAGCCGTTTCAGCGCCTGATCGAGCAGCGCAAGCTGGCGGTCTTTCGCTATTCGGGGTTCTGGCAGTCGATGGACACGTTCAAGGACAAGATCGAGTTCGACCGGATGGAAGGTCGAACTCGATCTTGTCCTTGAACGTGGAAGCGCTGAGGCGGGCCCCGCAATGCTGCGCCTTGCTCCTCGAGTCCACGACAGTTGCCTGCGCGTACTGTGCCTCGGAGCGCACAGCGACGACATCGAGATCGGCTGTGCCGGAACACTGCTGCGCTGGATGGAGGAGTTCGACCGGATCGAGGTCCTTTGGGTGGTCTTCGCCGCCGAGGGCGAGCGGGCCGACGAGGCTCGGCGCAGCGCGCAAGCGCTCCTTCAGGGCGCTGCCGCGTTCGAGATGGTGCTTGGAGACTTTGCCGACTCGCGCATGCCCGCTGAGTTCGTGCGGGCCAAGGCATTCGTCGCCGGCGTGCGGGACCGGATGAAGCCGGACATCGTGCTGACGCACCGGCTCGAGGACCGGCATCAAGACCACCGCATGGTGGCGGAGCTCACCTGGCAGACCTGGCGCGACCATCTGATTCTCGAATACGAGATCCCGAAGTACGAGGGCGACCTCGGGCAGCCCAACATGTTCGTGCCGCTAGTCGCACAGCATCGCGAGCGCAAGATTGCGCACCTGCTGGAACACTTCGGTACCCAGCGACCCAAGGACTGGTTCACGGCAGAGACGTTCGACGCCGTGATGCGGCTTCGGGGCATCGAGTGCCGCGCACCCAGTGGCTATGCCGAGGGCTTCCACGTGCGGAAGCTGACGCTGTAAAAGAGCCGGTCATGTGGTCTGACGCGGCTGCCACCCGGTTCGCAGGGCTGACGGCGATCGTCACCGGTGCGAGCCAAGGCATCGGACTGGCAATCGCAGAACAACTCTGCAGTCGGGGTGCGACGGTTGCGCTGGTTGCGAGGGATGCGAATCGGCTCCAGATCGCGGCGACGGCGATCGGACCTCGGGCCCTCCCGCTGGCGCTTGATCTGACGCAGGAGTCTTCGCTCACGGCCCTGGTCGAGGACATGCGGACCACGCTACCGCGCCTGGACATCCTGGTGCATGCCGCTGGTTCGTTCGTCTCCGGAACCCTCGAGGAGACGAGCCTCGAGCAGCTCGATCGGCTGTTCGCGATCAATCTCCGCGCCCCCCATGCGCTGACGCGGCTCGCGTTGCCGCTGCTGCGCGCGTCGCAGGGGCAGGTGGTGTTCATCAACTCCTCGGTGGTCCAGGCCGCGCGCCTGGATCGTCGTGGTGCCTACGCGGCGACCAAGTTCGCGCTGAAGGCGATCGCTGATTCGCTTCGCGACGAGCTTAATCCCGAAGGCGTGAGAGTAATGAGCGTCTATCCCGGATCGACGGCCACGCCGATGCAGGCGCAACTTCATGCCGATGCGGGCCGCGTCTATGCCCCCGAGCGATTGCTCCAGCCTCTGGACGTCGCCCTGGCGGTGTGCGCAGCACTGGAGCTTCCTCGAACTGCGGAGGCGACCGACATTCACGTCCGGCCCATGCGCGCAGTCAGCGCGTCGTGAACGACCACACCTTGTTGCCGGCCAACGCATTGCCCGCCGAATCCTTCACGCGCGGGTCCGTTGCGCCCCCCCTGACGGTCGCCGTGTAGGTCGTCGCGGCCTTCAGGCTGGACGATGGGTTCAACGTGACCACCCGGTTGGTCGCGCTGTAGGTTACCACCGCGGGCACCACCGCATTTGCCGGGTCCCGCAACTCGACGCTGGCCGTATTGATCGTGGTCGCGTCCATCGCTTCGCTGAAGGTCGCCGTGACATTGGCGGTCCGGCTGATGCTGGTCGCTCCACTCGTCGGCGACGTTGCCGTGACGGTCGGCGGAGTCGTGTCCGGCACGGCGTTCGACACGGTCACGCCCACGACAGCGGACGTGGTCTGATTGCCCGCGGCATCGCGGGCACGCGCACTCAGGCTGTGACTACCGTTGCTGGCCGAAGCGGTGTTCCAGCTCACTGCGTAGGGCGCCACAGTGTCCTCGGCCCCCAGGGCCACGCCATCGAGCAGGAATTGCACGCCCACCACGCCGACGTTGTCGCCG
>Ga0207658_10002601_pt1 | contig 13102 bp, 11 predicted proteins | sample KBSS33metaG_FD_184322 | JGI IMG/M metagenome (GOLD analysis project Ga0207658, IMG submission 184322) | Switchgrass rhizosphere microbial communities from Kellogg Biological Station, Michigan, USA - KBS S3-3 metaG (SPAdes) (version 2) | ecosystem: Host-associated > Plants > Roots > Rhizosphere...
GCTGCCGGGGCCGTATCAGCGCAAGGTCGACCCTACCGACTGGCCACACGCTGATTTTATTGCATGGCGCGATCAGGTACTGGCACCGCCTGCGAAACCCTATCAGGTCATGGGACTGCCAGTCTATGAGCGATCCGACCATACCGGGCTACTCTGGGGCTTTCTAGCGCCTGGGCAGCATATCAAGATCGACGACCCGAGCAACGGCCATGTGTGTGAGCTCGACGGGGTGCCGGCCGGCATTGGCTTTGTCGACATGGCCGGGCTGACGCCGCTTTGAAACTGTACTGGCGTATCCTTGCCGCGCTGCTCTGGGTGTTGCTCTGGTGGTTCGTTGGTGTGGCAGCCTGGCTTCTAGTGAAGAGGTATCTATTATGACCATTGGCCCTGCTACTCTATTGGCCATCATTGCGGCAGCCCTTGCGACTCTGCTCTGGTGGATCGCCGTTCACTTTGGTCTGCCGCAGTGGCTGTGCATGTTCTTGTTTGGCGTTGGGCTTGCCGTCGTGATCATCGCCGGCCCGTTGCTCAACCTGCCGTAGTTTCTCAAGTTTAAACTTATGCCATACCAGAAGGGCAACCCAGGGGGCCCAGGCCGGCCAAAGAAGGTTGTCGAAGATGCGTCGCTGTCGATCCTGGCTGAGCTCTTCGATGAAGCGGCCGAGCGCGCGATCGTCGAAAACATGATTGCGAATGCGAAGCGCAAAGGTGTGCAGGCGGCCGACAGCTCGATCAAGGCGTCGACCTGGCTGTGGGATCGCAAGTACGGCAAGCCGAAAGAGTTTGTCGAGCATAGCGGCGGTATCGAAGTGCGCAAGGGGTATACCATTGTCAGCCCTGACGACTGGGACGAAGCCCCAGACGACGATCCGGCACAACCCGGCGACGCTGTTTGATCCGCTGCCGTGGCAGGTCGAGCCATGGCGCGATAAGACCGGGCTGATCCTGTTGACCGGCTCGGCCGGCGGCGGCAAGTCGCGGCTGGGTGCTGAGAAGCTGCACGGCTATTGCCTGAAGTATCCTGGGGCCTTTGCCCTGCTTGTGCGCAAGACTCGCGTCAGTCTCACAAAGGGCTCGTTGCTGTTCCTGAATGAAACCGTGATCGGCGACGATCCGCGCGTCAGGCAGTATGAGTCGAAAGACTTCTTTCGCTACTTCAACGGCTCGATCCTGGCTTATATGGGGCTTGAGGACAAAGAGCAGCGCGAAAGACTGAAGTCCATCGGGCCCAGGGGCGGCGTGGATATCATCTGGGGCGAAGAGGCGACCGAACTAGAGGAAGCAGACCACAATGCCCTACGCGCCCGTATGCGCGGCCGTGCGGCACGCTGGCGTCAGATCCTGTACAGTTGTAACCCTGACGCGCCAACGCACTGGATTTATAATCGGCTGATCGTCGGCGGCGAAGCGCACGTATACTACAGCGGTCGACAGGATAACCGGCACAACCCGGCGGATTACGATGCGACCATGCGCACCTTGACTGGCGTCGAGGATGCGCGACTGAATCGCGGCGAATGGGTGCAGGCGACCGGCGTGATCTTCGACGTATGGAGCGATAGCGACAACGTGACTGAGGCTGCTGAGTATGTCGAGGGCGGCGGCAGCGTGCTATGGTTCGTTGACGATGGCTACGTTGGCAAGCGTGATCCTGCTACTGGGTATTGGAGTGCCGACAGTCACCCCCGCGTGTTCCTGCTAGCCCAGTTGCGACACGACGGCTCGATCAACGTCTTCTATGAAGACGACCGGGCCGGCGTGCTGAGCAACGATCATATACAGATGATAACGCAGCTGCCGTATCCGGCGCCTGACTATGCGGTTGTCGACAAGTCGGCAGCCGAGTTAAAGGGCAGGCTGCACGTCGAGGCGATCTATACCCGCAACAGCCCGCCGGATGTCGAGGAGAGTATCAAAGAACTACGCCGCGCTATCGCGGCCGATGCCAACGGCCGGCGCCGCGTCAAGGTGCATCCCAGGTGCAAGAACCTACGCGCTGAGATGGCAAGCTATCGGCGCGACGCCAACGGCAAGATCGTCAAGGCGTTCGATCATTCGCTCGACGCGCTGAGATACGGCGTTTGGGCCCAGAGGTATGATGTATGATGCTGTTGATCGCGGTGCTGGCCATCTACGCCATGGCCATGTGGTATCTTAGCTACAAGGCTCGACCATGAGTGATATGATGTCGACCGCTGATGTCGAGGCGGCCCGCAAGCGATCCGTCACTCGGCAAGACGCGATCCCGGCGACGGCAGCGGCACCGTTCACGATCCTCATGGGCCCAGTGGGTCTGCTGAGCGGCATACCCGGCATTGCGCAGTATGGTCAATTCTCTTTACCCCCGCAAGGCTCGATCGGGCGCGATCGGCTGCTCTCCCAGACTCCCCAGTTTGAAAACATGTGGGCCGACTCCATCTTCAAGGCCATCTCTAAGAAGGTTGCCCAGGGCTTCAGGATCGAGGACTCCGACGATAGCGCGCGGCGCATCAAGGCGGCTCAGCAACTGATCCTGGGATACGACGGCAGCTATGCCAGCGGGCTGCAGCGGGGCCTGCAAGACTACCTGCTGACTGACATGGGCATGGTCGTTGAGAAGGCCCGGTCGTCGAGCGCGCGGGGCAGTAAGATCGTCGGACTGTTTCACCTCGACGCGCTTCGGTGCTATCCGACCGGCGATCCCCAGAAGCCGATCGTCTATTGGTCATACTATGGCGGCTATCACTTGCTCGACGCCGAAGACGTGATCCGGATCACCGATATGCCTAGTCCAAGGGTCGAGATGCGCGGCTATGGGATGTGCAGCGCATCACGATCCTGGGCAACCATTCTGAAGCTGGCAGCGGTCGAGGTCTACTTCAGGGAGAAGATCACCGGCACGCGCAACCTGGCTATTCACCTTGTCAACGGCGTATCCGACAAGATGTTGCGCGACGCGCTCAACAGTAGCGACGATGCCAGAGATCAACGGGGCTTTGTATTGTATAAGGGCTCGACCATCGTCCCAATGATCGAAATGGCGGCGACGCCGACGGTCGTCACGATCCCATTGGCTGAAGTACCTGACGGCTTCGATGTCAAGGAAGAGCGCACCGATGCGTACCGGCGCTATGCGCACTCGATCGGTATGAATGTCGAAGAATTCGACCCGGCGCCGGCTGGGTTGAATACGGGCCTGGCTGCCCAGGTGCGCGACGAAGGGATCAAGGGGCAGGGCATGGCGGGCTTTGATAAGAACTGGGAGCTAGCCCTCACCCACACGACGCTACCCGGCTCGACCGTGTTCTTCATGGGCGATAGCGAAGACTGGCGCGATCAGACAATGAAGGCCCAGGCTGAGAAGGCCCGCGCCGACAAGCTGAAGGTCTATGTTGACGCCGGGGCGATCAGTCCGATGCAGATGCTCAACGCGGCAGTGGACGCCGGGGATCTCGACGAAGCCTTCTTGCCTGCTGACGCAACCGAAGCGGGCAACATTAACGACAATGAGAAGCTGATCGGCGGTGAGGCCCAGGCCCGATCCCCAGTCGTTACGCCGCTGCCGAGCAACACGCCGCAAGCAGCCGGCCAACAGCCCCAGGCGGCAGCCCCAGTCGCCAAAGAATACAAGATGAAAGAGTGTAAGGCATGCGGCGATCATTCGCCCGCCAACGCGCTGTATTGTTCCTTCTGCGATCAGCCGTTTGGCGTCGTTAAAGATGTCGACACAACTCCAGACTTGATCAATCAGGAATGGCGCGCGGCGCTCGACTGGGCCCGCAAGGCGCGCGGCGATGGCTGAGCGAACCTGCAAGCAGTGCGGTGCTGATATTACGCGGTTGCACGGATCGGCGAAACAGTGTCGCGTGTGTGCAGCCCAGGCCCGGCGTGTAACGCGACTGCGCATTATTGCGGTGTGTAAGCAAAAGGCTGCGAAGCGACGAGGCGCGCATGGCTGACACGCCGACGAACCTGCACGCCTTGACACTCGACGCGATTCAGGCGCTGGACTTCAGCAGGCCCGGCTGGGCCAAACAGATGGACGCGATCATTGCGCGGGGCCATACGGCTGCGGCGCTGGCAGCGACAGCCGATCGGGCTGGGGTTAAACTCGACCCGGGGCTGTTTCGGGGGCTGTCGAGGGCAGAGCGCAAAGACATCGATCAGTTAGTACGTGTGCAGCGACAATACCTCGCAAACTTCGTAGCGGCGGCCGAGGGGCTGAGCGAAGCCCAGATCGCAGCTCGGGCAGGCCTTTACGCTGGGGCGGTGCGGCAGACGTACTATAGCCAGCGCTGGGGGGACTGGATTATACCACCCGAGTTACTGCCGGGCAACCAGACCTGCATTACGAACTGCAAATGTCGCATCAGCGTACGCGACAACGACGACGGCACCGGCGAGCTCACTCGCGAAATGGGCGGGACTGAGGATCACTGCGACGAATGCCCTGCGCTCGTCGGCTCTTATCCGGTAAAGCGGCAGAACTTTATAGAGAAAGACTTTGACGGCTGGGACGATAGCGAGATAGATACCTGGGGCGATGAGACGATTACACTCAAGCATATGCCGGGGGTGCACGATCAGCGCTCGCATGGCCGGTCGACCGGCCGCCGGGTGGCATCGCGCTCAGCCTATAGCGCATCGCGGGCCGGCGGGGCTAGCATTCAGGATAGCAGGATCGCGGCGCATGCCGCAAGCGACTATCTTGCGCGGGCCCAGCGGATCGAGAATATCATCAAGCAGCAGGCAGGCCACATGAGCCCGGCGCAACGTCGGTCGACGACTGCCGAGCTCCAGCGCCTGGCTGACGCTCAGGACAACTATCTTGACAAGGTGCCGCGCCATCTACAGATCCATGTTGCCAACGCTATTCAACGCGCGCCGCTCAGCACGCCAACCGTGCGCGGCCGAGCCGACCCGAAGCCAGCCCAGGCCCAGCGGCAGGCGGGCCATAGTCAAGAAGCCAAAGACGCGCATGCGAAGGTGCTCGACGCGGAGAATGCAGCCGAGAAACTGAAAGAGCCGATCCGCGAGAAGCGCCGCGCGCTCTACGCTGAAGCTGACGCGCTCGCGGAACAGCGCACAGCCCATGCGCGCGAACGGTTTGCAGCCAAAGAAGCCGGCGACGATGCGCGCGTAAAGGAGCTCGACAAGGCGATAGCAAAGATCGACCGGCGCTACAAGGCCATGACGGTCGAGCAACGAAAGTTGTCAACTGAAGCGTTGGCAGTTGATGACAACCTACGCCGGCAGATATTGCAGGTCGACAAGCCGGGCCATGTAGAATTACGCTTCGATCATGCTATAACGCCTGCTGAGCGGCAGTCGATCGGCGGGGCGATGGTCGACGCGATGCGCTTAACCTCGACGACCGGGCTTGCGAATCGCCCGATTGCGATCAAACTTGAGAAGGATGTCAGGGCCTATGCGGTCGACTGGGGTAACGATGTCTTCCATAGTGGGCAGATCGTGCTAGCCAACGACGCGCATCGGGTTGCGGTGCATGAGCTCGGGCATCATATTGAGTTTAGAAACCCAGAGGTCAAGGCCCGCGCGGCGGCATTCCTCGACCGGCGTACGGCCGGCGAAGATGCTCGACCGCTGGCAGAGATCACGAACAACAGCAACTATCGCGCGGGCGAAACAGCCCAGTCTGATAAGTTTATCAGCCCGTACATGGGCAAGCGCTATGCGAATGGCGATACTGAGATCATCAGCATGGGGCTGGAATACTTCTATAGCGATCCGCTGAAGCTGGCCAAAGACGATCCGGATTACTTCATGTTCATGTACGATGTGCTGAGAACGCCATGATTACGATGGAAGTCGGCGGTATCACCGCAAGCTATAACGGCGTCGAGTGGCAGACCAAAGACACGGAAGCCGACGCCGTGATCGACATGCTCAATGCCATGATGCATGAGCAGCCCGGGCCCTCTGGGGCCGATCCGTATCCGGCGCTGACGCTGGCCCAGGGGATCGCGCGGCAGTTGCACGGCCGGATAACTGACGAGGGCAAAGCGCCGGCATTCGATCCGAAGGTGGTTTACTAATGACAAACGAAGAACTGATTGAGTATGTCGCCTGGGCCAACGACGAGATCGCGCAAGTGTTACGCGCGGCGCTTCAGCCGGTCGTCGACAGCTTCTATCGATCGGTATGGCCCGTCGAGCATGGCCATGGTCGCATGATGCGCAAGAAGATCCGGCGGTGCTACCGATGATCAAGATCGTTCCAAAGATACCGAAGCGCAACCGGCTCGACCCACGCAAGATGCAAGCGGCGATCGATCGCGGGCTCGACGATGGCGCGGCCGGCGCGCTGATCGACTTCGAGAGTACCAGTAGCACATGGGATCATCAGCCAACCTATACGGTCAAGGCCCAGAAGGATGGGCGGCTCGTCGGTACCAAAGACGAGGTATGGCTGATGCTCAACGCCGGAACGCGCGCGCACGACATCTACCCGCGCAACGCAAAGATGCTCCGCTTTCAAGGTGGCTATAGCGCAAAGACACGGCCCGGATTCATCGGCTCGCAGTCAGGTGGGGCAAGCGGGGCGATCATCTTCCGTCGATTCGTGCATCATCCTGGGACGAAGCCCCGAGGATGGTCGACGATCATTGCGAAGAAATGGCGGAGTAGGGTAGCCCAACTTATTCAACGGCAGATTAGTAAAGAGCTATCTTGACATATAGCCTATACTTATAGATATACTGCGAAAGTATAAGCGAATCACCCCATGCCGTTTGCGTCACGTCGTCAACAACGTTGGGCCCATGCCACACGTCAACCCTTTGCGAAGCGCTGGGATAAGTTGACTGACTTTGATGTGCTTCCAGAGAAGAAAGATAGCGGCACCTCGGGCATGGCCATCCCCCCCACTGGAAACAACGCGCTGTTTAATCAGCCTGGCGTTGGCCGAGTCTCCAACCGTCGTAAGAACAAGAAGATCAAAGACTGCGACTGCGGCTGTATGCAGGTCGAGAAGGCTGTGTCGAGTGATACGCCGGTTGGTGCACCTGCAAAGAAGCCGACAGCCCCAGCGGGCCCGGCAGCGGCCCCAGCGGCTGGGGCTGGGCAACCGGGCGAACTGTTATCGCCCGGCGTGCGGCGTATTCGTGGCAACCTGTGTAACGTGCATGGCAAGTATGGCCCTTGCGACGGCGCAAAGGCGAAACCCAAGAAGGGCCCGAAGGGTCGAGGTGCCGGCGGCGCTGGGGCGAAACCCAAGAAGCCCCCGAAGACTGACGAGCAACGGGCGGCAGAGCGGCAGCAGCATGCCGACGAGCGCGCGGCCGAGCTCACAAAGCAGCAGGCTCAGAACATGACGAAGGTCGGCGACGAAACCGACCTGGGTGATCATCTCGCAAACCTGAATCAATTTGCGCAGGGCAAGCCGCTCAGGCCCCAGGATATCGACTTCCTTGCGAAAGAGGGACTGTTAGAGATCGGCGCCGATGGCCAGCCGCGCAAGTCTGAGCAGGCCAACGTCTTACTCAACGCCGCCAAACGTGGCGATGTGCAGGGCGCAAAGGATGCTGCCAGTCGAGCGCGCGATCAGGTTGCCAAACGTGGCGAGCAAGAAGTAGCACGTACGGCAGCAGCTGCGAAGAAGCTCGCGGCCCAGGCTGAGCGGGAAGCCGCAAAGAAGAAGCGCGACGAAGAGCGCGCAAGCGCAAAGCCCGGCAAGGGCGGATCGGGTGGGCCTGCTGAGGCGGCCCAGGGTGCCGCTGGGAAGCTCGCACAGCGACGATCCGGGCGCGCGGGTGCATCAGGTGGGGGCGGCGGCGGCGGCGCTGGGTCGACGAGCATCAGCCCCGGCAAGAAACCCGAAGCCCCCGCAAAGGTCGAGCCCGAGAAACCAAAGTTAGCACAGAATCTCGTCGACGCCGCAACGACCATGAGCGAAGGCGGCGAAATGACCATGGATCAGTTGCGCACGCTGATCCGCAACGGGCTCGCAAAGATCGATCGCGACGGCATGCCGGTGCTGACTGCGGCCGGGCTCAACGCCACAAAGAAAGATGCTCGACCGCTATCCTACCTCGCACGCCGCAAAGAGCAGACCGCGCAACAGCGGGCGATGTTTGCGCACATGGGCGGCGGCGGCAAGGGCGGCGGCGGCGGCGGGGCTGCGAGTCGTACCAGTGCAGGCAAGGGCGGCGGCGGGCAGCAGGCAACGCTCTGGAATAAAAACGCTGAAGGCAAGCGCGTACCGCAAGCGGGCTTCGCTGGGACAAAACACACGCCGGGCGAAAGTGAGCGCAAGGCAACTCCAGCCGCTGGGGCCGGCCCGGCGTCAGGGCAGACGGTTGGCGAAACAACAAAGGCCTACGGCAACGACCCGAATCAATCCTACACGATGCGCCATGAGCTCGTCGACATGGGATCTATTCAAGCTAGCAATACTGCCAACGGTGGGATTAACCCGAAGTATGATGCAAGCCTACAGCCGCGCGATCGGTCGAGGGCAAGCAGCCAGGCCCAGATCGCCGACGTTGCCCAGAACATGAATCCGGAAGTAATGACAACCGACTTCCACCGGATCGACGCCGGGACGCCGATCATCGACGCGCATGGCAACGTGCTGAGCGGCAACGGGCGTACGCTAGCCCTCCAGCGCGCGGCCGAGCTCCATCCGGATAAGTATGCAGCGTATAAAGACGCGATCAAGGCTGAAGCGAAGGCAGCCGGGATCGACCCGGCAGCAGTCGACAAGATGCAGAATCCGGTATTGGTTCGCAGGCTGCAAGGCGATCACGATGCGGCAGCGTTTGCCAGAGAAGCCAACAGCAGCGGTACATTGCGCATGTCGCCATTGGAGCAGGCAAAGGTCGACGCCGGGCAGATCAGTAATCAGCATATGCTGAAGTTGCATGTGAGCGAGTCGGGCGACATCGATCGAGCGCTCAGGGATAAGCAGAACAAGCCGTTTATTGACGACTTTCTTGCGACGGTACCGGATAACGAACGCGCCAACCTGTTAACGCGCCATGGCGAATTGAATCAAATGGGGCTGTATCGGGCCAAAGCTGCGATCTATACCAAAGCCTTCCCAGGCGCAGCAGGCGAGCGCATGGCTGAGTCGATGCTCGAGTCGCTCGACCCGGATATTAAGACAGTCCAGAACGGGATCAGCGGTGGGCTACCTGACTTCAGTCGAGCAACGGCGCTGACGCGCTCAGGCATGCGCGATCCGCATCTCGACATCAGTGAAGACTTCGCGAAGACGGTCGATGTATACGCGCGGATCAAGGATAACCCGAGCCTGACTGCCAACACGCCAGCGCATCAGGTCGTCGCAAAGTACCTCGGGCAGTCGAGCATGTTCGATCGCGAGCTCAACGCGGATCAGGAACGCTTGCTTGTGCACCTTGATACCATCGCACGCAAGCCGACAGAAGTCAGGGGCCTATTACAGCGTTACGCGCGGATCGTCGAGGGGCAGCCCCAGCCTGGGCAAGCAAGTCTGTTTGGCGATAGCGGTCGGCTGACGCGGGCTGAGCTCTACGATCAGTTGCTCGGGGGCTCGACAGCCCCGCCGGTCGACCAACAGGCGGGCATGTTTGGATAAGTGAACTGGGGCAGTTCACTTAGCAAGGGATCACTATGGCGCCATTACCACCAGTGCGCAAGCGCAAAGATTATAGCGATGTCAGCCCGAAGGATCTCACGTTTGCGCTGTTCCATGATCGGATCGCGCCGCACGATGCCATGCGCGCCTCGACCGAAGACGCGATCGATCTGGGCCTGCGACAAAAGGGCTTTACAATCTACAAAGACGATAGCGGCCGGGATCGCTGGCTTGCGATTACAACGACGGCGTACGAAGACAAAGATCGCGAGATCATCAGCCGCAACGCGATCAAAGAAGCGGTTGCGCTGGGGGATAAGACGAAAGAGCGCGGCCCGCTGCTGTTCTGGCATGTGCCGGGGTTAGTCATGGGTGCATGCGATTTTCAGGCGCAAGGGGGCCCAGGCGATCGGTTTCTGATCGAGGGCGGTACGTTTCGCAACAAGGCCATGGCGAGCCTGGGCCAGAAGCTGAGCGATGCCGGGTATCAGATGTCGCCTGGCTTCATTCATACGGACGATCAGCCATCCAATGGCGTGTACGATCATATTCTGATCTATGAGCGGTCGGCAGTCCCTCAAAACCGGGCTGCGAATTACTTTACGCGGTACGCAACCGCAAAGGAGGATAAGGTGCTTGCACCCGAAAAGATCGCGGAGTATCGCGAGAAGGCGGCCGGCAACGCTGAAGCATTGGCTATGCTCGACAGCTTGCTAGCTACGGCCCAGAAGGATGACGATACGGCTCAGGCCCGTAACGTCGTGTACAAAGAGGCCCCAGCCTGGGCCCAGGCGCTGATCACGCGCGTCGACGACCTCGGGGCAACGGTCAAAGAGATGCGAACGGCGGCCGGTATCAACTGGGAAGGGGCCCAGAAGGCGTTTCCACCGGCAGCGGTCGAGGGCTCGCCGGAAGAAGAGGCAGCCGAGCCGGAAGAGGAAGCCATGGCTGAAGGCGACATGGAAGCCGATCAGGCTGACGACGGCATGGGCGATGGCATGGACGATGCAGCCTTTGCTCAGCTTATCGCAAAGGCGGTTGTCGAGGCGCTGACGCCGCTCTTAGACATCGAAAAGAAGATGGCCGGCCACATGGGCGAATTGAAAACAGCGCTGAGCGGATTCAGTGCGCAGAAAGACGATGCGGCCCAGGCCCAGGCGACAGCCCAGGCGCAAGAGGTTGCGACACTCAAGGCAAAGGTCGACGAGCTAACCGGCGACCTGCCAACCAGTGTCATGAACGGGGCGCGCAACTACTATCGCGCAAGCGAATCGATCGCGACTCAGCTGACGCCGCAGGCAGCTGCGACGATCAAGGAGTCGTTGAATAACGTTCCGGCGGGACTAACCGATCCGGCAGAGATCGCGGCGTATAAATTAATTTTTCGAGAAGGCTAGCAAACAAGCACAAAGGAGTAGACCATGGAAGTCAGCGAAGCGCAGCTCAATGCGCTCATTCAGCAACAGGTGAACGCAGCAGTAGCGCTTTCGCTGCGTGAGAAGGACTCCGGCACCTCGGGCCTGGCCATTGCGCCGCACGGCTACAACGCGCTGTTTAACAACTTTGGGATCGAGCCGGGCGTACCAACGACCTACATCGGCCCGAAGGGCTTAGAGCAGGCGCTGGTTGCCATGGGCCATGTGCAAAAGTCGCAACTGCTCAACCCGGTCTTCGAGATCCTGACTGGGCAAACGGCGTCGAGCGGCACCGAACCGACAACCCCATGTACCGAAGAGGTGCCAACGCCGGGCGATCTGAAGGTCTGTAATCAGACATGGCCGTTTGGCGAGTTCACGATGAAGACGAAGCCGATCCGCGTCGACAACGCGGGCGAACTGATCAACCGTAGTGAGATCCTTGATCTTCGGTTGCTCAATAACCCGTTTGGTGATGCGAACAACATCGTCCCAACCGGCACCAACAACCTGTTTCGCAACAAGCTGACGAAAGCGGTTGTCGAGCTCACAAACGACTTTAGCCGGCGCTATGCGCGGGGCTTCTGGACATACAGCCCGGTCAACACGGTTGCCAGCTCGGGCGGATACCTTGAATACAACGGCATGGAGCGGATCGTCAACGACTCGTATCAGGATGTCTTTACCGGGATCGCGTGCTCGGCTGCCAACAGTCTGATCGTTTCGTTTCCGGCCGGCGTCATGCAAAACAACGCTGGCAGCTACGTCACGAAAATGGTTGAGACGTACCGTGCGCAGGCGTATCTCGCTGAGCAGTTGATGGTAAGCGACGTACAGTTTGCGTTTGTCATGCGCTATCAGGCCTTCCTGAGCCTGACTCAAATCTGGCCATGCGCGTACGAAACCTATAGGTGTTTCAACGCAAGCCCGGGCGGATCGAGCATCGTGATCGACACGTCGGCGGCCGATCAGAACGCCATGCGCAACGACATGCGCGGCGGGCACTTTCTGCTGATCGACGGCGACAAGGTGCCGGTGATCATCGATAACACCATGGCGGAGGCCAACATCGGCGGCGGCAATTTCCAGTCAGACATCTATCTTGTGCCGCTGAAGTCGGCGACGCTGGGCGGGCAGCTGCTGTACATGGATTACTTCGACTATCGCGGGCCCTTCGGCATGCAGGATATCATCAATCAGCTCGGGCCCCAGGATGAGTATCGCGTCAGCCCCGATGGCCGGTACGCGATTCATTTCCTGGGCGGCACCTCATTCTGCAAGCAGGTCGAGATCCGCACGCGCAAGCGCATCATACTCCGCGCGCCATTCTTAGCTGCAAGGCTAGAAGACGCGACGTACGCGGTCTACCAGCATGAGCGCGAATGGGAGCCGGGGACATCGTTCTATGAGAACGGCGGCGCGACATCGTTCGCAGGCCCGTCGTACGAATCGCCGGTCTAATCTGGGTCGAGCGCGCGGCTAGCCCGACGGGGCGAAGAGCAGACAAACCCCACTGCTGCCGCGCGCTATCTCTGGGGTGATGAAGGGGGATCATCTATGTTTAGCACCTTTACAACCGACGACGGTAAGGTAATTGTACGCGCGGTCGACATTCGCAGTTTACAGGATACTGCGAAGGGCTGTCGCTTGACTTGGGGTGATACTAGCAGTTTTAGCGCGATCATCCATGGCACGGCTGAAGAGAACATGGATCGGCTCAGGCAAGAGGAAACCGACGCGCTGATCGCGGCTGAGCGAATGCGACAGCAGCAGCAGCGGCAACCGATCGAGCGCGGGCGGCAGTCGCTACGGATGAGGACATGACCGGCAGGCCGATGACATTCGATGGCGAGGTATGGCGCTATGAGGACGACGGATCGATCGTTGGCGCGCTCGACACTGCGTTACAGGCCCAAAAGGAGCGACCCATGCCACTATTGGCGAGTGTGGTCATTCCAGTCGGGCCAAACCATCGTAAGGAAGCTGGTCAAGCGGTCGCATCAGTGCTCTGGCAGACGTATCCGGGGGTTGAAGCGATCGTGGTGAATGATACCGGCAGCCCGATCATCAGCCCGCCACATCCGAAGGTCAGGATCATCGATGCGCCAAAGAGCGAAGGCAAGCGTCGT
>Ga0207658_10002602_pt1 | contig 13100 bp, 15 predicted proteins | sample KBSS33metaG_FD_184322 | JGI IMG/M metagenome (GOLD analysis project Ga0207658, IMG submission 184322) | Switchgrass rhizosphere microbial communities from Kellogg Biological Station, Michigan, USA - KBS S3-3 metaG (SPAdes) (version 2) | ecosystem: Host-associated > Plants > Roots > Rhizosphere...
CGGTTGGCACCACCAGCCGTACGGTGTCCAAGGACGGCAAGACGCTGACTACCAAAATGAGCATTACGACAGCGGCCGGCGGCAAGTCGGACGGCGTGATGGTGTTCGACAGGAAGTAAACGACAGCGGGAGCGGCCGATCGGCAGGCGCCGACGGGCCGCTCCCTCGAGGGGCGAGCGTCCAGGCCGAGGCGCTGAGCGTCATCGTGCCCGATCCAAGTTTGACCAGCCCGCCGTGATCCCAGCGGGTGCAGTCGAAGTCACGGCCGTGAGTAGGTGCCAAGGGTGTGCGCTGCTGTGGCCATATCGCTGAGCCTGGAAGCCAACGCAGCGGGTAGGCCGATACGCTGCGTCACGTCACTCAAACTGCCGTAAGAGCCTCGAGCGTCGCGTTCGGCCACAATCTTCTCGGCCCAATCAGCCAGGGAGCGGTCGAGGGCCGCGAACTGATCGGCCTCAGCAGTGTTGGCATTCAGAACAAGCGATTGCGGTGTAGCCAACCATAGCCCCGGGCCCAGTGCGGCACTCAGCGTTGCAGGCTCGCGTGCGGCCCGTTCGGTGAGGGGGCCCATCTGTGCCCGAACCGATTTCAACTGTTCGACGAACGCCTCCTGCCGGCCGATCCGGCCAACCTGAGCCAGGGCCACGGTGGCTTGCGGCAAAGTACGCTCGATGGTGGCGCCGTAGGTAGTCTCAACGAGAATGCTCGCAAAGCGCCTGCCCTGTTGTGGATCGATGGCAATCCAGCTTTGTGCCAAAAGGGGCAACAAATGCGAGTCTGGTTGCAAGCCTTGGGCGTTCAGATGCTTTAACGCCCGAAAGAAGGAGACATACCTCTCAACCGACGGATGGGGTGCAAGCGCACGGTAGAACACGGTGGCGACGACGCCCTCCGAAGCCATCATCTGGTTGCCGTTCTTCAGCGTCCCTACATCAAAAGCGCTGCTGTTAGCGCGCCGCGCGGCTGTATCGTCATCACCTGGCGGGAGCAACTGGCGATGAATGAACCAGTTGCGCCGCACGCCGTCGATTCGCAGGGTTCCGTCAACATTGCTTTGCCACAGTGACGTAAAGGGCTTATCACCCAGCCCGGCATCATGCGCCTTGAGTGCAGCATTGACCGTCAACATTCGCGACAGTGGCTGGAAGTGGATTGCGAATCCCTCGTCAAACGCAGTCGGATCGTCGGTCACGGTCAGACTGCCATGGCGAACTCTCGACATGCCGGCTGGCAAGCGGGGAATCAGCCGGCGAAGCAGCACGTGACCCAGCTCGTGAGCAAATATCTCTTCGAAGCTGCCGTCGGCCGCCGACCGTGCGTCGACCACGAGCGCCACGTAAGGCTGATCAACAAATCGATCACCGCCGGATTCGCGTAGCCAGAATCCTCTCTTGGCGAATCCCCCCTCCTCGTCCGTTAGCATCAGCCACGTCGGTTGTACCGCCTGGCCGACGGCCCGCTGCGCCTGCTCGTCGAGCTGCAATGCAAAGGCGACCGTTCCGCGCACGGACTCCTTGAGCAACGCCTGGCGCAGCGTGCTATCGGGCGCCATCTGCAAAATTGGCATCGCAATGCCACCAGCACTGATCTTGGTCGCGATCTCATCGCCCTGCCGTACGGGCACCAGAATACCCAGGCTGGCCGAGTACGCCCAACCACTGCACGTCAATAGTGCGGCCAGGGAAAGGGCAACACGCACAATCGAATTCGACCAAACCCGCCCGCCCACATGCGACCAGCCGCGTGCGCGCACTACCATTAAGCTTTGTAACCACATGCGGCAGGATTCCCCAAGAAGCGCAAAATGTTGCGTGCGTCCATTCTAGCGTGACTGGCTCACTGCAACAGAAACGTCATTTATCGGTCATGTCCGGACTGCATGTTCCTGCCCACTGCCGGCAACCAGCGCACAAACACTAGCGGCCGAACAAACGGGGAATATCCAGGCTACCGGTTCGCTGACGGTGTTGAGATCCAAAGCGGCAAGGTGACGCTCTCGGCCGCCGCAGGCAGAAGACTGTTGACTGGCCGCAGGCGCCGCTCGGGTGCTGAGCGGCTATTGACGCGGCCCCGCAACCGCAGGTCCTGCCATCGCGCGCAAATAGATCAACAGGGCACGCAGATCCGCTTCCGGGAGGGTCTGCGCATCAAACCCCGTCATCTGCTGACCCGGCCAGCTGCGGACCGCGCGCGGATTCCGGATGATCGCGCGCAGTCCAGCTTCCGTCAGATACTGTGTCGCGTTCATGGGGCGCCCGAGGTCAGGTCCCATCTCACCCCCACCACCGCCATTGAGTCGATGACACGGAAGACAGAAGCTGAAAAACGCCTTCTGGCCCACTCGGGCCGCGGCATCGGCCGACCGATCCGCCGGCAACTCGAGTTGTGGCCACCGATGCACCGGACTCTCGACCAACGTAAGACTCGCCAAAGCATAGGGCCACTGCTCGCTGGTCACGCCCGATCGCTGCGGCTGGTCCCAGACCAGATAAAAGGGACCCGGGGACACATTACGCTGCGGCAGCGGCGGCCACGGCTGGGCGGGGTCCTCCACAGCCAGCCAGGCGACCGCACCAGCTCCGGCTCCCTTTAGGATCAGTGCCAACGGAAGCTGGGCGACGAAGCCATCCGTAGCTCTTGCCTCCACAGTATCGGAGCGATCATCACGGACTTGATCGAGCAACGCCAACAACGGTACCGCACGGTACGTCATGGAACGTTTGTAGGAAACATCGTGTTGTACGACGAGCGAGACCGTGTCCGATCTGCCGAGTAGAGCGGCGGTGGTGAACTCCTTAGACCGTCCTCCGCCTGTGATGGTCAACACCGGTTGCGCTGCCTCGGTGATCAATGATCCCGCCAGCGCGGCCATCACAAGTAACATCGTAGGCAGTATTCGCATGCGCAGGATCCAGCGCTACGCGCTCTGCAGCGTTGCCCAGATTGCCAGAGCAGCGGCCGAGACCGTCATCAGGCCGATGTGGCCGAACCGCAATCTGAATGGCGCGGCGATCCCCACTGCAAGACCTGCAAGCGCGGCACGGCTGCCGCGGATCACCGCACCACTAAGCGCAGACCAACCGTAGGGTTGCTGCAATCGCCCGATCAAGCGAGCATGAAACTCCGCATCGGGCAGAGGCTGATTCGCTTCGGCGAAACAGCGCGACAACTCAGGATCGAGCTCATCGGACATGTCGGTTAGCCTCGATAGGTCGATAGGCCTGCAGCAAGGTGCGCAACCGCTCGGCACCCCGCTTGACATGCGACTTGACGGTTCCTAACGGCAGACCGGTTGCGTCGCTGATTTCGCTGTGACTCATACCTTCACTATACGCCAGTACGATGCATAGCCTCTCATCGTCGGACAGGCGCGACAGAGCGCGGTCGAGATCCAGTTGCTCGCCAGGCATTGGCGGCTCGGCCGCAGCAGTCTCATCGGCATCTACATCTTCGGTGAGGGGCGCCTTTCCCGCACGCAGGTGAGTACGCCAGGTGTTAATAGCGAGTCGGCGCAACCAGGCGCCGAATGCGCCGGCAGATCTGAGATTACGCAGGGAGCGCCAGGCCTGCAGAAGTACCTGCTGCGCCAGATCGTCCGCGAGAGTCGGGTCGCGGCACAGGCGCCGCAACAGGTTGCGCAGCCAGGACTGGCGACGTCGCACCAACTCTGAAAATGCGGCAGCATCTCCGCAGATGGCGAGCGCCAGAACCGCTCGCTCATCTGCCTGGCCGAGCGCAGCGCCCGGCAACGTGCTTTTCACACGCCGGGTCCGCGCACCGCTCGGGAACGATCGAGATGGCGGTCAATGACCTGCGCGCAGATCAACAAACCTATACCCACACAGACGGCGACCACCGCCGCTCCCAGGACCGGATAAAAACCCTTGGACGCGAAGCGATCGACAAAAAACGCCAGCACGCCAAGGCCAATGCCAGACGCTACCGTCACGATACCCCCGATGCGGAAGTAAATCGGCTGGGGATCCGACGCCTGCTGCTCGCGCGTCATCAATCGCTCGACTATGGCGGGATCGAGCTGCTGACCGCGCTCGATCGCGGCCAGCAGGGGCTGCAGCTCGAGGCGCCGTTTCTTGTAATCCGCCACTATCCCGGCCACTGCCGATATGGCCAAAAACGCCCAGAAGGCGACCCCTACGATGGCAAACATGACTGTACCCCTTCACTCTCGACTGCAATTACCCCCTATAGATGCAGCTCGGTCCCGTTTTGGATGCACCCCGGGCGGCAAAGTTGTCACAACCATTACTGCGCAGCCGTAAAGTAGATGGTCCTTTGCCTGGGTGCAAAATAGAGCCGCAGATGCTCGATAGCCTGCGTCCCGAGCACCAGGGGATACACGCCATAACATAAATAGTCATCCCGACCCTTGAATTCCGCTACCTGGCCGAACATCCCTGTGCTGGACAACCTGCAGTCCCTTACCGCCGGACCCAGCCGAATCATGACATCCGACAATTTCAGGTCCCCGGAGGTCAGCGTCATTGCCCGGAAATAGGCCTGCGGCTGACCATTCGCGTCGGCTCGCACCTGCACGTCAGGCGAATGTTCATCAAAACCGAACACCTTGCGGGACACATCGGTGCTCATGTAAGTCTCGGGATTCCGGGTGGAAATGCCGGCCTCGATCTTTGACCCGTTGAGCTCCAGCGCAAAGTACACATTGCCGAGCTCATTCAACACCATGGGAACCTGCGAATAGTGCTGCGCCCAGTGCACCGGGCCCTTGGCGCAACTCCCGGGCGAATACAGACTGAAGCGGCGGTGTGCCAGGTCGAGCTCAAAGTCAACAGGCCACAGCTCACCCATGCCCAACCAGCCGATGACGACCGGGCGGTCAGGGAGGGAATCCCTCCCCGCTGGGGATTCCCTCGCTGGCCGCTCGGTCTCAGCGGGGACCGTCTGCTGCGCCGGGGAAGCGCTCGGATGCGCTTGGGGATCCACGAAGAAATCGCGCCGGCCAATCCGGTAGCCGCCGATTTTCAAAGAGTCAACCGCTGCACTGGTAGCGACGCGCTCCCCACCGATCTTCACCTTGAATCCGTCACGGTCGTCGAGTGGCTCCGTGCGCAGGTGTAGAGTCTCGACGGCGCTGGGCCATAGCACGCTGAAGGGTGAGCCCAGGTCCAGCGCCATCCAAAGACGTTGGCCATGGTATTCGACTGGCACGAGTATTTGCTCCCCCACCAGCAACTCGGTTGAGGCAAGTTGCCTGGAGGAGCAATCGGCCGGCTTGTTGTCAGGCGTAGCCGCCGTGGCACTGAGGCTGATGAGCAGGCCGATTACGAACAGAAGTCTCATGCGGCTTCGCCGGCAACCAACCCTTCAGAGGGCTTGAGCGCGCTCACCATCAGGACGGTGGCGATGCAGAAGAATTCCTCATGGGCCGCAATTTCGTCGAGTGTGCGGCTGAACTCATGGCAGTGCTCGGCGGCCGCAAGCTTCAGATCGGCCGCGCGCTGTACGGCCCGCTCGAGCTGGAAACCGCGCCGGAGAAAGTCCGCGTCGACACGCACCACGTGGGGTTCGCAGCGGATGTCCTTCATGCCCATCTCGCAAACCAGGTTGTCAGCCACCTGCCCACCTCCCCGTGTGCGAAGGAGTCACAGAAACTGTCCAACACCTTCCGGGTTGTTTCGCGATCCGGATGCGCAAGCGCCATCGTGCCGAAATCAGGCTCAATCGTGACCACCCGGCCCCCGGGGCGGGTGACCCTGACAACCTCCTTCAATGCCGATTCAGCGTCCGCCACATGGAGCAACACACGGGAGATGCGGCACGCTTCGAAGGAGCCGTCTTCAAAAGGAAGGTCTCGGGCGTCGCCAACTACAAAGCGTGAGGGCAACTTACTTGCACGGTCGCGAAGGAGGGCTTCGTCGATCATCTGCTGACTCAGATCGACACCTGTAGCGCACCCTTGAGGGCCGACGGCAGCGCGCATGGCACGAACGTCATCACCCGTTCCGCAGCCAACGTCGAGAACCCTGGCGTCCTCGTGCAGACGTAGTAACTCGATCGACCTCCGGTTGATCTCACCGAAGTGGGCCGCGGCCGTACGATCCAGAAAGTCGACGAGCGAGCGGCTGTCAGTGGCCGCGTCGACCCGCGAGAACGCCGAAATCTCCTCAGGCATGGGCACACCTCGTAGACTGTAGACTAGAGTAACCTGATTCGGACTGTTGGCTGTATGAAAGCATTTTACCCGCAACTTACGCCACGGCGCGTATTTATGCTCGCGACGCTCGCAATGGCGGTGATTGGCCTGGCGATCATCGGCCGCATCGCCATTCACAGCTTCACGAACGAATACCGCGACTACATTCGCACTCCCTCCGCCGCGATCTCCTTGCATCCGGAGCAGGCGGGAGTCCCCGGTCTGCGAGAGATCTCATTCGCGGCAGCAGGCGATCCGATAATAGCCGGTTGGTACGCGCCGCCCAGGAACCGCGCCGCGGTGATTCTGATTCACGGCGCCGATGCAGAACGTTCTGCAGTACTGCCCGAACTGCAATTCCTGGCTGCAAGCGGCTTCGGGGTGCTGGCTTTCGATTGCCCTGGCCAAGGGGCTAGCGGTGGGAGGACACATTGGGGAGTCGGAGAGCGGCGCGCCATTGGTGCGGCGGTCGACTGGTTGGTCCGGCGCGATGAAGTAGATCCACACCGGATCGGGGCCTTCGGCATGTCCATGGGCGCCTACGTTTTGACACAAGAAGCCGTGAACGACACCAGGCTGCGCGCGGTCGTGCTGGCTGCTCTGCCTCACGATGTCGTTGCATTCACGTGGCTCGCAACACGCCGCTGGGGAGTGATCAGCGCGCTGCCGGCCTATCTGGCCCTTCGTGCCGGGGGAACTCCGGTGGATATGCTGCCCAAGGATATCATCGGTGCAATTTCGCCTAGACCCGTGTTGATAGTTGGGGGCGAGCTGGATCCCTGGGTGCCGCCGTGGATGGCACGGCTTATGTTTGCGGCGGCGCGGGAGCCCAAGGAGCTGTATATCGTCCACGGTGGCCACCATGCCGACTACGCGCAGGTGGCTCCAGAGGAGTATGGGGCGCACTTGGTCGACTTCTATCAAAGAACTCTGATCTCAGGCGCACCGTAACACCCTCAGTGTGAGACGCCTCACAGGAGACAGTGACACGCCCTGCTACGGTACGAAATGACACCTGTATTCTGAGGCGGGCTATGCCAATAGCGCATCATCCGATATCGCGCCAACTGCTCGGCGCGGGCATCGCGCTCATTCTTGTCCTGAGTGGATGCTCCTCAATGAGCAAGAACGAATGCCTCACCGTGGACTGGCGTACGGTCGGCTATGAGGACGGCGTGGACGGGTATCCTGCCGACAGGATCGCCGAACATCGCAAAGCGTGTGCGAAGTACGGTGTAAGCACTGATCTGGCGCTCTACCAACAGGGTCGGGAGCAAGGCCTTCAAGAGTACTGCAAGCCCGCAAACGGTTATCGTGTGGGTGTTCGAGGAGCCTCCTACCCCAGTGTGTGTCCCGCCCCGCTCGAACCGGCTTTTGCCGCGGCTTTCGATTCCGGTCACCAACTGTATGTCCTGGAGTCCCGAGTATCGAATGCTGATGCGCAAATAGATTACAGGCGACGCGAGATCAACCAGATCGAGCACGGCATCGCTGCAAATGCGACGCAGATGGTCAGCAACGACTCAACTCCCAAAGACCGTGCGGACGCATTGGTCGATACGGCACAAATGGCAGAGCGCCTCGGCCGGCTGAAGGGTGAGATCCGTCAGCTCGAGGAGGACAAAGTCCGCTACGAGCGTGACCTGGAAAGCTATAGGGCGAGTCAGGCACCGATCACCTGAGGGCCGCCCGGTAGACGTTGCGTACGTCACCGGGCATGTCACCACCGCCGCATTACGAAAAAAGCGACGCGCGCTCGCGCGCCCAGACTTCGAAGGTCTTGGGCGGACGTCCTGTCACCTTCGCAACGGTTTCCGTGATTATCGAACCTCGTCCGTCTCGGATGGCCTGGAACGATTGCCCCACCGCTGCGGCCATTTGCGCCGGTATGCCTGCACGGATGATCTCGTTGACCGCCGCCTGCACGGGCACATTCACGCACCGGATCGGTTTGCGCAGGAGCCTGGCGAGACAGTCAACCTGCTCGGGTACGCTCAACAACTCGCCACCCGTGATCTCAAACACCTCGCCGCAGAGGTTCTGATCGATGAGCGCCCTGACAGCAACCGCTGCAGTATCCTCCGGCGCAATGGGTGCGTACCTGCCCTCACCCATCGGGTTGTAGACGGCTGATTCGGTCTTGATAGTCCCGATCCACTGACATGCGTTCGACATGAACCCGCCGGGACGAACGAATGCCGCGCGCAAACCAGACTCCCGGATGCTCTCTTCCATCTGCTTGTGCAACTGACCAACTTCCATATCCGGCACGTCTGCAAGAATCGTTGACAGAAACACAATCCGCGGGGCGCCGTGCTTTTTCGCGGCGGCAATGCAGCGCGCAAACGTTTGCGGATCCTGGTTGCCGTTCATCACGAAGATGGCCTCCACAGCGTCGCTCGCACGCGCGAACGTTTCCGGCATTCGGAAATCTCCAGCCGCGACTTGCACGCGCTCGCCCCAATGGGCCACCTTGCCGGCGTCGCGCGCATACACCCGGACCCTCTGTCCGGCCGCCAAAAGTTGTTCGACGACCTCTCTACCCACGTTTCCCGTGGCACCCGTCACCAGATACATATCGAGCTCTCCAGATTCCGGTCATCGACCGCATGCGGCGCACTCTAAGGGCCCGTGTCCATTGGCACAATAAATCATTTTCGATTACACTGTTGCTGTATGGGAACGATGATGACAGACCTGAACGAGCTGCAATTCTTCGCGCAAGTGGCTAAGGCACAAAGCTTTACGGTGGCCGCCAAGCGTCTCGGAGTACCCAAATCGAGCGTTAGCCGAGCCCTGGTGCGGCTGGAGGAGCGGCTGGGCGTTCGGCTCGTTCAGCGAACCACCCGGAGCGTCTCGCTTACAGAGGCCGGCGAGATCTATCTCGATCGCTGCCAGCGGGTGCTCGAGGAGGCTGAGCAAGCGGATCTGGCTATCGGAGCGCTGCTGGCCAAACCACGGGGCAGACTGCGTGTTGGGGCGCCTGCTCCATTTGCCCGCCTGATCCTGGGACCCATCCTGGGGGAGTTCCTGGGCAGGTATCCCGAGCTGCGCCTGAGTCTGCAATTGTTGGGAGCAGATACTTCTGCCCGGGAAAGCAGTCTTGACCTGGTGATTCGTCCCGGGCCCTTGCAGGATTCCGACCTGTTGGCCAAACCGCTCATGCTAATTCGGCTTGGCGCGTACGCCAGCCCCCGTTACGTCGAGCGTTGCGGCATCCCGGATTCGCCAGCCGATCTTCGCCAACAGAGTTGCATTACCACGAGTTGCGGCACACTCGGTGAGCCGGGAGACTCCTCGACATGGCACCTGCACCGTGGCTCCGAAATGAAGACAGTGCGGGTGGAATCGCGGGTGGCGGCTCCCGACCCGACGATCAATCATCAACTCGCGGTCGCCGCAGTGGGTGTTGCGTTGCTGCCCTTGGTGGTGGCACAGGCCGATGTGGAGCAGGGGCGGCTGGTGCGGGTCCTGCCCGATTGGGAGCCTGAGCCGGTGGAACTCTTCGCTCTGTACTCCTCGCGGCTGAGCACTTCTCCGAAGGTGCGCGTATTCCTTGAATTTCTGCGGGAAAGCTTCGGCGCGGAGCCGTCGCTCTTTGGAGCAAACTAGACGGGTCCGCTACACGCGGTTTTTGAAGAGCTCGGTCAGCTTCCCTTTGATCGCAGAGTCATCGCGCAGCGACTGCATCTGCCAATGCGGGGCGGGTAGTATCCACCGTTATAAAGGGTGACCGAGGTCCCTCCTAGGGCATTTACATTATGCCCACTACGGTGAAAGTCGGCCGTCCTAATATTGCATCGCAAGTCGTTTTCACGAATAGTCTAAGTGACTTTCCCAGGGCCAATGCCGTTAGCGCCATTGCAACTGTGTCGCGGGGCAGTGTTCGGGTCACGAAGGAGTCCGAGTTCTGACACCCCCAACTAGCGCTTGGTGTTGGAGTTGTAATCAACTGTACATACTGACCGCTTGCGTCATTTCCAGTAATCACCTGTACAGGAACGAGATTCGTAACCCACGCGGATTGCGCCAAGCAGGCAGAAGAAAGCCAGCAACCCACTGCCAATGTCAGTACGCGGGTATACATCGCTCTTGAGAACCGACGCATAAGCAACCTCTCATTTCGATTGTCAAATATTGATGTTTGGGCGAACGTGCAGACGCCGCCTGAACGAGTCTGCGTTCTACTTTACCGATGACACAGACGGCGAACCCGGCTGAGGCGCTGGAGGGGCCGGAGCTGGGGGTTCCTTCAACGGTGGACCCGGCACAGCCATGAGGTTTAGGGCATACGAAGGGTCTTGCGGCGATCCATAAAACAGCAACCACGTTTGCTTTGTATTCGCGTTCGGTGGAGTGAGGATCGCGAGCGCCCGCAGTAATACGCTTCTAGCGTGCTCGTTGTTCGCGCCGAGCCGGTATTCGACCGGGCCGCTGTCACTCGTCAAGCCGCCGCTCCACACGCCCGTACCCACACCCACATGCACGTGAGCCGCCGCACTCACTGCTTGGCAAATCGCCTTGATAGTTCCATAGGCAGTGCGGTCTTGTTCCGGCAGAGAAATGGAGACGTCCAGGATAGAAGAAGGAGCGAGCCAATTGCCGTCCCGGTCTCTTTTCTCGGTGGGCACAACGTGAAATATATTGCCAGCCTGCTCCACCCGAAAGTGGCCATGGTCGCTGGCCTGAACGATTTGCTTCAGGACGGCCGACATATCGGTGGACGAAGAACTTACGCTCAGCTTACCTCCCAGCGGCACGATCACTTTTGGCGCTTGGCCAGACGGGTACCGGTTTAAGTCTGTGCGGACTCTCGCCGTGGCATCCTCGAGGTCGCCCGTGTACTCGTAACGGGGATCCTCATAGGTAATCACAGTACCGTACTTCGCAACCAAGGTCTCGACAGCCTTTGCAACGGGCCGCGAGCTCTCCACAGTCAGGGTGGAAACACCATTCCTCGTCTCCAGTGTCGCAATATCCTTATTTACGGCCCAAGCCCCGCCGGAAACGGCGATGGTGGCCAGCAAACTCGTGAATGTCAGTGCATAAGGGGTAGTCATGCTAGGCCTCGTTCATTAGCATAATGCAGGATCAGTTAGCGAGCATGAGTGTTAAGACAACGGGAAGCACCTGATAAACCGCCTGCGAAATCCCCCAGTATTCGGATCTCTGGCAATCTGGGCAATTACCTCGCGCGCTGATAAACACGTTGGGCCCGATGCCGAAAAACAGCTGGTTCGTCTGGTATGGCTTAGTACCGACATTGCAGTCGATAACCATCGTTTGGTTAAAATAGAAACCGCACGGTGCCTTGCCTTGCTGGCGAAAGTAGTTCGGCACTTCGTCGTCTTTAAATCCGACTTAATCGGAGTAACCAGCCTTGCTCGCGAGGTTGACAGGGTCGGCGGTCACGCCCTGGGTTACCTTTAAGTATTTGCTTCCTTCGAAATAACACGTGTCCACTGCATTATTATCAAACGTCTCGGTCACCGTTCTTCCGCCCCAATCCATATCGCCAACAACAGGTTGCTTGAGAGACGTACTCCACCAGGCGGCTGCGGTTTCGTCGATTGTAGTCCGCTTACGGTGCCGCTCTGCGTAAATGATGCCGCGCATAGACTGGGCTTATTGCCTGTATAGGTCCCCGTAAGAGTAAAGCTTCCATTTCCCAGGTACCTTCCCGCTAAACTGTAGACTTCATTCGTGGGACACGTTGTGTCTGCGCCACCGCCCTGTGTCTGCTGACCCGTTATGTACCCGGCAGCATCCTGATTTATTTGCCACATACCCGAAGGATCTCCCCAAACGCCAGAAATGCTCGCACACGCCTGCGCGGCAGCGGCATCCTGAAAGCTCGGTACCAAAACACTAAACCCAACCGCTACTGTCAAACGAATTCTATTAGCCACGAAATATCTCCCCATGACTCGAAAGTAGTCGATTTGGCCGCTCAGTCGGGAGCAAAGATCGTTACACGCACGGCGTTGTCTCGAAGGAAGCCATGGAGTGCGGACTGCATAGACAATGACCCTCATATCTCCAAGTCATGCCGCCTGCCTCTGTTGGTGCAACCCACACGTCCGGAGTTTCCCTGTGATCACCCTGAGAGACGTGCGCTGCGGGGGAATTCTTGCCCTATACGCCGTCGCCCGCGCAGCAATCACGACAATCTTATGTAGGGCATGGAGGTGGCCAGCAGAGCAGGGCGCAATCCCTGCTGATCGACGTAACAAACCGAGCTGCTAAATCAACCTCATCGACGTGCACATCTGTTTGATCCCAGCAATATATCTCATGTGAATTGGTCTTTATTTTGGGAATGTCCCGAATCCGATGATCGCGATCTGCGATCGTCCTGAAGGTCGAATCGATGTACGGAATCAGAACCTGCGTCACATGGTCTTCGAACGCCGCAGCCATTTCCTCCATGTTCCGCAACATTTCGGGCGAGCCGAAAGGCTTCCCAACGATCCGTCGCACCCCTGGACCCTACAGGCGCTGGCGGAGCGCGGCGGCATGTCGCGCTCGACCTTTGCTCAAAAGTTCAAACAGGCTGTTTGTGCGCCGCCCATGGAATACCTGACGCGCTAGCGAATGCTGCTGGCCGCGGACCGCTGGCGAATCCCAGCGATCCCATTTCCGTCATTGCGCTGTCGCTCGGCTACGAATCCGAAAGTGCCTTCAGCACAGCCTTCAAGAGAGTCATGGGTTGTTCGCCCCGGCAATATGGCCGGGGCCGCAATCCGGCTACCCCATATCAACCCGTTGCAGCACAGCCGCGTTGACTTCCGTACGCAGCCTGAAGCCCAGTCTCTCGTAAAGCGAAATGGCGGTGTGGTTGGTTTTCCAGGCATGTAGGAAAGGTTGGTCACCGCGAGCTTGAATGCTGGCAGTGACGGCAGCAGACAGGCGTCTGGCGAGGCCGCGG
>Ga0207658_10002607_pt1 | contig 13092 bp, 13 predicted proteins | sample KBSS33metaG_FD_184322 | JGI IMG/M metagenome (GOLD analysis project Ga0207658, IMG submission 184322) | Switchgrass rhizosphere microbial communities from Kellogg Biological Station, Michigan, USA - KBS S3-3 metaG (SPAdes) (version 2) | ecosystem: Host-associated > Plants > Roots > Rhizosphere...
AGGGCGTATATCCGTCGCAAACTGGATTTGGCTGGACGAATGCTGTGTTCGAGCGGTTTTGCCGCGAATTTATTGATGGGCAACAGGCGGTTGGGTAGTGGCTGATTTTTGTGGTACGCTAGTTTTACTATAAACTTTTGGGGTTGTAGCTCAGCTGGCTAGAGCGCTTGATTCACATTCAAGAGGTCGGGGGTTCGAGTCCCTCCAGCCCCACCAGTTTGTAATCAGATACAAAAAGTTCCACAATGGATAGTTGTGGGACTTTTTTGTTTTGAATGCTATCTGTTATTTGGGGTTCGAGTCCTTTAATGGGCTTTAGTGCTAAAATTACTCTCATATGGACATCCTCGTAAAGTTACTGCCAACGTTTGCTTTGGTTAGTACAGGTTATTTTTTAAAGCGACAAAAGATATTAGATGTAGACTTTGGACGATCGCTCCTGAAGTTTGTTTTTCTCGTTGCGGCACCCGCACTTGCTATCCGTTCAATTAGCCAGCTTCATCTCGACACTTCACTTCTGGCATTTATAATCTTGCCACTCGTTTTGACGGGCGTTTCATACTTGCTCATTAAGCCCCTCGAAAAGAAGCTCCATCTTAGGCCTAAACAATTCGCAATCTTTTTGATGGCAACAATGGCCATAAACTCCGGCTTTACGCTACCCTTCGTCGTTTCACTGGCGGGTGATGCAGGAGCCGCCCGTGTGGCTTTGTTTAACGTTATGAATAATGTAATGGTGTTCGGCTGGGTATACGCGATTGCGATTAAATACGGCGACAGGGGACATCTGGGCTGGTCTGATGTGGTAAAGAAAGTTGTGCTCACGCCAGCTTTTGTAGCGTTAATCTTAGCACTAGCCATGAACATATTCTCAATTGGGATTCCCCACTGGCTGAACCCCACCATTAATACATTGGCCGATCTAACGGGGCCGATCATCTTGCTGGCATTGGGCCTCATTTTCGAGCCAAGATTAATGTTCCCGCTTCAAACGTTCCAGTCACTGTTTGTACGGATGGTTGGCGGCCTAATCATAGGGCTAGTCTTTGTTAAGCTCTTTGGATTGACAGGTGTCGACAGAATTGCGGCGTTATTACTTTCGTCATCACCTGTGGGCTTTAATACCGTTACATTTTCATCAATTGAGAAATTGGATGATGAATTTGCCGCGAGCATTGTAGGAATGGGCTTAATTAGCGGGCTAGTCCTAATATCAATACTAACGATCTTCCTAGGATAAGACCGTTAACTTTTGGACTATTCCTAAGTAATGCGCTTCGACTTGTAATCTTTGATATACGGTATTGCCGCAGCGATCACGATTATCGCAACACCGGTTAATACTGTTAAGCTTTGGCGTTCGCCAAAGAAAATAGCGCCGAACAGTACACCAAATACAATCTCAAGTAACCCCAGTACTCCAGCCGCGCCAGCATCAATGTGCTTTACACCTTTCACGAACAACCAACTGGCCGCTACTGAGGTAAGGCTAAACAGCGCCAGATATCCCCACTGAGGGTACAGGCCAACGGGTGGCTGGTGTTCTGCCACAACAAAGGCCATTATCGTGTTCGTAAGAAGTGAAGCGGTCCAGAGTGTAACCGTCGACTGTGTCGGGTTGTAGGGTATTTTCTTGGCAATTACATAATGAGCGGAGCTGCTCAAGCCGCTTACGAGCGCCGCGCATAGTGCTATCAAGCCAACTTTTGGGACAGAGGGGGCAAACACCAGCCATATACCTATGAGCCCCAATGCGGCCGCCCAAACCTTGTGCTTCGTCAGCCGTTCACCGGCCAGTAGCCACCCAAATAAGAACATGCCGAGTACGATCCCTGCATAATTAAGCGCCAAGCCGATACCCACGCCATCATGGAGTATCGCAAAATAAAGCGGGCCCCAAATGAGAATGGCGGTTAAGATTAAGCCGAGCAAATACGGCCAGTTTCGCTTCCAGTTTACGGGCCCTATTTGCCGGAATCGTAGCGCAATCGGTACTAAGATGAGCAACACTAGCGCGCTACGATATGCCGAAGCCGTATAACCGCCAAAGAAGTCGCCCATCAGTTTCGTCCATATGCCATAGCTGGCGTAAAACACCGATGACAAAACTATTAAGCTGGCTCCCAGCGGGGCAGAGCCTCTGGTTATGCGGCGTTTCATTACTTAATCATACCCCGTTTTGTATTTTGTGCTTGCATTGCGAGGCAGCCTAGTGGAGAATGCAGGCACGTAAACAGGAAGGGTAACATGACAAAGACAAAGATTTCGCCAGGATTTTCGCTTCTAATTGTAATTCTGGGGCTCTTCATAGCTGTGCTTATTGGTATTGGTGGCTGGTATATATGGCAAAAGGACCACAAGGATACGCTCAAGCATCGTTCCAACTCCTCGTCAACGCCCACAAACACAAACTCACAGACAGGCCAACAGAGCGATCCCTACGAGGGATGGGAGACCTATACCAACTCCACGTATGGAATCAGCTTTAAATACCCCGCCGACTGGAAGGTGGATGAAGTAGACGGAACGACGGATGCTCCTTCGGCTGCAAAGCCCATAACAGTGCGCTTCACGGTGAATGTTGAGCGGAACCAAGACGCCAAGTATAACAATACCGTGGCCGTTGAAGTGCTTAACGATACCCTCTCTGACGCTGAAGCATGGTATGACAAGAGTTTTTCGGGCGGTGCACGGATTAACAAGGAGACGGGAGAGCTAAAGGGGAGGCGGTCAGTTCAATACACGCCGCCGGAAGGCTCGAATAGCAGCAAACTCTATCTATTTGACGCTTCGGGCAAGACCTACCTATTTAGGAGTCTCAACGAGACGCTTAACGTTCAGACGGATGCCGATTACTGGGCCAAGTTCGACAAGGTATTTGACTCGTTTGAAATTAACAATTAGAGAGAGGGAGACTTCACAATCTGCCGAGGTGGGGCAAGGCATGAGTAAACCATCATGGCAGAAAATATACCTGGCGACACCGCACAGTCCTTACAGCTTGGCCTCGTGCCGGACGCACCATTTCAGCTAGAACCAGTGCCCCCGCCGATTGAGACGCCAGCCGGACAGCCCCACGCTTTTGACCGCCTCCACAACAAATGGACTTCGCTATTCGCGGTTGGTTCTGCGCTAGTGGCTTTCGGGGCGAGCCCCTTTGTCAAGCCTGAAGCCGCATACGCGGACATTACCAAACAGGTCACCATTGGCATGCCATTCGACGGACAGTGGGCGTTCAATACGGATGTCTCTCCTCCCTATACCGACAGCAACTCCAGCCATCCATCGGTGCACCACACTCCGGGATCGGGCGATTGGGCTACAGACCTATACTCCAACACTGAAGGTAAAGTGGTGAAGCTCAAGGCGAAAGTAGGGGCCGGTGCACTTTCTTTCAGTTGGGCGTCAAGCACAACCTCATGCGGGCAAAGCGTAAAGATAAACACGCTCGTCGATGGTCAAAATGTTGGTTCCATCTACATCGCGCATCTAAGTGACGCGGTGACCAGTGGCAATATTACGAATGGCATGACGCTCGGCACGGTGAAGGAGATTACTAAAGACGGCACAGTGTGCAACCCTGGACGACACGTGCATATTGAATTCAAGAACACGGCCGACTATTCATGCTACACCGATCATGGTCATCCTGGAACGCCGCTTAATGAAGGGGATGATCTCGGTGTCTTAGGTTCTTCTAATAAAGGCGCAAAACAATCATGCAGCGCAGCGGAAACATCCGGCACGGGTTCAATCACCCTCGCCCGCCCCGCTGCCGCAAACTTCAACGGCGCTCTCAACGTTTTCACCCGTGGTGGTGACGGCCGAATCTACACCCAGTACTGGAACGGCACCAGTTGGACCGGCTTCAGCAGCATTGGTGGCAATATGGTGAGCGACCCGGTAGCCATCGTGAACGGTTCTGCGCTCAACGTGTTCGCGCTCAACCAAGACGGCCAGATTTACACCAAGTACAACAACGGCAGTGGTTGGACCGGTTGGGCAAGTATGGGCAGCCAAACCATGAAAGGTAATCCTCGGGTTGTACAGTACGGCACTGAGCTAGATGTGTTCGCTCTTGGCACAGATGGCCACCCCTACAAAAACACGTGGCAGCCCACAAGCGGCTGGGGCGGCTGGAGTTCACTTGGCAACTACATGGACAGCTCGCCCGCTCCGATCGCCTACAACGGTGAACTAGAGGTAATCATGCGGGGCACCGACAACGTCATCTACAAAGATACCTGGAACGGGACGAGTTGGGGTGGTTTCGGCGCTATTGGTAGCTGTTGCCTCGCTGGCAATCCCGATGCAATCCAGTACGGCAGCCAATTGGATGTCTGGTCGAATGCGCCTGCACCGTCAAACGGTATGTGGAAAAATACGTGGAGCGGCTGGGCCTCTACCGATACAAACAAAGCCGTGGCTGGCGATCCGACGGTTATTCAAAGCGGCACTGAGCTAGACATCCTGGTAACCGGCATCGATGGCAAGACATACAAAAACACCAAGCAGCAGGGCGGCAACTGGGGTGGGTTTAGTGCGTTGCCGGGCTAGCTACTCTGCCTTCATTACTTTCTCTAGGCGTGCGAGCAGGGCGGTTAGGTCAACTAAATCACCGTCATAGGCAAGATAGTCGGGCTGCCAATCGGGCGCAAATTTATTCTTAAATTGTTCAAGGCCCGCTGCCGAGAAGCGGTTATTGCCAAGCGTGCGCGCCAATTTGGCCAAATTGTTGTCCATTTGCGCAAGGGGTACGAAACCAAGGTCAAATTTGCGATACCGTCCTTCTTCGTGCAAGTGGAAGAGCATGTTGGCAAGTAAGGACGGCATTGCACCGTCTACGTCGGGCACAAAGCGTATGAGGTCGATGGTTGTTTGGTGCAAATCGTTAAACATAGGTACTTGGTTAGTGAAGGCGACAAGTCGGCCGTCGGCATCGCGCAGTAGGTGTAGTGTGCAATCTTGCAGATAGTTCTCATCGTAATATCCCATAGCAAAGCCTTGCTCGCTGCGCCCGTCATGGCCTAGCCATTTATTAGAAACTACCGCCAATTCTTTCAGCAAGTCGGTACTGTGCGGTGGCTGGACGAAAGAATAATGCAGCCCGTTTTTATGGGCGCGGTTAAGTTGCCAGCGCCACCATTTTTCGTGTGAGGTACTCTCTTTAAACGTAGCTACATCAATAACTGCGCTAGAGCCAATTTGCAGCACGTTTAGGTCGGCGTGTTCGTACATAGAGCGTGAAGTATGGCCTACCATAATAAAGCAGGCGGTCCAGCCATGTTCGCGGCAAAAGGTAACAAACGAATCTAGTAAAGGTTCGCGCAGATGAGGCGAACATACGGGGTCTGACAGCGCAAAAGCGGTGGAGCCAACTTTTTTATAGGCCACGAATCCATCGATATGTCTACTGACGAAGTAGGATTTATCCGTTGGCCACAACTTAAAGTAGTCTTCACTGGATGAACTGTATGCTTCCAAAAGCTGACGGGCGCGGGCGGGCGTAAGCGACTGGGCTCGCATAGCGCTGTCTGCGGGCCGGAAGAAACTGTAAATAGTAAGGGCTATCAGACTCAAACCCAGCCCTGCGCTTACATAACGAATGTGCGTCACGCGGTAACGCAGCCGAGCCGCCTGTTGGCGGCCCATACCGTGATAGTGCACTGATGATACGAATACCTGGTGAGCGTCTTCTGTAAAATCGCGGGCTCGTCCGCTGCTATTAGCCAGCGCAATCAATAAGGCAAGCGCCACCGCAATACCGCCAAATGTTAGTGCTAGGCTTTTCACCCGAGCAAGCAATGGTGGCGGGCCTATGTTGCGGTTGAACATTGGCCAGCCGACCCACAAAATCACCGCAAGTAGTTCGCCAAACAACAGCAGATAGGCATTGGGCGTTATCAACGAGTACTTTACAATTTCGGTGGCCAGTGCAATTGCCACAAGTGCTGCCGCTCGCCGTTCACCTTTATATATGTACCGTGAAAGGTATAGCAAAATAACCCCCACAACAACACTGTGCTGCGCTAGCCAAACCGGTTCGGCGCGCAAGATGGTACCCGGCACTATGCCGTAAGAGCGTACGTGAAAAGCCAACATAACTTCCAGCAGCCCGGCTACAAACACCATGCTGCCAAATAGGCCTCGTATTGCCGGTGCGTGTGGCCGCCAGGTGTGGGGAAGGTACTGTTGTAGAATGTAGGCCACCCAACTTACGGTTGCAATCTGATACAGATATTGCACAAAAATGAGCTGGTCGCGCGTCAACAGCGAGCTTGCGCCTAGTGCTCCTACTGCCACAAGTACGCCAAAAAATAATTGACTCACAAAGCGCTTGTTGTGAAAGGCGTCAATACCGACAGCTATGGCTAAAGTTGCCACGCTTAACACCGATTCTATGTCATGGACTTGGTGGCTCAACTGCGCCCAGGCACTGCACGAGGCGCCGCAGCCATCTACAAAAATCGCATCAAGGCCCGCAAGTAAACCAGTTGCGAACAGCATCCAAAATAACCACGGTTGCTTCCGCCACAAGCGCGCTCGCAACAAAGCCAATAGTACAATTGCGGCGCCCAGAACATCTCCGGTACGGAACCACCAACCAAATGGCTGACCAATACGTTCGTAGCCACTAATGAGACTAAGACCGCCGCCGTGCGTGTGATGCAGCCACGGCGCAAACAGCCACGTGCACGACACCAATAGCAATACCGGCAGCCAGCAGGCGTCAAAAACAGCAAGCAACGTGCGTTTCATGCTGTAATTATACTTCGCTCGCGGCTGCACGTCGCCAAAATCCTCATTTGTTACACTGGATGTATGCCAGAGCTTATTGTCGATCTACACATCCACTCCCACTACAGCCGTGCCACGAGCAAAAATTCCACGCTCGAGGGTTTGTATCGTTGGGGCAAAATGAAGGGAATCACGGTTATTGGCACGGGCGATTTTACCCACCCGGGCTGGTTCAGCGAGCTGCGCGAAAAGCTCGAACCCACCGAAGGTGGCTTGTTTTGTTTGCGCGAAGATATCGCCAGTGAAATAGACAAAACGCTGCCGCCAGATGTACGTCAACAACCTATTCGCTTTGTTCCGACCGTAGAAATCGCCTGCATTTACAAAAAAGGCGAGCGGGTGCGTAAACTGCACCAACTCATTATTTTGCCGACATTTGAAGCGGTGAGCGAGCTAAATTCTCGACTGGAACGCATCGGCAATTTAAAGGCCGACGGCAGGCCTATCCTTGGATTGGACAGCAAAGAATTACTACGGCATATGCTAGAAACCGATCCGCGCGGCTTGTATATTCCGGCGCATATTTGGACACCATGGTTTGGCATGTTTGGCAGCAAGAGCGGCTTCGATTCCATTACAGAAGCGTATGAAGAGTTAAGCCCGGAAATTAAGGCTATTGAAACGGGCCTCTCCAGTGACCCAAACATGAACTGGCGAGTGAGTGATTTGGACGGGCTGGCCATAACGAGCAATTCGGACGCGCATTCACCCCAGAAACTTGGCCGTGAGGCAACGATTGTAAATGCCGAACTAAGCTATGACGACATAATTGGCGCCTTTAAAACTAACGACGCGCGTCTGGCGGGCACCATCGAATTTTTCCCGGAAGAAGGCAAATATCACGCCGACGGCCACCGCACCTGCAACATCCGATTTACGCCCGAAGAAACCAGGCAACACAATAACACTTGCCCGGTATGCGGCAAGCCGTTGGTTGTTGGCGTGCTAAACCGTTTAGAAAGTTTAGCTTCGCGGCCGCCGGAATACCTGCCAAAAAATGCTAAACGTGTTGAGTATATAATTCCACTGGCTGAAATCATTGCCGAGCTGCATAATACGAAAAGTGTGGCGGGCAAGGGCGTTACACAGCAATATCACGAAGTTATTGAGCGCTTAGGCAGCGAATTTTCGGTGCTTAGAACGGTGCCTCTAGAGGCGATTGAGGCTGCTGGTTTCCCGCTGCTTAAAATCGCCATTGAACGTTTGCGCGCCGGTAACGTTGTACGCGACCCAGGTTACGACGGCGTGTACGGCACCATAAAAGTATTTAAGAATTTGGCAGAACGCCAAGATACGGTGGCGCAACTTTCGTTGCTCTAAGTGCGGGTATGCTTGAACAGCTCAACGACGACCAGCGCAGGGCAGTGACCGCGGCCGACGGCCCGCTGCTTATCGTGGCCGGGCCGGGTACCGGTAAAACCAAAACACTCACCGCACGAATCGCGCATATTATTGCCGACGGCCGCGCCAAACCTCAAGAAATTTTAGCACTCACTTTTACAAAAAAGGCAGCCGAAGAAATGCGCGGCCGCGTGGCGATGCTATTGCACGAAAAAAACCTCAAACAAAGACAAGGCGCAGCCACAGCTTTGCCCTATATTTCAACTTTCCATGCATTATGTAATGAGCTGCTGGGCGGCGAGCTAAATTTTGCAACCGAGCCGCAGCGCCTGGCGCTCATCAAGCAACTGCCAAAGCCTTCGCAATTTAAAGGTATGACCACTCGTGAGCTGGGGTTGCTCATTTCGCGTGCCAAAAATATGGCAGAGGACGAACCGGCGCTGCACAAATTAGTACGGCTGTACGACCAAGGCCTGCAGGAATTAGGGCTGTTAGATTACGACGATTTGCTGGTCCGCACCCGTCATCTACTGCAGAAAGATGAAGTGCTGCGCATGACTGTGCAACATCGCTTCAGCCATATTTTGGTAGACGAATTCCAGGATACCAACCAGTTGCAGTACGAGTTACTGCAACTAATAAGAGGGCATGAAAATCTGTTTGTTATTGGCGACCCGCTGCAGTCTATTTATGGGTTCCGCGGGGCTAGCGGCAGTATTTTTGAGCAGTTCCGCGTGGATTTTCCGCACGCCGAAGCGGTAACTCTGGCCGTAAACTATCGCTCCGCGCCGCAAATTGTAACGCTCAGCAACGCCTTATTTACTGGCGCTCCCAAATTAAAACCTTACGCCAAGCGCAAGGGCACGGCACGAACGGTTAACGTGTTAAATGAATACTCAGAAGCGGCCTACGTGCTTGGCGAGATCCAAAAGCAAATTGGTGGCGGCGACATGCTGCGCGCCATAAGCGACGATGACGTAAGCCTGCATCGCACCTTAAAGGATTTTGCCATTATTTATCGCAGCCGGGCAGCGGCAAATGCCATGCAGAAGGCTGTGGCGGAATCTGGGTTACCATATCAAATTGTGGGTGAGGGTTCGCCGTACGAACGGCCGGAAGTGCAGGCAATTCTAGCATTGCTACGCGGCGCAGAGAAGGGCGAAACGCCGCAGTTAGAAGGCTTTACCAGCGGCCAAGCCAAAGCTGTGCAGGAATTGTTGGGCAACCCTAAAAACATCCGCCCAGCTGCGTTCGCCGAAAAAATAATCACACTACTTGGCTTTGAACCAACGGCAAGTTTGCAACAATTTCTTGGCTCGTTGGTACGCTTTAACACCATTGAAGAGGCGGTAAGACATTTTGACGCAATCGCCGAAACTAATTTTTACGATGCCTCTGCTGACGCCATTACGCTGCTAACTATCCACGCCAGCAAAGGCTTGGAGTTTCCATACGTATTTCTAATCGCTGCCGAAGAAGGAATTTTGCCCCACGAAAAAGCTCAGGTCGAAGAAGAAAAGCGCTTGTTTTACGTGGCGATAACTCGCGCTAAAGATGAACTTACCACAACAAATGCCGCACACCGTGGCGGCCAGCCTGCACGGCAATCACGTTTTATAAGCGAAATTCCCGCTAGCGTGTTACTGCGCGAAACCGACCCGAATTTTGCGACCGACCAACGCCGCGCTCAAAAGCGTGCTGCCAAACGCAGCCAGCAAACTCTGTTTTAAACCACCATTTAGCGCTACAATAAAACTACTTAAAGGAGTGCAACATGATTGGCGGAGCAGCGGGAATCGTAATCCTCGTTATTGTTTTAATTATCATCATTAACGGGGTGCGTATTATTAACCAGTACGAGCGCGGCGTAATTTTTCGCCTGGGTAGAGTGCGTACGAGCATTAAAGAGCCGGGTTTGCGCCTGCTGATTCCTATCATCGACCAAATGCGCAAAGTAGATATGCGTATTGTGACGTTGCCAGTAGACTCACAGAAGATTATTACGCGCGATAACGTATCCATCGACGTCGCCGCGGTGGCGTACTTCCAAATTACCGACCCAATTAAATCGGTGGTAGAAATCGAAAACGTAGTTGCCGCAACGTACCAAATCGCGCAAACCACCGTGCGTAATATTGTGGGCCAAAACTCTTTGGACGACGTACTAGGTGCCACGCCAAAAATCAACGAAGCCATTAAAGGTATTTTGGACGTTGCTACCGAAAAGTGGGGCGTGTACGTGAGCGCTGTTGAGCTGAAAGACATCCAGCTGCCCGACAGCATGCAGCGCGCCATGGCTAAACAGGCCGAAGCCGAGCGCGAAAAGCGGGCTAAGATCATCGCTGCCGAAGGTGAGCAATTAAGCGCTGCCAAGCTGGGCGAAGCCGCCGATATCATCAATGCGCACCCGATCGCCTTGCAGTTGCGCAATTTGCAGACGCTCACTGAAATCGCCACCGAAAAGAACAGCACTATCGTATTCCCGGCACAATTCATGGACACCGTGCAAGCTGTCAAAAGCTTCATGTCTCAAGAAAAATAGCACCCCAAATCTGAAATCTTATGGCTGAAGAACCGAAGAAATTACCAAGTACCTACTACCGAGTGACCACCCGCGCCATAATTTTTGACGAACGCATGCGTTTGCTTATTATTGAAGACGACGATGGCACTTACGAGCTGCCCGGCGGTGGCTGGGAGCATAACGAAACGTTTGAAGAATGCGTGCGGCGCGAAGTAAAAGAAGAGTTAGGTGTCGGCGTGCTGTTTGTCGGCGACGTCTGGTTCCAGTACCGTGGCAAGCGGCGCAACCGCCCGTGGTTTTTGCGGTTGTGCACGCCGGTGCAGGTCGACTCAACAGATTTTAAGCTCGGCCCTGGCATGAAAGAAGCGCATTTTGTAAACCGCCAAACGTTCTTAAACACGAAACTGGCAGACGACGAAGAGCCCATCAAAGAACATGTAGATAAAATTTGGCGCCCACAGGTTGAAAAAAACGGGGAAAACGGGTAAGATATCAACTGTTGTGCTGCTTGCGCGAATCTTTTGTGGATATCGCTCATTGCAAGCACTTGCATTGCCTCAGGCAATGCTCCGGCTCTTTAGCTCAGTTGGTAGAGCAGAGGCCTGAAGAGCCTTGTGTCCCCAGTTCGAGTCTGGGAGGAGCCACCAATTTTAGTCAACAGATGTAAAAATCTCCGGAATTAAATCTGGAGATTTTTATTTTCCCAACGACCCCTGTAATTTTAGTTCCAGTCTGGTAGGATTGAAAGAGTATGAGTGCCTCCAAAGAATTTAATAATCCCAAGCTGGCCGCCATTTACGACCCGGTAAACCCAATCGATGATAAAATCGATTTTTTCGTTGAGCTCGCCAAAGGCCTACAGGCTGGCAAGATTGTTGACCTCGGTTGCGGCACGGGCCTGCTCAGTCATGAGCTGGCGAAGCACGGACATGATGTATTGGTGTGGAACCGGCCGAACTGATGATCGAACAAGCAAAGCGTAAATATGGCAACGAGACGGACTGGGTTGTAGGTGGCTCCGAGAAACTGGACGCCAATATGCAAAGCGACATGGTATTATGACTGGTCACGTAGCCCAGTTTTTCCTTGAGGATAGCGAGTGGAATCAAGCGCTCCAGGACATTTACCAGGCGTTAAAAGCTGGCGGCCATCTTGTTTTTGAAAGTCGTAATCCTGACGTTACTACTCCATTCGCGAATTGGCCGACTAGCACTCATCACGACAAAATCGCAGATACGCCGCTCGGGCCGGTCGAATGGTGGTCGGACAAATTGGTAATTGCCGACAGCTACGCCAGTTACACACTCCACTACCTATTCATCGAAACAGGCGAGGAAATTTTATCCGACAATAAGCTGAAATTCCGCGCCTACGACGAACTTCAGAAATCTCTGGAAGATGCTGGTTTTACTGTTGAGCAAGCGTACGGCAGTTGGAACGGTGAACCCTTTGAGCCACGAAGCCCGGAGATGGTGTTTGTAGCGAAAGCGGTGATATAATAAAAGCATGGCACAGGCAACCAAGACTCCTAGTAAAAAAGTACAGAACTGGACAAAAGACTTTATTAAAAAGTACAAGCCAGCCCTCAAAGAGTTGTCTAAAAAATAATCATGTTTGGTGATGATCGTGAATGGGATTTAGCAATTCTGAGCTATATTCACGATCATATTATTGATGCGAGTGGTGGTTCAAAGGGTTTTCACGACGAAGGTCTTATTAAATCTGCTTTAGCGCGTCCTATGCATACTGTAATGGGTGAAGATGCCTATGGCGATATATTCTCAAAAGCAGCCGCTTTGCTTGATGCTATTGCTCGGAATCACGGATTTCGGGATGGCAACAAACGAACGGCCATGGCCGCAGCTGTGCTGTATTTGGAGCAGAATGACGTTAAGGTAGTTTTCACAAACCAAGAATACGAAGACATTATGCTCCATGTAGTGAACGACAAACCATCCATCGAAGAAATTAAAGAATGGCTCGAGGCGCACATTGTCAATCATCCATAATTGCCTCAATGTCTAACTCTTCTAGTCGTTGACATAAAACGGCTAAGGCTTCAAAAATATAGTTCCAGCTTTCCCTGCTAGGGCCCCACCAAATTGAATATATACAAAACCTCCAGGTCAAGCTGGAGGTTTTTGTTTGCGATTTAGTTCTATTTTTCCTCGTTATAGCCCGCCAAGAAGAGTAAAATTCATACCATGAAGCACGCAGCGCTCCTGATCGCCGCAGGTACAACAGTAACCTTTCTGTTATTTGTCGCGGTGCAGATACTTATTGTGCGGCTTAACGGCCGTCCAGTTCCTGTGCCCACAATCCCGCGCGATCCCCAGATAATGGGGCGCGGCCCGCAGCTGACGTACGTGGTTATGGGTGATAGCACCGCCATAGCCCAAGGTGCAGCATATGAAGACGGCTATGCACTT
>Ga0207658_10002608_pt1 | contig 13091 bp, 8 predicted proteins | sample KBSS33metaG_FD_184322 | JGI IMG/M metagenome (GOLD analysis project Ga0207658, IMG submission 184322) | Switchgrass rhizosphere microbial communities from Kellogg Biological Station, Michigan, USA - KBS S3-3 metaG (SPAdes) (version 2) | ecosystem: Host-associated > Plants > Roots > Rhizosphere >...
GCCGGTGATGGAGGAGGTGGCCGCCTTCGCGAAGAAGGGGGGTCCGGTCATCGGCATCTGCAATGGCTTCCAGATCCTCACCGAGGCGGGGCTCCTGCCCGGCGCGCTGCTCCAGAACGCGAACCGCCAGTACATCTGTCAGGACGTGAATCTGCGCACCGAGAAGGCTCGGACGCGCTTCACCTCCGGGCTCACGGCCGGCGAGACGTTCAAGATCCCCATCGCCCACGGCGACGGGAACTACTTCATCGACGACGAGGGGCTGAAGCGGCTCGAGGGCGAGGGCCAGGTGGTCTTCCGCTACCTCCAGAATCCGAACGGGAGCCGGGCCGACATCGCCGGCATCGTGAACTCCTCGGGAAACGTGCTGGGGATGATGCCCCACCCCGAGCGGAACGCCGAGCCGCTGCTCGGCAATGCCGATGGCCGCCGGGTGCTGGCCTCGTTCCTCCACTGATATGGCTCCGAGCAAGGACGTCATCGCGCAGCACGGCCTGAGCGAGTCGGAGTACGGCCGCATCCAGGAGCACCTGGGCCGGGAGCCGAACCTGCTCGAGCTCGGAATCTTCAGCGTGCTCTGGAGCGAGCACTGCTCCTACAAGTCGTCGCGCAAGCACCTCCGCGGGTTCCCGACGAAGGGCCCCCGGGTGCTGGTGGGACCGGGCGAGAACGCCGGCGTCGTGGACATCGGCGACGGGATGGCGGCGGCCTTCAAGATGGAGAGCCACAACCACCCGAGCTACATCGAGCCCTACCAGGGCGCGGCGACTGGCGTTGGCGGCATCCTCCGCGACGTCTTCACCATGGGGGCGCGGCCGATCGCGTCGCTCAACTCGCTGCGGTTCGGTGATCCGTCGCACCCGAAGACGGCGTGGCTGCTCGACGGCGTGGTGCGCGGCATCGGGGGCTACGGGAACTGCATCGGCGTGCCCACGGTGGGCGGCGAGGTCGCCTTCGACGAGAGCTACAACGGCAACTGCCTGGTGAACGCCTTCACCGTCGGCGTGCTGGAGTCGAACCGCATCTTCAAGGGGACGGCGGCGGGTGTCGGCAATCCCATCCTCTACGTGGGGAGCAAGACCGGGCGGGACGGCATCCACGGCGCGACGATGGCCTCCGCTGAGTTCGACGAGGACAGCGAGAGCAAGCGCCCCACCGTCCAGGTCGGAGATCCGTTCACCGAGAAGCTGCTGCTCGAGGCGTGCCTCGAGATCTTCAAGACCGACGCGCTGGTCGGTATCCAGGACATGGGCGCGGCGGGTCTGACCAGCTCGTCCATCGAGATGGCTGGCCGGGCGGGGAGCGGGATCGAGATCGACGTCGCGAAGGTGCCGCGGCGCGAGGAGGGGATGACCCCCTACGAGGTCATGCTCTCCGAGAGCCAGGAGCGGATGCTCATCGTGGCCAAGCGCGGCCGCGAGGACGAGGTGCTCCGCATCTTCCACAAGTGGGACCTGGACGCGGCGGTGATCGGGCGCGTCACCGACGACGGGCGGGTGCGGATCCTCGACGGCGGCAAGGAGGTCGCGAACCTCCCTGTGACGCCGCTGACCGATGGCGCTCCGATCTACGACCGTCCGACGCGGCGGCCCGCGGAGCAGGACGCGCTGCAATCCTTCGATCCGCTGTCGGTGGCGCCCGGCCGAGACCACGGCGAGACGTTGCTCGCGCTGTTGGCGCGGCCGACGATCGCCAGCAAGGAGTGGCTCATCCGGCAGTACGACCACACGGTGCGGCTTGGCGCGGCGGTGCGGCCGGGTCCGGCGGATGCTGCGGTGGTGCGGGTCGAGAGGAGCGGAAAGGGACTCGCCCTGGCGGTCGACTGCAACGCGCGGTTCGTCTACCTCGACCCGTTCGAGGGCGCGCGGCTGGCGGTGGCGGAGTGCGCGCGGAACGTCTCGTGCGTGGGCGGAGAGCCGCTCGGCCTGACGGACTGCCTGAACTTCGGGAATCCCGAGCGGCCGGAGATCATGTGGCAGTTCGCCGAGGCGACGCGGGGCATCTCCGCGGCCTGCCGCGAGCTGGACGTCCCCGTGGTGAGCGGAAACGTGAGCCTCTACAACGAGACCGAGGGCAAGGCGATCCTGCCGACGCCGACGGTCGCGGTGGTCGGCCTCCTTCCCGATGTGAACGCGACCTGCGCCGGCGTGTTCCGCACGACCGGGCACAAGATCGCGGTGCTGGGTGAGACGCGGGGGCAGCTCGGTGGTTCCGAGTGGCTGCTCATGACCGCGGGGAAGATCGCCGGGCGGCCGCCGGTGCTGGACGCGGCGAGGGAGAAGGCGCTGCAGTCGGTGGTCCGGGAGCTGGTGCGGGGCCGGAAGGTGGCCTCGGCGCACGACCCGAGCGAGGGCGGGCTGGCCGTGGCGCTCGCCGAGTGCTGCATGGCGGACGCGGAGAAGCCCGTCGGGGCGGAAGTCACGCTGCCGGTCGGGTCGATGGCGCCGCACGCGTACCTGTTCGGAGAGGACGCGTCGCGGGTGGTCATCTCCTTCGCCCCCGAGCGGGAGGCGGAGATCGCGGCGGCCTGCACGGCGGCTGGGGTCCCGTTCGCGAGCATCGGAACGGTGGGCGGGGACAGTCTGGTGATCTCCGGCCTGGTCGACCTTCCGGTGGCGCGGCTCTCGGACGCGTGGCGTCGCGGGATTCCGTCGCTGATGAAGAAACCGACGCACCTGTAGAGCACTGGCTCGAGAACCTGACGAGGTGTCCCTTACGAGGTGTCCCTTACGAGGTGTCAAACACCTCGTAAGGGTGTTCTTCCGGCTCTGGCCTGATTCGTGCTCCGTCCATCGGAAAAACCAGGGGGCTCGAATGGGTTGGCCGCTGCGAAGGAACGATCCGAGTCAGATCATGTTTGCGACCGTGCGGTGCTTGCAGGGACGCCTATTTCTCAGTCCATCCGCACGGACGAATGACGTCCTCGGCGGCGTACTCGCACGGGCGGTGAGACGATTCGAGGTGGAGCTCTTTGCCTTCACTTTTGCCTCGAATCACCTGCATCTGCTTCTGCGGGCGCCCAGGGGGAACATCTCGCAGTTCATGCAGTACCTGCTCTCGAACACCTCGAAGAAGGTGGGCGCACTCGTGAACTGGCGTGGCTCATTCTGGGAGCGCCGATACTCTGCCGAGCCCGTGCTGGACGAGGGCGGGGTACTCGACCGGCTTCGCTACATCCTCTCCCACGGTGTGAAGGAGGGCCTGGTTCGACGGTGCCAGGAGTGGCCTGGTCTGAGCTGTCTTCCTGACCTCCAGGGGAGAACAAGGCGACAGTTCAGCTGGTTCGACTGGACCAATCGATGGAAGGCGCGTTCGGGGAAGGGCGTGCCCGATCGCTTCGAGGCGCGCTTTGCGACGAAGGAGACGCTCGAACTCAGTCCGTTGCCCCTCGTGAGGTTCGCCCGACGGTCCGCGTGGCGCCGATTCCTGAGGCGAGTCCTCGATGCGATTCATCTCCAGGGCCGCCGGGACCATCCTCGTGTTCTCGGACCGGCAACCGTGCTTGCCCAGGATCCCCAGTATCGTCCCGACCGCCCGAAACGGACTCGCCGTCCATGGTGTCACGCGGCGTCCGCCATCCTCAGAGAAACGTTTAAGGAAAAGTTCCTCGCTTTTAGAGTCGACTTCTCCGGTGCTTCCGCACTCTGGAGGAGTGGAAACCTGTCGGTGGTCTTTCCCGAGTACGCATTCCGACCGTTCTTGAGACCAGGCGTAGCCTCCTCGGCTGCCTGAACGTTTCGATGCCGCGTGACCGCTCTCGACTGTGAACCCAATCGAGGTGTCAGACACCTCGTAGGGGACGGAAGTAATCCCGGATGTCCTGAGCGAGCAGCGCCGGTTCCTCCCACGCGGCGAAATGCCCGCCCCGGGGCATCTCCGTCCACCGGCGCACGTCGTAGCCGCGCTCGACCCACCGGCGTGGTGGCGACGGCGCCTCGAGCGGGAAGTGCGCGAAGCCCATCGGCACGCGGATGCGCTCGCCCGGGCCGAGCTGCAGCGGCGTGAGCGTCGACTCGCGGTAGAGACGGACCGACGACGCCGCCGTGTTCGTCACCCAGTACAGCGTCACGTTTGCCAGCAGCTCGTCGAGCGAGAACCGGGACTCGACGTCCCCGTCGCAGTCCGCCCAGGCCCGGACCTTCTCCAGGATCCACGCAGCGAGCCCGGCCGGAGAATCGGTGAGGGCGATACCGAGCGTTCCGGGCCGCGTGGCCTGGAGATGCCCGTACGCTCCCTCCTCCTCGCCCCAGTGCGCCTTGTCGGCCAGAAACGCGCGTTCCTCGGCGCTCAGCGACGCCTCGTTCTCCACCCACGGCCGGTAGGAGCCCGGGATGTAGTTGAGGTGCAATCCGAGCAGTCGCTCGGGCGCCTTCCGCGCGATCCAGGTCGAGATCCCTGCGCCCCAGTCGCCGCCCTGCGCCGCGAAACGAGGGTAACCGAGCCGGTCCATCAGCCCGGTCCAGAGGTCGGCCACCACCGAGTTGGACGTCCCGGGCACCGTCGGCCGCTCCGAGAAGCCGTACCCGGGAATCGACGGAACCACGACGTCGAACGCGTCCTGCGCCGAGCCCCCGTTCGCCGCCGGGTCCGCGAGCAGCGGAACGATCCGGAGCATCTCGAGCACCGAGCCCGGCCAGCCGTGGGTGATGATCAGCGGTACCGGCTTCGGCCCCCGTCCCTTCATGTGGATGCAGTGAATCCGGGTGTCGCCGACACGGACCAGGAACTGCGGCAGCGCGTTCAGCCGAGCCTCGTGGACCCGCCAGTCGAATCGGCTCTCCCAGTACGTCACCACGCGACGGAGCCACGCGAGGTCGACGCCCTCGCTCCACCCCACGCCGGCCACCGGCTCGGGCCAGCGCGTCCCGGCGAGCCGCTCGCGCAGATCCGCCAGCACCCGCTCGGGCACGTTCGCGCGGAAGGGCTCGACGTCCGAGCGTTCCATGGGTCGGACCGTAGGCGCGTCGGGCCCCCCAGCTCCAGCCCCGAGGAGCTCCGCTCAGCACTACCCGCTGAGGCCCCCGGTCAGCGGCACTCGACGGGCCCGCAGGGAGGCTTCTTCCCCGGGTCGCAGATCTGCACGCAGCACTGGCCGATCGCCGTGCAGTGCTGGTTCACCTCGCCGGTCTCGATCGTGGGGCACGCCCGGCCGCACGTGCCGCAGTTGTCCTCGTCGTTCAGCGGCTTGCAGACCGGCGGCGACCCGCATGGATCGGGGTCGAAACCCCCGTTGCACTTCTGGCCGCACTCGTACTGACCGTTGCCCGGATTCAGCGCGCACACCGCATGCGCGTTCGCGATGCTGACCGGACATTCGCCGTGCCCGCCGCAGTCGTGAACCGACGAGAAGTCCGTCTCGCAGCCGTCCGCGTCCTGGTCCGTCGTGTAGTCGCGGCAGCTTCCACCGGCGTTCCTGCAGTCGTGAAACCGCGGCAGGTCACAGGTGTAGCGGCACTCGCCGCCTCCGCAGGTCGGTGGCTCCGCAGCGGTGTTCTTCCCCGTGAGAGAGGTCGGGCAGATCTTTCCGCACGCGCCGCAGTGGTTGACGTCGTTGTCCACCCGCGTCTCGCAGCCGTCCGCATCCGATCCCTCGGTCGTCCCGGGCCCCCCGTCGCAGTTCCGCCAGGGGTCGTTGCAGGCGTAGGTGCAGGTGCTGCTGGCGCAGCCCGGCGTTGTGTTGGCCCTCGCCTGACACGCGGTCTGGCACGCGCCGCAGTGCTCGGGCGTCTGGAGCGAGACGCAGCCGAAGCTCTCGGGGCGTCCGTCAATCCCCGGGCAGCAGGCGGGGGTCGCGCCCGTGCACGGGCCCGCCTCGCTCCCGCATGCGCATGTCCCGACGCAGCGGTTGGTCGAGGTCCGTGGGCAGGTCTGGTCGCAGTCCGGGCCGCAGTGCGTGACGTCCGCCTCGTACGGGGGATGTCCTGGCGCCGCCGTACACGGCCCGAGCGTTCCCTGGAGGCACACCCGCGTCCCTGCGACGCACATCGTCGGGTCCGGCACCCCGCATGGGCTCGCCGTCCCTTCCGAGCACCCCACGGCCATGGTGAACGGCCGCTGCGCCTGCGCCGTTCCGCTGCTGACCTGCACCACGAACCCCACCGACGGCGAGACCACGTCCAGCGGCGTTCCCTGGAGCAGACCAGTGCTCTCGCCGACGCTGAGCCAGCCGGACAGCGGGGGCGGCAGCTGCGGAAGGCTCCACGACAGCGAGCCGCTCCCACGCGCCTGGAGCACCACGTTCCGCTCGCGATAGTCCCGTCCCACGACGGCGTCGGGCAGCGAAGCCGTCTCGATGCTCAGATCCTGGCCCTGTCCGGGCTCGACGGTCCCGCACGCGGCAACGAGCAGCGCGACCGGTAGCCCCCACGCCACCAGCTTCATGCCCGCCCCCCTCCTGCATTCCCGTGGCCAGCGTAGCCCCGCTCGAAAATGCTCCGAAAGCTGGATCGTCCCGTGCAGAATCCAGGATTCACCGGTGCTGCGGGTGCCGGGGGAGTCAGGCGGGTCCGTCCGGACCGGCGGACGGGGGGACGAATGTCGAGACCGATCGTCGCAGGATTGCTGCTGGTCGCGAGCGCCGCGTGCACGTCGCTCACCCCCAGCGCGGACTGCGAGAGCTCGGCTTGCCCCCAGGGTCAGGCGTGTGACCCCGCGACGCGGCTCTGCATCCTGGACCTGGGTCCCCAGATCACCGTGCTCTCTCCCAGACCGGATGCCGCCGTGACGGACCCGGCCCTCGACGTGCGGGGAACAGTCACCACCTGGTCGGACGCGACCCTGATGGGGGTGAGCTACCAGCTGGTCGACTCGGGGGCGGCGGGAGCCATTCCGGTCGACGGTGGCCTGTTCTCGCTCGTCATTCCCCTGCCGGCGATCGACGGCGAGGACGTCGAGCTCGTGCTCCTCGCCCGCGACAGCCAGGACCGGGAGCGCCGGGTCTCGGTTCCGTTCCGGGTGGACGACGTCCCGCCGAGTCCACGCTTCGCGCCTGCGGAGGGCGAGCGGGGTGCGGACATCCAGCTGACGGTCGACTTCGGAGAGGTGGTGACGGGCGCCGCCGAGCCTGCCGTGCTCGTCCCCGGCGGGGCCACCGGTGCCTACGACTCCGAGCACCGGCGGTTCGTCTTCAACGGCCTGGGCTACGCCACGGGCTACCAGGTCAGTGTCGATGCCGGCGTCGTGTTCGATGCGCTCGGAAATCCGAACCAGGCCGGTTCCGCGCGCTTCTGGACGTCGGCGCGCCCCGCGCAGTCGGGGACCATCGGTGGGCTGGACTCGGTGGTCTCGTTCGACGCGGCCTCGGACGAGGACGGCGTCGTGACACTCGCCATCGAGACGGCGAGCAAGGTGGTCTGGGGCTGGTTCGATCCCGCGAGCGGGGCGTTCACCCAGCTGACCCTGCTCGACGTCGCCGCCCCTCCGCTCGCGGAACTGCGCACCGCCGCGGCGTTCCAGTCGGACGGGGGCGATCCGCTCCGCGTGACCGCCATCGTCCAGCGCGACACCACGGATCGGCTGGACGTCCGGACCGGCACTGCGTTCTCGACGCCGTCCGCGGTGTACGCCGTTCCGACCGGGCCGTCCTGCGCCGAATCAGGAGTGTTGCTCGGAACGGTGGGCCTCGTGAACGTCTCGGGTACGTACTCGCGCGGACCGTACTCGCTCGACATCGGCTTCGTTCCGGACAGGCTGGCCATCCGGTCCGAGCAGTTCTGGGAGGTCGTGGCCACCGACGCGCAGCACCGGCTGCTGCGAGCCTGGTTCCGGGCAAGTTGCGGGCCGACCCCCACACAGGAGATCCACGTGGAGCCACCGGTGCGGACGGACCTCGCCGACGATCCGCGCTTCTCCGTGGCGCTGGCCCGAGCCGACCGGAGCCTCGTGGTCTTCGACACGCAGACCGGGACGCGAATCGAGTCGTGTCGGAGCTGCGAGTCCGGTGCCGACGGAGGGGTCTGCCCCGCGTCGTCCGATCGCAGCGCGACCGGGGGGCTCACCGTGGCCTCTCGTCACGATGGTGCGCGGGTCATCGGGGCGCGCCTGAACGCGAGCAATCTCCTCGAGCTGGTCGAGCGGGATCTCTCCACCGATTGCGGCTCGCCGTGGATGGTGCTCGCAACCGCGCCGGACAGCAGCGCGGCCGTCGCGTGGCAGCCGGCGATGTTCGGACGGAAGCCGGGGCTCATCTACAGCACACCGGGCGACGTCCGGCTCTACGTCCCCTGAGGCCGTCAGAATCGACCGGCCACGGCGACCGAGCCGGGCCCGGCGACCACCGTCGTGCTCGGCGCCTTCCCGTCCGTGAGCCAGAGCCACAGCCCGGTCCCGAGGGCGACCGCGCCGACCGCATAGCCGACGTAGGCGATGGTCTGCTGGGTGTGCGCGTCGCTGCGGTAGCCGTCCACGGTCCCGACCTGCGAGGGGAGCGGGGCCGTCCCGCCCGCGTAGGCGGCGTTGAATTTCGACGCGGAGTCGTTCGCCTTCAGCTGGAAGAGCACGCCAACGCCGAGTGCCACGGCGCCGGTCGCCGTCAGCGCGATGCCGGTGGGGGTGCGCCAGGTCCGGGTCGAGGCCGGATGTGTCTGGCTGACCGCCGCGGGTGGTGGAAGTGCGAGCACCGAGGCCTGGCCGGTGGATGGATTCACGGCCACGACCCGCTCGCCGGTCTCGCCGGTGACGACGAAGCGGGCCAGCTCACCGAGGTCGTCACCGCCGCTCTTCGCGCTCCCGAGCTGGATCCCTCCCTCGCGGGTCCGCTGGGCGGTCTGCGCGTTGAGCACCGCGGCGGACAGCCAGCTCGGGCCGGCCGCCGGTCGGTCGAGCCGGAGGATCACCAGCTGGTCCACCTCGAGGAGCAGCGCGAGCTTCAGGGCGTTGCCCAGCGGCGTCTCGTGCCCGTCCCGGGGTTGCTGGAGGCAGGGAGCGCGCGAGGGCGGGATGGTTTGCTCGAAGGCGAGGTCGACGCGCAGAGCGGTGTCCTCCCGGAGCTGCACGAGATGCGGGAAGGAGTACGACTCCGGGCGCCCGACCAGGATCTGGTAGCTCCCGGGAACCAGGTCGAGGCTCGCCGGCGTGTGTCCGAGCGCGAACCCGTCCACGTAGACCGTCGCCCCCGCGGGCTGTGACTGCACCGACAGCCGGACCTTGCGTGCCCGCGCCAGCTCGGCGCGAAGCTTGTCGAACCGCTGCCGGAACGTGGGCGAGAAGGCGTCCGGGCTCATGACGTGCCGCGGATCGACCCGGAGCACGGCGCGGAAGGCGTCGTCCGAGGCCTCCCGGCGTCGCTGCGCGCTGAGCGTCATTCCGCGGATCAGCTGGGCGTCGCCGAAGGTCTTCGCCCGGTCCGGTCCGGGCGGGAGTCGCTCGAGCTCGGCCAGCGTCTGGTCGAGCAGGGCGAGCGAGTCGGCGATGCGGTCGTTGTAGAAGAGGTTCTCCGCGGTCGACACCTGCCGGCGCACCTCGTCGAGCGTGTGCGTGGGCGGAGGGCCCACGCGCGCCTGAAACTGCTCGACCGGCAGGAGCTGAGTGCCGACGCGCTCCGACAGCCGCTCCTCGAACTGTCGCTCGTAGCGCAGCAGGTCCGGATCGCGGCAGTCACCGAGGGCGACCAGCGCCATCCGGGGTGCGGCCACCGCACCCGTGGAGGCGAGCACCACCGCGAGCATCCCGCCGCGAATCGAAACCACGTGAACCCCCCGCTGCCCGACACCTGCAAGCCCTGGCATGCAGCTCGCAAAAGGCTAGCAACGAAAGTGCCGGCCCACGGCGGGCGATGGTATGACCTTTCTCGGCCGATCCGAAGGAGGGGGGTTGAACGGCTTGCGGCGGACTGCGCTGTGCGGGTCGTTGCTGACGGCCCTGACCTCGCTGGCGGCTCCGGCGGCGACCCTGGCCCCGGCGGTCGTTCCGCACCCGCTCGTGGTCGTCGGCGGCAGCGACGATGACGCGGCGCGCTTGGGTCCGCAGCTCGACGCCGAGCTCTCCCGTCACGACGTGAAGGTGGTCGGCCAGCAGTGCGCGCGCCAGTTCGTGGCGGCCCGTCCCGGTGGGAGCTGCAGCGGTGACGAGCAGTGCCTCGCCGAGCTCGCCCGTGCCTGCGGCGGGCAGCGCGCGCTCTACGTGAGCGTCTACCCGTTCCGGCCGCAGATGGTCTTCGTGGGGAAGCTGGTGCGCTCGGACGGGTTGCTCGAGCGAAGCGTCTCCAATCTCGAGGTGACCCGGCCAAAGGGTCGTCTCCGTCCGGAGATGATCCGTCCAGGAATCGAGAAGGTGCTGACCGAGGGCCTCCGGGTGGAGACCCTGGATCTTCAGCCTCTGGTGGCCGCTCCGGTGGCAGCGGCGACGGAGACACCTGCGCCAAGCGTGCCGGCCGAGCCGCGGGCCGAGGTCCCGCTGGCGGCCGTCGCTCCGGTCGCGTCGCGTGGCGCCTCGGGACAGCGGATCGCGGCGTACGCCTGCGTGGGGGTCGGCGCGGTGGCGCTGGCGGTGGGGACGGCGCTCTTCTTCGGGGGAAAGAGCGACGAGGATGCCTACCGGCAGACGCTCGACCCGCACGGGCAGCGCCCGCCGACGCCCGAGGCTGCTGCTGCGCAGGACTCGCTGCGGAGCAAGTCGACGCCGGTGACCATCGCGCTGGTCGCGGGTGCGGCGCTGGTCGCGACCGGGGTGACGCTCTGGGTGCTTGATGGGAGCAAGCCCGAGACGGCGCACGTCGAGCTGCGACCCGGGCCGGGTGGGGGAACGCTGGTGATGGCGGGAAGGTTCTGAGGAGGCGCGATGCGGACCGCGATCTCGCTGTTGGGGGTGCTGGCCGCGCTGCTCCTCGCGGGGGCGTGCTTCGACCCGACGCGCACCTGCAGCACCGACGCCGACTGCGTGAACGGCGGGACGTGCGATCCGGGGACGAAGACCTGCGTCGCTGCCGGAAATCCAAACGACAAGAATCCGCCGGTGTTCTCGATCGTGGTGACGGGCCCATCACCGCGACCAGACACGGCGAAGCTCACCGGGTACGACCCGGGCGCGCCGGACGGAGGGCACGACGCGTTCCGCCGCGACGAGAGCGTGCAGGTGACGGTCACCTCGCACGATCAGGACGTGAGCGCCGGGTCGGTGAAGCTGCTGGCGCATGGTATCGCGGCAAGCGCCGGGACGGCTCTCGACGTGCCGCTGGCCCCGTGCGGGTCGGCGAATCCGGCGGCGTCGAACCCGTTCTGTCGAGAGGGAACGGTTCCGCTGGCGTCGCTTCCGTTCGAGGCGTTCCGGGCGGTGGTGCCGCTGGAGGTCTCGGGGACGGACCTCAGCAACAACATGGGGACCGCGGACGCCGGGCTGAACGTGACGCGGTGGAAGTGGCGGTACTCGGCGGGGGCACCGATCTACACGACGCCGGCGATTGCGGATGATGGAACGATCGTGTTTGGGACGAGCGACGGGGGGAGCGGGAGCGTGTACGCGCTCGCAGACGACGGAGCGGAGCGGTGGACGCCGACGGCGGTGGGCCCTATCAAGGCGAGTCCGGTACTAGGAGACTCGGACGGTGGGCAGCAGTTTGGGTACGTGGCTACCGCGGCTTCGGCCGGAAAACTGCTCGCCGTTGATTTGTCCAACGGCTCGATTGTTATTGCTTGTCCGTCCGGGGCATCAGGATACGGCGGCCCGATTCTCGGGAGTCCGGCCTTCACTATCGGGTCGAGTTCTTTCGAAGGTGCCCTGGCGCTCGTGAACGGGGAACGGCTTGTCAATATTCGCCCTGGGCCACCGATCCCAGAGGACCGCTGCCTCTCTGCCAGCGTGACCAGTTCGCAGAACTACCCCTCGAGTGTCGTTGCCGCGGGCCCCGGCGCTTACGTTGGGACGATCGACGGGACCGTGCGTGCCTTCACCCTCCTATCCGGAAACTGGGTCACGAACACGGATTGGGGAGGCGGGGTCGGATATGCACCCGTGGGCAATGCCCCAGTGCAGCTCGCGCTCGTCTCTTCCAGCATCGTGGGCACAACCAGCCTCCGAGGAGTTTTCGCGCTGGACGACCGCACTGGAGCTCTTCAAGGGAATTACCCGGACGGAGGCGTTCAAGCCGATCCCGGTTCTCCTGTGATCACACAGAGCGACTACCTATTCGGGAGCGGCATTACGCCGTCGCCACTGCTCTATTCGGTTTCACCAACCTTCAGTACAGGCTCCGCAAACTCGATGAGTGATCCGCTGATCGGTGCTCCCCTCGTGGGCCAAGGTGGTCTGGCGTACTTGGCTACTGTGGGCGGGACACTCGAATGCCGGGCCGACGCAACCACCGTCCGCTGGTCAGGCTCCTTCGGTGCGGGGGAGTCCTTTCTCGGCTCGCCCACGATCGGATGCGGAGCGTTTGGCGGTCCGCTGGGCGTTCTCTACGTGGGATCGGTAAGCGGGAGTTTCTACGCGATCGTCGTCGACAGCCCCGGCCTCGAGTCCACCGCCCCCTGGCCCAAGTACCAGCACGACGTCCGGAACACCGGCAACCCGACGACACCGATCCAGTCCTGCCCCTGAAGCGCCGATCACGGCAATTCAGTTGAACCGGTTCCCCCGCGGCACTACCAGCCGCACGTGACGTTTCACGAAGGCGAGCTGCTGGTCCAGGACCGCGCCGGGGTGCGCGGAGAAGCACGACGTGTCGGGCAGATGCTCCGGGTGGTGATTCGTCCGGACGCGCGACCGTGGCTCGCGGAGAGACCCTTCGTCGTCCTCGCCGCCGAGGCCGCCAGCGGTGCGGTGTGGGTCAGCATCCTTGCGGGCCCTCCCGGGCTCGCTCGCAGTTCCGAAGATGGGACGCAGCTCGACGTCTCCATCCGCCCGGCGCCAGGAGATCCCATCGCTGGGTTGGTCTCGACCGGGACCTCTGTCGGCGTTCTCGCCATCGACTTCGCGGCGCGGCGTCGGTATCGCGTGAACGGGACCGTCCGCTCCGACGGCACCGGCATCTCGCTCGACGTCCGGGAGGCCTTCGGAAACTGTCCCAAGTACATCCACGCCTACACACCGCTGCCGGACGGGCCCCTGTCGCCCGAGCCCCCGCGGACCTCCGACCGACTCGACGACAACCAGCGACG